>Ga0187894_10000503_pt1 | contig 52905 bp, 45 predicted proteins | sample GBC1701081metaG_FD_136650 | JGI IMG/M metagenome (GOLD analysis project Ga0187894, IMG submission 136650) | White microbial mat communities from a lava cave in the Kipuka Kanohina Cave System on the Island of Hawaii, USA - GBC170108-1 metaG ...
CAAGGTGATGTTTTAGTTGACGTATTCCCAAGCCACATCGTCCCGCGGAACTAAGCTCAAGTTAACCACATTGCGTGGTCCAATGAAGGTGTGTCTTGGCTTCACAATTTTCTCCTTGACACGCGGCGGCCTTTTCATAGATGTGTCTTTGTGGTTCATTTACCACGGGGACACGGAAGCACAGAGAAATAGCGGTGCCTAGTCTAGAGGTTCGTTTCCATTAGAACGTTTCGACTCGCGATACCAGCGATGGCCCGAAGCATATTCGCGATCGGTCGGACGCAGGCGTGACAACGAACGATTCGGATCGATGTGTGCGCAAGCCACGTGAATGGCGCTGATCGCCGCCATCGGCGCAACGTAAGAATTGAGAAACGAAGGACTCACCACCGGCGCAATCAAATGCGCATCGCAATAACGCGCAATCGGCGACGTGTTGCTGTCAGTTATGCCAAACGTGGGAACACCCTGCTTGCGCGCGCGTTGCACCGCTTCAACCGTGTCTCGCAGACACTGACCAAAACTGATCGCGATCAGCACGTCTTTCGACGTCAACACCTCGACCTTGTATTGCAGGTTGCCACTACTGCCAATCGGCGCTTCGGCATCGAAGCCGAGCGCCAACAAACCGTACGCAAGGTAATACGAAAGCGACGCCGCAAAATCCAAACCGACCACCAGCACGTGACGCGAACGCTTGATGGTCCGCGCGAGTTCGATCACCTTTTGCTTGTCGAGTTTGCTCTTGAGAATGTTGAGGTTGTCGAGCGCCTTATCGAGCGCCTGGTCCACGTGATCGGCCACACTGCGCTTCTCGCGCGTCGCCGCTTTCAGCACGGTGTAAGGCGTGATGCGGGCAACGAAGTGTTGCCGCAGGGCAGCCGCAAACTCAGCAAAACTCTTGTAGCCGAGAACCTGCGTGGTGCGCAGAATGGTGGTCGCATCGACGTGATAACGCTTCGCCATCTCGCGCGAGGAGAGGAAACAGGTCTCGTCCGCGGAATCGAGAATGTCCCGCACAAGTCGTTGCCGGCGAGCGTTGAGCTTCGAGCGCGCGTTCGCAAAGCGCTCGTCGAGCGGGGTGGTCGCGATCTTTCCCTCAACGCCATCAAGAGCCGCGAGCGCAAGCTCCGGTTTCTTGTGCGAGTTGGATTTCTTCTTCCCTCTACGCGATAAAGTTTTTGACTTTGATACGCTCAACGTTCTCTGTGTGCGCATTAAGATAATCGAGGTCGACCGCGAAGCCCAACCCGGGAGCCTGCGGCACGCCGACAATGCCGTTCGCGCTGACGGTGACCGGAGGAACAATCACATCGCGCGCAAAATAACGCGAACTCGCCGAGATGTCACCAGGCAACGTAAAGCCTGGCAGACTCGCAAGCGCGATGTTGTGCGCGCGGCCAATCCCGGATTCAAGCATGCCGCCGCACCAGACCGGAATTCCCTTCGCGCAACACAAATCGTGAATCGCCAGCGCTTCTGAATAGCCGCCGACGCGCCCAATCTTGATATTGATGATCTGGCAACTGCCGAGGTCGAGTGCCTGCCTCGCACGCCGCGCGCTCGTAATGCTTTCGTCCAAACAGATCGGCGTCCTCAAGGTGGATTGAACTTTCGCGTGGTCCACTAAGTCGTCGTGATCGAGCGGTTGTTCGATCATTAATAAGTCAAACTCGTCGAGCGTCTGCAAGTGCGGCAGGTCTTCGAGCCGATACGCCGAGTTTGCATCAACTGACAACAGTATGTCCGGATGACGGCGCCGCACTTCACGAACGACGTCAACGTCCCAACCCGGTTTGATCTTTAACTTGATCCGCTGATAACCGAGCGCGAGATACTGATCGACGCGCCGCAACAACTGTTCGAGCTTCGGTTGAATTCCCAAACTCACCCCAACCGCAATCGTTGGGCGCGTGCCGCCTATCAACTGCGAAAGCGACTCGCCGCGCGTTTGCGCGAGCAGATCCATGTAGGCGAGCTCCAAACCAGCCTTCGCCATGTTGTGCCCGCGAAACGGCGCAAAGCGCGCGCGAAGATCTTCGAAGTCCGTCAACGGCCTCGCAAGTATAGCCGGCGCCAGGTAGTCGCGAATGACGTGACGCGCAGTGCCGACAGTTTCATAGCTGTAGCGCGGCTCTTCCGCGGCCACCACCTCGCCCCATCCGGTCAACCCCCCGCCCATCAGACTCACGAGAAAGATCAATCTTGAATCGATGCTTCCAAAGCTGGTTTCAAACGGTTCGTTGAGGCGCAACCTCACTGTGCGCACCTCAATCTGCTCGATCCGAAACCGATCGAAGCCCGGCCGAGCACGTGGCGAAGCAACCGCAGCGTCAATTTGCATGGCCGCGCACGATAGCAAATCGCGCTGCAGAACTCAACCCGATTTGCAGCATTTGTCGCATGTATTGACATAATGCAGCACGTGCGGTATATAACGCGCGTCTTTAGTCCAACTGAGCAGCGTCTCTCCGTCTTTAGACGGATCGCTTTACCGGGTTCGACGACTACGTCAATAACGCAATCAAGGAATGGGAAGTACCCGGCGTAGCGATCGCGATCGTGAAAGGCGATCAAGTCGTGCTCGCCAAAGGCTACGGCGTGCGGAAACTCGGCGAGACGACGCCGCAGCGGGCTCCGGCGACGTGAAGGTCGCACTCAACAACGGCAAGTTGAATCTACGCTTTGGACCAGCGTTCACCGGCGATCGCGAACACTGGCATTACGACACTTTCCGGGCGCGTTTCTTCGCGGCTGGAGCCACGAAGGTCTTTGTCACGTTTGCCCTCAATGCCCAAGGCAAACTCGACACCTTGACGCTCGGCATGCCGGGCATGGCCGACTATCCATTCAAGCGCGTTGCGGAAAAGTAAATCTTTTGAAGGAGGCAAGTAGTGATGAAATTCTTATCGCTTTTGACCGTTCTTTGTTTCGGATTGGTGTTGGTTCAACCCGCCAGCGCGCAGACCACCACAGCCTCTATCGAAGGCACAGTAAAAGATCCGCAGGGTCGCGTGGTTGCTGGCGCGCAGATCAGCGCGAAGTCGGAAGCGCGCGGCATCGAACGCACGACGACCAGTGACGACACCGGCTTCTATCGCGTCACCGCCCTGCCGGCCGGTATTTACTCGCTTTCCGCATCGCACACCGGCTTCGCCACGCAGAGTTTTCCCAACGTCGAACTGACTGTTAATCGCACGGTCACGGTCGACGTGCAGCTCGAAGTTGGACCAGTGCAAGAGCGCGTTAGCATCACTTCTGAAACGCTCGCGATCGACCCCACAACTCCAGCGACAGGAGCAACCATCACACCGCGCCAGATCACTGAAATGCCGGTCAACGGCCGCAACTACCTCGATCTGTTGCAGCTCGTTCCGGGCGTCGTGGTCAATCATCAGGCGAATACCGGTTCCGACAACTCAACTCCTGTGCTGGGCGAACGCGCGGGCAACAACAACTTCATGATCGACGGCCAGCCAAACAAGAACACCGTTACCGGTGGTGCGGCAGCGCAGTTTAATCAGGAGACGATTGCAGAGTTTCAGGTGCTGACAGCGGGTTACAAAGCCGAGTTTGGCCAAGGATCGGGCGCGATCGTTAACGTTATCACGCGCAGCGGCGGTAACGGGCTTCACGGCGTTGGCTCGCTCTTCCATCGCAACGATGCGTTTGATTCATCCAACTCGCTGACACCGGGCCAGGACGCTCCCGACCTCCGAAGATATGACTACAGTCTCGCGCTCGGTGGTCCAATCGTAAAAGACAAGGTCTTCTTTTTCGGCTCGGGCGAACGAATCACTGAAAACCGGCGCTTGAACTTCACGTTCCCGACCACAGGCAACGCACAAGCAGACAAAATCCTGCGCGACTTCGAAACGCCTTTTGACAATCCAGCACGCATTTACGAAACACGCGGCTTCTTCAAGTTAGACGAACAGCTTGGGCGCCATCGTCTGTCGCAGGAAGTGAATTACACAAACGGCGTCGTCAAAGAATTCCTGCCGTTGTCCGCTGCAAACAGTTTGCCTTCGCGCCGAAACGACACCAGCGCGCGCAGCATGCTGCTCGGTTTCAGCGATCTGGTGTTGCTGGGAGATCAGAGTAATCCGTGGGTGCTGACGCTGCGCGGCGGTTATCGTGGCGACCGATCAAACTCAGCACCGTCGCATCCGGAGGCGGGCTCCGGTACAACGTTCCAGATCTTCAGTTCATTCACGACCGGTGGAATCGTCGGCAACTTGGGTTCGGTTCAGTTTGGCAATCCAAACACGCCGTCGTTTTTGGACCAGAAATACACTTCCCTCTCGGCAAACGTCGCCAAACTCTTCGACGCTCACAACCTGAAATTCGGTTGGGGTTTCCTACGCACGCATGTAGACGGCATCGAACAGGCGGTACAACAACTGCAACTCTTCGCGACCGTTGACGACTTCCTCAACTTTGGACCAGTCAACTCCGGGTTCTTTACCGTCACCACCGCCGGCGGATTGACACCCCAAGCTAACGAGATCCATCTGCGCAACAACTACCACACCATCTTCGCGCAGGACGACTGGAAGTTTCACCGCACCCTGACACTCAACTTTGGCGTGCGCTGGGATTACGATTCCGAGTTTCAAAAGAAAGACAACATCTCGCCACGCATCGGTTTCGCCTGGGCGGCAACACCGAAGACGGTCGTGCGCGGTCACTTCGGACGCTTTTACGATCAGTTTCGTTTAGGGCTCGCGCGCGCGGTGCCTTCGTTTGGCGGCGCGGATCAACGCGTGGTCCAACCGTTCTCTTATCCGCGCGGTTTCTATGGCGTGCCGACGATTGCGCCGGCCGCAATCAACGCTTCGCTGTTTCCCGGCGGACTTTGCGTCTCGACCAATCTGACTGACGCACAGATCATCGCCGGAAACGTCGCCTGTCCGTTTTCTCCCGGACTCTTCATCGGCATCGATCGGCTCAACAAAGTCGTCGCGCCCGGTCACGCGTTGATTCCCGCGAACGCAGTCATCAACATCGCGAACATTCAAACACTGTCAGGATTGACGCCGCAGCAGTTTGCCGATCAGGCGAGCGTCGCGGTTGGCAAAGCTCCCGGTTTCTTTTTCTGGGGCCCGTTTGGCGCTTTGACTCACGCCGCGATCCCGCCGCAACTCTTTCCAACGAGTATCGACGGCAGTTTCGATACGCCTTATACAACCAGTGTCGGCATCGGTGTGCAGCGCGAGTTTGGCAAGGATCTCGTGGTCCAGGTTGACTACTATCATCGTGAAATCAACAACCTGCTCGGCGTGCGCCAGTCGAATCTGACGTTTAACTCCCGCGCCGGCGCGCGCACTTTTCTCCCACCGTTTACGGCCGGGGCCATCGCGACTTTCGGCCCGTGGTACCAAGGCGTTTACGACGGTTTGATTATTAGCTTCAACAAGCGTCTCAGCCGGCGCTTTGTGTTGAATGGCGACTACGCTTACGCGAAAGAGACTGACAACCAGATGGGCATCAACGCGCTTCCGTCCGACAGTTTCATCGGCATCGCGCCGGTTGTTTCGAGCGTGGAAAACGGTGTGTTAAGAACAAACGCGAATGGTCCATACACGCGCGCTAACGGACGTTTCGTCGCTGCGGCTGGATCGTTTGTTAACGGGCCTGACCTGGACAAGGGGCCGTCTGACCTTTCAGTGGCTCACACTTTTCAACTCAACGGCCTGTTAGTATTGCCGTGGCAGGTGCAGATCAGCGGCATCTTTCGCGCCCAGAGCGGATTTCATTTCAGCCGCACCGGCTCCTCTGCCGATCCCGACGGTAATGGTACCCTTCAGGGCATCGATCTTGTTGCGGGCCGGAATGCGTTCACATCGCCGCCGTACGTCAATCTGGACATGCGCTTCACAAAGCGGTTTGATATTGGCGAAAGATTCAAGGTGCACGCACTCTTCGAGTTCTTCAACTTGTTGAATCGCCAGAATCCGGCGGCAGTCGAGACCGTGACTCCGACAAACTTCGGCAGGTTGAAGCAAGTGCTGCCCGGACGTGAAGGACAAATCGGAATAAGACTTGAGTTCTGAGATTTCCATTCGCCAGATTGAGAGTCTTGGCGACCTACGCGCGGTTGAGGAACTGCAAAAAGAGGTTTGGGGGATTCCCGATCTCGACGTCGTTCCGTTAACGCATCTGATTGCCGCGAAAGCGGCAGGCGGCGTACTGCTGGGCGCCTTTGATCGGGAAACGCTCGTCGGGTTCGTCTACGGGTTCGTAGCCGAAGAAGACGGCGAGATGGCCCATCACTCGCACATGCTCGCCGTCAAACACGCGTATCGCAATTTCAATCTCGGTTACAAACTGAAGCTCGCGCAACGCGAAGAAGTGCTGGCGCAAGGCATCAACCTGATCACGTGGACTTTCGATCCGTTGCAAAGCCTGAACGCGCATTTCAACTTTACCAAGCTGGGTGTGATCTCCAATCGCTACGTGATCAACTTCTATGGTGAAGAGGCGGCTAGCTTCCTGCACCAAACCGGCACGGATCGTTTTTGGGTGAAGTGGTTGTTGACGAGCGAGCGCGTGGTCCAAAGGCTAAATTCACCGAAACCGGTATTGGAGAATCCTTCTGACAAGCTCCTGGTGGAGATACCGGGCGACATCAATGCCCTCGTGCAAGAAAGTCCCGAAGCGGCTTTTGAATGGCGACAGCGTACGCGGCGCGCGTTCACCGAAGCGATCGAGGCCGGCTACATCGTCAGGGACTTTTATCGAGAGGCCGGCAGGGGTGTTTACATTCTAGGCAGATGAAAAGCGCAATTAAACAGATCGCAGTCCTGCTTTTGATCGCGCACGTAGTTGTCGCGTTCGACTCTATCAAGCCTGTTCCCCCGTTCGCGCGGTGGTTCGGGCTGATCGGTGAGTACGGTCCTGACACGGAAATCCTTTACATCCTCGAAGAAGACGGAAAGCTCTGCGCGTCGTTCAAACGTTCAGAACCGGAACCGCTTCGCGAAATTTCGAGAAATGTCTTTGTCTTTTCGCAATCTTCACAACTGTCCGGCGAGCGCCTTGTGTTCACACGCGATCGCCGTGATCGCGCGACCCAGGTTACCGTACTGAACGTAACCCTCCAGCGCCGCCGCATCGAACCTGAAGCCGGCGCAAACCAACTGCGTGTTCCGCCTGTTCGGCCTGTCGCCGAACTGCTCAAAGAAGCGCTCGCCGCTCAACCACCGGCGGAAAGCGGCGATTTTCTTAAGTCTGATCTGGTCGAACTGATCAAGCTCGATCCAACTATTCGTCTCGACGTTCGCTACGCAACCACCAACAACCTGTTCGGCACGATCTTCTATTCAGAAGGGCGCGCATTCATGCAACGGCCCGCAGCCGAAGCGCTCTTGCGCGTGAGCCGCAAGTTGAAGCCGATGGGCTACGGACTGCTGGTCCACGATGCCTATCGCCCGTGGTACGTGACAAAGGTTTTCTGGGACGCCACGCCTGCTGATAAAAAACTCTTCGTCGCCGATCCTGCGAAAGGCTCGCGTCACAATCGCGGTTGCGCAGTCGATATCACGCTTTACGATTTGCAGACGAAGAGGCCCGTCCAGATGGTGAGCACGTACGACGAGACGACCGATCGCGCTTATCCGAATTATCCGGGCGGCACTTCGCTACAACGCTGGCATCGCGATCTGCTGCGCAGCGCGATGGAAGCCGAGGGTTTCACTGTCTACGAAGCCGAGTGGTGGCACTTCGATTACAAGGACTGGCAGAAGTATCCGATTCAAAACATCCGTTTTGACGAGATCAGGTAACGCCACAAAAAAGCACAAGAAGCACAAAGCATTCTGCGAACACACTTGGTGCCTCTTTGTGGCTTGAACTCCAAACACTGAGGAAAATATGAGCGCACAAAGAGTCGTCTTAATTCTGACGGTACTGGCCTGTCTTTCTGTTCCCGCTTTTGCTCAGGGCACGCGCCTCTTGCGCCATCCAACCGTCAGCCGCGACTCGATCGCGTTTGAATATGGCGGAGATTTGTGGGTCGTTTCGCGCAATGGCGGACCAGCACGACGCGTGACTTCGACGCAGGGCGTCGAACTCGATCCATACTTCTCGCCGGACGGCTCGCAGATCGCTTACACCTCGACCGTCGCCGGCAACACCGACGTCTACGTTGTACCCACCGCAGGCGGCGATCCGAAGCGTTTGACGTTTCACCCGAGTCTCGATCGCGTGCGCGGCTGGACGCCGGATGGACGCGGCGTGGTCTTCGCTTCGACCCGAACGAGCGCGCCACAACAAGCTTATTGGCGCTTGTGGACCATCTCCATCGACGGTGGTCTACCCACGCCGTTGCCGATGCCGCGTGCATTCAGCGTCGCCTACTCACCTGACGGCAAGAAAGTCGCTTATGAAGAGCTCACGACTGCCTTCATTCCACCGTGGTACGAGCTAAGCCAGTGGCGCCACTATCGCGGCGGCCGCACACGTCCGGTCAGACTGTTGAACCTCGCCGACAACTCGGTCGTGAAATTGCCCTGGAACAACAGCAACGACTCGCTACCGATGTGGCTCGGCAACACGGTCTACTTTCTTTCCGATCGCAATCACACGACAAACCTGTTCGCCTACCGCGTCGACACCAAACAAGTGACGCAGCTTACGCGTCACGACGACTTCGACATCATGACCGCTTCAGCAGGTGCGGATGCGATCGTATACGAGCAGGCCGGTTACATCCATCTGGTCGATGCGTCGAGTGGAAAATCACGTCAACTCAACATCGAGGTCGCAGGTGACTTCCCGTGGGCGCGTCCGCAGTTCAAAAAAGTCGTCAGCATGATCCGCAACTCCGCCTTGTCGCCGACCGGAATTCGCGCGGTGTTCGAAGCGCGTGGAGAGATCTTCACGGTGCCGACTGAAAAGGGCGATTATCGCAACCTGACGCAATCGTCCAGCGCGCACGATCGTAGTCCAGCATGGTCGCCCGACGGTTCACAACTCGCCTGGCTTTCCGATGCCAGCGGTGAATACCAATTGATGATCGGAGATCCGTTAGGCGTCGCGCCTGCGCGATCGATCCCTTTGCCGTCGACCGCCTTCTACTCAGCACCCGCGTGGTCGCCGGATGGGTCGCAATTGCTGCTGCAGGATAATCATCGCAACCTTTGGCTCGTCGAGATCGCAACCGGCAAGGCGGCAAAGGTAGATACCGATAACTATCCCGATCCGATTCGCTCGTTTGACGCCACTTGGGCGCCCGATTCGAAGTGGATCGCATACTCCAGGAACCTCCCCAGCCACCTGCGTGCGATCTTTATCTATTCGCTGGCTGACAAGAAGTCGTATCAAGTTACGGACGGGCTTGCCGACTCGATCTCGCCGGCTTTCGACGTCAACGGCAAGTATCTCTATTTCATGGCTAGCACGAACTATGGACCAAGCACGGGCTGGCTGGAGATGAGCTCGATCGATCGGCCAGTGCGCCGGTCGATCTATCTCGTAGTTCTTAATGCGAGTGAACCATCGCCGCTCTTGCCCGAAACCGGTGACGAACCGCCAGCGCCACCGCGCGAACAACCGCGCACGGAAACTCCGCCCGCCCAACCCGCTGCACCTGCGCAGCCCCGAACACTCAACGTTCGGATCGATCCCAATGGCATCGGCCAGCGAATACTCGCGGTGAATGTTCCGGTTGGCGATTACAGCAACCTCGCGGCCGGCGCGGCCGGCAGTTTCTATTACACGGAACCGATAATCCCTGGAGGCGCCTCCGGCTTTCGTTTACAACGTTACGAACTGCGAACACGCGCTGCGGCGCCGTTCCTCGAAGGCATTCGGTCCTACTCTGTTTCCGCCGATAAGAAGAAGCTGCTTTACCAGATAGCTACGGGCGGCGGCGCGTCGTGGGGTGTTGTCGCAACTGATCGTCCGGCGAAGGTTGGCGATGGACCAATCAACGTGGCCCAACTCGAAACGAGTGTAGATCCGCGCGCCGAGTGGGAGCAGATTTATCGTGAGACGTGGCGGGTGCAACGCGAACACTTTTACGATCCGCAATTTCACGGCGCGGATTGGAACGCAATCTATGAGAAGTATCGGCCACTGCTGCCGTTTGTTCGTCATCGCGCCGATCTCGGTTACTTGATCGCCACGGTCGGCGGCGAACTGGCGGTGGGCCATTCGTACCTGACGGCCGCTGGTGACGTGCCGAGTGAAGATGCAGTTTCGGTCGGATTGCTGGGCGCCGATTTCGCCATCGAAAACGGTCGTTACCGGATCAAGAAGATCTACACCGGCGAAAACTGGAACCCTGAACTGCGCGCGCCGCTCAGCGCTCCGGGAATTCAAATCGCCGAAGGCGATTACCTGTTGGAGGTAAACGGCCGCGCGCTCGCGCCGCCGGCGAATATTTACAGTCTGTTTGAAGGCACCGCCGGCCGTCAGACGTTAATTCGCGTCAGCAAAACACCGTCGGCCGAGGGTTCACGCGTTGTTACCGTAATTCCGGTTCCGAATGAAGATGGCCTGCGCACGCGAGCGTGGATCGAAGACAACCGCCGGCTCGTCGATAAGCTTTCCAACGGACGTCTTGCTTACGTCTGGCTGCCGAACACCACCGGACCCGGATACGCCGCGTTCACCCGTTACTACTATTCGCAACAGGATAAAGAAGGCGCGATCATCGACGAACGCTACAACCAGGGCGGACAAGTTGCTGACTATATCGTCAACGAGTTGGACCGCAAGCTGCTCGGTTACTTCGCACAACGAGACGGCGAGCCGTCAACATCACCGATTGCGGGTATCTACGGTCCAAAGGTGATGATCATCAACGAGTCCGCCGGTTCGGGCGGTGATGCACTTCCCTACTACTTCCGTTTGCGCAAGCTTGGTCCATTGGTCGGCACGCGAACGTGGGGCGCGCTGGTGGGAACACTCGGCATACCGTCGACTATCGACGGCGGCGGCATCACTGCGCCGACGCTCGCGTTCTACGACCTGTCGGGCCGCTGGGCGGTTGAGAACGAAGGCGTCGCGCCGGATATCGAAGTGGAATACACGCCGGCTGAAGTATTGCAAGGACGCGATCCGCAACTCGAGCGCGCCGTGCAGGAAGCAATGAAGTTACTGGAACAGAATCCGGTGAAGCGGGTGCCACGTCCAGCGCCGATCAATCGCGTCTCGGGTTCAAAATGAACTTCGTGAACTAGTTCTGGGAGGGAATGATGATTAAGGTTGTAAGACTGGCGTTACTTTGGGTGGCACTTCTGATCCCGGTTGTTGCGGTTCAGGCGCAGGAGTCTGATCCGGTCTTTGACGCCACGGAAGCAATGATTCCGATGCGGGATGGCGTGCGGCTTTACACACAGGTGTACTCGCCGAGGGTTCGGAATGAGCCGCTTCCTTTTCTGCTCTTCAGAACACCGTACGGCGCGGGCCAGCTCGATTCATCACGAATCGCGAACATGATGCCCGAGTTGACCGCCGCTGGCTATATCATCGTCGTTCAGGATATTCGCGGGCGCTTCAAGTCGGAAGGCCAGTTCGTCATGCTACGGCAGCCGCGCGAGTCGAAAGATCTGAAAGCAATCGATGAAAGCACCGACGCCTACGACACGATCGAGTGGCTGCTGAAGAACGTGCCAAACAACAACGGCCGCGCCGGAATGGCGGGAACAAGTTACGGCGCGTGGCTCACGGTGATGGGTACCCTCGATCCGCATCCGGCGTTGAAAGCAGCTGTTGAGCAGGCATCACCCGCCGACATGTGGATCGGCGACGATTTTCATCACAACGGTGCGTTTCGCTTGAGCTACGGTTTTCAGTACGCCTACGCGATGGAGTCGTCGAAAGAAATCTCCGACGTCTCGGCCGTGATCGACACTTTCGACACTTACGATTGGTATCTGCGACTCGGTTCGCTCGCGAACGTCAATGCGAAGTTACTGCACAACAAGCTGCCGACGTGGAACGACTTCGTGAATCATCCAAATTACGACGCATTCTGGAAACGTCAGGGCTTCGCGCCGTGGCTGAATCGCGTGACAGTGCCGATCCTGAACGTCGCGGGCTGGTGGGATCAGGAAGATTTTTACGGACCGATCAAGATCTACGAGCTACTGGAACGGCACGACTCCGAAAACCAGAACTTTCTCGTCGTTGGTCCGTGGAACCACGGCGGCTGGTCGCGCGGCGACGGTCAGAAGCTCGGCAAGATCGACTTCGGTAGCAAAACAGCCGAGTATTACCGCAAAAACGTCCTCACACGTTTTCTAGCCTATCACCTAAAGCAGCAAGGCACTCCGGACTTTCCGGAAGCGCTGACGTTCCGGACTGGCGCAAATCAGTGGGAACGGCACGAGACGTGGCCGCCGAAGTCTACTACCGTGCGGCCGCTCTATTTCCACGCTGATGGAAAACTCTCGTTCACGCCGCCACCCGCCGGCGTGAACGCTTTTGATAGTTACATTTCAGATCCGGCGAACCCGGTCCCGTATCGCCAGCGGCCAATCGAATTGCGATCCGGGTGGACGACGTGGCTGGTCGAAGATCAGCGCTTCGTCGATCATCGTCCTGACGTGCTCACGTGGGCCACCGAACCATTCGACGCCGATGTCGTCGTGTCCGGCAAGATCATTGCGAAGCTGTTTGCTTCAACGACCGGCACCGATTCAGACTGGATCGTTAAGTTGATCGACGTGTATCCGGAGCAGTACGCACCGGATCCGAAGATGGGCGGGTTTCAGTTGATGATTGCGGGTGACGTGCTGCGCGGCAGGTATCGGAACAGTTTTGAAAAGCCCGAACCGATCACGCCCGGCGCCGTCATTCCGTATGAGATCGGGTTTCCGGCCAACGATCACGTGTTCTTAAAAGGCCATCGCATCATGGTGCAGGTGCAGAGCACGTGGTTTCCCGTGATCGATCGCAACCCGCAGCGTTTTGTGCCAAGCATCTTCAATGCGAAGGATTCCGATTTCCAGAAAGCAACGCAGCGAATCTATCGCTCGGGCCGGCAGGCCTCGCACATTTCGCTGCCTGTAGCGTCGGTGATCACTTCGCAGCGGTAGAGCTCGCCCCACAAAGAGGCACAAGAAGCACAAAGAGGATTTGCTAACCACACTTGTGCCTTTTGTGCTTCTTTGTGGATGTTAGTTCTGCAACCTAATTCGTGAGCCAGTCAACATTACCTTTGCGGCGTCGACACCCAAAGCGAGGCGCATCGAGTATCTCGACAGTATCGGCGTCGGATGGCATCTCGGTCTGCTGATAGGCGACCACGTTCGCGACGATGAAAAACGTCATGGTTACAGCGAGGTTGTTTTCCTTCCCTGCCTTCGCGGCTTCGGCTTCGTAGCCCTGCTTGAACTGTGTAAACGCTTCAGCCAGCGCAGCTCGCTCTTCAGCCGTGTTTCCCAGCGCATCCGAAAGCGTTTTGATAACGCCCGAGTCGCGGGTAGGTGTGAACTTAACGGCTGCTGAATTGCCTTGCGTTGTGCGCGACGGAGATGCGTCGTCTTCGAATAGTTTGCGGATTACGGGAGCGTCCGGACCGTTCCACGTCTGCTTGATGCGATCGTTCGATTGAACCGGAGCGAAAGAAAACAAAAGCAATGCTACGAGAGCAATCATGACTACGATATAGTTACATTAGTCGTCCTTCCAATCAAACACACAGCCCGGCGAAGTTTCGCAGAGGATCACGTCGTAACTTTCCAGCAAGGGCATCGCGAGCGCTTCAAGCTCGTTTTTCCAAAGCTCGCCGCCGTAGAACGCATCTTTCATTCGATCTCGCTCTTCGAGCGATGGAAAACTGCGCAGAAACACAAACTTGTTCGGATTCTCCACGTCGAGCATTGGACCAACCACTTTGATTCCATATTTACGCTGCGCCGGAATCGCGCGGCTCTCAAACAATTTGATGAACTCCTCCCGGTGTCCCGGCTTGATCCGGTAGCTTCGCACTTCTACTATCATCCGTAACCTCCAGAAACTTGTTTTCGTCAGGAATGTAATCTGACTTATGAGCGCCATCAAGAACGCACCTTCAGGTAACCATGCAAAACGCACGCGGCCCAACCCGGTCGGCGGCTGTCCGCTTACGGCAGCGCTGGCGGCGATCGGCGGCAAGTGGAAGCTGATCATCCTTTACTGGCTGGCGGAGTCACCGAAACACTTCGCTGCGTTGCGCCGGGAGATGCCGAGTATTTCGCAGAAAGTGCTCACGCAACAGCTTCGCGAGCTCATGAACGATGGGCTCGTGCATCGCGAACCGAAAGGCGCCGTACCGGCGCCGGTCGAGTATTCGCTGACGGATTATGGCCGTTCGGTGTTGCCGCTGGTTGAGAGTGTGAGAGTGTGGGGTCGCGCGCACCTGGAACGAACAGTCGAACCATCCACAGATTTCACAGACTCATCTTTGTAATCGGTGGATGGCTTTTGTTAACGAACGTTTCTTGCGCCGCATGTCTGACCAGAGATCGCCGACGTTGCTAATGCGCTGGGCCATGGTTCGCAACGTAAAACTCTTCGGGTGGACCTCACCACGTTCAATCTCTTCCCACGTACACGGAGCAGAGACTGGTGCGCCGCGTCTTGCGCGCACGGTATAAGTGGCAGCAAACGTGGCGCTGTAACCGTTGCGGCCCGTGTCGACGAGAATGCGCCCGCCGCGATCAACCTTCGCGAACTCCTGCGTCAGGTGTTCGGGATCGCGTTGGACCAGAATCGTACCTACGTGATGAGCAAAGCGGGCCACCACACCGAAGTCAGACTTGCCATCGAGTGGCACCGCGATGTGAAAGCCCTTGGAGCCCGTGGTCTTGACCCAGCTCGGCAAGCCGAGTTCGGAAAGTAGATCGCGCAGGTTGAGCGCGGCCGCACGCAACAGGTCCGGCTCATCATCACCGGCCGGATCGAGATCAAACACACAGATGTCCGGATGATAAAGGTTAGGCGTGCGCGACGGCCAAACGTGGATCGTGATGCTGTTTTGATTCGCGAGCCACAACAGCGAACGCGTGTCGTTGGCGATCGGATGATGGACCGTGCCGCCGTGTTTGGGAACCTCAACGCGCTGGAGCCACTCCGGAAAGCCTTTGGACACGTCTTTCTGAAAGAAGCCGGGTGCGCCGATGCCGCGATGATAACGCTCCATTGTGATCGGCCGGCGCCGCAGGTGCGGCAACATCACCGGCGCGATCGCTTCGTAATACGCGGCGAGCTCGCCCTTCGTAATCCCGTCGTCGGGAAACAAGACTTTATCAGGGTGTGTGATTAGCATTCGTAATCTGTGTCACTTGTGGTTCGACCACACTCAATAAACGTGGATGACGCAACTTGCCGTGCACGGTCCATTCTATGAAACCAACCTTCACGACGATCTCCGGACGCACCCAGTGTGCACGCACGCGTGGCAAGCCGACGGCTTTTGTAAACGGCGTGGTGGGGACCTCGAGTTGGTCTAATCGCGCGCGTAGATCGAGCAGCAGTTTGGTATCGAAACCGGTTCCGATCTTTCCCGCAAAGACAAAATCGTCGCCTTCGTAGTGACCGACGAGCAGTGCGCCGAGACCGACGCGCTTGCCTTGTGGATCGGTGAACCCGCCGACGATGACGTTCTGCGAAAGTTCACACTTCATCTTTAGCCAGTTTCGCGAACGGCGATGTTCGTACTCGGAATCGCGGCGCTTGGCGATCACGCCTTCCCAGCCTTCTCTTTCGGCACGTTCCCACGGTGACTCGTCAGTAACGGGTTCGACGCGATTGAGTGGTCCAGTCAGCGGCAACTGTTTCAGAATCGCCAGACGTTCTTCGAGTGGCAGCTTTCGCAAATCGCGTCCGTCGAGCCACATGATGTCGAAGACGTAATAACTGACCCGGCCACCGGGCCAGGTGATCTCGCCGTCGAGGATCAGTTCATCGTGTGGGAGTTGCGCGATTGCCTGGCTGACTGCAGGCAGGTGCTGCGGCAGGTGATTGCGCGAAAACAATTGCACGTCCGCGCCTTTCTTGAAGACCAGTAAGCGAATGCCGTCAAACTTGCGCTCAAACAGCCACTCTGGTCCGGTGAACCGTTCCTGCGTGAGCGTCGCCGCCATCGGCGCCAGCCATTCAGGAAAAGAAGACATGCGCCACAGATTACGCTAAAGTTCGCCCGATGAAGTACTGCAATGATGCAGCGAACCTTCGTTCCTGGGACCGCAGGCGTCTCGCCTGCAACTCCTCGGGAGCGCCCAGTTCAGAGCCAAGCAGGCGAGACGCCTGCGGTCCCAGCACTAACCGGCGCGATTTTCTGCGTGGTGCGGTCGCAGCAAGCGCGCTGCTGATAGCCGAGCATCGGACACGCGCTTTCGAAGAGCGCCGGTTTGCGCCGGTGAAGGTGTCGCGCGACCGCGTGATTCGCGAAGTGGTCGGATTGCGGCCTTACCGGCCGAGCGGCTTCGTGGTCGATGCAGAGCGGTTCGGCAACAAACTGCTGGTCCATAACTACGGTCACGGCGGCGGCGGTGTAACACTCTCGTGGGGCACAGCTTCGCTCGCCGTCGATCTCGCGCGAGACTTTCTGACCACGTCTCGTGCACGGCCGCGACGGTTCGCTGTTCTTGGTTGTGGCGTCAGCGGTCTCTCGACCGCGCGTCTGCTGCAACGACGTTTTCAGAACGGACCCGGCACGGTCACGATCTACGCGAAAGACCTGCCGCCGGATACGACTTCAAACATCGCCGGCGCTTCGTGGGCGCCGACTTCGGTCTACGAACCCGATCGGGTCGACGCGAAGTTCAACGATCAGTTTCGCCGTGCGTGTCAGATTTCGAACCGGGCGTTTCAACTGTTGGCCGGACCAGAATACGGTGTGCGCTGGATTGAAACGTTTGAGCTCTTGCGTAACGAAATGTCGCTCGAGCGCGAACTGCCCGGTGGCGATGCGCTCTATCCCGCGAGACAGATTCATCGCGATCCGCAGCACTACTTCGGCTTCCCGCTCGTGCGGCAGTATTCAACGATGCTGATTGAGCCGTCGATCTACCTCAGCGCGTTACTACGCGACTTTTACATCGCGGGTGGCAGGGTTGTCGTAAAGGAGTTTCGCAGCCGGCGCGAGATCGCGCGGCTGCCGGAGCCGGTTGTTTTCAATTGCACGGGTCTCGGTTCACGCGAGTTGTTTGTTGACGAAGAACTGATTCCCGTGCGTGGTCAACTCGAGATCCTGCTGCCGCAACCGGAGATCGATTATTGCTATCTCAGCAGCGGTTACATGTTCCCGCGCCGCGACGGCGTCATTCTCGGCGGCACCTGGGACCACGGCGACTGGTCACTCACGCCAAATGCCGAGCAGGCAAACGGCATTTTGGAAACACACATGGCGATCATGAACGCTCTAAAATCTGCGTAATCGATGGTTAGTAACGCCAGCTCTTCAAATCCGCACCCGGCGGCGCGCTTTTCAGAATCCTTTCAACGATCTTAGGCGCGAAGAACTGGTGATAACGCAGTCGCGAGATCGCATTCGGACGTGTGTGATCGCCGCTCCAGCAATGCTCCGCCCGCGGTTCGTAATCGATCTCGCCACCGAAAGCCGGGTTCTTCGCCGTCTTCGCAAAATCATCGACAAGATATACCGCGTTGTTTAAGAAATAGTTGTCAGCTTCGCCGACGTAGATGTTGAGCTTGCCGGCGAGCTTTGGCCCAAGCTTGGCCCAATCACGTTTGAGGATATAGCTGAGATCGTAATTCTCGCGCCAGTATTCCGCCACGGAACGATCGATCTTGCCGGTTAACTTGTCCCAGATCGGTTTTGGGTAACCATCGCCGCCGACCGGCGAATACACTGCTTGCCAGATGTCCCACTGACCTCCAGACCGGCTATTGGTTCCGAGCGCAAGCTCCATGTAGTTCGTGTCTTCGACCGTAGCCGAAAGCTCGCCGAGATAATTTCGCTTGCCCGGACGCGGCATTCGTTTCCACTTTGAATCGGCGTAATAAGCGTTCTCGTGTTCGTAGATGTTCACGACGGTGTATGCACGGAAGTCGATCGGATCGGGACACGCGGCCCAACTGCCGTTGTACTCGTCCGGATAGAACACCTGCACGGCCATCGCTTCCCAACCACCGGTCGAACCGCCGTAAAGAAAACGTGCCCAGCCTTTGCCGATGCCCCGAAAACGTTTTTCGATCTCCGGGACCAGCTCGTAAGTGATCGCGTCGCCGTATGGACCAAGGTTGGCGGAATTGACGGCGTAGGAATCGTCGTAATACGGGTTTGCGTGCTGGATCTCGACAATCAGAAAGCGCGGAAAGTTTGGTCCGGTCCAGTCTTTGTAGAACTGATACGCCTGCTCCTGAACGATGCGGTTGTAGCCGGCGAGTTTGAAACGCGCGCTGTAATCGGGCTTGAGATTTGGATCGGGCGGCTGCTCGCGGAAATTGCTGAAGTCGGCCGGGAAGTGTCCGTGAAAGATAACGAGCGGGTATTGCGCTTCGGGATGTGAGTCGAACCCTTCCGGCAGTAGCACGTGTGCGCCGAGATACATCGGGCGTCCCCAGAACTTCGTCAGCCGCTCGCTTTGAATCTTGATGTGCTTGATGTACTTGGTATCTTTGGGCGGCTCGATCGGTGAAATTACTTTGTCGAGCTCGATGGAGATAGGACGGTTGCCCTCGATCCTCACGCGTTTCGGTGTGCTGTAAAGGTTGCCGGGCGCACGACTCCACTGCTGACCTTCACCACGATCCATCGGCAACTTCACCGTGTGACCGTCAGCACGTTTGAAGGTTTCGTAACGATGGAACAACGCCTGGACCGTGTATTCACCCGGCGGCACATCGGCAAGACTGCGCCGTGGATAACCAAACGCGCTCTGGTCCACCGTCCTTTTTTCGCCCGCTTTCCACCCGTCGACGTCAACGCCAAAGACCTGTTGCGTGTTGAGGTCTTCGTTGATCTGAAAGCGCGGCTCACCTTCAGCGCTGGTAGAAATCAGCAAGAGCAGGCGGCCGTCGATTGGTCCTTTGTCTAACGACGCGGGAAAAGAGATCTCGAACCCGACGCTGTTCGGATTCTGGGCCGCAGCTTTAATAGCGACAAGAAGCGAAACAAACGCTAACGTTGCGAGTGCGAGTTGGAATATTTTTCTCATGACGGGCGTCTAATTTAACAGGAACTCAAAACTATGAAAACACAACGATTCGCGGTACTGGTTCAGTTTGAAGCTTCCACTTTAGTACGCCGAAGGCGTATTCAAGCTGAACCAGCACTCGATTCGCAGTCGCTTTGGCGATAACCGCAGCGAGCAGGTTCGTAAGAGTGATCGACAAGCGCGACCGAACAACTGCTAAAACCGTGACTATCGATCGTCTGCAGGCAAAGGCTACGGAGTGGAATGTAGTGCTGGACGAAACCCGGGAAACGGCGACGTCGCTGGTGGGATTTGGCGTGCGCGATGAGAAGCGAGTGGTGCTGAAGTTGACGAAGGTGAGCGACGAAGCTTACGCAGGTAAGGTGCTACAGGCATTTGGCGCAAGCGGTGTGGTGAGAGTTTATGAAGCCGAGACCGGCGTGGTGTTGCTCGAAAGACTCGAGCCAGGTGAACAATTAGTAAATTTAGTTAGGCGTGGAGAAGACGATGAGGCCACGAAGATTCTGGCGCAGGTTATTGGGAAGCTTGCGAATCGCGAGGCACCCGGCGAGTGCCCAACCGTAGCCGACTGGGGCTGGGGATTTGATCGTTACGTAAGCAGTGGCAACGACCGAATTTCTCACGGATTGGTACGCGAGGCCTGGGAGGCTTATGAAGATTTGGCGTCGTCGCAAGGCAGGAACATGCTGCTGCACGGCGATCTGCAACACTACAACGTCCTGTTTGATCGAGATCGTGGTTGGATAGCGATCGATCCGAAAGGTGTGGTTGGTGAGTTGGAATATGAAGCCGGAGCGCTTCTGCGAAACCCGATCGAACAACCGGAACTCTTCACCGCTCGCGAGACCGTTGAGCGCCGCCTCGAAATCCTGGCGAGCCTGCTGCCTTTGGATCGCTCACGCGCGCTTCAGTGGTCCTTCGCTCAAGCAGTCCTCTCCGCTATCTGGGACATTGAAGACGGCTATCGAGTCGAGAACAATCATCCTGCGTTACTACTCGCAAACACATTGAAAGAGATGCTGACCAACTGACTCCTTACGCGGATGGGTGCGTCGGACACTCGGAGTCGTGAACTGACGCGGATGCGGCCTGGTGTTCGCCGCCGTAGGTCGTGATCAGCACCACCGAACCCACAATCACCGCCGCGGCCACCAACATCCGCAGCGTTAGCGGTTCGTGCGCAAACAACCAGCCCAGCAACACCGCCACGACCGGATTAACGTACGCGTAAGTCGCGGCGCGCGCGGTGGTCACATGACGCAGTAACCAACTGTACGCCGTAAACGCGACCAGCGAGCCAAACACCAGCAAATAACCAAACGCGCCCAACGAGACCCACGATGCAGCACCCAGGTTGAGCCGTTTGAAATCTCCCATCACTAAGCCCAGCAACAACAACAAACTTCCGCCAGCGATCATCTGCATCCCCGACGCCATCGACGTTGACGCTTGGATCGGACGCCGGGCCGCGTAAACAGATCCACTGGCCCACGCGAATCCCGCGAGCAACACTACGATCGCACCTGCCAAACTCAACGCCGAAACATGTCGCCCGTTATTCAAACCACCGCCGAACAGCAACGCCACGCCAGCCAATCCAGTCAACACTCCAAACAAAACTCTCGCATTGGGACGCCGGTGCGCCAACATCCAGTTCAACACGACCACCCACAAAGGTTCCGTCGCGATCAACAAGGCGGCCAAGCCCGACGCGATGTACTTCTCTGCCCACGTCACGCCACCATTGCCAGCCAGCAACAACAGCGCACCGATCACAAACGCGCGGCGCCACTGCGCCAGCGATCCAACCCGGTCGCCATGTAACTTCGCCCACGTAAAGAGAATCGCTCCCGCAATGAAGAATCGCGTCCCGGCCATTAAAAACGGCGGCAACGTCTCGATCGCATAGCGAATTCCGAGATAGGTCGAACCCCAAAGAATGTAGATCGCCGCAAACGCAAGAATGATCCCGGCCCGCGACGAACGCGGACGTGCTGCCACCTGAGTGCTTGTCATATCCAGTAAGAAACGAAATGCACAGCTTACACATGACGCGGCGTCTTGGCACGTCGCATGCTCAATCCGCGGCGCCGGCGCCAATTAACGCCGTCGCGCACCCTTTTGTGGTGTTATGCCCTGCCGTCATAACGCACACCGGTTCGATTCGCCACATTCAAAAAGCTGCGATCTAAACACGAGGAGAAACAAAGCATGCCCACTGACTCGCGTAAAACGCGACGCATTCTGATCGCCGATGACGATCCCGTCATCCGTCATACGGTGACGCGATTTGTCGAATTGGAAGGCTATCAACCGGTGGTCGTTAATGACGGCGGCGCCGCGTATCGCTTGCTGAAAACCGACTCCAACTTTCGCGGCGCAATCTTCGACATGATGATGCCGCACCTCGAAGGTATCGAGGTGATGCGTTTCATGCGCACGGAAAGACGGCTCATGCGCATTCCCGTCATGATGATTACCTCGGAACTCGATCTGAAGCTGATGGCGAATAGCTTCGCCGCTGGAGTCACCATCTTCCTGCCAAAGCCGTTTACGACGGACCAGTTTCAAAGCACCTTCCGCCTGCTGCTCAACCACCAACTGGAGAACTAATGACACTCACACACACAGAAACTCAAGCTGTCGATCTCGCCGTACTGGCGACCTACGACGACGCCCAAATCGAAGGCGAACCGGATTTTGTCGTCGAACTGCTCGATATCTATCTCAACGAAGTGCCGCGCCTGTTTGACTCGATCCGCAAAGCAATAACCAACAACGAGGGCATCACAGCCAAACGCGCCGCGCACAGCTTGCGCGGTAGTAGCGGAAATCTCGGCGTGCTGCAAATGGCCACGATCGCCGGTGAGCTCGAACACCTCGAAAACAACTCCGGCGCCTCAGCAACAGAGCTGTTAATGAGTTTGGAAAACGAATTTGAGCGCGTTAAAGAGATCCTGAATGCGGAGCGCCAGAGAAGATCTCCATGAGAATTCTGATTGCCGAGGACGATCCGATCTCGTGTCGCATCCTCACCGCCAATCTCACGAAGTGGGGCCACGAAGTGGTAGTCACGCGTAACGGGCACGACGCGTGGCAGGCATTGCACGTGCAGAACGCACCCTCGCTCGCGATTCTCGATCGCGTGATGCCGGACGTTGACGGTATCGAGATCTGCCGCCAACTCCGCGAGGAAAAAACCGATTCGCCAATCCACGTCATTCTTTTGACGTCGCTGAACCGCAGAGAAGATCTGCTCGAAGGACTCGAAGCGGGCGCCGACGACTACCTCACGAAACCTCTCGACGCTCACGAACTGCGCGCGCGGCTGCAAGCCGCCGGACGCATCCTCGAACTACAGGAAAGTCTGAGACAACGCGTGCGTGAGCTCGAAGCCGCGATCGCGGAACGAAAAATAGCTGAGGAGGCGTTGCGAAACTTGAGTCTGACGGACCAACTAACCGGTCTCTACAATTACCGTGGCTTTATCAATCTCGCCGAACATCATGCCAAGACCGCCCGCCGTTCGAAACACCGATCGCTATTGATCTACGCGGACATGGACGGCCTGAAAGAGATCAACGACCGGTTGGGCCATCGCGCGGGCTCGACCGCCATTGCCGCGGTTGGTGAAATTCTGCGCAACACGTTTCGCGAATGCGACATCATCGCCCGGCTCGGCGGTGACGAGTTTGCGGTGCTCGTCACAAACATGCAGGAACCGGAAACAGCAAAGGTGCTCGAACGGCTGCGACGCAACGTGCACGCGTACAATGAAGCGAGTAATCACGAATTCACGATTGCGCTGAGTATCGGTGCAGTTGAGATCGACCACGAACACGCCTGGAGTATCGAAGACCAGATGGCCCGGGCTGACGAGGTGATGTATCGAGAGAAGCGGGAAAAGAAGGGCCACGAAAAGGCACAAGAGGCACAAGGAAAAGGCCCTTAATACGAAAGCCCGCGCATCTCACGCGGGCCTTTTTGTGCCTCTTGTGCCTTTTCGTGGCCTTAAGGCTTTTTCTTGTCGTCCTTTTTGGGACGATCGTCTTTCGGTGGGGGCGGTTTGTCTTTCCGGTTTTCAATCACCTTCACCGGCTCTTTGGGTGGCCGCTTGTCCTGGTCCTTCCGTTGAGCAAACACGCCCATCGGGACCACGGCCAGCATCAGCAGCACCACAATTTGTCTCACCAACCTCATCATTTTCGCTGGGCCTCCTCATGCCTGGTTGCGCGCATGGGAGGGAGAAGAGACGCGCCGGTCACACGAGGCAGCAAGATAAATGCCAGAAACGCACGGGCTGTGTGAGTGCGTATTTTACGCGGAAAGTTTACCAGCAGACCCGAAATTTCGCACGGTTTCGAGTTGCTTCGCACCGTATCGTGCGGTAGGACAGACATTCTTGTCTGTCCAGCCGAGCCAAGAGGCAGAGGGAAAAGACAGGCAGGAATGCCTGTCCTACCTCTTCACGGTGACACTGAAGGTACCCACATTGCCGCTGGTGTCGAAGGCTCTCAACGATATCGTGTGCTCGCCGGAGCCGAGTGCGCCGAAGTCCACCGAGTAGGCCTCCTGCCCGCTGTCGGCAATTCCGTCATCCGGAAAGACCGGGACCCAGGCGGCGCCGTCGATGCTCGCATCGGCTTTTTTCACCTTTCCGGTTGCATCGTCAACCGAGAAGACCACGCGCACGGAGTCGCGTGTTAGCTGCGGTTGGCCCACGAGTTTCACTACGGGCGGCGTGTTGTCGATGTCGATGGGCTCGCTCAAACGTTCGCCGGTCAGCTTCTGACCGGGCGGATTGTCGGGCGCATCTGATGCGACGACCTTGATCACATAACGTCCATCGGCGAGAGTCGCGCCGTCGATCGTATAAAAGTTTTCACGCAGTTTGTCCTTTAACAAGCGGAATGTCTGCTCGTTGAGGGCGCGATAGTAGATCGCGTATTCGAGCGTGTCGGAGTTGCGATCTTCTGCCTGCCACTGAAACGACCGCGCGCCGCGTTGATAGAAACGCCGCGGCGGCACCGGCGCTACTGGTCCAAACACTGATGGATCCAATCCTGAAGATTCAACGTTCGGATCTACCGTTGCTTGCGTGATCTGCTGCAAACCGACACCAATCGGCAACACGCTGATCGAGAGCACTTCCGGCGCAACGTTGCGTGGCAAATATGCGACGCTGACATCTTCAATTGACGCCGGCGGCGAAGCTGCGGCAGAACGCACGGTCGCGCGCCATTGAATAAAACGAGCGCGCGGACTCGAAATCTGATTTCCTTCCGGGCTGCGATAAGGCACGCTCCAGTCACTCCACGTCGCATCCGGCCGCTCACCGTTTCCGGTGCGCGTTTGCACTTCAACTGCACCCGCGCCGCGCCACCAGATCTTGCCCCACGAAGCTGTCAGTTTCGCGTCTCGCACCGGCGACTCGTACGTTCCTTCACTCACGAGTTCATTGCCAAAGCGGAAGAGCTTTCCTTGATTACTCGAGGCTGCGTAGACCTGGTTGTTCTTCACAAACAACGACGAGATCTGTCCTTCCGGTGATTGGAGCAGCAACGTGTCGCGCCCGTCGTTCGTCACCGAATAGATGCGTCCTTTGTCGGCGGTACCGATCAGCACACTGCCGGGTTGCAATGCCGGTGCGATTGCGAAAGCGGTAACCGTCGGCGAACTCCAAACAACATCCGTCGCGCCATCGGGAAGAATGCGAAATACCGCGCTGCGAGCATTTGAGACGTCGCTCCGGCTGCGTGTTGGACCAGGTTGCCCTTGAATCGGCGCGCCGGTTTCGTCGATGGCGGTGATCGTCACCGAAGTCGTTGGCGTGCCGCCCTCCGTGGGTTGCGGGGTTACGGGAGGCGTTGACGGAGCACGCGATGTCGCGGCCGCATCACTCAACGCGAGCGCGTAGATTGAACCATCGGCTGCGGGCGCGAGCGCGTGAATCTCGCGCAGTTGCGTGTCGAACAAAGCAAACATTTTTCCTTCGGGCGAGACGCGCAGCACCAGGCCGCCCGAGTCTGTGCCCGCGATCAGATCACCTTGCGGCGTTACCGCCAGCGAGATGACGTGCGTTTGGTTCGTGTTCGCGAGCAGAGATGCTTCCGGCGTCGCGCCTGCGTTTCGCACGCGATAGAGTTTGCCGTTGTCGCCGGTGCCGACCGCGAGTGAACCATCAGACATCACCGCGAGAGACCATATGTACTTATCGCCGGGATCGAAATAGACGTCTGCTTTTCCGTCCGCACCGACGCGATAGACCTTGCCGTCGGGCGACGTTCCGGCGTAGACCACGCCGTCGCGTCCGATCGCGAGCGCGGTGACGTCGAGTTCCGCTGCGTCGAACAACAAGGAGCCGATACCGTTTGAAGTGACTTTGAAAGTCTTGCCGTCGTGTCCGGTGCCGAGATAGACATTGCCCTGGTTATCGATTGCGCTGGACCAAACGTAAGTCTGCTGTGTGTTGAAGACTTCGTTGAGCTTAGGCGCGAGCATCACTACGCCCGTATCGCTGATTGATACGCCGCGAGCATCGCCCTTGAGTAGTTCGGCGCGGCCACTGGTTTCCCAGAGCGTCGGCTGCCCGGCGTGTACGCCGATGGAAGCAAGCAGCACGAGCAGAATGGTGGTGACGACGGGGATGCTTCTTCGTTGTTTGGTGATCATCGTTTGGTCAGTTTCCTATGTACTTGGCGTAGAGCGAGCGGGCGGTGGCAATTTGATCGGTACCGCGAACTATCGAGCGCGCGTCCTGAAAGACCGTGAGTTCGAATGGTCCGGTTTTGAAGCGCAGCAGGTATTCGTTGAACTTCACGTCGCCGGACGGACGAAGTCTTTCGGCTAACGATCGAAAATTGATGCTGGTTGGTTGCGACGGCGAGATCTGGATAGCGTCGCGGCCACAAAGCACGGCGGCAGTTTCTGCTGACATTGGTGCGAGCGTTTCGTATTGGCCCAGGCCGCAAGTTGGACAATCCGGACTTGGAGCGCCAAGCGAAATCTTGCGCCACTCGTTGCGCCAGACGTCAAACTGCATCAGCGAACGGTGAAGGTCACCGACATTTCCAATGAGCAGCTTGAGAGTTTCAGAGACTTGCACGGCCGAGACGATGTTGATGATCGGCATGATCACGCCCGCTGTGTCGCAGGTCGGCGCGCTGGCGGCCGGCGGCGCTGCTTCAAACACGCAGCGCAAGCAGGCGGTTTGTTGCGGGCGAATCGTCATCGTGACGCCGTACGAACCGACAGCCGCACCGTAGATCCAGTTTGTTTCGTGCTTCACACAAGCATCGTTGATGAGATAGCGCGTGCTGAAGTTGTCAGTGCCATCAACTACGACGTTGCAACCGTCGATCAGCTGTTCGATGTTTGAGTAGTTGACGTCGGCGACGTGCGGTTCGATCTCGATTTCGGAGTTGATCTCACGCAAATGATTCGCGGCGGCGATTGCCTTTGGTAGACGTTTTTCGGCGTCGCTTTCAGTGAACATCGTCTGGCGTTGGAGGTTTGAAGGTTCGACGAAGTCGCGATCGACAATGCGCAAGCGGCCGACGCCCGCGCGGCCCAACGCTTCGGCGTGCGCGGAACCGAGTGCGCCGCAGCCGACTATTAGAACCCGCGCGGCGAGGAGTTTGCGCTGTCCCTCTTCTCCGATGCCGTTGAATAGGATTTGTCTGCTGTAGCGATCGTCCACTGCGGTTTCAGTATAACAGGCGTTTTGAGTTCAAGCCTTAGCTTGGGAGAGGGCAGCCTGAAGGCTGAACTCAAAACGAGTGTCTCAGAGCGGCTGCGGCTGCGTCGTACATGACTTTGATGGGAGGAGTCTTGCCGGTCCAAAGCTCAAACTGTCGCTGTGCCTGGGCGATAAGCATCGGCAGCCCGCCAAGCGTCTGGCAACCGGCTTCGCGACCTTTCTTCAAAAATCCGGTTTCAAGCGGATTGTAAATGAGATCGTAAACGAGCCCTGCGCCAGCGAGCTGTTCAGCTTCCGCGGGAGACTGCGGAGTCGCATTAATCACCACGTCGTATCCTGCAAACGAGGCTGCGGAGAGCAGTTCACACGAAACTTCAAAGGCCTCGCTCAACGATCTGGCTTTAATTGGAGCGCGTGCAAATAGCGTAACGTTCGCTTGCTCCCGTTTAAGCGCCCACACTACCGCGCGCGCAGCTCCTCCTGCGCCAATCACTGCGACACGCAAGTCTCTCAACGATCCGAGCCGCTCACGCAACGGACTTATGAATCCGCGGGCATCTGTGTTGTAGCCGAGTAACCGATCGTTTTCTATGACCACTGTGTTCACTGCGCCGATCTCCCGTGCAGCCGCGTCGATCCAATCCAGCAACGGCATCACGCTCGACTTGTGCGGCGCGGTGACACTCAACCCGCGCACGTTCCAATCCAACTCGCGCGTTACGGGATGAATCATCCGTCTGATGAACGACTCAACGTCACGCACTTCCAACGGCAGATAAACCCCATTCACTCCCTCAGCCGCAAACGCAGCATTGTGCGCATGTGGAGAAACGGAATGCATCACCGGCAAACCAATCAAACCACAAATCATCGTCTCGCGATCGATCTCGTCGATTCGATAAATCGAACGTAGTTGCTGAGCGTTGACCTGTCCCGGTGCGGTCGCGCTCTCGTCTTCCAACGAACCATAAGTCAGGTAAGCGCCGCGCGATGGTCCAAGAATACGCGTCGCGATCCCCGCGTTTCCCATCGCGATCGCGATCAACTCGCGTTGCTCGTTGCTCGCTCGGTTTAAGAGATGAAACACGCGAATGCAATCGGTGATGTCATTCGCGTTCACCGCAATCTTGACGATTCGCGCCGGCGTAGCCGCCAGTCGTTCATAGATCTCTTCGAGGTTATTTGGCACACCGTTGAAATCGTGGTGAGAGACGATGACGCGAGGCCATTCAAACGAAGACTCAACAACCAGGTCATACTCAATATCAAACAGGCTGTTAGCTGGGAGACTCCAATCTCTTTTCCAAAAGGCCTCTCGCTCAGGACGTGCGAGGACTCGATAACCTCCCTGCTCTACCGGTCGAAAGGTGAGGATGATTGGGCGAGAGAGTCTGCTTACGAAGGTTTCAATTTCAAAATCCAAATCTTGAACAGAATCGAGCCGCAACTCGATGATGTCCGCCCATTCACCAGCGCGCGCGCACGCCTCCGCGAGTGCCGCAAAACTCTTCACGCACACAGGTACACAGACGCGCACAATCTGCTCACTCATCGCTGCGCCTCTTTGTGCCTGTTGTGCCTTTTCGTGGCTCTATTTTCGCTCTTGGGTTTCGAGATGACGCGTGGGTGCTTCAACTCCCAGATGGCGGGTCGTGCCTTCAGTCACACTCGGCACCGGTGGTCTCAATTCATCCGTCCTGCGTGGCAACGCCGCCGGTTCCTGATATTGCAACCCCGGCTGCGTCCGCGGCGGCGCGGTCATCAACATGCGCTTCTCTCTTTCTCTGATGCGAATGTACTGTGCGATGCCCGTGCCCATCAGCGAAAACGCCGGTATCAACATCCAGAACCACCACGCGGCGCCGATCGTTCGTGAGAGCGCAATCGAGATGATCAGAAACGCGACGCCGATGAACATGTTCTTGAACGCGGCGTCGAGCGTCAGCTCTCGTCTGCGGCCACGCCGGCCACAGCTTTCGTCCATTACTTCTTCAGGCGGCGGCGGCGTTGGTTGGACCATCTGGCCAGTCAACGCCTGCGGCACCAGACTGATGTTTGCTCCACAGACGCGACAAAAGCTCGCGCCATCGGCATTCTGCGTTGCGCATTTTGGACAGAACATCCGCTTTAGCCCCTCGAAAGTGAGTTTCGCTGCCGTCTGGCCTCGTAAAGCAGCACGCCTGCCGCCACCGAGACATTCAAGGATTCCAGTTTACCGACCACCGGAATACGCACCAGCGTGTCGCAATGTTCACGCACCAGCCGGTGCAACCCGTGTCCTTCGCTGCCGAGAAAGATCGCGGCGGGCAACGTCCAGTCCCATTCGGTGTACGTTTGCTTCGCTTCCGCAGCCGCACCGACAACCCAAATGTTACGTTCTTTCAACTGCTCTATCAATCTCACGAGGTTCGTCACGCGCGCGACCGGCACATACTCCAATGCCCCGGCCGCAACCTTCGCTACAACGCCGGTCAAACCTACCGCGCGACGTTCGGCAATGAACACTCCGTGAACGCCCGTGCATTCCGCAGTGCGCAACATCGAACCCATGTTGCGCGGATCCTCGATCGCGTCTAAGCCAAGGACTAACGGCGGATCGGGCGTACCGACTTTCGCGGCCAATGTATCCAACAGTTCATCAGCGTCGGCATAATGCGCGGCGGCGATTCGCGCGACCACCCCCTGGTGCCGCGCTTCACCCAATGATCGGTCCAGATCCAAACGCGGCACGCGTTGCACCGGCACGCCCTTCTCACGCGCGAGATCCAACACCGCTTTCAAACGATCCGGCCGCGCGCTTTGAAGAATCGTGATCGTCTCAACCTGCCGCTTGCCGGCGCGTAATGCCTCGAGTACCGCATTGACGCCGTAGATCATGTTCTGTTCATCACTGTGCGCCATCTTCGTCTATCGAGGTTGGTTAGCCACAAAGAAGCACAAAAGGCACAAATGTGTTGGCAAAATCCTTCTTGTGCTTCTTTGTGGCACATTCATCGCAAGTTATCATCTGGCCTGGCGTAAACCCCGCGGCTCGGAAGGCTCTACTGGTCCAAACAAAGGCAGACGAATGTTTTCGTTATCTTTAGGCAACAGCTCCTCCAAGTATTTTGATTATACGACGAGCCGTAAAAACCGAGGCGAGATAATGTTTCCGCAGCCCGCCACCAGACAACTGATCGCATTGCTCATCATCGTCGCAGCATTCGGGAGCGGCGCGTGCGCTGCGTTGCAGCCACCTGATACAGACGGACCACGGTCCAACATGCCGCCGTATCCGATCGGCCTGGCCGATCCGGGTGCAAGACTCGAAGAGGCTTCAGTCGCGTGGCATCAGATGTCGCAACACTATGGACTAGCGGGAAAGACCGAGGTCAACCTGAATCCTTTTACCGGCACGATTCAAAGCCTGCCGGCGAACGCGGGAACGATTGTGCTGTCAAAGGTTGGCGCGGAACCAGAGCAAACTGAAGAACAAATCAGAGAATCGTTGCGCAGATTTATCGTGGAATGGCGTCAACTGATCGGCGCCGATCTGAACCAGCTCTCTCTCGTGGAACGAACCGATGAACCGTCGGGAGTCAAACTTGCTCGTTACGAACAGAAACCGTTTCGTTATCCGCTCCGCGGCGAATTTGGCAAGCTGCTTATTCGTTTTCGAGCGGACCGGCAAGTGGTCTCTCTTTCGAGTAGCTGCATTCCGAATGCGGATCGACTACAGGCGGCGCTGGTTGGTCTAACTCCCAAGATCAATGCCGATCAGGCAGTGGACCACGTCAGGAGGCAGCCGGTCGTTGTGGCCGATGCCAGTGGCCGGCAACAGCCGTTTACGATTCCGTCAAACGCCGCTTTAATCGCGCGCGAACTGGTCGTATATGCGCGGCCTGCTACCGATCAGGGTGGCGGTTTGCAGTTATATCTCGCCTGGGAAATAGAAGTCGGTAACGGTCCCCTGAAGACGGTCTATCTCGATGCAGTGTCGGACCAGGTGCTCGCCGTGGCCTGAAGCCGAGCTCGATGGACCTCGTTACTTGACCAGTGAACAATGAAAAAGCATTCTTAAATCAACCAAGGGTATTTGCGGAGTCGGTTTATGAACAATAACAATTTCGATCCTGCTAACAATGTTTCATGGCAGTTAGGTCATCGCGGAAGAGTGGCGGTTTTTATTGATGGCAACAATCTTTTCCATGCGGCGCGGTTCCATAACATTGATATCGATTACAACAAACTGTTGCGGGTGTTGCTGGGCGACGGCCGGTTGTTGAGAGCGTTCTTCTACACCGGCGTCGACGTCGGCGCCGAGCGTCAACAAGGCTTTTTGCTCTGGATGCGACGCAACGGTTTCCGCGTAGTGCAAAAGGAACTGAAGACCTTTTACGACGGTACACGCAAAGCAAATCTCGACGTGGAGATCGCGGTCGACATGCTGTCGCTTGCGGGTAGGTACGACACCGCAGTGCTCGTGTCGGGCGATGAAGATTTTGTCTACGCCGTGAATGCGGTCGCGTACAAAGGTTGTCGCGTTGAGATTGCCGGGTTCAGATCGAACACCGCGCCAAAGTTGATCGACGTCGCTGACTACTTTATCGATCTTGGAGATATTGCCGACAAAGTGCGCAAGGAGATCTCGCACGTGCCGCGTTACGACGAACGCGATCTGCATGAGCATTTGCAGTCGCACTACCTCCAGGACGAGATGGAGATACCGAACACACCGCCCGACGCTTTTCAAACGGCGATGCGAGTGGTATTAGAGGCGGACATCGACGAGGAGGAAGCCGCCGAGTTTCAAGCGGCCACCGAGTTCATCAGAATCACCGACGAACACTAGCGTCTCAAGCGATGAAACTCTTCACCATTCCGGAAGCCAACGCTCTGCTGCCGAGCGTCAGGAGCATTGTCGGAAAAATTCAGCAGGCGCACCGTAAGGTCTCACGCTACCGCGACGAGGCGAAAAGAGCCGCTGAAGCGTCGGAAAAAGGCGGTGGCGGTATTTCCGCTGGCATCGTTTACGCGACCGCTTTGACAGAGTTGACCAGCCGTATCGCGGAGCTGGAAATTCTCGGCGTGCAACTTAAGGATTTCGAACGCGGGCTGGTTGATTTTCCCTCACTTCGCGACGGCCGCGTGGTGTTGCTTTGCTGGCAAATGGGCGAAGGCGACGAACTCGAATGGTGGCACGACGTCGACGCCGGCTTCGCCGGCCGCACTCCGCTCTAGGCAGCAGTCTGATGCAAACGCACAACCTCAACGCCTGCTTTATTTTCTCGTTGACCAGTTAAAGTTATTCCTGATAGGATGCGTCGCGTTCGCGCTTGAGCGTTGCGGGCCGACGTGGTGGCCCGAGTCCTGTCGGTTTATCTACCTAACCGAAAAATGAAAGCAACTGGCGACTCCCCAACTTCCACCCCGGAACGAAAATCTACACTCATCGAATTTCCGGGTATTTCGCGCAACTCTGTGCCCGAGTGGCGCAAAGAACTGAGCGAAAGAGTTCGTGAAGTGCAGGAACGTCGCGCGCGCGAAGCTGCTCGCGAAGCTGCCGAAGCCGAACGGCAACGCGCGGAAGCTGCCAGTAACCCGCCGCAACTCGAACTTTTACAGCCAACCGAAGCGCCGGCAATGAATCCCCTTGTCGCTGCAGCGTTGAAACGAATCGAGCGCGCGCACCAAAGCGCTCCCAGCGAAACTCGTGCACCGAGAACGTCACTCGCGACCGCAATCGCCTACGCGCCGGAACGAGAAGAAAACATCATGAACGAGACGGTTCCCCCGACCTTTCAACTCCAGTTTGAAACGGAACCTCCGGTGGCAGAAGCACCGCCGCCGGTTGAGAAAACTCATCTTGTGGTAGTCCCACCACCCAGTGAGCCTGTCGTCGCCAACACGGAGTTGCCGCAACTACCCAAACGTTTGATTCGCGACGACCCAAACGATCCGGCGCTGAACTATCTGGATTCGATTCGCCGCAACGTGCGCGTGGACGATCTGGTGAGCCAGAGTGCTTCTTCGTTTCGCCGCGTCGTCTCCGCGGTGCTCGATCTAATCATTAGTGCGCTGCTTACTTCGCCGATCGCGGGTGCTCTTTATTTAACCGGCAACTTAAACTTTCAGGACACGCGCGTGCTCACGGTGCTCGGCGGTTCCCTTGTGGTCGTGACATTTTTTTATCTCACGTTGGCGACGGCGTTGACCGGGCGCACCTTGGGAATGCGAGTGTTGTCGCTGCGCGTGATCGATACCAAGACGGGATTGATTCCCACCGGCGGGCAATCAATTGGCCGCTCGTTCTTCTATCTGCTTTCATTGGCGACGGTAGTGGGTATTCTCTTCGCGCTTGTAAACCGCGAAGGTTACACTGCACACGATCGATTTACGCGAACCGCAGTTGTAATAACTTGAAGTGCACCCGCAACTCCTTCAGAACGTCGTCGCAGAGCTTCAGACCAACCTCACCGGCAGATACCTCGGAAAGATATTTCAACTGAGTCCGATCTCATTCGCGTTTGATTTCGGCTTGCGCGGGGCGTTTTTGTTTATGAGCGTGGAGCCTGCAAGCCCGCGGATGTATTTGATCCGGCGGCGAACGAAAGATCTGGAGAAGCAGTCATCTCCGCTCGGACCTTTTGCGCAGTTGCTACGGTCGAAACTCAGCGGTGAACCTATTACTGCCGTCGAAAAGGAACCGCTCGATCGAATAGTACGGTTACGTTTCGGTTCTCAGACGATCGTGGCTCAGTTAACTGGGAGAACCGCGGACCTGTTTTTGTTGGCCGAGGCGAATCAAATCGAAGGGGCTTTGAGAACACGGATTGAAGGGATTTATCTGCCGCCTCCAATCCGTGAAATCCGTGTTGAAGAAACTTTTGCGCAAGCGATCGGTTCGCCTTCAGAGTTTGCCGACGTCTACTTCTCTTCCCAGGAACACGCGCGAGATTTCGACTCGCGCGCGAACGCCGTTCGTTCACGGTTATTAAAATCACTTCGCCAAAAACAGAAACTCAAAGAAAACCTGGAGCAGGATCGCGCCACGCACGGCGACCCCGAAGAGCACAAACGCATCGGCGATTTGCTACTCGCGAACCTTGCAACTGCAAAACGGACCGGCAACAAGGTCACGATTACCGACTACTACGCCGAAGGAACGCCTTCGCTTGAAGTCGAGATTGATGAAAACGTTTCGCTACAGCACGAGGCGACGCAACGATTTCGGCAGTACGGCAAAGCCAAACGCGCCCGCGAAGAGATCGCGGAGCGAATGGTGCAGATCGATCACGAGATAGCGCAGCTCGATCGCCAGTTGGAAGAGATTTCAAGAATTATTGAAGCGCGGGATGAAACGGCGTTGGCGCCGCTCATTACAGACGGAACCGTCGCGAAAACCCCGGCTACGTCGAAAAAACTGTCCACGCAGCAGTCCGCTGTGACTGGCGTACGGCGTTACCTTTCGACCGATGGTTACGAAATACTCGTCGGACGCGCGGCACGCGACAACGACAACCTGACTTTCAAGATCGCCCAGCCAAACGATCTATGGCTGCACGCAGGCGATTATCCCGGTTCGCACGTCGTCGTGCGCAACCCGACACGCAAAGAGATCCCGCATCGCACCATCGTCGAAGCAGCCCAACTCGCCGGACGCTTCAGCCAGGCGAGCGAAGATTCCAAAGTCGTCATTCACTACACGCCACGAAAGTTTCTCTCCAAACCCAAAGGCGCCGCGCCCGGCCTCGTGCGACTCTCTCGCTTTCGCTCCATCACCGTCGAACCGAAGGAAGCAATCGCTAGATTACACGGATAATCTGTGGAATCTGTGGTTGGTTTGTTATTCTCAGGTCATGCGTTCAGAGGAACTGTTCTCCAAAGCGATTGAACTTATTCCCGGCGGTGTGAACTCGCCCGTGCGTGCGTTTCGCGGCGTCGGAGGCACGCCGCGATTCATCAGGTCGGCGCGCGGCGCGACGATTACCGACGTCGATGGGCGGACCTATATCGACTACGTTGGTTCGTGGGGTCCGATGATCCTGGGCCACGCCGACGAAGAGGTCGTTGCGGCTTTGCAGGAAGTGGCCGCGGGCGGCACGAGCTTTGGCGCGCCGACGGAACTTGAAGTGAATCTCGCGCAGGAAGTGGTGGACGCAGTGCCGTCGATCGAGATGGTGCGCATGGTGAGCAGCGGCACTGAAGCCACGATGTCGGCGATTCGCCTCGCCCGCGGCGTGACGGGCCGCACCAGGTTGGTGAAGTTTGAAGGCTGTTATCACGGTCACGGCGACAGCCTGCTGGTTAAGGCCGGCTCGGGCGTCGCGACACTCGGTTTGCCTGACAGTCCCGGCGTTCCCGCAGCACTCGCCGAGAACACGCTCACCGTTCCTTTCAACGACGCCACGGCACTCGAACAGGTCTTTGCGGAACACAAAGACATCGCGGCTGTGATCATCGAGCCGGTGGTCGGAAACATGGGCTGCGTGCCGCCGCAACCGGGTTATCTCGAAGCAGTGCGCAAGCTCACCAAAGCAAACGGAGCGCTGCTGATCTTCGACGAAGTAATGACCGGCTTTCGCGTCGCGCGCGGTGGCGCGCAGGATTTGTACGGCGTGGCGCCTGACATCACGACGCTGGGGAAAATAATCGGCGGCGGTCTGCCGGTCGGTGCTTACGGCGGCAGCCGCGAGTTGATGAACAACATCGCTCCGGCTGGACCGATCTACCAGGCCGGAACGTTGTCGGGGAATCCGCTTTCAATGACCGCCGGCCTCGTCACGCTTCGTCGCCTGCGCAACAAATCCGTTTACGAACGACTCGAAACCACGTCGCGCAAACTAACCGAAGGACTCGCAGCAGCAGCACGTAATGCCGGAATCAAAACGATCACGAATCGCGTCGGGTCAATGTGGACCAGCTTCTTCGCTGGTGAACCAGTCATCGATTGGAGTACGGCCAACCGCTCCAATCGTGAACGCTACGCAAGGTTCTTCCACGCAATGCTCGACGAAGGAGTTTACCTTGCACCGTCACAATTCGAGGCGGCATTCGTGAGTCTGGCCCACACAGACGCCATCATAGAGCAAACCATTCACGCGGCTGAGAAAGCTGTCCGTGCTTGTTCGTGAAGGTCCGTGGCTAAATCGGCAGGTCGATACTGAACTCCGATCCCTTCCCGGGCTCGCTTGCAACATTGATCTTTCCACCATGCTGCTCGACGATCTGCTTCACGATCGCCAAACCTAACCCCGTGCCGCGTTTCTTCGTCGAATAGAACGGTTCGAAGATTCGATCGCGCGTCGCCTTGTCCATGCCTCTGCCCTGGTCGGCAATTTTGATCCGGGCGTAAGGCTTGCGCGGCTGGCCGTTGCCTTCGCTGTCGACGTTCAACAACTCCGTCGAGATCCGCACCGACGCATTCTCTTCGCTCGCGTCGATCGCGTTGGCGATCACGTTCACGAAAACCTGTCGCAACTGATATGCGTCCCACTGGCCGATAATCGCTCTGCGCGCGAACAGCTTCTCGACGTTCGCATTCTTCTCCAGGATCTTGTCGCTGACGAGATCGATGCTGCGTTCGAGTGACTCGTGCAGATCGACCGCGGAACGCTCCAATTCTTTCTGCCGTGAAAACTGCGTGACGTCGACGACCAGTTTGTTCAGGTGCTTGATGCCGCGCTCGACGAGCTCGATCGTGTTCAGAGCGTCCTGATCGTTCACGCTGTCGCGCAACATCGAAACACCGAGACGGATGCTGCCGAGCGGATTGCGAATCTCATGGGCCACCTGTGTTGTCGCCTGCCCGACGGCAGCGAGCGATTCGCTGCGGCGCAACGTGCGTTCGGCTTCGGCTGCCTCGGTAGCGTCGACCAGGGTCACGATTTGTCCGCGCTCGCCGTCGATCGCGAGCGGTGATGAATAAACGTCAAAGGATTTGTCGTCTTCCTGGACCTGTGCAACGAACCGCCCGTGATAGGTTGCTTTGGTGACGCGAATAGCGGTGACTGTTTCGAGCAACCGCATCGCGTCGTCGGCAGCGAAGCGTTCGAGCACTGAGGCGCCGATGCTCGCACCGGGAAAGATATGGAAGAAAGCGGCGTTGGCGCTGCGAATCCGATCTTCTTCATCGATCGCCGCCACCGCGCTGACCATTCCTTCGAGTAGCTGAGTGGTGAAGATGCGTTCGCGGCGCGCCTCCAACATGCTGCTGCGCATCTGCCAGAAATGGCGCTGCACTTGCCAAACGGTTCCCGCAGCGACCAGCGCGCCCGCGCCGAGCGCGAGCAAGGTCCAAAGTAAAATCGAACGGCGGGCGTTTTTCTGTGAGGTCAATACCTGTTGGTTAACCTCTTCCTGTAGCGTCTGTAACTGAGTGAACAGCCGGCCAATATCACCAATAACTTTCTCCAACTGGTCCTGGCCCTTAACACTGTAGACTTGCACGTCCTGACTGAACCCGACATATTTCTCGAGGTCTGCTCGGAGTTGAGTCCAATCCGGATCCAGGAACACTGAATGGCGGTCCAACTCTGCAATGCTCGCTTTTAGCTCGTCTCTTGCATTGTCAATCTTAAAATCGAAGGGCGGAGTCAACCCTTTCTGTGAGATCGCGGTATGTCGAATGCGCAGCTCATTGTCGAGCCGAGCTAGCCTGAGCCGCAGATCAACCAACAGGTTCTGCTTGTTGAAGTATTGCGTTATCTGGACGCTCGCATTGTTACCCACTTGCTCCATTTGGTTGGCACTGCGCCAGCCCAACACCGAAATCAAACCCAGCAAAAGCAAATAGCCGACGATCAGCGGCGTGATTGCCCGCAGAAACGCACGCTTCGCCAGATCCGCAACGACTGCGGCTTCCGGCGGCGTGCGCGGATCGGGCGTGCGCCGGTAAACGACCTCTGGTTTGTTTTTAGCGGGTTGCATCGAGGTTGTCAGGGTTTCGCGTCCATCCAGTTTTCACCGACGCCCACGTCGGCTACCAGCGGCACGTCGAGCGAGACTGCCGACTCCATCTCGTGTTTGAGTATCTCCGTCACCTTTACAACTTCCGCTTCAGGTACTTCCACCAGTAATTCATCATGCACCTGCATCAACAAACGCGCTTCCAGCCCCGTACGCTTGAACTCTTCATCAACGTGCAGCATCGCGATCTTCACGATGTCGCTGGCGGTTCCCTGGATCGGCATGTTTATCGCTTCGCGTTCCGCAGCTTTACGGATGTTTGCGTTGCGATCGGTGATGCCGGGAAGCGGACGAATACGGCCGTAGATCGATCGCACGTAACCATGTTCGCGCGCACGCAGAGGCACTTCCTCCATGTAACGGCGCACGCCCTTGTACGTGTTGTAGTAATCCTCAATGACTTTCTTCGCTTCCTGCCGCGAGATGCCGACGCGTTGCGACAATCCCCACGGCTCGATTGCATAAGCAATAGCGAAGTTAACAATCTTCGCGAACCGGCGTGCTTCGCGAAGTTCTTCATCGGTTCGCGCGCCAAAGACGAGTCGCGCGGTGCGCGCGTGAATGTCTTCGCCCTTCTGAAACGCTTCGAGCATCACCGGATCCTGCGTGATGTGGGCCAGGAGACGCAATTCGAGTTGTGAATAGTCAGCGGAGATGATCTTGTTTCCCTTTTCCGCCACGAACGCGCGGCGGATACGCCGGCCCATCTCACTGCGAATCGGAATGTTTTGCAGGTTTGGATCACTTGCCGACAAACGCCCGGTCGCGGCGACAGTTTGATTTAACTGACAGTGAATGCGGCCGTCAGTCGCGATCTGGTGCGGCAGAGCGTCAGTATAAACACTCTTGAGCTTATCGAGCTCGCGATACTCGATAATCAGCCGCGGCAACTCGTATTGCTGGGCTAGTTCTTCGAGCACTGCTTTGCTGGTCGAAACGCGTCCTGTCGATGTCTTGCGCCCAATGTCGATGTTCAGGTCGGCGAGCACCTCGCCCACTTGCTTCGGCGAACCGATGTTGAACTCACGACCGGCGTGTTCGTAGATCTTGACGGTGAGTTTGTGCAGCTCCTGGCCGATGTAAGTCGACAGATCCGTCAGCACCTTCGGATCGACTTTCAACCCGGCGCGCTCCATGCGATACAACAGCGGCGCTAACGGAAGCTCGATCTCCGCGTAGATCGTTTCGAGTTTCTTTTCGAGTATGCGTTCACGCAAGACGCGCGCAGTTTGCGCGGTCAAGTCGGCAGCGGTGACTGTTTGCCACGCGTTTTCGGACCAGTTAGCGGCGGGCGTGTGGCCGTTTTCGATGCCGAGTGCTTCGCGCGCGAGATCGGCAAGTTCGTACTTGCTGCGCGCCGGATCGAGTAAGTAAGCCGCGAGAAACGTGTCGTCTTTTACGCCTTCGAGCGTGATGTCGAGACGCTCCAGCAAACCAACTGCTCGCTTCACGTCGTGAATCGACTTTTCAACCAAGCCATTCGCCAGCACCTCACGTAACGGCACGATCGCCTGATCGGCTCCTCCTTCAAACTTCTCCAAATCGACGTAGGCCGCAACGCCCGCATCAGTTGAAAAAGCAATTCCACGCGGGGAGTCGAGCTCGGTGAAACACTCCTGCTCGCCTGATCCAGCCGGTGTTGAATCTGCTACAGCGACGCCGAGGTGTTCCGCGTCGAACAGAGTTCGGACCAGGTTGTTCAGGTCGTTTTTGGTCTTGACGAGACGGTAGTTTCGCTCGGCTTGAGTCGTCGCGGGATGCTGAACTGCCGCATCAGCATACTCCCGGCTCAACGCTGCGAATTCCAACTCATGAAACAGTTCGTAGGCCGCGGTGCGATCCGGCGAACGCGTCTTGATCTTGTCGAGCTCGAGTGGCACTTCGAGATCCGTGCGAATGCGCGCCAGCTCACGCGACTGCCTGATCAGATCGGCGTTGTCGCGCAGCGACTCGCGATAAGTCTTGTGCTTCACTGACTCCCAATTCGTCAGCGCGTTCTCGATCGAGCCAAACTGCTGAATGATCTGCACCGCGCCTTTCGAACCGATGCCCGGCGCGCCGGGAATGTTGTCGATTGCATCACCCATCAAGCCAAGCAAATCGACAAGCTTGTCCGCCGTCACACCAAACTTCTTCTCGACCCATGCTTCATCGCACCATTCAACCGGCGGGACAGGCTCCTTGCGCTTCACGACCTGCGAATTCTGCCGCATGCAAATGATCAGCGGATCTCGCACGAGCTGACACATGTCTTTATCGTTCGACACGATCACGGCTTGCAGGCCTTCGGCCGCGGTTTGGTTGGCGAGCGCTCCAATTACGTCGTCGGCTTCGTAACCGGGCGAATTGATCACTTCGATGTTCAGCACGTCGCAAAGCCGAAAGATGTAAGGCATCTGGCTGGCGAGATCTTCGGGCATCTCGAGCCGGTTCTTCTTGTAGTCGGCAAAGGTCTCGTGCCGGAACGTCTTCTCGCGCGATTCAAACACGGCCGCGATGTAGTCAGGCTGCTCCTCGCGCAAAAGCTTCAGCAGCATGTTCGTAAAGATGTAAACCGCCTGTGTGACCTGGCCTTGCGAGGTCGCGAGCGGCGCGGCACGGTTCTGCATCGGCGCGAAGAACGCACGAAAGATGTGCGACATCGAGTCGATCAAGAAGACCCTCTTAGGTCCCTTTTCAGCTTGCTCGTCAGACATTACTTGTTATCAACAGATTACGCCGACTTCCTGCCAAGTAAAGTCCGCGTAATCCGTGGAGGGCTTTATCTCCCTAACTCCTCAACATGCGCCCGCACAGTTTCACCCAACGTTTCTAAATTGTATCCACCCTCGAGGCAGGAAACGAGCCGACCCTGACAACTACTTGCCGCCCATTGCTTCAGTGCGCGGGTCATGTCGACGAAGTCTTCATCCTTGAGCAGTAATTGCCCCAGCGGATCGCCGAGATGCGAGTCGAAACCTGCTGAGACGATGATCAAATCAGGACTGAAGTTTGCCGACATCTCCTCGAGCGCTGCCTCAAACGCTCGTTTCTGTTCGAGGGCCGGTGTGGCTGCGCGCAACGGCAGATTCAGCGTGTAACCCAAGCCCCGGCCAGTTCCCTTCTCACCGCGCGTTCCGGTTCCGGGATACCACGGATACTGGTGCGACGAGAAAAAGTAGACTGACGGATCGGCGTAGAAAATTCCCTGCGTGCCGTTACCGTGATGCACGTCCCAATCGATGATCGCGACCCGCTCGATCGCCGGATAGTGCTGTTGCGCGTAGCGAGCGGCCACCGCAACGTTATTGAACAGGCAAAATCCCATCGCCCGTTCTTCAGTCGCGTGGTGGCCAGGCGGACGCACCGGAACAAAAGCGTTGTCGACTTCGCCACTCATGATCAAATCAATGGCCTGGCAAGGCGCGCCTGCGGCGTGTCGTGCCGCGTCGAACGAACGCAGCGAAACTGTCGTGTCAGCGTCGAGGTAACCGATGCCTTCGCTCACGACACGTTCGACGTGCTTGTAGAGTTGCGGCGAATGAGCCGCTTGAATATCGCCGCGCGGCGCTTCTCGTGCTTGCACTTCCACGAGACTGGACCATAACGCCGCATCCGCGCGCAGCGCCTCCATCACGACTTCATAGCGCGAAGGATTCTCCGGGTGTCCCGGCCCAGTGTCATGTTCACGGAAGATTGGATGGTGAACGATTGCAGTAGTCATTACTTACAAGGACAAATTATCAAGCGTACGGTATCGGAACAAGTGAGCAAGACGTTTCGAGAGTTATTGCCCGATAAAACCGCAATCTTCGGGCGAGGAATAGTGTTTGCCATTCGGGTTTCATCGCAGGAGGTCAGTTCGGAGTTCAAGCTTTTAAAACAATGGAGGCAAACTGATGTCATACGATGAAGAACAGGCAAAAAGAAACCGGGTGGTAGTGGAAACGCCGAGCGAGCGGCGCGAGGTGATCCAATCACAATCGGTTCGGTCTGACGATCGCAACGGAATCTCGGCGGGCATGGTGGGCGTGCTGGTCGTGGTCGCTATCGCATTGATCACTATGCTGGTGCTCTTCTGGATGAGTATGCAGCCCGCAACTGACACCACTGCTGCAACGGCACCAGCGCCAACGACAACAGTCGTCGCGCAACCTGCGCCAGCGCAACAGCCTCCGGTCATCATTCAACAACCGGCTCCGGTAACAGCGCAGCCGGCTCCGATCATCGTGACGCCGCCGGCAGGTGGCAGCACAGCCAGTGGAACCGAACAGGCGCAGAACATCGACGCGACCATTCAAACCGCGATCGACAAGCGATTGATGGACGATCCAACTTTCTCGTCGCTCGGCATCACAGCCACAGTGCTTGACGGAAAGGTGACGCTGCTCGGTACCGTGAGGTCCGAAGCTTTGAAAACACAAGTGGAGCAGATGGTGAAACAGGTGAAAGGCGTCAAACAGGTCGATAACCAGATCACCGTACTGTAATCTCAGATTTCACATCTGAGATCTCAAACTCCATCAGACTTCTCGACTTGACCGCCGTGATTGCCGCGGCGGTCGTCGAACAGAAACCACCAACAACAACCGATAGCGGCGCTCCGATGAGCGCCGCCAACACGCCGGCTTCCAACTCACCCAACTGTGGACCACCCATGAAGAACATCATGTTGATTGAGGTCATGCGGCCGCGCAGGTAATTTGGCGTCACGAGTTGTCGGATCGTTTGCCGCAACACAGTGCTGACCGTGTCCGCGGCGCCTGTGAGCGCGAGCATCAAGAGCGAAAACCAGAACGCAGTCGAAACACCGAAGGCCGCTGTCGCAACTCCATACACTGCAACCGACCAAACAACCAGCCTTCCCTGCCGTTGAAACGTTCCGAGACGCGCCATCAGAAAAGCTGTGATCACAGATCCGATCGCGGGCGCCGCAGCCAGGATTCCGTAACCATGGGCGCCGACGTACAACCGTTCTCGCGCAAAGATCGGCAAAAGTAGAGTTGCTGAAGCGAAGAACGTCGCGATGAAATCCAACGTCATCGTCTGGACCATGATCGGCGTGCGCCAGACGAACTGTAGACCTTCTTTGAGCGCCGCCAGGCTCAAAGCGTCCTTGCGTGCCGTTTGCAGTTCGGGATTTCCACTGACGCGCATCGAGAGTAGCGCGATGATCACAGCGACAAACGAGAGCGCGTTGATAGCGTAGATCGTCGCCGGTCCAGTCTCGGCGAGCAACACGCCAGCGATCGCCGGACCACTGATCGTCGCGACATTAAAAACGATCATGAAGAGACTGACGGCATTTGGAAACTCTTCGAGGGGAACGAGTGAAGGCATCAACGACTGTCGCGCGGGAATGTCGAACGCGGTTGCGGCCGAGGCCAGTGCGCTCAACAAGTAAATGGGCCAAACACTCTGAATGCCCCCGAACGTCGTCGCGGTTAACAGTCCGGCGCTGACCAGCATCACGGTCTGCGTGACAATCATCAGCCGCTTTCGATCGACTGCGTCGGCCACCACGCCACCAGCCAGTGAACACAGAATCACCGGCAGCCCGCGAAACAGACCAACAAGACCGAGCGCGAGCGCCGACTTCGTCAACACGTAAACGTGCCAGTTGATCGCGACGAGCTGCATCTGCGACCCGGTCACCGACACGATTTGGCCCAGCCAGAGGAGGCGGAAATCGCGATGCCGGAGAGCTGCAAACGCAGAGTTTCTGGAAATCACGTATCGCTTCGCCTCAAAAGTCTATGTCCACAAAGAAGCACAAGAATCACAAAGGTGTTTCGCAACTTCCTTTGTGCTTCTTGTGCTTCTTTGTGGACTGGCAAAGCGGATCATGAATAGCAGTGAGATTCGGTCAGCTTGCGGAAGTGGTAGGCCATCGCCGCATGACGCAGTAGTTCCGTCATTCGATCGCGATCCGTGCGTAGCGCTTTCACAAAGAAGCGCCAAAACTCGCGCCGTTCCGGGTCGAGCACGCCGAGCCGAATCGCGATACGCAGGAAAGCTTTGACGGCTTTGAAGCCGTGGTACTGATGCGCCTCGGGCACTTCCTGCGGCGTGCGTTGGAGCGAATCGAGCGCGCGACGGTAGTATTCGCTTGGTTTGTAAATCGTGCGCATGATTCGCTGGTAACCGGCTTGAAGTTTTTCCGCATCCATTCGCGGAATGAAATTCAAAGACGACAACGTGTTGTTGCCGGTAGCGTCATTGCCAAGCAGGCGGCCTTCACGCTCGAGCCGTCGCCACAGTTGCGTATCGGGCAGAGCGTTGAGCATGCCGACCATGGCCATCGGAATCGCACTCTGTCGAATGAACTCGATTTGACGTTCGAAGATGTCGTCCGGATCGTTATCGAAGCCGACGATGAAGCCGGCCATTACTTCCATGCCGTGCGCTTGTATCTTGCGCACGGAGTCGAGCAGGTTGCCGCGGTTCTGCGTCTTTTGCGCTTCCTTGAGACTCTCTTCAACCGGGGTTTCGATGCCCAGAAAAACGCGGCGGAAACCGGCATCTTTCATTGACGTCAATAACTCATCATCATCAGCCAGGTTCACACTCGCTTCCGTGAGAAGCGAAAAAGGCATCCCATTTTGTTTCTGCCACGCGATCATGTCGGGCAGCAGTTGCCGCACGTTCTTCTTGTTACCGATGAAGTTGTCGTCGACGATGAATAACGGTCCGCGCCAGCCGAGATGTTTTAACGCCTCGAACTCGGCAAGCATCTGCTGGTTGCTCTTCGTGCGCGGCACGCGGCCGTAGATCTCGATGATGTCGCAGAACTCGCAGGAGAATGGACAGCCGCGCGAATACTGCACTGACATGCAACTGTATTTCTTTAAGTTCACGAGACCGAAATCCGGAATGGGAGTGATCGACAGTGGCGGGCGTTGCGGTGCTTTGTAAATGCGTTTTGCTTCGCCGCGTTCGAGGTCTTCGAAGAACTGCGGCAGCGTCGTTTCTGCTTCGCCTTGAAAAATATGATCCGCATGAGGGAGTTCTTCGATCGTGCTGGTGACGTATGGACCGCCGAGCACGACTAGTTTGCCGAGTTTCTTCGCGCGCTCCGTTACCTCGTGCAGCGACTCTTTCTGCGCCAGCATGCCGGTGATAAAAACCATGTCGGCCCACTCAAGCTGTGGCGTTTTGAGTCGCTCGATGTTGAGGTCGACGAGCCGGCGCTCGCACGAAGGCGGCAGCAAACTCGAAACCGTCAACAAGCCCAGCGGCGGAAACACGGAGCGCTTGCCTTCAAATGGCAGCGCGTAACGGAAGCTCCAGTAGGTGTCGGGAAATTCCGGGTTCACTAGTAGGATTTTCATGTTTGTCGGTAAACCATACTGGATCAACTGTCACTCGGCAATGCATTGTGCTATAAATTCCACAATTCGTCTCACAACGAACGGAATTACCAATGGGCGAAACAAGGGATGTTGAACTGAAGGTTGGTCGACGGTCGGCCGACGGTATTGTGAGACTTTCGGCGTATCCCCCACAACTCGTACAACTGAGCGTCGGGTACAGAGGACAACAATCGGCATCGGTACTGTTGACTCAGGAACAGATTCGAGAGTTACGGGACGCGCTCGGGAATTACATCGAAGCGACCGCACTTGACCATGAGATTAACGAAACGTGGGATCACACCGAGCGCCGATTCGAGCAGCGGTTTGAGTTCTCAGAGAGACAGAGGTAATCGAGACATTTAGGCAACTTTAGAAAGGCACACTCACTATGAACACACAGCTTTCACGTGCACTCGCCAGTCTCCTGATGGTTCTGTTTTCGTTGTCGCCTGTATGGGCCACCTGTGGTGGTGGCGGTGGCGGCGGCACCGGCGGCGTCGGTGGTGGCGGCAGGGATTCGGGTCCAGCGCCTGTCGTTTACAACGTGCCGTGGAACATGTGGGACGCTCGCAAAGCGCCGCAAAAGGGCCTGGTGCTTTACTGGTTCCCTGCGAACAACGAGGAAGTCGACAAATCAAGTCTACGCAAGTCACGTATTCTTACTCTCTACGCAGCTCAATGCGTCACGATGACCGTCGCCGACGCGAAGACGCCCGAGTTGCAAAAGATCATCGGCGACTCGGCATTGCCGGTCGCAGTGCTGGCCACTGTCGACGGATCTCCAATCTCGAAGGTCGAGAACACCGGCGGCAAGCTCAAAGCAGACCAGGTCGAAAAAGTCGTTGAGGCCGAGATGAAGCAACGCGAGGCGGCGCTCGACGAAAAGTTGAACGGCGGCAAAGAGAAAGCGAAAGCCGGCGACAAAGACAGCGCGATCGCGATGCTCAAACCCGTCGCCGAAGAAAAGTGTCTCTTCCCCAAGAAGGCGAAGTCAGCAGCACAAGAACTGAAGAAACTCGGCGTCGAAGAGATCGGAAGCATCCCTGCTGCGACGCCCGTTTTCGATCGAGGTCAGAGCGCACGTATTGAAGCCGTGATGCGGCAGGGTCTGCGCGCGGAGATCGCCGAACGATACATGACCGCGCTGAGACTCTACGAGCAGGCTCATCGTATGGACCCGGCCGATCCGACGCCGCTGCGTTATCTCGGTGAGCTCTATCGTCATCACACCGGCGAATGGGACAAAGCCCGAGAAGTCTTCAATCAGATCTTGAACATGCCTGCTGACGCTATCGCGCGTGCAGTCGCACTGCACGGGCTCGGCAAGATGACGATCCACGACGGCGAGTTTAAGAAGGGACTCGCGTTGATGGAACAGGCGGCCGAAGAGTTTCCGTTGGCACTGACCTATCGAAATCTCGCGGTCTACTGGAACTCGGAAGGCGATTTGGAAAAGGGCAACTTCTACACTCAGAAAGCCCTTGCGCTCGATCCAAAAGATCCCTACAACCTCGTGTTCGCAGCAGTGTTCATGGCCGCTGCCGGTCATGGCGACGAGGCTTTGAAGATCGCTCGCGCCAATCGCAATCTGCTTCCTGCCTCTTACAACCTGGCCGCAATTTACGCGCAGACCGGTCGCAAACGCGAAGCGCTCGCGCTGTTACAACGTCACTTCTTCCGCTATGAACGCTATCAGGCAGTGCGTGCGAAAGAGATGATGGAAGCGCGCGTCGATGCAGTGTTTGATTCGCTGCGGCAGGATTCAGAGTTTCTCGCGCTCACCAGTGGAGCCGACGGCAAGCTGCCGATGCCGATGAGAAACATGACCGGCACCATGAACCAGCGATAGCCTGATATCGGACCTCCTCTCACGAGGAGGTCCATTTTTGTCTTTAAATATGAAATTGAAAATGGATTTCAACTAGGCTATACTGCGGCGCGTTATGCTGAACTCCTTCATTATCGTCCTGCGCGAAGGCTTCGAATCATTCCTGCTCGTCGCCGTCATCCTCGCTTATCTCCGTAAATCAGGCCAAAAATGGCTGAGTACTCCAGTTTACGTCGCGATTGCCGCGGCCCTCGCGGCCAGCGGCGCCCTGGCCTACGTGCTCAACAATGGAGTCGACGAAAGCACTGTCACCGGCATGTTTGGGGCAACCGTGGGCAGTTACGTGAGTCAGTTCTTTGCTAACGAGGCTTTGCGCGAGGCCGTGCTCGGAGCCATCGCGGTTGTGATGGTCGGCACCCTTGTGATTCACATGTGGCGCACCGGACCGAAGGTTCAGCAACGCATGCGCGAACGTTTGACCGCTGTCTCTGCGAAGAGCTCGCACGTTGCCGCTGTGCTCGGTGTGTTTCTCTTCACGTTCCTGATGATTGTGCGCGAAGGAATGGAAACGGCGTTGTTGCTGATGCAGGTTAAAGATCCGAACCTCATCAACGGTGCTTTGCTTGGTCTGGCGGCGGCGATCGCGTTCGCTATTGGCTGGGTTCGTTTCGGTCACCTGATTAACGTTCGCCGCTTTTTCCAGGTGACGAGTATTTTTCTGCTGCTGTTCATGGTCCAGGTGGCAATCTACTCGTTCCACGAGTTTTCCGAAGCGGGCGTGCTGCCCAACAGCGAGTTTCTGCACACCGCAACCGAGAAGTTTTCACCGGATGGTCTTTACGGCAAGTGGTTTTCGCCGATCATGATCGGAATCTGTGGGCTCTGGCTCCTCGGTGCATGGCTGTTTGATCGGGCAAAAAACAGTAATCCACAGATTACGCAGATTACTTCAAAGAGTGTTTCTGCGTAATCGGTGGATTGTCTTAGCGAAACATCTGCGCCAGTTCCCTCTTCAGCAACTTCCCGGTAGGTCCTTTGGGAATGTCTGCCACAAAGCGAACTGTCTTTGGACACTTGTAGTCCGCGAGTCTCGCTTTACAGAACTCAATCACATCCTGCTCCGAGATCTCCGCGCCAGGCTTCAACACGACCACTGCCGCGACTTCTTCGCCGTACAATTGATCCGGAACGCCAATCACCGCGGCAGCCCCGATCTGCGGGTGCTGGTACAACACTTCGTCGATCTCGCGCGGATAGATGTTCTCGCCACCGCGAATGATCATGTCTGATTTGCGATCGACGATGTAATAGAAGCCGTCGGCATCGCGATAACCGATGTCGCCGGTGTGAAACCAGCCGTTGCGAAATGCGTTCGCGGTTGCGGCTTCATTTTTGAAATAACCTTTCAGGATGTTTTCGCCGCGCAAGACGATCTCTCCCAACTCTCCGTCGGGCATATCCCTATCATCCTCATCGACCACACGCATTTCATTGCCGATCGCCAAACCACACGAACCGGGCCGGCGTCGTTCATCCGGCGGATTGAAAGTCGAACGGCACGTCGATTCAGATAATCCGTACCCTTCAACTACCAAACAATTGAATGTCTCTTCAAAACGCCGCAAGATTTCCGCGGGCACCGGCGCCGAACCACACATCGCAAAACGCAACTGATCGGTTTTCAGTCCCTCCGGCACGCCGTCGGGATACGTGCTCAGCAGCATGGACAACATCGTCGCCACGGACCCGAAAGAAGTGATCTGATAATCCGAAATGATGTTCCAGAAACGCGATGCAGAAAACCTGGGACTGACGACTGTCGAGCCGCCGGCGTAAAGCGCTGACATGGTCGTCACTGAAACAGCGTTCATGTGAAACAACGGCATGATCGTGAGGAGCCGATCGTTCTCAGTGAAGCCGAGCCAGGTGCTGATCTGCCGCGCGTTGGCGATGACGTTGCCGTGTGTTAATAAACATCCCTTCGGTTTCCCGGTCGTGCCTGAGGTGTAAATGATGATCGCCTCGTCTTCGGTGGTAATCTTGTCCGTGCCACGTCCGTCAAATCGGTGGCTCGCTTCTCTCTCGTTATCAAAAACCACCCGCGGGACCTGAATCGACTCGACCACCGGCAAAAACTCCGAGTGCACCAATATCAACTTCGACTCGGAATTTGAGACGACGTAATCGATCTCCTGCGCCTTCAACAAACCATTAACCGGTCCAGCGAGCGCGCCAAGTTGCCAGCACGCAAAATACGCGATGATGTATTCAACGCTGTTCGGCAACAGCAAACTCACCACATCGCCCTTGCCGATCCCGTGCGCCGCGAGCATTCCCGCAGCACGCGCAACCGCCTGTTCAAACTCTCGATAAGTGAATTGCCGTTTGTCGGCCTCAGAAAGCAGGAAAACTTTTTTCGGCGCAGCACTGGCCCGCTGCTGCAAAAGTTCGGGAATACTCCGCGGCTCCATAGTCATGATAGTTCAATTCTGAGTTCAAGCTTTAGCTTGCAATCTCTGTGTCTCTGTGCCTCGGTGGTTATTTTGCCAAGTATTTTTGAACCACAGAGTCACAGAGATACAGAGAAGAGTTGAGAAAAGGATTATTTCAGCCAAGTTAGATGAACTCAGAACCGGATGTTTATAGCACGGACGTTGCACTGAGTTCATGATATATTCCAGCACTCCTATGGATACCTACCGCAATTTTATTAATGGCAAATGGGTCGAATCGGCTTCGACACGCACGGCGCCGAACATCAACCCCGCCAACACCGCCGACGTTTTGGGGACCGTGCGACAGGCAACACGTGACGAAGCACGCGCGGCAGTTGAAGCCGCCGCCAACGCCTTTCGCGGTTGGCGCGCAACGCCCGCGCCCGCGCGCGGCCGTATCGTGGCCAAAGCCGCGCGTCTGTTCGAGGAAAACAAGGAAGAGCTCGCGCAACTGCTGACGCGCGAAGAAGGCAAGACCATTGCCGAATCGCGCGGCGAATTGCAGCGCTCGATCAACGTCGCCGAGTTTTGCGCGGGCGAAGCACGACGGCTCAACGGCGAAACGATCCCGTCTGAGTTGCCGTTAAACTTCGCCTACACGATCAAACAACCACTCGGCGTCGTCGCGTGCGTGACGCCGTGGAATTTCCCGGTGGCGATTCCGGTCTGGAAGATCGCGCCCGCGCTTGTCGCGGGAAACACCGTCGTCTTCAAACCCGCATCGATCACGCCGGCCACCGCTGTGCGCATCACCGAACTCTTCGAAGCCGCCGGCATTCCTCCGGGCGTGCTGAATCTGGTACTCGGGTCGGGCTCCGAAGCCGGCGACGAGATCATCAATCATCCGGCGGTTAAAGCGATCTCTTTCACCGGTTCAAACGGCGTTGGCATTCGACTCTACGAGCAGGCTTCGCGGCGCGGCGCAAAGGTGCAATGCGAGATGGGCGGAAAGAATCCGGTCGTCGTGCTTGAAGACGCGGACATGGATCTGGCCGTTGAGTCGACAGCGCAGGGTGCTTTTGGTTCGTCTGGTCAACGTTGCACTGCGACAAGCCGTGCGGTGGTGGTGGACCAGGTAGCCGATGAATTTGTCGCACGCGTCGCGAAGCGTGCTGACTCGATGCGACTCGGCGCGGGATCGGATCCGCAGACCGAAATGGGTCCGAGCGTTGATGAGAGCCAGTTCAAGACAGTGTTGAGTTATATCGACGTCGGCCGCGAAGACGGCGCGACACTCGTTTGCGGCGGTTCGCGTGCGACCGGCGACCGACTAGACCACGGTTACTTCGTGCGCCCGACGGTCTTCGATCACGTGACGCCCGACATGAGAATCGCGCGCGAGGAGATCTTCGGACCGGTGTTGTCTGTGCTGCGCGTGCGCGATTTCGATCACGCGATGGAAGTGGCGAACGACTGCGAGTACGGGCTCTCGTCGTCGATCTTCACAAACGACGCAGCGCGCATCTTTCGCTTTGTCGATGACATTGAGACCGGGATGACGCACATCAACTCGCCCACTACCGGCGGCGAAGCGCATGTGCCGTTCGGCGGGATCAAAGGCACCGGCATCGGCGAGCGCGAGCAGGGCTCGACGGCGCTGGATTTTTACACGGACCTCAAGGTCGTTTACGTTGACTACACGGGGCGCAAACGCGAGGGCAATTTGTATTGAGAGTAGTCTTACTGATCGCGATCTCTTTGTTCATGGGTTCGATAGCCGTCGCCCAAAACCGCAGCCTGTACACCTCGCTGGAAGAAAAACAGTGCCGCACCATCAAAATCGAAACAACCGGCGCCGGTGACTACGAAGGCCGCTGTCGCGGTGTTGCCGGCTACTCTCTTACTTTACTGGAAGGCGATCTGCGCCAGAACATCATCGTTAACACGCCGAAAGGCGCGAAGCATTCGCTGGAGCTTTGGGACGTCATCAGCGGTGGCTTCTCGAGTGTTGGGCCAAAAGCGGAGTGGCGCATGGCGAGCCAGAACGGCAAGCTTTCTCCGGTCGCCCTCATCATTCGCTACAACGCCAGTGAGAATCCCGACAATCCTGACAAGCGAACGTCGTATCTCGCGGTCGCGAAAATAACTCTCACCGAAATCTGCATAACCGATAAAATCTCTCCGAGCGCGAACGCCAACATCGAAGCGCGCCGCGCGGCTGACAGCGCCGCGAGTAAAGCTTGTCTTAAAACAGCCAACTAACCCTGCGTAATCTGTGGATTGACTATGAAAACTCTGATCAAGAACGGTCGCATAGTTACCGCCGTTGACGACTATCAAGCTGACATCCTGATTGAAGACGAACGCGTTTCCGTGATCGGCAAGAGCCTCGATATGGAAGTTGATAGCTCCATCGACGCAGGCGGAAAACTTGTCATCCCCGGAGGAATCGATCCGCATACACACATGGAGTTGCCATTTGGCGGCACCGAGTCGTCCGACGACTTTCGCAGCGGCACTATCGCGGCCGCACACGGCGGCACCACCACCATCATCGACTTCGCCGTGCAGTACAAAGGCCAGTCGCTGATCGAAGGCATCGACAACTGGCACCAGAAGGCCGAAGGCAAAACCGCTATCGATTACGGCTTTCATCTCATCACGACCGAGCTCGAAGACAAACAGATCGAAGAGCTCTACACCGCCATGGACGAAGGCGTGACCAGTTTCAAAATGTTCATGGCCTATCCCGGCGTGTTCCTCGTCGACGATGCCACGATCTTTCGCGCGATGTCCGCCGCGGGCCAGCGTGGCGGCTTGATCTGCATGCACGCGGAAAACGGAATCGTCATCAACGAGATCATCAAACGCGCACTCGAGAAGGGCCACACGGCGCCGAAGTATCACGCATTGACCAGACCAACGATCGCGGAAGCCGAAGGCGTGCATCGCGCGATCGCAATCGCCGAGATGGCCGAGTCGCCGGTTTACATCGTTCACCTCTCGTGCGCCGATGCGCTCAACCAGGTGCGCCAGGCACGAGATCGCGGCATTCCGGCATTTGCCGAAACTTGTCCACAGTATCTGTTTCTCTCGATCGACAACTACGACGAACCCGGCTTCGACGGCGCGAAGTATGTGATGACACCGCCGCTGCGCGAGAGATCAAACCAGGCCGAGCTGTGGAAAGGTCTGAAGATGGACGATCTACAGGTCATCTCCACCGACCACTGTCCGTTCTGCATGAAAGAGCAGAAGGAGCTCGGCAAAGACGACTTCACCAAGATTCCCAACGGAGCGCCCGGCGTGGAGAATCGCGTGCCATTAATCTACAACGGTGGTGTCGTTGAAAATCGCATCAGCTTGAACCGCTTCGTGGAATTAACTTCAACTGCCGCGGCAAAGATGTTTGGTCTGTTTCCGAAGAAAGGTACGATCGCCGTCGGCTCTGACGCCGACATCGTGATCTTCGATCCGAACAAAGAACAGACGCTAGGCTTGAAAACGAGCCACATGAACGTCGACTACAACGCCTACGAGGGCA
>Ga0187894_10000504_pt1 | contig 52885 bp, 32 predicted proteins | sample GBC1701081metaG_FD_136650 | JGI IMG/M metagenome (GOLD analysis project Ga0187894, IMG submission 136650) | White microbial mat communities from a lava cave in the Kipuka Kanohina Cave System on the Island of Hawaii, USA - GBC170108-1 metaG ...
CGCGGCGAAGATCAACCGGCGATCGAGGCGGTCCTTGCTCTCCCAGTAATTGATCCCGCGATTGCCCGGGCCGTTATCCGGGATCGGCGTCGCCCAGATCTGCCGGCCGGTGACCGCGTCGAGCGCGACGATTGCGTTGTTCGGTCCGAGGACGTACATCACGCCATCGACGATCAGCGGATTGAAGCCGAAGTTGCCCTGCCGATCGGCCACCGGGAAGAACCACGCGAGATCGAGCTGGCCGACGTTGCGCCGGTCGATCCCGGTGAGCGCGGAGTACTGCATCGAATCGGCGGATCCGCCGTAATCACTCCACGTGGTGTACGGCTGGGCGCCGCGCCCGGCCTGTGCCGCGAGCGCGGCGACGCCGAGTGCCACGGTCAGGCCGAAGGCGCCGGACAGACGTAGCCGATGTCCCCGATTTCGTGAGCTCATAAGATCCGCCGCGCCGATCTCGTACTGTCAGGATCGTGATTCGAGAGTCTGATGAGGATCAGGCCCGGAAGGTGTAGCCCAGTTTTTCGAGATACGCCTTGCTGATCTTCGCGGTCTCCAGGGCCGAATACGGCGCGTTCGACGATCCGTCCAGTTCCACCATGATGTTCGCCGTCGGATTCGCGCCTTCGACCATGTCGAGGATCGCCTTGAGATCGACCTTGCCCTCACCGAGCGGACAATAGCCGGCGAAATGCGGCCCGCCGACGAAGTCCTTCAAATGCATGTGGACGGTGATTGGCAGGAAGTCCTTCACCACCTTCGCCGCGTCTGCGCCGCCCTTCTGCAACTGGCCCACGTCCGGCGCGAACTTCAGATGCTTCGTATTGACCGCCTCCATCACCGCGTACGTCTCGTCGCGCGTCTCGACCGCTGTGTTCGTGTGCTGGTGCAACCCGGCGCCGAGGCCGAGATCATTCATCGCGAGCGCGTATTCGTTCAGGCCGGCGACGATGTTGGCGCGGTGTTCCTGGAAGTTGTAGCCGTCGCGCTTCACGCCGTTCGGCGCGAGGACGGCAAAGCGGCCGCCGTGCTTCTTCAGCACCTTGGCCCAGCGGATGATCTTCGCGAGATCGTCCTTGCGCGCGGTCGTATCGGTCACCTGCACGGTCGCGTACGACGACACGAGCGGGACGCCGTGCTTCTGGATCAGCGCGTCCAGCGTGCCCTTCGTGTCCCAGTCCTCGAGGATCGCGGCGAACGTTTCGAACCCGTAGAAGCCGAGGCTGGCGATGTCCGTGACCGCGGGCTCCAGCTTGTCCGGCGTGCGCGGCACGGCGCCCCAGATCAACGAGGTGTATCCGATCTTGAGCCTGCGTGGCTGCGCCGCGGCCAGTGGCAGCGGCAGGGCGGACGCGCCGAGGCCGGCGAGGAGTGTCTTGCCGAACGTCCGGCGGTTCATCGAATTCGTCATGCCTGTAGTTCCTGATTCTCAGAAGCTGTATCGCAACGACAACTGCATCCGGCGCTCGTTGCGCGCCGATGTCACTCGCCCGAAATTCGCGTCCGTCTGCCGGCCGCTGGCGTCGAACTGCGCCGACGTGTCCACCGCATCCCACTGCGGATGGTTGAACAGGTTGTAGATCTCCCAGCGGAACTGCAGCTTCTGACTCCGCCGCATGGGAAAGTCCTTGAAGATCGAGATGTCGTGATTGTTGAAACCGGGCAGCCGCACCTTGGCGTTGTCGCAGTTGTTCCCGATGTCGCCGCGGCCGGTGGGACGCTGGAACACGCCCGTGTCGAACCAGCGATCGACGGTGCGCTCACCGCGCGGCAGGTTCGCGTCGCCCGTCTGGATGAAGCTGCCGCACGTTTCGCCGCCGCCCGAGAAGTCGAAGTTGTCGGTATGCGACGCCGTGACGTTGGCGAACCCGCCGGTCGCGAACGTGCTGATCCCCGAGATGCTCCAGTGATCGAGGAACCAGCGCGCGGGGCCCCACGGCACGAGCCGGCTGCCGCCGGGCACGTCGATCGTGTAGCTCGCGACGACGACATGCTCCTGGATGTTGGTGCGCGTCTTCGCGTCGCTCGGCGGCAGCGGGTTGTTCTGGTTCACGCCGGTCGCGAAGCCCTTGGCCCACGTGTAGCTGCCGGCGAGCTCGATGCCGCCGGTGAAGCGGCGCGAGAGCTGCATCTGCAGCGAGTCGTACCAGGCCTTGCCGCTCGGACGGCTGATGTTGATGTCGCCAAAGCCGGTGATCGGCCGCAGGAACACGTCCGGCAGCGCGCCGGGATTCGCGGCGGTCGGCGTGACCGTCGGATCGCGGTTCTCCGGCAGGAAGCGCGCGCCCGCGGGCACGGCGTTGTAGTTCCAGTCCTGGCTGATGTACTGCGTCGTGTCGCCGACGTAGGCGAGGTCGAGAACGGTCTTCCATCCCAGCTCGCGCTGCAGGCCGAGCGTGTAGCGATACGTCACCGGACGCTTCTGGCCCGCGCGCTCCGTCCCGGTCACGTTGACCGGTGTCGTTACGCCCACGCCCGCCAGATACGAATCCAGATCCGTGTAGCGCACGACGCGCTCGAAGCGATACGCGGGACCGCCGGTGAACGTCGATCCGCCGGTGCTGTCGTGGAACGCGCCGCCCGCGACGCGGATCACCGTCCTGCTGTTGGGCGCGACGGCGATGCCGAGGCGCGGGTCGAACTGCACCGGCGGCGGATCGATGAAGCCGCGCGCGCCGTCGATGTAGCTGCCGTCGTTCTGGATGATGATGCCGTTGATCGCGCACGGCGTCGTGGGTGTGATCACGCCGCAGGTGTAGCCGGTGCCGGGCACCATCTGTCCGACGTAGCTGACCGGCACGATCTCGCCCGTCAGCGGATTCTGCGCGCGCCGCCCCTGCGGTGTCGTCACGGGCCGGAACAGGACCGGCGGACGTCCGCCCCACGTCGGGTCGAACCGCTCGAAGCTGAACGCGGACGCTTCCCCGCCGCCCTGCAGCGGATGGTCCCATTTGTACATGCGCAGGCCTGCGTCGATCGTCAGCTTGCGATTCACCTTCCACGTGTCCTGCACGAACCAGGCGATCGTGTTCTGCCGGCGGTTGTCGCCGACGCGGCCCATCGACTCGGTGTAGCTCGTGACGTGGCCGATGTACGCGTTCGCGAACGCGAAGCCGGTGTTCAGCGGATCCGCGCCGTCGTTCGCGAAGCTGAACTCGCCCGCGAACGTGCCCGACCGCGCCTGTCCCAGGCGCTCGTGCTCGGTCATGAGTCCGGCCTTGAACGTGTGGGCGCCGCGCGTGTGCGTCAGGTTCAGCGCGAAGTTCAGGGCGGTGTCGGCGCCGACGAGCGGCCAGCGATCGCCGTAGGTGACGTTCGGCACATAGTCCTGATGGCCGCTGCTCTGCAGGTTGTTGCCGAAGACCGCGCGCGGAATCAGGTTGTGCGGGTTGTGGATCGGCGCGAACTGCGGCAGCGTCGCGAGCGCCGGATACGTCGACCGCTGGATGCCGCGCAGCGCCTCGTCGCTTTCGGGCGGGCCGTTTTCCGTGCTGTAGAAGATGCCGCTGGAGAATTCGAGAACGGTGGAGGGATTGATGATGCGCGTGTATTCGAGCTTTCCCTGGTCCGCGGTGAAGTCGTAGCGTTGGCGCACCAGGCCCCAGCGCGCGGACGCGCCCGCGACGTTGTAGCCGGAGCTCTTCGTATACCAGGTCTGATACTTGACGGAGAAATTGTCCTTGTCGCCGGGCCGGTAGTCGACGCGCCCCAGGTGCTGGCGGCGCGGATTTGGAATGCTCGGCTCCTGCGTCAGATAGTTGTAGCCCTGTCCGTTCGCGTTCGGCAGCGGTAGCAGGTTCATCATCGCGACGCCGCGCGGGTCCTGACGGTCCGCCGGGACGATGTTGTTCGGGAACGGCTGGCCGGTGAGCGGATCGCGTACGACGATCGGGCTGCCGCTCGACGTCCGCGTCCGCGAGAAGTCGCCGCGCCGTTCCAGCTCCGTCGGCACCATAAAGCGCCGCAGCAGTTGCGGGTTCTTCAACTGCGTGTCGTCGATCGAATAGAAGAAGAACAGCTTCCGCCCGTCCGGGTTGATCCGGGGAATCTTCGGCACGGGGCCGCCCAGATTGCCGCCCAGCGTGGAATAGCGATACAGCGGCTTGCCGATGCCTTCCCGGTTGTTGAAGAAGTTCGTCGCGTTCAGGCTCTCGTGACGCTGATACGTGTACGCGGTGCCGCGGTAGCTGGCGCCGCCGTGCTTCGTGACGATGTTGACCTGCGCGCCGCCCTTGAGGCCGTGCTCGGCGGTGTACGCGCTCATCTGGACGTTCACTTCGGCGATGGCGTCGAGATTCGTGGCGCCGCTGAAATTGCCGCCGCCTCCACTGTCACCACCGTTGACGCCGTCCACGTAAATCGTCTGTCCGCGTCCGCCCTGGATGTTGGGCACCGGCGTGGCGAAGCTGCCGCCGAAGGTCTCCTGATCGTTCGCGAGCAGCGACACGCCCGGCAGGATCTTGAGCAGGGAGATCGGATCGCGCCCGCGGATGGAGAGGTTCGAGACCTGCCGCAAGTCCAGCACCGCCTGATGCGCCGTCGTCGTGGTCGCGACCGTCTCGCCGCGCGCGGTCACTGTCACTGACTCGATCAACGGTCCCACGTCGAGGCGCAGCGCGCCGACCGCCAGGCGGTTGTTCGCGAGGACGACGCGCCCTTTGACCTCCAGCGGCCTGAAGCCCTGCATCGACACGCGAATCGTGTACGGCCCCGGCGCGAGCGCGGAGAAAACGAACGCGCCGGCCTCGCTGGTCGTGCCGCGCCGCTCTTCTCCCGTGTCGTCGTGGACGACGACGACATCGACGCCGGGGATGGCCTGTCCACCTTCGTCGACGACGGTGCCGGACATCGAACCGGACGACGTTTGCGCCGCCGCGGGCGCGGCGAGCAGGCAGGCGGACAGGACGAACACTGGGAGAGGAAGAGTACGCATACGACCACTTCGACAATCCGACGCCGCGTTCCCGCGCGTCACCACGCGTCGCTTGGGGGTCGCTCACCGCTTCTTTGCGCTTGATATATCCCACTTTATCGGTAAAGTAAACATACTTTACCGATGCAGGGCCGCGCCATGACAGAGAAAGACCGATGCGTGCGACTCACGCCTGGAGCACGTCGATGACCGCAATGATCCGCAGGAAGGCGATCTGGTGGACAGGAGCCGCGGGGCTCGCCGCGGCGACAGCCGCACTCGGCCTCGCGAACGGTCAGGCACAGGCGCCACCGGCCACCGCGCCCGCCTCGCCCTACAGCACCTGGCGCGCGTACGGCGGATCGCCGGATTCGATGCAGTACTCGGCCCTGACGCAGATCGACAAGACGACGGTAAAGGCGCTTGCGCCCGCGTGGTTCGCGCCGGCCGGCGGCGATCCGATCCGCCTCCCGTTCAATCCGCTGATCGTGGACGACGTGATGTACGTCGCGGGCTCGAATCGGACCGTCGTTGCGCTGCAAGCGGAGACGGGAAAGCCGATCTGGACGTCGGCGGAGATCGGCGCGACCGAACGCGGTCTCGTCTACTGGGAGAGTCCGGACCGCTCGGACCGCCGGTTGATCCTGACGACGAGGACGGGCCTGCGCGCGATCGACGCGCGCACAGGCAAGGCGATTGCGACGTTCGGCGATAAGGGACAGGTCGACATGACCACCGGCGATCCGCGCCGGCTCGGCCCGCCGAACCGCAGCCCCGGCCGCATCTTCGAGAATCTGCTGATCGTCGGATCGAACACGGGCGAAGGCTACGGATCGCCCCCCGGCGACCTGCGCGCGTATGACGTCCGCACCGGCGCGCTGGTGTGGACGTTCCACACGATCCCGCGTCCCGGCGAGTTCGGCTACGACACGTGGCCGCCGGACGCGTGGAAATACGCGGGCGGCGCGAACACGTGGGGCGAGATCACCGTCGACGCGAAGCACGGCCTCGTCTTCTTCCCCACCGGATCGCCGACGCACGATCTGTACGGCGCCGACCGCGCCGGCCACAACCTGTTCGGCAACTGCCTGATCGCGCTCGACGCGCGCACGGGCACGCGGCGCTGGCACTTCCAGACCGTCCACCACGATCTCTGGGACTACGACCTCGCCGCCGCGCCGAAGCTGCTCACCGTCCGCCACAACGGCAAGCCCGTCGACATCGTCGCGCAAGCGGGCAAGACCGGATTCCTCTACGTCTTCGAACGCGTGACCGGTCAACCGCTCTGGCCAATCGAAGAACGGCCGGTGCCGAAAAGCGAAGTGCCGGGCGAAGTGTCGTCGCCCACGCAGCCGTTTCCGACCCGGCCGCCCGCGTTCGCGCGGCAGACGTTCCGGCCCGAGGACGTCAACCCGTTCGTGAGCGCGGAAGAACAGGGACGCCTGCGGCGGGATCTGGAGGCTGCAGCGAACCAGGGACTCTTCACGCCGTCCAGCCACCTGCGGCATCACGTCCAGTTGCCGGGCGCGTGGGGCGGCGCGAACTGGGGCAGCACCGCGGCGGATCCGGCGACGGGTATGCTCTACGTGCGCAGCCTGGAGATGCCCAGCTATCGCCGCATGTCCGAAACCAAGAGCGGACCGCCAGTCGTGCGCGGCGGCGCGGGCGCGCAGGAGGGCTACACGGTCTACTCGCAGATGTGCGCGGCGTGCCACGGCCCCGGACAGACGCCTATGCGATCGCCCGCGCGCCTCGGCGCGGCCGGCTTCCGCGCGCTGCTCCGCGAAGGACGCGAGCAGATGCCGCCCTTCCCCGAGGCCGTGCTCCCGCCCGACCGCGTCGACGTGCTCGAAGCGTATCTCATCGGCCTGCCGCAGGTGGAAGCGGAGCCGGGCGTCGAGGATCCGCCGCTGCGGCTGCCGCAGAATCCCAATCGCTACACGGGTCCGCCGGTCCGCTACTCGGGTGAGTTCTCCGCCGGCTGGTACGCAAGCAACGGCCTGCCGACGCTCGGTCCGCCGTGGACGCAGCTCGTCGCCTACGACCTCAACGAAGGCACGATCAGATGGCGCGTGGCGGACGGTACCGCGCCCGGCCTCGCCGCGCAAGGCATCACCGACACCGGCAGCGTACGCCCGCGCAACGGTCCTGTCGTCACGGCCGGCGGCCTCGTCTTCATCGCCAATTCACAGGACCGCCTGCTGCGCGCGTACGACAAGGACACGGGCGCCGTCCTCTGGTCTCACGAGCTCGACGCGAATCCGGAAGGCATCCCGGCCATCTACGAAGTCCGCGGACGGCAGTACATCGCCTTCGCGGCCGGCGCGTCCTGGGGCACGGGCGCCGATCCGGTCTGGAAGAACGCGTTCCACCGCAAGCCGGCCCGCATCGAGGCACAGGGCTATCACGTCTTCGCCCTGCCCGCGAACGCGCGGACGCCGGAGAAATCAGCGAAGTAGATCGACGCATTCATCCGCAGACGGCACGACGGAGCACCATCATGCGCACGTTTCTTCCTGTCCTCGCCCTCGGAGCCCTCGCCGGCTTCGTGCTGGCTCCCTCATCCATGCGCGCGCAGCCAGCCGCAGCGCAACCAGCCGTAGGGCAACCAGCCGTAGGGCAACCAGCCACGGGGCAACCAGCCGCAGCGCCGCCCGCGTTCGCGCGCGCGGCCGACGCGCTCGAACGCGTCACCTGGCGCACGCGGACGCTCGTCGGCGACGACCGGCTGACGCAATGGAAGCTCGCCGTGCCCGCGACCGGCGTCGCGGCGCCGACGTTCACCGACGCGATCGTCCGCGCCGATGCCGCGGTGGTGACGTTCATCGAAGGATCGAGCACGCAGCCCGCCGCACCCGATCTGTCCAAGCCGCTCGACCACCGGTTGACGCCGGACGAGATCGCGACGGTGCGCGGCCGCATGGGACAAGTGCGCCTGCTGACGTATCGCGTCGAGACGCTGCCGGCCGACGCGGACACGCGCCGCAAGGTCTTCGCCTTCGCGAAAGCGATCGGCGCGGAGATGCTGGTGGTGCCGGCACACACGTCGCTCGACGGCCTGGACGCGCTGGCGGACGAGCACGGCCTCACGGTCGCGGTGCTTGCGGACACGGCGCGGCCGACGGCGTTGATGACGACGCTGGCCGGTCATGGTGCGCGGCTGCGCATCGGTGTCGACACGGGGCTGTGGGCGCAGGACGGCGTCGCCCCGCGCGACGGGCTCTCGCTCGTACGGGACAAGCTGGCGTACGTCCTCCTGCGCGATCGGTCCGCGCGCGGCGCCGGCGGACGCAACGTCCCGCTCGGCCAGGGCGCCGGCGATCTCGTCGACTTCTTCCACGAGCTGAATCGCGCGAACGTGCGTCCGCTCGCGCTGACGCTCGACACCACCGGCATCGGCCGCGCGCCCGCGGATCTGTTCCCCGTCGTGGCGGCCTTCGAAGCCACGGTGCAGCCGGCGTACGGCGCGTTCTTCACGAACCTCTCCCGCACGGCGCCGATCCGGCGCGATCTCGTGCGGCCGCGCCGCAACGAGACGCTGTCCGAGACGGAGATCGCGCAGCGCAGCGAGGAGGTCCGCAAGAAGATCGCGGCGGCCATTCCCGCGCGGCCCTACGCGGCGCCGAAGAAGGCGCGCAAGCTGCTCGTCATCGACGCGTGCCTCGCGGGCATGTCGCACGACACCATTCCGCACGTCAACATCATGCTGGAGGCGATGGGGCGCGCGACCGGCGCCTGGACGACGGAGCTGAACAACGATCTGAACAATCTGAAGTATCCGAAGATCAAGGACTACGACGCGGTGTTCCTCAACGACAACGTCGGCGAGCTGCTGCCGGACCTCGCGGTGCGGGAAGGGCTCGCGCGATTCGTGCGCGAGGGCGGCGGGCTGGGCGGCATCCACGGCACGCCGTGGGCGTCGAGGAACTGGGATGAATTCGGCGTGATGATTGGCGCGAAGAGCGCGCCGCACCGGATCGAGCAGGGCGTGATGCAGGTGTACGACGCGGCCAGCCCGCTCGTGCGGCCGTTTGGCGGACGTCCGCTGAACGCGCGCGAAGAGTACTACCGCTTCGAGCACGACGGCCCGAACCGGCTGCGGTGGGAAGAGGTCCGCGTCCTGCTGACCGTCGACCTCGACGATCCGGCGATCGAGCCGCGTCCGTGGACCGGCTATAAACGTCCCGATCGCACCTATCCCGTGACCTGGATCCGCAGCTACGGCAAGGGCCGCACGTTCTACTCCTCGCTCGGCCACATCCCGGAGACGTTCATGACGCCGGAGATCGTCGGCCACTTCCTCGCGGGCGTGCAGTTCCTGCTCGGCGATCTCGACGCGGACACGACGCCGAATCCCAGGTCCGCGGCCGGCGCCGGCGTGGCCGCGCAGGCGCGGCCGACGCCGCCCGCGCCAGTGCAGCCTGCGCAAGGGGCACAAGCCGCGCAGCCGCCGGCCGTGCCGTCGATCTCGCAGCGGCCGAACGGATCGAGCCTCGGGACGATCCGCGTCGGCGCGGCGGACAATACGTTCTGGTTTGGCTGGCGCGTCGCGCTATCGTCTGCCGCCATCGAGGGGCTGACGTTCTCGGAGATGCTCGCGAAGGCGGACGTGCTGAGCGTCACGGGCGTCGAGGCGTCCAGCGCGCAGCAGACGAGCGCCGAAGTGCCGAAGCCGCTCGATTACCGGCTGCGCAAGGGCGAACGCGCCGCGGTGATGCATCGCCTGCGCGAGCTGAATCAGCGCATCGCCGTGTATCGCGTCGACGACATCGGCGCGGATGCCGCCACGCGCCGGAGGGTCTTCGAACTCGCGAAGGCGCTCGACGCGCCGCTGATCGTGACACGCGCGGACGCGTCCGCGGCGGCGGATCTCGACGCGCTCGCGCAGGAGTTCGGCATCGGCGTCGCGCTGGACGATCGCGGCGCTCCCCGGACCGCGCTGCGCGCGCTCGACGGGCGGAGCGCGAAGATGGGCGTCGCGGCGGATCTCGGCGTGTGGATGCAGAAGGGCGTCAAGCCGGTCGACGGACTCGCGCTCGTCAAGGACCGCCTGCTGCTGGTGCGCGCCTCGGATCGCAGCGCGCTCGGATCGGCCGGCCGTCCCGTGACGCCAGGCGACGGCGCCGGCGCGCTGGGCGAGTTCTTCCTCGCCGCCTTCCGCGCGGGCGTCAAGTCGCTGTCCGTCACGATCGACGCACCAGGCCGGACGGAAGCGGATGTCGTCCAGGCGCTCGCCGGCTTCGAGCGCGTCATGTGGCCGGCAATGGCGGAACGCGTCCGGCAGGTGATCGCGTCGCCCGCCGGCCAGATCCGCGGCCCCGATCGCCTCACCACTGACATGCGCCAGCAGATCGACGCCGGCACGCCGCGTCAGCCCATCGTCAAGCCGGGACGGCCGCGCAAGCTGCTGGTCACCGATCTGCAGATGTATTCCGGCCACGCGACCATCCCGCACGGCAATCTGCTGCTGGAGCTGATGGGCAAGTACACCGGCGCGTTCGAGCCGACGTTCAGCAACGATCCGGAGCTGCTGAAGTATCCGAAGATCAAGATGTTCGACGCGATCTTCCTGAACAACGTCTGCGGCATGGTCCACAACGATCCGGAGGTGCGTGAAGGGCTGCTGCGCTTCGTGCGGGAAGGCGGCGGCATCGGCGGCAATCATGCGGTGACGTACGCGAACAACAACTGGCCCGAGTTCGCGGATCTGATGGGCGGCTGGGCCGGCGCGCACCATCTCGAAACGCAGGTCGTGAAGGTGGAGGACGCCGCGAATCCGCTGACGAAAAGCTTCGGTGCGGGCAGTTTCGAGCACACGGACGAGTTCTACGTCTTCCCGCCGTCATCGCCTTACTCGCGGACGAAGCAGCGCATCCTCCTGAGCATCGACGTCGAGCAGTCCGACCGCGCGACGTCGAACCGTTTCTGCGCGGCCTGCACGCGGCCGGATCAGGACTATGGCCTCGCGTGGATCCGCACCTACGGCAAGGGCCGCGCGTATTTCACGCCGCTCGGCCACACGACCGCGATGTACACGGATCCGCGATGGACGCAGCACCTGCTGGCGGCCGTGCAGTATATTCTTGGCGACCTCGACGCGGACGCGACGCCCAGCGCGAAACCGGGCATGGCCGGACGACCGGGCTCCTCCGCGCGGCCGTAACGCCGCGGCGCGATCGAGGACACGCTCACGATCGAGAGCACGAGGCATCGAGCGCGCGCGACTGGAGAGCGGCGGCCAATGACGGCGGCCGCCGCGCGTGCACCGACCATCCGACGATCATGCAGTTCCTGGCTTTGTCCCGGCGTCTGACCGAGCGGTTCACCGACGCGGAGTTCGCCGCACGCATCGAGGCGGAAGTCGAACAGGCGCGCGCCCTCTACGCGGAAGGACTGATCCGCCACATCTGGCATCGCGCGGACATCGCGGGCGCGTGCATGATCCTCGAAGCCGATTCGGAGGTCCACGCCCGCGAGCGCCTGGCCACGCTGCCGCTGTATCAGGCCGCGATGCTGGACGTGATCATCGTGCCGCTGAAGCCGTACGGCGGCTTCTGTCCGCGTCCGCCCGCGCCGTAGCGCGCGCTCACGCCTCGTCCAGCATCGGCGTCTCCTCGGCAGGCGTATCCCCACCAGGAGTGTCACTGCCCGCCGCGCTCAGCACCGATTCCACGGCGTGCGGCGTCAGCACCGAGCGCAGCGTCGAGAGCACCGGCGCGAAGAGCGATAACTGATCCGGATCCGCGAAGACGGCGGCGAAGTCCTCCGGCGCCAGCGCGCGCGCCAGGCGCGTCGCGAAGGTGTCGCGCAGGACGCGCATGTAGTGCTCGACGTCGTAGTCGCGCGGATCAATCCGCGCGCCCGTCTCGTCATCATCATCCGGCTGCCGGACGATCGCCCCCTGCCCCGCCTGCGTCCGATAGACGCGCACACGCTCGCCGACGGCCCACTGCGGCCGTCCGCTGGCGAGCATCGCCTCGTACGACAACTCGCGCCGCGTCGCGCGCGCGGCCGTGTATTCGCCGGGCGTCTTGGTGAGGCGCACGCGCGAGGACACGTCGTAGGTCGAGAGCTCGCGCCGGCGCAGCGCGGCGATGGTGTCGAGATAGGCGTCGCGCACGCCGGAGATGTCATCGACGAGCAGACAGCCGACCGCGCGGCGCAGGAAGACTTCGCCGAACGGCTCCGCGCGGCTCGATCGGAACGCGACGCCGCGCAGCAGCAGCCGGCCGTCGTACGTCAGCAGCGCGTAGTTCTTCGGCTCGTGCGAGAGCATCGCCGCATAGCGCCCGTCGAACTCCAGTTGCACGAGCGGTGGCAGCAGTGCCGCCACCTCCCGCACGACGCGCCGCTCGTCCTCTTCGGTCCAGTCGTCCGGCACCGCGAAATAGACGCCGTCCGTGTCCGCTTCGAGCAGCGTGACGCCGCGCGCCGCGAGCGCGCGACACATCAGATCGAGCACTTCGCGGCCGCGCCGCGTGACTTCGTTGGCAGCGTGAACATCCGCGAACCGCGTCAGGCTGCCGCCCGCGCCGAGATAGCCGTAGGCGGAATTGACGACGAGCTTCATGGCGGCGGACATCGCCTCGTGCGTGTGGCGCTCCGCGGACCCGGCCGGCGCGGCGCGCGCGCTGGCCTTGGCGGCGAGCCGGCGTTCGACGAGCCGCTCGACGAGCGCGAGCATCGCGCCGAGCCGGTCGCGCACGGGACCGATCCGGTAGGCGCGCATCAGAGAGGGATACAGGCTCGCGACGTCCGCCTTCACCACGCGCCGCGCGACGCCGGACGCGAAGAGATGCAGCGCCGCGCCGCTGTGCGGCGTGCCGTCGCCTGGCTGGTGCGCGGGCAGCGCCATGCCGGCGTGCACGTACGCGCGCACGAGCAGCGGATCGATCACCCCCGTCGCCGCGCCGGTGTCCGCGAGCCGCTCGTAGCGCCGCGGCGCCATCCGCGCCAGCGCGAACGCCGCGCCGCCCAGCATGCGCGCGAGGCCGGCGACTTCCTCGACGTCCGCGGTGGCGTAGCGGCGCACGCGGGCCGGATCGCGCTGGTAGACGTCGTGAATCTGATCGCCGGGGATGTACTCGCGATTCGGCGGCGCGAGGCCCAGATGCCGCGCGACGGCTTTGAGTCCGTGTCCGGGGAACTCGCGCGTCGCGAAGTCGTGGCGGAGGACGGCGTCGAGCGTGTCGATCAGCTCGCGTCCGGGCGCGACGAAGCGCGAGCGGCGGCTGGTGTCGCGGCCCAGGACGACACCGCGCCGCGCGGCGCGCTGGCGCAGGCCGGGCGGGCCGATGCGTCCGAGCGCCAGCGGCACGCCGAGCGTCCGCGCGCGGCGGTCGAGGAACGGCAGATCGAAGCCGTGCAGGTTGTGGTTCTCGATGACGTCGGGATCCGCCGCGGCGATTTTCGCGACGAGACGCCGGATCAGATCGGCCTCACCGGCGTCGCCCGGACGCGTGGCTTCGAGCGCTTCCGACGACCCGTCCGGATCGCGCACGGCAATCATGAAGATGCGCTCGTGCCGCGCGTCGAGCCCGGTCGTCTCCAGGTCGAACTGCAGGCGGCGCAGGTGATCGAAGGTGAGATCGCGGAAGTAGGTCCGTCCGGTCGCGACGAGATACTGCTCTTCGGGCGGCAGCGCGAGGACGCTTTCCTTCCCGAGCTCCCGCAGATGTCCGATCTGCCGCCGCAGGCGCCGGGATGCGCCGCGCAGCACGGCCGTCGTCAGCGTCCGCGCGTCATCCGCGCTCACCAGGTAGCGCAGCGCGCCCGCGCCTTCCAGCTCTCGATAGCGCACGCGCGCGCCCGGAGCGCCCTCGCGGCCGAGGCGCGCGCCGAGGTGCGCGAGATCGTCCAGACTGTCGAGCAGGAGCCACGGGCTGAACCGCTCTGCTTCGCGTCGAAGCGCGCCGGTCTCCGCGGATCGGCGCCAGACGATCGCACGTCCGTCCGCCTCGGCCCAGACCGAGACGATCCCAGGCGTGGGATCCCAGCCCCAGAGCCACTCGTCCTCAATCGCGCTCGCACGCTCGTCTTGTCGCACCCAGCGCAGATTGTCGCGTCGACGACACGATGTCAAGCACACGCGTCACGGCGCGGGCACAATCCGCACGCCACTCACAGCCGCGCGTCGGATCCTGACATCTAACGCGTGGGGATGCTGTCGATGTGTGCCACGGCTGACGGCCTGGGAGCGGCACAGGTCCGGCGCCCGTGAGACGTCACACACACCCGTGTAGCGAGGATCGCGCGGAACACGATCACCCGTCTGCGATGCGTTACGGCTTTCCGCAGGAGGGACACGTCGCACTCGTAGTCAGCCGCCGGTTACCGCCGTGCCGACATTTCACGTCTGCCCCTGCGGACGTGCGAATACGTACGCGAGCAGGCCAATCACGGGCATCAGGAAGACGATCAGCATCCAGATGACGGGGCCGTTCATCCCGCGCGCTTTGGCGTCTCGCGCGACCCAGATCACCAGCGCGATCTGGAGCACAAGTATCAACAAGGCCAGGACGTCGACGGACCCGATGCTCACGGACAGACTTCCCATGCCTCCGTGCCCCCGTTCCAGTTCCGGCTGCGCCTGCAGCAGACTCACGATCTGCGTCATCGCTGACATGGCAACCGTACCCTGTCCCTCAATCTGCATCTCATGCGCTCCTCCTGAGAGACCAGTCACGTCGTTGGCGACATCGCCGGGCATCGATCAAGACCGGTGCGGCGCACGCGCCTGCCCGCGGACACCATCTCATGGGCTTCAAGCATGCTAGCACACGCATCCTGCTGCCACGCTATTCGCCGCGCCGGCCGAGCAGATCGCCGAGGTTTACATTGCGCAGGCCATCGCGCAGCGCGGCCGCGAGTCGATCGCCTTCGCGATCGACCGCCGCGATCAGCTCCCGCACGCTCGCGGTGTTCTCGCGGGTCGCCGCGAGCTGCGCGGCCTGGCCGTCACGGATCTGTGTGAGGGCCTCGAGGACCGGCGTCAGATCCACCGGCGATGTGCCGGGCCTGGCCTGAAGCGTCTGGCCGACGAGCGGTTCAACCGGTGGTCGGACGTCGCCGGTCAGGTGATCGCGCGGCTCGACGGGGATGAAGACCTGATCGTCGATGTCCTCCGGATGCGCGTGTGGATTCAGCCTCTGGCCTTCCGCACCGGCCCCGATGATCAGGTCGTAGCTCCAGATGTCGCGCCCGATCTGACGCGCGATGCTCTCGTTCGATTCGGGACGCGTCGGTGATGCCCGCTTCCATCCCCAGCCTTCGCCGGGAAACCGGAACGCAAAGGTTTCACAGAGCGCCTTCGTCCACGCCTGGCCGGCTTCCTTCGACAACGCCGGCAGTCCGAATCGCTCGTGATAGGCGGTGATCAGGGCGGAATGCTTCGGTTCGAGATTCACAGGCGTCTCCTGGATGGATGGAGCGGCGCGCAGGGATGCATCTCTTCACGCAACAGCTATACCAGCGGACCGACCGCTCACTGACGCGGCTGGGCAGGCGTCGTGTACCCAGAACGACGCGCACATGTGTCGGGACCGCCCCCGCGCACACCCATTGGGGATGCGGGCAGGCGGCGCGGCTCGGCGCCGCAGGCGTCCGCGAGAATCTGTACGAGCGGACGAATGACCGGGATGCGCAGGAAGAAGCCGACCAGGGCCCAGCCGAGGTGGATGTGTTCGAGGGCGCGCGCGATGGCCTCGATGCCGCTCGCGGCGCGCGTGCCGTCGGACGGTTCGTACGTGACGCGCGTCAGCGCGCCGGACGGATGCGTTTCGGCCGGCAGCGTGACAAGGTGCGTCGCATGATGTCGCTCGAACCAGCGGCCGACCTCACGGCACATGTCACAACCGCCCGCAACGAAGAGACGCCCGGGCGGCGTATCGCCGCGCGACCACGGCCGGATCCGCGGTACCCAGCGCCGCACCCCACGTCGATAGATCGCCCAGTCGTCGCCAGACCGCGCTCGCACGTCTTCGTCCTCGTCCCATCCGGCGAAGCCAACGGAGTAGAGATGCGCCATCACGCCCGCCGCCGCGATCCAGATGTTGTGCAGGACGCCGCCCATGACCACCAGCAGCAGAAGCGCCGACAGCTGCATCGGGTTCCGCACGTACGCATAGATTCCCGTGGTCACCAGCCGCCGCGGCGGATCGAAGGGCACGGGCGTCCCGCCGCCGCGCTCGACGAATTCCTGCACCGCCGTCAGCCCGATCAGCGCGGGCACGGCGGCAGCCTGGATCAGCAGACTGAGCTGCCACGTCGGCCGCGAGAATGGGTTGAGCCACGCGCCGCCCGATGCGTCGATGGCGATAGCCGGTAACACGAAGACGAGCAGCCCGCCGAAGGCGATGACCTGCAGCACGGCGCGCGGCACCAGCCGCTCGTCCCGCAGCGTCCACCGTGCGAGCAGTTGGCCGGGCACGAGTCCGGCGAGCAGACCGATGGCCTCGCCGGCGAGCCAGGTGGGACCGAGCGTCAGCACGGGCGCGGCAGCCGGCATCAGCACGAGATCGACGGCGAGCGCGATGAGCGCGACGCGGCTGATCGGCCATGACGAAAACGCGAGCGCCGGAATGACGCCCCACAGCCACGCCCACACCAGCAGCAGGTCGACCGGCATGCCGAGCAGCAGGCCGCCGTCCGCGTCGAACCACCACCAGCCCGCACGCGTCGCGAGCAGGTGCAGCGCGAGCAGGACGGGCACGTTCCACAGTCCCGCCAGCGCCGCGCCACCGATGACGCACGCACGCGGACGCCGGCACGCCCACGAAACGACGGTCAGGACGAGTGCGACGTAGAGTGCGCCCGCGCGCACGAGCAGATAGCGGTCGTCCTGGCCGATGGCGCTCATCACGTCGGGCATCATGGCGTCGCGACCGCGTCGATCAGATAACCGGCCGCGAGGCCGGCGGCGTAGCGCTCCCACGGTCCGAAATACCAGGCGGGATCGAGTCCGCGCCGGTAGCGGAGCGTCCAGGTGACGCGCGTCTCCGTCACGCCAGCGTTGGAAGGGCCGGCGGGCTCCCACTGCACGATGGCCTCGCGCCAGTCGAGGAAGTGCGTCGTGTGGCTGCCGTCCGCGATGACGCGCCAGCGGACGAAGCCGGGACGCGACTCTTCGAGCCGCAACACGAGGTCACCCGTGCGCGGCTCGATGCCATCGATGCGCATCTCGCCGCCGCGCAGGCGCACGATCCAGCGCGTGCCATCGGTGTCGCGCTCGATGCGCGTCGCGATGGGACGCGGGAACACGCGCAGATACGGCGGCAGTGTGCGGTCGAACCGCGGCGGATCGAGAATCGCGCGCTGGACGGCGTCCGGCGTGGCGCGCACGATCTTCGTCTCCGTCACCCACTCGTCGCGATCGAACGACAGCGTGGGCGTGACACCTTCGAGGCTCATCGGAATGACGGCGAGGACGGCAAGACCGGAAAACGTCCGACGCACGGTGTCGTCAGGACCGCGGCTCGCGCGCTCGTAGGCAAGACCGATCAGCACGGCGATGGCGTAGAACAGCGGCGCGGACATCACCACGCACACCACGCCTTCGCCGAGGAAGAACGCCGACACGAGCAGGCCGATCGTCACGGCCTTGCAGATGACGCCGACCGCGGAGCGCGGCACCACCGCGAGCGCGACGCCCATCGCCAGAAGCGCGGGGATGCCGACGAACAGCGCGGCGGTCTGTTGCAGACCGGCTCCCACGATCCAGCGATACATGAGCGTCGCCGCCGCGATGCTGCCGATGCAGCCGGCAACGACGGCGCGGGCGCGCTGGCCGCCCATCGCGTCATGTAACTGCTCAGCGTCCAGCACGAGCGGCACCTCGCGGCCGAGCGCCCAGGTGACGAGAAACGCCGGCGGCCAGAACAGCCACAGGAGCAGGACGACGAGCGCGCGATCCTTCGGAGAGAGCAGCGCCACGAAAATGGCCACCACCGTGGGAGCGCAAGCCCAGACGGTCCTGCGGATCGAGAGGAACACATTCAGGAGGCCGAACGCGAGCAGGCCGAGGATCGGCCAGAGCGCGTCCTGCCGGGAACCGAGCGTCGCGGCCGCGATGAGTATCACGGCAACCGTGCATTTGACCGTCATCTCCTTCGACATCACGCTGCTCCTTCTCGGATGACCCCGGCTCTCACGCCCGGCTCTCATGCCTCTGCGGACGCGCCGCGCGCCGCGAGCAGGCCGGCGTCGCGCAGGATGCCGAAGACGCGCTTCCTGATCGGCCGCAGGAACGGCGACGTCGCGAGCCGGCGCATGTCGACGGCGAAGTCGACCGCCGCGTCGATCAGCTTTCGCGTCCGGCGCTGCTCCGGCGAAGCGTCGTAGAGGAAATAGAGCAGGACGCCCATGTGCAGCGTCCACAGGAGCGTGGGCGCGGCGTCGCGAATGTCCTCGGGCAGCCGCTCGCCGGCCAGCGCTTCCGAGAAGACGTCGACGCTGAGCTGACGTTGATGGCGTGTGGCCGGGCCGAACCAGGACAGCGGATGATCGGGATCGCCGCCGTAGCGGAACAGCGCGCGCAGCAGCCGGCGATCGTCCTGCATGATGTCGATCTTCGCGTGGACGGCCGCGCGCAGGCGGTCGCGCAGATCGCCGCCGCGGGCGTAGGCCGCGCGGGCGCGCGTCAGATGCTCTTCGTGGACGTAGTCGTAGTACGCGCCGACGATGGCTTCCTTGCTTTTGAAGTAGTAGTACGCCGCGCCGAGGGAGAGCTGGGCGGCGCTGGCAATGTCGCGGATCGTGGTTTCCTCGAAGCCGCGCTCGCGGAAGAGCGCGAGGGCCGTCTCGAGGATCTGGCGGCGGGTCACTTCGCTCGCGGCGCGCTGCGGCACGGCGCGGCTGGACGCTCCTTTGAACATGTTCAAAACAATAGGCGCGCCGCCGGCCGGCCGTCAAGACCTATTTTGAACGTGTTCAAAATACACGGCGGGACAGCGCATGGCGGGCCGCGCGCGTGGGCGCCGCGGGCCGCGGACGTCAGCCGCGCAGGCGGGCTTTGAGAAACGCGCCGGTGTGCGACGCGCGGCAGGCGGCAACGGTCTCGGGCGTGCCGGTGACGATGACCTGCCCGCCGGCGTGGCCGCCTTCGGGGCCGAGGTCGACGATGTAGTCCGCCGTCTTGATGACGTCGAGATGGTGCTCGATCAGCAGCACCGTGTGCCCCGCGTGCACGAGGCCGTTCAACGACTCCAGCAGGCGTTGGATGTCGGCCAGGTGCAGGCCCGTGGTCGGTTCATCGAGGATGTAGACCGTGTGCTTCGCGCGCTGCAGCCGGCTCAATTCCGACGCGATCTTGATCCGCTGCGCCTCGCCGCCCGACAGCGTCGTCGCCGACTGCCCCAGCGTCAGGTAGCCGAGCCCGAGCGCGTCCAGCACTTCGATCTTCTTCCCCACCGCCGGCTCGTCGCGGAAGAACGTGACGCCCTCCTCCACCGACATCTTCAGCACATCGTCGATCGTCTTGCCGCGCAGCGTCACTTCCAGCGTCTCGCTGTTGAACCGCGCGCCCTTGCACGCGCCGCACAGCACCTCGACGTCCGGCATGAAATAGAGCTGCGTCGTGATGACGCCTTCCCCCTGACACTCCTCACAGCGGCCGCCCTTCACGTTGAAGCTGAAGCGGCCCGCCTTGTAGCCGCGCTCCACCGACAGCGGCGCCGCCGTGAAGAGATCGCGGATGGTGTCGTAGAAGCCGACGTACGTCGCGGGGTTCGAGCGGCTGTTCCGCCCGATGGGCGATTGATCGATGTTGACGACCTTGTGGACGTGCTCCATGCCGTCGACGGCGTCATGCTCGCCGGGCAGCGTGCGCGTGTCGACGAGGCGCTTCCACAGCGCCTTGTAGAGGATGTCGTTGATCAGCGTGCTCTTGCCGGACCCGGACGCGCCGGTCACGGCGACCAGCGTCCCCAGCGGGAACGCGACGTCGATCCCCTTGAGATTGTTCTCGCGCGCGTTGCGCACCGCGAGCGTCTGGCCGTTTCCCTTGCGGCGCGTCGACGGCGTCGCGATCGATCGACGACCGGAGAGAAACTGGCCCGTCGGCGATGTCTTGCACGCGAGGACGTCCGCGAGCGCGCCCTGCACGACCACCTGTCCGCCGTGGATGCCGGGGCCGGGCCCCATCTCGATCAACTGATCGGCCGCGCGGATCGTGTCCTCGTCGTGCTCGACGACGATGACGGTGTTGCCGATGTCGCGCAGGCTCTCCAGCGTCGCGATCATCTTCACGTTGTCCTTCGGATGCAGGCCGATGCTGGGCTCATCCAGCACGTACAGCATCCCCATCAGGCCGGAGCCAATCTGCGTCGACAGGCGGATCCGCTGCGATTCGCCGCCGGACAGCGTGCTCGAGCGGCGGTTCAGGCTCAGGTAATCGAGGCCGATGCCGAGCAGCAGATCCAGCCGTCCGCGGATCTCGCGCAGCACCTGCAGCCCCGCGTCCGCGCCGCGGCCCGTGGGTTTCACGCTGCCGAGGAACGCGTGCAGCTCGTCGAAATTCATCTGGCCGGCGTCGTGGATGCTCTTGCCCGCGACGGTGAACAGCAGCCGCGTCGCGCGCACGCGCGCGCCGTTGCAATCGGGGCAGATGTGCTCGACCATCACGCGGTCCAGCCACTCCTCCATTCCGCTGTTGGCTTCGCCGCGCTGCCGGTAGCGCCGGTAGTGACGCTCGATGCGGCGGGCGATGCCGCCGAAGCCCACGGGCTTGCCTTCCCAATCGTCACGCTTGACCTTCGCGTCGGGCGGCGACACGAAGACGATCTTCGTCTCGATCCCGTTCAACAGCGCGTCGTGGACGGACTTCGGCAGGTCCTGCCACGGCGTGTCCAGCGAGAAGCGGAGCGCTTTGCTCAGGCTGAACATCATCCGGCCGTCCCACGTGTCCGGGTTGTAGCTGATCGTGCCGCGCGCGAAACAGCCGCCGCGGATGCTGCGCTTCGGATCGGGCACCAGCAGCTCCGGATGCGTCAGCTTGTGCACGCCGAGGCCGCCGCACGTGCGGCAGGCGCTCTCCGGATTGTTGAACATGAAAAATTCCGGCTCGATATCGCCGTACACGAAATGATGCGTCGCGCTGCACGTGCTGCGATAGAAACGTTCGGCCTCCGCCTTGCCCGCGCCGCCGGCGATGTGAATCTGGATCAACCGATCGCCGACCAGCAGGGCCGCGGCGATGGCGGCCTTGATGGCCTTCTCGTGCTTGCGTCCGACGCGGACGCGATCGACGACGGCGTCCATCTCGTGGACGGCGGCTTCGTCCAGCTCGATGTTCTCGGCGATATCGAGCGGCGTGCCGTCGACGATCAGCCGGCGGCAGCCCTTCTTGCGCAGCTCGGTAAAGACGACATCCAGCTCCTCTCCGTAGACCTTGAACACGGGCGCGCGCAGCTCGACCTCCGCGCCGTCGGGCAGCGCGAGCAGCGCGGCGAGGATCTGGCTGGACGAGCGCGACGGCGTAGGCTCGCCCGTGCGCGGACATCGCGGCTGGCCGATCGTCGCGAAGAGCAGGTTCAGATAGCTCGCGATGTCCGTCATCGTGCTGACGGTCGATCGCGGATTGCTCGCGACGGTCTTCTGCTCGATCGAGATCACCGGCGACAGGCCGAACACGAAATCGACATCGGGCTTCGCGACCTGCGACACGAACCGCTTGGCGAAGCTGGAAAGCGACTCCATGTAGCGCCGCTGGCCCTCGGCGTAGATGGTGTCGAACGCGAGGCTCGACTTGCCGGAACCGGAGAGGCCGGTGAGGACGATCAGGCGGTCGCGCGGGATCTCCAGCGAGATGTTCTTCAGATTGTGGACGCGCGCGCCCTGGATGGCGATCGTCGTGCGCGGCGCCGTCGGGCTCTGCGCGCGCGCGGGCGCCGGACGCGCAGGCGATGGACGTGCCGGCGAGGCCTTCGTTGGGGAACCGTTCGCGCGGCGGCCCGAGGCATCGCGGCGTGGTGCGGCGCGGCGTGCGGCTTTAGCGGACATCGTGTCCCTCGCCGGCGGACAGATCGAAGAACGCCAGCTCCTGGACCTGCGTGTTGCTGCGCTTCGTCAACTGGATGGACGTCGACGCCTTCCCGATCAGCCCGCGATCGGCCAGATACTCGCACGCGGCGGTCGCGTTCTCGATCCCGAACGTGCGGGCGAAATGATGATCGATCTCCCGGGACGACCGCGCCTCGCCCACGTCGCGCAGGTACTCCAGCACCGGCGCGAACAGCGCGGGCGCGCGTTCCGCGAGATACGCGTCGACGGCGTCGAGCGCGGCCTTCACGGCCTTCGACGTCTTCCGCGTGTTGAGCAGATCGACGTAGATGATCTTGAAGAACGACGGATTCAGCGTCATGGCCTGCGGGATCACTTCCCGATCGGCGAGCCGCCGCGCGCCGATCACTTCGACCTTCGCGAGCGGCGTCGCCGCGTACAGCAGATAGAGCGCAGTGTATTCGAGGTCGCCGCGCGTGAGGAACCATTTGTGCGCCTTGTACAGCGGCGCGAGGACGCCGATCGCCGCGTCCATGAGCTGCAATTGCGTGTCGCGCGCGCCGATCTGGCCGAGCGTCGCGCACAGCTCCGCGATCGTCGGGTCGTGCGTGTAGAGCAGGCGCCCCTTCATCAGGAGCGCGTGCATGAACGACTGCCGCATCGTGCCTTCGGCGATGTGCCGGAACTGCGCGCGCGGCATCAGCATCGCGTGGACGTTGACGCCGTCGGCGTACAGCGCGCGTCCGCCCGGTTCGACTTTCTTGTCGTCGATGGTCACGAGCAGCAGATCGATGTCGGAGTGCGCCCACACGGTGTCGTGCGACAGGCTGCCGCAGAGGATCGCGGCGAGGATCGAGCGATCCTCCTTGATCTGCGACACCAGCGCGTCGAGCGCGTCGCTGAACTGCTGGTGGGTCGACGAGGGCGCCATGAGCGGGAGTGTGCAAGCGGACGCGGCCTAGCGGACGCGCTCCTCGGCCTCGGCTGGCGGGCCGGCCTTCAGCTTCCGGACGACATCGGCAATCCGCTCGGCGCGGACCTCGGGCCGCCGCTTCGTCGCGTCGATCCAGCGGAGGATGTTCTTGCGGTAGAACGTGGCGAGCGAATCGAACGCGTCCGCGGCGGCGGAATCGGCGTCGAGCGCCGCGGCCAGGTCCGGCGCCAGGTCGTCGCGCTGCGGGCCTTCGGGGCCGAGCTCCACCTGCGCCTTGTCTCCCGGCGCCACGCCGGCGCCCTTGCGCCACGCCGGTCCGAGGGGCAGGAAATAGCCGCTGGCGGACGGGACGAGCGCCCCGCGAACCCCGACGTCGTTGATCGCGCCGGTGACGTGATACGTTGTGCGCGGCCCCCACACGTCCGCCGGGTCGAATGGCAGCGTCACGTAGACGCGGCCCTTCTCGGCGCCATCGATCGTGGCGCGAAAGCGCTTGCGGACGGCCGTCCTGGCGGGCATGGCCCCTATCTTCGCACGGTCCGCGCCGCGTTGGGAGAGGGCGGCGCCTCCGCGCGTGTCGGCGCGGCGACACGTCACGACGACCGGGATGACCGCTGCCGGAGCAGCAGACACCCATGATGCCCACGTTCCTGCGGTTCGCGAGTCTCTCATGCGCGCTGACGCTCGGCGCGACGCTGGTCCTGTCCGCGCGCGCGGACGAGGGCGGCCGCCAGGACGCGGCCGGCCGTTTCACGCTGCGCGGGACCGTCATCACGCCGTCCGAGGTCCTGCAATCCGCGCTCGTCGAGGTGCGCGGCGACCGCATCGGCGCCGTGGCCGCGGCGGATGCGGCCGGCGCCGCGAACGACGTCATCGACGTCGATGGCGTCATCGTGCCCGGCCTCGTCGATCTGCACAATCACCTGACGTGGAACGTCCTGCCCCGCTGGACGCCGCCGCGGCTCTTCGCCAACCGCTACGAGTGGCAGGAACAGACGGACTACGCGCTGAAATTGAGCGGACCGCACTACGCGCTGACGGCCGCCGGCTTCGGCTGCGACATGAACCGCTACGGCGAGATCAAGGCGATCGTCCACGGCGCCAGCGCCGGCGTCGGCGGGCTGTCGAATCCCAACGAGAACGCCTGCGTCGCCGGCCTGCTCCGTAATCTCGATCTGGCGTCCGACTTCACCGGCGGCGGTCCGGTCAATCGGGAGCGGCTGCGCAACGTCATCTTCCCGTTCGAATCGGACGCCGCGACGGAGGAGGCGATCCGCTGCGTCGATCCGGCGTCCGCGGACGGCAGCGGCACGCTGCGCGCGGTGGTGATGCACGTCGCGGAAGGCGTCGACGCGCCCACGCGGCGCGAGTTCCGGATGCTGCGCGCGCACGGCTTCCTGCGGCACGGCGTCAGCATCAGCCATGCGCTCGGCTTCGGATCCGCCCAGTTCGCGGAGCTCGCCGCGGCCAGGGTCGGCCTGGTCTGGTCCCCGCGCAGCAACATCGAGCTCTACGGCCGTACCACCGATATGGTCGCCGCGAAGCAGGCCGGGGTGACGATCGCGATTGCGCCGGACTGGAGCCCGACGGGCAGCGCAGGCATGCTGGACGAATTGGCCGTCGCGTGGAAGTTGAACGTCGGACAGTTCAACAATGTCTTCACGGACGCCGAGATGTTCAAGATGGCGACGACGAATCCGGCCGCGCTCGCGGGCCTGGGCGACACGATCGGCAGCGTCGCGCCCGGCTTCATGGCGGATCTGCTCGTCCTGCGCCGGAAGGAACGCTCGGCGTATCAGGCCGTGCTGCGATCGACCGCGGGCGACGTGCGGCTGATGGTGGTCGGCGGACGTCCGCTCTACGGCGACGAAGCCCTGATGACGCGGATGCTGCCCGGCGTCACGCTGGAGCGGACGACCGTCTGCGGCGAGCCCAAAGCGCTGAACGTCTCGGGCGGCGCTCCCGCGCTGACGCTCGCCGCCGTCAGCCAGAAGCTGCAGACCGCCCTTCGCGGCATCGGCAGCGCGCTGTCACCCCTCGCCGAGTGCCCGTAACGCGCCGGCCGGCCTACGGCGCGACGACGAGCGTGCCCGCGACGCGGTTCTGGGCGGCATTGGGAAACGCGTGCGTGCCGACGGCGAGCTGCCCGGCGCCAGCGAAGATCACGCGCAGCGACATCTTCGAGAACGCGCCGACGCCTTCCCCGTCGAACCAGCCTTCGACGTGATTGTCTGGCGCGCAGGGTTCGCCCAGCCCCGGATGCGATCCGATGCGCGCGATCAATTCGAGCGTGCCGCTGAAGAGGACGACGTCCGGCTCCGGCGTCGCGTTGATGACCTGCGCACGGCCCGAGAAGTGCGCGAAGCCGTCCGTCCGCCGAATCGTCGTGCCCTGCGCCTTCAGGCCCGTCACCGGCACGAGGTTCGCCACATCGTCGCACTCCATGCGCGCGGTGATGCGGAAGGTCACGGTCGTCGACATCCGTTCGGTACCGATCGACGAGCACTCGTACCTTACCGCGTCGACGCCTTGCGTGACGCCGTCGAACGTGCGCAGGAAACGGTAGATACACACCTGTCCAAGCGGAAGCGGAGCCATGTCACTCTCCTGTCCGGGCGAAAGACGAAGCTACAAAGGGAAAACGCGGACGGAGGGGCGCGCCGCCGCGCGAGTCAGTGTCGCGAAGGCAGCATGCTAGCACAAGCCGGGATGCCGACGAGAAGCGCCGTGCTTCAGGAACGTCCGACGGCATGGGCGACGAGATCGATCACTTCGGCGGCGTCGATGGGCTTTTCGAGCTGCCAGTTGAAGCCCGCCGCGAGCGCGGCGGCCCGCTGGCCGACGTACGCGGTGACGGCGACCGCCGGCATGGCGCGCTCTTGCGTCTGCGTGTCGGACGCGCGGACCGCGCGAATGAGATCGTAGCCGTCGAGATCGGGCATGCCGATGTCGGACAGCAGGATGTCGAACGGCGTCTCCGCCATGATCCGCAGCGCCTCGCGCGAGGACGTGGTCATCGTCACGAGCGCGCCGCACCGTTTCAGGATGAAGGCGAGCACTTCGGCGGCGTCCGCGTCGTCGTCCACGACCAGGACGCGGATGCCGGCAAGACGCGACCGGCTGGCGACCGTCACCTCGGACGCGCCTCGCCACTGACGCACGGGCGGCGACGTCGCCGTGCTGATCGGGAACCGCACGACAAACGTCGCGCCCTGGCCCACACCGGGACTGGACGCCTCGATCGTGCCGCCGTGTGCTTCCACGAGGTGCTTCGCGATGCCAAGCCCCAAGCCGAGTCCGCCGTGCCGCCGCGTGGTCGAGGGATCGGCCTGCCGGAAGCGATCGAAGATGTGCTCGATGAAGCCGGGCGCGATTCCCTGCCCCGTGTCCTCGACGGCGACCTCGGCAACGCCATCCACCTGATACAGCCGGACGTCGACGCGGCCGCCGTCGGCCGTGAACTTCACCGCGTTCGAGAGCAGGTTCCATACGACCTGCTGCAACCGCGCGGGATCGCCGACGATCAGCGCCGCCTCGGTCTCCAGCGTCGTGCGCAGCTCGATGCGCTTGGCTTCCGCGCCCGGCCGGACGTCTTCAATCGCCGCGGCAATGACGACGGTGAGATCCACGATCTCGAGCCGCAGCGTGAACTTGCCGGCGACGATGCGCGAAACGTCGAGCAGGTCTTCGATCAACTGGGCCTGCAGGCGCGCGTTGCGTTGAATGGTGTCGAGGGCGCGCCGGCGCGAGGCGTCGTCCATCGTGGTGCTCTGCAGGATCTGGCACCAGCCCATGACCGCGTTGACGGGCGTCCGCAGCTCGTGGGACAGCGTCGCGAGGAAGTCGTCCTTGATCCGGTTCGCCAACTGCGCCTGCGTGTAGAGCCGCGCGTTCTCGAGCGCCACGGCCGCCCAACCGGCAATGCCGAGCGCCAGACGCTGATGCCGTTCGGTGAACGCGCCAGGCGCCAGATGGCCGAAGCGCATGCGCCCGAGCACCTCTCCAGACCTCGCGACGACGGGCACCGCGAGATATCCACGTACCGGCCGCTCGGACGGCATCAGCACATCGTCGTCATCGGGATCGCCGAACTCGCCGCGGCTGACGTCATCCAGCCGCACGACGCCTTCCCCGCCGGGCAGCGCCCGCGAGAACTCGAAGGCGCGCGTGTCGACCAGGCGCACGAACGTCTCCCAGCGCGCGCCCGACCACCGCTGCACCGTGCGGGGCGTGCCGGGGACGTCCTCGACGTCGTAGCCGAACGCGCCGGCCGTCGCCAGGAGGAGATCCGTGGCGGCGTCGATCACCGCCTGCACGACCTGCTCGCGCTCCAGCGAGGACGCGACGGTCGCGCCGACGCGGTTCAACGTCTCGACGATGCGGATCTCTTCGCGCAGCCGGTTCGCCGCGCGCTTCTGTTCGGTGATGTCGCGGGCGATCTTCGACGCGCCGATAATCGCCCCGTCCGGCATGCGGATGGGCGACACGGACAACGAGATGTCGACGGCCTCGCCGTCCTTGCGGCGCCGGACGGTCTCGAAGTGGTCCACCGACAAGCCGCTGCGGATCCGCGTCGAGACGAAGACTTCCTCGTCGTAGCGTTCGGGCGGAATGATGATGGTGATCGAGCGTCCGATGGCCTCGGCCGCCGTGTAGCCGAACAGGCGCTCGGCGCCGCCGTTCCAGGTGAGGATGATCCCGTCGAGGTCCTTGCTGACGATGGCGTCATCGCTGGACTGGACGATGGCCGCGAGGCGGACGGCGTCGCGCTCGATCCGCTTGAGCGTGCCAATCTCGCGCATGGCCGCCGACGCGTCCGCCATGCTGCCCGCCTGCATCGCGTCGTCCGGCGACTGCGCCACGGCCGCGAGCCGCAGGGCCTCGTACGCCGCGGCCGTCGGCGGATCCAGGATGCGCGCGATGGTGACCACGCCGATGACGGTGCCGTCGGCCGCGCAGAGCGGAGACAGCGTCCGCGAGACTTCGACGATCCGCCCCTCTTTGGCGACGTAGCTCGCCCGCTCCGGCTCGGCACGTTCGCCTCGGGCGGCGCGCGCGACCGCTTGTTCATCGACCTCGCGCCGGATGCCTGGCGTCAGGGATGCCAGCGATCGGCCGACCATTTCGTCGGCACGATAGCCGAGCAGGCGTTCGGCGGCGCGGTTCCAGCAGATGACGGTCCGGTCCAGGCGCTCGCCGATGATGGCGTCGGACGAATCGAGCAGCGCTTCGAGCAGTCCCTCGGCTCTCGTACAGGCGTCCATCCACTGCTGGTCCGTGGGTGAACGTGTCGGGCGCCTGCTGGATTCCCCTGCCACGCGAAGCTGTCTTGCAAGAGTGGTGACGCCGGTGTCAAGTCACAGCAGAGTGAGGCCGCGGGTCCGCGAGGCTCGATGCTGTGTCATGTTTGAATACTGATGTGTTCTATTTCCTGTCCGCAATCCGTCTCTAACTGCCTGGGGACGAGCCGCCTGGCCGTCGTGCGCGGTCGACGGCGGGATGACGAGAGACGGCCCGCGGTCACGGCGATCAGGAACGCCGAGAGCCGGACAGCGACGGCCGGAGACGGATCGCGGCGACCACGGGGACTGCGGGTCAGTCCCGCAGCCGCGCCGGGCGCGTCAGGACCTGGTGGATCTCCATCAGCAGCGTGTCGGGCAGGCACGGCTTGAACAGGATTAAGTTCGAGCCGGCCTTCAGCGTCCGCTCGACCTCTTCGTCGCTGAGCGTCAGTCCGGTGAGCGCGATGATGGGAGTGTGGGCCAGCCGGGCGTGCTGGCGAAAGTCGCGGCACAGCGCCACGCCGTCGCGCCCCGGCAGCGCGATGTCCGTCACCATGACGTCGGGGAGTTGGCGGGTGAGCGTATCGAGCGCTTCCACCGCGTTCGCGGCCTGCATCACCCGGAAGCCGAATTGACTGAGATAGCTGGCGTACATTTCCCGATTGTCTTCCGCGTCTTCCACGAGGAGGACGATCGGGGCGTGGCCTTCGCGTGCCGGAGATGTCACAGTCATCGTGACTTCCCTTCCACGGAACGAGCGCTCGAAAGGAACAGGACGAGATCGCGCGTGGAAGCTCATCCTACTCCCAGTACTGTCACGGCACAAGCTAAACCCATGAATGAATCGCGACCGTCGCTGGTACCGCAACCATCGTGCGGCGTCGCGATGCGACCCCTGGCTGACGTCCGCCAGCGTGTGGCCGACGTCGCGGATGCGGCGGTCCGCCCCGCGGGTGCAACGGATGTGTGTGCGTGTTGCAACGGCGGCGCAGCCGCGGACGACGGGCGCGCGTCCGACTGGCAGAGCCTCGCGTGGGGCATGCGCATTGCAGGCCGATGGGCGTAGGACTGTGATTGGAGGATCCGTATGACCGACACGCCGCGCCGACCGAACGATGATCTCGCAGAACGCGACGCCGCACGTGACGAATACCAACATGGGATCGGACACGGGCACGAAGAGCCGACGTTCGAACAGATTGCCGCCGAAGCCTACGCCATCTACATGTCGCACGGGCAGGAGGGGCGGGACCTGGACGACTGGCTCGAAGCCGAGCGCCGGTTGACCCAGCGAGGCTGACCTCGCATCCACCACCGCACTGACGGGCGTGCGAGGCGCGGCCGTTCGTCCGTCAGTCGCTCAATTCCCACTCGTCCCGCCTCCACGATCTCCGGGCAAGCCCGCAATCCGTCCGACCGATTGATGACATCTCCTGACACCGTTGTCAAAAGTCGCGTCGACCCCGGAAACGGGCTGGCGATCGGACGTTTGTTGTTATCATCGACGGCAGGACGTCCAACGCACGGTGTCCTGCTCCACCGGCGGTCCCTCCACGCGGCGCCGGCAGACTCGCGGTCATGTCGCTCTCGCACTTTCACCCTGTCGTCGCGCGCTGGTTCGCGGAGACGCTCGGCGAGCCCACGCCTGCGCAGCGCCTCGGCTGGGCCGCGATCCGCGACGGCCGCCACACGCTCATCGCCGCGCCCACCGGCTCCGGCAAGACGCTCGCGGCGTTCCTGACCGGGCTGGACGATCTCTTCCAGGAAGGCTTGCGCGGCCCGCTGCCGGACGAAGTGCGCGTGCTGTACGTGTCGCCCCTGAAGGCGCTGAGCGCCGACATCCACAAGAACCTCGCCGAGCCGCGCCGCGGCATCCGGCTGCTGGCGGAGCAGACCGGCGGCGAAGCGCCGCGCATCACCGCCGCCGTCCGCACGGGCGACACCCCGGCCGCCGACCGCCACGCGATGCTGCGGACGCCGCCCCACATCCTCGTCACGACGCCGGAATCGCTCTATCTGCTGCTGACCGCCGAACGCAGCCGCGAGATGCTCCGCACGGTCCGCACCGTCATCGTCGACGAGATCCACGCGGTGATCGGCACGCGCCGCGGCGCACACCTCGCGCTGTCACTCGAACGCTTGCAGCAGGTCGCACGCCAGCCGATCGTGCGCCTGGGACTGTCGGCCACGCAGAAGCCCATCGAGGACGTCGCACGCTTCCTGGTCGGCGCGGACGCGATGGACCCCGACGGCCGCGCGAGGTGCGCCATCGTGGACGAAGGCCATCGGCGCGCGATCGATCTCGATCTGGAGATGCCGCGGTCGTCGCTCGAAGCGGTCATGTCCAACGAGATCTGGACGGAGTACTACGACCGGCTGACCGCGCTGATCCGGGCGCACAAGACGACACTGGTGTTCGTGAACACACGGAAGATGGCGGAGCGCCTGGCGCGTCATCTGAGCGAGCGCCTGGGCGAAGAGGCAGTCACCGCGCACCACGGCAGCCTGTCGAAGGACAAGCGCCTCGACGCCGAGACGCGGCTCAAGGGCGGCCAGCTCAAAGCGCTCGTCGCCACCGCGTCGCTGGAGCTCGGGATCGACATCGGCGCCGTCGATCTGGTGTGTCAGATCGGATCGCCGCACCGCATCGCCACGCTGCTCCAGCGCGTCGGCCGATCGGGGCATCAGGTCGCCGGCACGCCGAAGGGCCGCGTGTTCCCGACGTCACGCGACGATCTGATCGAATGCGCGGCGCTGCTCCGCTCGGTGCGTCGCGGCGAGCTCGACGCGTTCATCTCGCAGGATGCGCCGCTCGACGTGCTCGCGCAGCAGGTCGTCGCGGAGACGGCGTGTCAGGACTACGGCGAGGACGAGCTGTTCGCGTTCGCGCGCAAGGCGTGGCCGTATCGCGATCTGCGCCGCGCGGACTTCGACGGCGTCCTCGGCATGGTCGCCGAGGGCTTCGCCACCCGCCGCGGCCGGCGCGCGGCGCTTGTCCACCGGGATGAAGTCAACGCGCGCGTGCGCGGACGACGAGGCTCGCGGCTGGTGGCGATGACGTCCGGCGGCGCGATCCCGGAGGTCGCGGATTATCGCGTCGTGCTCGATCCCGAGGAGACGTTCATCGGCACGCTGAACGAGGACTTCGCGATCGAGAGCAACACCGGCGACATCTTTCAGCTTGGCAACTCGTCCTGGCGCATCCTGCAGATCGGGCCGGGCGTGGTGCGCGTCGCGGACGCGAAGGGCCAGCCGCCGACCGTGCCGTTCTGGCTGGGCGAGGCGCCGGGCCGCAGCGACGAGCTGTCGCGCGCGGTCAGCGATCTCCGCGCGGAAATCGATCGCGCGCTGGACGCGTCCGCCGCAAGCCGCGATGCCGTCGATGCCGATGCAGACGACAACGCCGTGAGCGGTGTCGCCGCCGGCGCCAGCGGCGCGCACCTCGACGCCGCCGTGCGCTGGCTCGCCGCCGAGACCGGCCTGTCGCGCGACGCCGCGACGCAGGCGGCGGAGTATCTCGCGGACGGACGCCGCGTCCTGGGCGCGATGCCGACGCAAGAAACGCTGGTGCTGGAGCGCTTCTTCGACGAGTCCGGCGGCATGCAGCTCGTGCTGCACACGCCGTTCGGCAGCCGCATCAACAAGGCGTGGGGCCTCGCGCTGCGCAAGCGCTTCTGCCGTCAGTTCAATTTCGAGCTGCAGGCGGCGGCCACCGAGGACGCGCTGCTGCTGTCGCTCGGGCCGCAGCACTCGTTCCCGCTCGCCGACGTCTTCCGCTACCTGCACCCGTCGACCGTGCGCGACGTCCTCGTGCAGGCGTTCCTCGACGCGCCGGTCTTCCAGACTCGCTGGCGCTGGAACACGACGATTTCGCTGGCGGTGCCCCGCCAGCGCGGCGGACGCAAGGTGCCGCCGCCGCTGCAGCGCATGATTGCGGACGATCTGCTCGCCGCGGCCTTCCCGGACGCGGCCGCGTGCCTGGAGAACATCCCCGGCGATCGGCAGATCCCCGATCATCCGCTCGTCGCGCAGACCGTGCAGGACTGCCTGCAGGAGGCGATGGATCTCGACGGGCTGATCGCGGTCCTCACGCGCATCCAGCAGGGCGAAATCCGCTGCGTCTCGCGCGACACGCCCGAGCCGTCGCCGTTGTGTCACGAGATCCTGAACGCGCGGCCGTATGCGTTCCTGGATGATGCGCCGCTGGAAGAGCGGCGGGCGCACGCGGTGTCGACGCGGCGCGCGAGCGATCCGGGCGGCGCGGACGGCGGCCTCGGCGCGCTGGACGCGGACGCGATTGCGCGCGTGCGGGACGAGGTCCGCGTCGACGCACGCGACGCGGACGAACTGCACGACGCGCTGCTGACGGCCGGCGTGCTGACGGACGCGGATGTCGCGGCGGTCGATCCGGCGCTCCTCGCGACGCTCGTCTCCGAGCTCGTCTCGGGGCGCCGGGCCGCGCGCGTGCTCACCCCGTCCGCCGTGTGGGTCGCCGCGGAGCGTCTGCCGGAGCTGCGCGCGGTACATGCCGACGCACGGCTGGCGTCCGATGTCACGCCGCCCGCCTCGCGCGCCGGCCGCGTCTGGACACGGGACGAAGCGCTCGTGGAGCTGGTCCGCGGACGCTTGACCATCGCCGGTCCCACGACCGCGCGCGATCTGGCGGCCGGCCTCGCGGTCTCCGTCGCGGACGCCGACGCAGCGCTCATCGCGCTCGAAGCCCAGGGTGTCGTGCTGCGCGGCACGTTCACGCCGCCGGCGTCCGCGCTCCGCGGCAACGGTGAGGCGCGCGGGTGGCCGGGCGAGCTGGAGTGGTGCGATCGCCGCCTGCTGGCGCGCATCCACGCCTACACGCTGCAGCGGCTGCGCGCCGAGATCGAGCCGGTCAGCCCGGCCGATTTCATGCGGTTCCTCTTCGACTGGCAGCACGTCGATCCCGCGAGCCGGCTGACCGGGATCGATGGCCTGCGCGCGGCCATCGGCGCGCTCGACGGCTTCGAGCTGCCCGCGTCCGCGTGGGAGCGCGCGGTCCTGCCGGCGCGGCTCGATCGCTACGACGCGTCGATGCTCGACATGCTGTGCCTGACCGGCGACGTCGGCTGGGCGCGGCTCTCCGCATCGACTGGCGCGGACGAATCCGCGGAAGACGAGCACGCGTCCGCGCGCGTCGCGCCGCCGCCGACGCGTCTCGGCGGGACGAGCCCGATCGCGCTGTTTCTGCGCGAGCACGGCGACGCGTGGCAGACGCTGCGCTGCGCCGAAGACGCCGACCCCGCATCAGGGGGCGATCCAGGGGCGCGCGAGCGGATGCTCAGCGACCCGGCGCGGACGCTGCTCGCCGCGCTGCGCGCGCGCGGCGCATCCTTCCTGCGCGAGCTGTCCGCCGCGAGCGGACTGACGGACGACGTCCTGCACCGCGCCCTCGGCGAGCTGGCCGCCGCCGGCTTCGTCTGCTCGGACGGCTTCGCCGGCGTGCGCACGCTCGCTCGCGCGTCCAGGCAGACGCCGTCCGGCCGCCAGGGCCGCGACCTCGCGGGCCGCTGGTCCGTGCTCCACGGCGATCGCTCGCCCGAGGCGCGCGAGGCGGCCGTCGTGTGCCAGGCCTGGACGCTGCTGCAACGCTACGGCGTCGTGTTCCGCCGGCTGCTGACGCGTGAAGCGAACGCCGCGCCGTGGCGCGATCTGACGCGCGTCTACCGCCGCCTCGAAGCGCGCGGCGAAATCCGCGGCGGACGCTTCGTCTCCGGCATGTCCGGCGAACAGTTCGCGCTGCCCGACGCCGTGAGCCGCCTGCGCGACATCCGCCGCACGCCGCCGCACCACAAGCTCCTGATCATCAGCACCGCCGACCCGCTCAATCTCGCCGGCATCGTTTCCCCCGGCGATCGCATCCGCGCCGTCGGCGCGAACCGCCTCGCGTACCGCGACGGCGTGCCTATCGCCGCGCTCGAAGGCGATTGCGTCCGTCCGCTCACCGACATCCCGCCCGACACGGCCGCCGACGTCGCCAGCGCGCTGACCGGCAGACGGCTGCCCGGCATCACGAGCGGCTACGTCGGCCGCACGGCCTGACGTCCCACTCGTCCCCCGCATCACCCCTCACGTTCGCGAAGACGAGATCCGTCCGCGCTCGTCCACATCTGTTACACGGTGACGCGCGCGCGCCGATCGTTCGATTCGAGACACCGCTCACATTGACCGCTATCGGAACGTGCTCGGCGATTTCGTAGCGAATAGATGGGTCCACCTCGACTTAGATGGATGAGATCGCGTACCGATGTGATTCATTCGTGTGAGCATCGAACGCGTTCACTGTGTACTCATCGTGCGCACACACACGGGCACATGACTCGCAAGCCCTGACGGGATCTCATCGGTTGCGGCGGATGCCAAGATGACGTGACAGAAAGCAAATCCTGAGTACGCGTTTCTATTGCGGCCCGCGCGGCAATCGCGCACCATCAACAGCGCGGAGTGAAGGTGTGCGTCCCCCCACGGTGGCGGCTGACCTTCCCTGTCGTCCCCGTATCGAGGCGATCGGCGCCTGGACTGGGATGTGATCCTGTCCCTCACGGTCGAGCGTGCGCACCGGACGTCGCGCACGGCGGCCACACGGCGCGGCGCCGCATCTTGGCGCACGGACGCGCTTCCGTTTTTCTCTTGTGGACTTTCTTCGCGAGCGATGCGCATGACGCCGACGCTGGTGGACATCCTGGTCCGACACGCCGAGGAGCAGCCCGGGCGCCCGGCGTACATCACCCTCGATCAATCCGAGCAGGAAGCGGGCCGCCGCACCTTCGCGGAACTCGACGCGCGCAGCCGCCGGCTGGCCGCGTGGCTCGTCAGCGAGCGCCTGTCGGGCAAGACCATCCTGCTCCTGCTGAACGACGCCTTCGCCTTCGTCGAGTCCTTCACGGGCTGTCTGTACGCGGGATCGATTGCCGTCCCGGTCAGCATTCCGCGGCCGAACAAGCCGCTGGCGATCCTGCGCGCGATCGCGCGCGACGCGGACGTCGCCTGCGTCATCGCCGGACGAACCGAAGCCTCGTACCTGCGGGCGCCGATTGCCGAAGAAGTCCCGGACGCCGTCTGGCTGTACAGCGACGAGATCGATCACTTCGACGCGGGAGGACCGTCGGTACGCGTGCGGCCGGACGACCTTGCGTTCCTGCAGTACACGTCCGGGTCCACCGGCTCGCCGAAGGGCGTGATGGTGACGCACGGCAATCTCGTCCAGAACGAAGCGGCCATTCAGCACGGCGTGCGGCTGTCGCGCGAGTCGTGCGCGGTCAACTGGCTGCCGCTGTATCACGACATGGGCTTGATCGGCAACGTGCTGCAGCCCTTGTACACGGGCTTCACCACGGTGTTGATGCCGCCGGTCGCCTTCATCCAGCGGCCTGGCCGGTGGCTGCGTGCGATTGCGCGCTATCGCGGGACACTGTGCGGCGGACCGAACTTCGCCTACGACCTGTGTGTCGACAAGACGACGGAGGAGGAGCGGGCGGGGCTGGACCTCAGCTCGTGGGAAGTCGCCTACAACGGATCGGAGCCGGTGCGGGCGCGGACGGTGCAGCGGTTCATCGAGGCGTTCGCGCCGGCAAGGTTCCGGGCGACGTCGTTCTATCCGTGCTACGGCATGGCCGAGAGCACGCTGTACGTGACGGGACACGTCTTCGGCACGCGGCCGACGATCCTGCAGGTCGATCCGGAGGCGCTCGCGCTCGGTACGGTGCGCATCGCGCCGTCGCCGTCGGACGCGGCGGACGACACGCCGCGTCACGACGAGACGCCTCGCGGCGACACCCCACATCGCGACACACCGGGACGCGACACCATCGCGGTCGTGAGCTGTGGATTCCCCGTGCTCGGCACGCGCGTGCTGATCGTCGATCCCGACACGCGCACGCCGCTGCCCGAGGGGACGGTCGGCGAGATCTGGGCGAACGGCGGGAGCGTCTGCGCCGGTTACTATCGCAAGCCAGGCGCGACGGACGAGACGTTCCACGCGCGCGTCGCCGGTGGCGGCGACGAGCGCTTCCTGCGGACCGGCGATCTGGGATTCCAGAACGACGGGCATCTCTACATCACGGGACGGCTGAAGGATCTGATCATCATCCGCGGACGCAATCACTATCCGCAGGATCTCGAAGCGACCGCGCAACAAAGCCACCCCTTCCTGCAGCGGGATGGCGGGATCGCGGTGGCGCTCGACGATCGCGGACAGGCGGCGATCGCCATCGCCCACGAGCTCACGCGCGAAGGCTGGCACGCCGCCGACCCGGAGCTCGTCACAGCCGCCGTCCGCGAGGCCGTCGCCGCCGAACACGGCGTGCAGGTCGGCCGCGTGCTGCTGCTCAAGCCGGGACGCCTCCCGCGCACGACGAGCGGCAAGCTGCGGCGCGCCGCCTGCCGCGCGATGATCGAAGCCGGCGAGTTCGACGTCCGCGAAACGCTGACGCCCGCCACGACCGAGGGCACGCTCTAGCGAGGCGGAGCCTCACACCCGCTAGTTTGAACATTTGCAACGGACTCGTCCGGACGAGCGATCTATGGATCATCACACCGAGCCTCTCTCTCCGGCGGCCGCGGCCGATCGTGCGGCCACCATCAGCCCCGAGGTCCTGCGATCGGAGATTGCCGGCTGGTTGAAGCGGTATCTGGCGCAGGCGCTGCACCTCGACGCGGAGCCGGCGGACGAGCGGATGGCGTTCGACCGCTACGGCCTGGATTCCGCGGCCGCGATTGCAATGAGCAGCGATCTCGGCGACTGGCTCGGGGCCGAGGTCGGCGCGGAGGCCGCGTACGATCATCCATCCATCGCGCAACTCGCCGAGGCGCTCGCGAACGATCCGGCGGTGCAGGCGGCCTTTCTGCAACGGCACGCCCCGATTCACCCGTGACGCGGCCACCGGTGAACAGGCATCCACCCGTGAGCCGCGGCCATCCGTGACACGCGGCCGCGCATGCGACGCGAGCGCCGGATCGCGCGGCAGATCGGACGTCCCTGGAGGCACTCATCGTGACGACAGGCATCCCCATCGCGGTCATCGGGCTCGGCGGCAGGTTCCCCGGCTCGGATGGTCCTGACGCGAACGGCCCGAGTACTGACGGGGTCGACGCGTTGTGGACCGTGCTGCGCAACGAGGTCGACGCCATTCGCGACGTCCCCGCCGGCCGCTGGCCGTCCAGCGAGGCGGCGGACGAACGCGGCGGCTTCATCGAACAGGGCGACTGGTTCGACGCGCCGCTGTTCGGCATCACCGATCGCGAGGCGGAGCGGATGGATCCGCAGCAGGGCCTCGTCCTCGAAGCCGGCTGGCAGGCGCTGGAGCACGCGGGCCTCGCGCCGGATTCGCTCGCGGGCGCGGGCGTCGGCGTGTTCGTCGGCGCGAGCACGTGCGATTTCGATCGCCGCCTCGCGCTGCTGGACGATCTCGACGCACGCGCGGCCACCGGCGGCAGCGGCTCGATCGTCGCCAACCGCCTGTCCTACACGCTCGGCGTGTGCGGACCCAGCCTCTCCATCGACGTCGCCTGCGCCTCGTCGCTCGCCGCCGTCCACCTCGCCTGCCAGGCGCTGCAACTCGGCGAGTGCGATCTCGCGCTCGCCGGCGGCGTCCAGTTGATCCTGTCACCCGTCAACATGCGGGCGTTCACGCGCGGCGGCATGCTCGCGCGCGACGGCCGGACGAAGTCGTTCTCGGCGCAGGCGGACGGCTACGGCTGCGGCGAAGGGTGCGGGATGATTGCGTTGAAGCGGCTGGACGAGGCGGTCCGCGATCGCGACACGATCTGGGCGATCGTCCGCGGATCGGCGGTGAATCACAACGGCGCGAGCAACGGCCTGTCGGCGCCGTTCGGCCGCGCGCAGGAACTGCTGCTGCGGCGCGCGCTCGCCCTGGGCGACGTCGCCCCGGCGAGCATCGGCTATGTGGAGGCGCACAGCGCCGGCACGCTGCTGGGCGACGCGATCGAGGTGAAGGCGCTGAAGCACGTCCTGTCCGAAGGACGCGACGCCGATCGTCCCTGTCTGCTCGGATCGGTGAAGCCGAACCTCGGACATCTCGAAGGCGCCGCCGGCATCGCGAGCCTGATGAAGGCCATCCTGGCGATGCACCACGGCTGGATCCCGAAGACGCTGCATTGCGATCCAATCAGCGGACACCTGCAACTCGCGAACAGCGCGCTGCGCGTCGCGTCGGTCAGCCAGCCCTGGCCCGCCCACAACCACCCGCGGCGCGCCGGCGTCAGCGCCTTCAGCTTCGGCGGCGCCAACGCCCACATCGTCCTCGAACAGGCGCCGCCGACGCCGGCCCGCGCGCCCGTCCCCGCCCGCGATCGATGGGTCCTGCCGATCGGCGCGGCCAGCCGCGGCGCGCTGCGCGTGCTCGCGTCACGCTACGTCGAGCATCTCGCGACCGTCGCCGCGGCCGCGGATCCGCAGACCGCGTGCGCGGATCTCTGCTACACGGCAAGCGTCGGACGCGCGCACCTGCCGCACCGGCTCGCCGTCATCGCGGAGACGCCGGAGCGCGCGCGGCAGCGACTGCTGGCGTTCCTCGGGGAACGCAGCGGCGGCTGGCTGTACGGGTACGTGTCGACGCCGCAGGGCGCGGCGGAGGCCGCTGGAGGCGACGCCAACGCGCTCGCGCGGGCGTATGTCACCGGCGCCGGTCCGGACTGGCGCGCGGTGTACGCGGACGGCAGCTATCGGCGACAGCCGCAGCCGACGTACGCGTTCGAGCGCCGGCGATATTGGATGATGCCGGACGCCGCGCTCGCGCTGCGCCAGGCGTAGCGGATCATCGGCGATCGACCGTGACGCGATCGACAATGACGCGGCCGGCCTTCATGACGAAGACGGGGCGCGTGACGCCGCTGATGTCCGTGAGGGGATCGCCGGGGACGGCGATGATGTCCGCGAACGCGCCCTTGCGCAGCACGCCGGCCTGTCCGGCGAGGCCGAGGAGATCGGCGCCGCGCGAGGTGGCGGCGCGCAGGGCCTCGATGGGCGTCATGCCGGTCCGCACCATCGCCACCAGCTCCTGCGCGTTGGTGCCGGGCAGCTCGAAGGTGTCCGATCCCATGACGATCTTCACGGGCGTGCGAAGCGCCGCGCGGAAGGCGTCGGCATGCCGGTCGACGGTGTTCTTCAGTCTGCGCCGCGTGTCGGCGGTCGACGTCGGAAAAATCTTCGCGTCCCGCCACAGCTCGTAGACCAGCAGCGTCGGCACGTAGGCGACGCCACGCGCGGCCATGATCCGGAACGTCGCTTCGGTCACATAGAGCCCGTGCTCGATGGAATCGGCCCCGGCGTCAATCGCCCGGCGGGCGTTGTCATCCGAGTAGGTGTGCGCCGCGACCTTGACGCCGGCGGCGTGCGCTTCGTCGATGAGCGCGCGCAGTTCCTCATCACTGTACGTCCGCGATCCCGAGAGGACGTCGCCCGCGGGCTGCTTCTTCTCGAACGTCTCCATGTAGACCTTGATGACGTCCGCGCCGCTGTGGACGAGCGCGCGCACCTGGCGCCGCACCTCCACCGGTCCATCGGCTTCGTGGGCGATGCGCGGCAGCGTCGCGTACGGCGAGAAGCCCACGAGGCCGTAGGCGCCGCTGGCGACGATGGGCTGGATGGCGGCCACGATGCGCGGTCCGGGGACGAGGCCCTGGTTGATGGCGTCGCGGAGCGCGACGTCCGCGAGGCCGGCGCCTTCGTTGCCGAGATCGCGAATCGTCGTGATGCCCGCTTCGAGCGTCCGGCGCGCGTTCACCGAGGCGTACAGCGTGCGGAACTCCGGCGTCTCGCGCAGGATCTGGCTGTCGTAGTCGCCGGGATGCAGCGCGATGTGCGTGTCGGCGTCGATGAGTCCTGGCAGCGTCGTGTAGGCGCTGAGATCGATCGTGGCGGCGCCGGGCGGCACCGGCAGGTTCTCGCCGATGTCGGCAATGAGGCCGTCGCGGACGATGATGGCGATCGGCCCGCGGAGCGCCGCGGACGAGCCGTCGAACAGACGGCCGCACGACAGATAAACGACGTCTTCAGCGGCCGCGGCGCCGGGCGGCGCACACAGCAGGCTGAAGACGACCAGGCACCGCAGCGTCAGCAGCAGGGCAGGACGAGATACACGCATGTCGTCGTGAGTCTACGTCAATGCGACGGGCAGCGGGGCCGGTAACGTTCCCGATCGAGGAGCGGTGAGAAGGATGTGGGCGTCGGAGACGCAGACTGGAGGGGACGGCTGGGAGTGGAGCCTGACGGACCGCACATCGAAGACGTGCGGTCTGGCGTCAGGGGCCGTCGAGCGACCGGGAGCGAGCAGGCGGAGCTGGCGGCCGGATCGCGGTCGAACCGGCGGCGTCTCAGGCGGCTACTCGGTCTCAATCGGCTGAGGCCCGGGCGTGATCCCGGCGATGTCCGGGTCTTCCTCGCCTTCACGCGCCGGCATCTGGGCGCGCCGCGCCTTGGCCTCTTCGCGGCGGATATTCTTTTTTTCCTGCTTTTCAACCCGCATCCGTTCCCGTTCCCGTTTCAATCGCGTCGGTCGCGAGCGATTCACCATCGTGTTCCCTCACCCTGAAACATGAAAAGACAGCCGCCCCAAAGACAGCCGCCTGAAAACGGCCACAGTGCTGGTGCTGGGCCTGGCCTGGGGGCCTGGGGCTATTCGGTGGCGGCGGGCGTCGGCGTTGGTGTGGCCGCGACAGCCTTCTTGGCGCGCTTGGCCCGAGCCACGCGCACGGGCGCGGGTACCGACGTCGGTTCCAGTTGCACGAGATTGGTCACGAATCGGCGGACGCCGTGCTCGTCGAAATCGATGACAGTGTGATTGCCATCCACTTCGGTCACGGTCCCCGGTCCGTACTGCGGCTGCGTCACGCGGTCACCCTTGGCGTGAAGTCGCATGATGATCCTTTCCTGAACGGCGCACGCGGGACTCGACACGTCCCGCGCGCGTCCCGATATTGTTACCAGCGAGGCTCAGAACGGCGATTGCCGCCGCGCCCGCCGCCCCCACCACCCCCGAACCCGCCGCCTGAGTATTCAGGCTTCGGACGTGCCTCGTTCACCGCCAGTGCCCGTCCGTCGAGCTGATACGCGTTGATCTCGGCGACGGCCCGCTGGGCTTCTTCATCCGTGCTCATTTCCACAAACGCGAAGCCGCGCGCCCGGCCGGTGGCCGCATCGCGCATGACCCGCACCGAATCCACCGTGCCGACGCGGCTGAACAATTCCTGCAGCTCAGCGTCGCCGGTCGAATACGGCAGATTTCCGACATACAGTTTACGACCCATGTTCCCTACTCACTCCTGCGTCCCCCTCATCAGAGGACGCCGTCCACGCGCGGGGCGCGGACATCTGAGGAAAATTAAGCCTGAGTGGCTCCTCCACTCTCGCTTGACGCTCACGCAGGAGGGAGCGAGTCAGGGCGGGCTCGATCGACTGATGCGGGTGCAGCTTTGTGGGCTGAAAATTCCAGTGACTGTGTACTATACCGCACCTCGCCCGAAATCAGAAGAACTCGCCGTGTTTACGGGCTGTTTACAGCCCTCGCCGCGTGCCGCGCGCGGGCAGGTGGGGGAAGGATTCGGCAGCCGCGCCAGCACGGCCGTAGGACGGCGCCAGCGGCGAACGGGATCTCAGAGTACCACTGCCGTCAAGCCGTCAGAGGACGACCAGACGCGCGGCCAGTCAGGCAGGCTGACGGAAGGCAGCGGTCGAGGGGTGACGTGTCGAGGGAAGTGGACGCCGAGAGGAAGCGGAAGGAAGAGATGGAGCGGTGGCGGACGAGGCCACGTCGACACGCAGCCTCGTCCGCACGGGATGGATGGGGTGTTCCGCCTGGAACTTAGAACGCCACCTTTGCCGTCAGCAGCAGACGCCGCGGGTCCGCGTATTCGGTCGGCTCCCCGAAGCGCGGGTTCGGCTGTGTCGTTCCCTGGACCATCAGGTCCGTGTAGCAGGCGAAGCAGCCCTCCGGCGGCGTCGCCGAGAACGACCGGATCCGCCCGTCCAGATACTGCCGCAGGTCGCGGAAGAGCGCGGTCTGCGTGTCGAAGACGTTCAGCACGCGCGCTTCGAACGTCAGCCGGAAGGTGCCGCGGAGCGGGACCGCGTAGGACGCCAGCATGTCGACGTTCGTCCACGTATCGTTGCGGCGCGTGCCCGCCGGCTCCAGGAAGCGCCGGTAGCCGTTGAACCAGTCGCGGCCCATCGCCGCCCACGGCGTGCCGCTCTGCACGCGCACGCTCGCGCCCAGACTCAGCTTCGACGTCGGCGCGTACGTGCCCAGCAGCTTCAGCACGTGCGTGCGGTCCTGATTGAGCGGGCCCTGGCGGAACGTGTCCTCGACGAAGATGCCGGGACCGTCCTGCAGGAACGAGGACGTGTTGTACTGCGAGCCGTCATTGCCGGTCCCCGTCGATCCCACGCCGTCCAGCTCGAAGTTCCCGTACATCTTGCTCAGCGCGTAGCTGACGTTCAGGCTCCAGCGGTTCGCGATCGGCCGGTTCAGTTCGAGCGTCAGCGCGCGATAGCGCCGCTCCGCGGCCGGCAGGTTCGTGTAGATGTAATTGCTCGCCGGCAGCGTGTGGACCGCGTCCTCGATGAAGTTGTTGCCGTCGCGGAACATGAAGAAGACGTCGAGGCTCCACGTGTCGAACAGCGGCGTCGCGTAGCCGACGAGATACTCGTCGATGTACGGCGGCTTGACGTCGGGATCGATCACCTTACCCGTCGTGTTGCTGCCCGGCAGATCCGACAGCAGCGCGCCCGTCGCGCGATCGAAGAGCGCGTCGTTCGTGTGCAGGTTGTTCGGCGCCATCGAGCGCGCGCCGCTCTTCTGATCGAGGTTGTAGTAGCGGCCGTAGTTCGCGTAGAGCTTGTCGCCGCGGTTCTTGCGCAGGTTGTAGTTCACGCCGAGCCGCGGCTGCAGCTCGTCGCCCGGGCCGAACGTGAGGAACGTGTTCTTCGTTTCCAGCTCCTGCGCGAACTCGTCCCGCGAGATCAGCAGGCCGGCGTTGACGACGAGCCGCTGCGTGATCGTGATGTCGTCCTGCACGAAGATGCTGTACGAGCGCGACTTCGACAACTGCGACGGCTGCGTCGGATAGTAGCGTGCCTGCACCTGCGTGCCGTTCTGCACGATCGAGATCGATCCCCACCCGTTGGAGAGGCGCGTCAGGTTTTCCGTCGTGTCTTCCCACCCGAAGCCCGCCTTGATGTGGTGCGAGGCGCCGCCGAAGTCGAGGAAGCGGCCGATGCTGGCCTTCATTTCCGAGCGATCGTAATTCACCGTGCTCAGGCGCTGGCTGGCGCCGCCGACGCTCGCGTTCAGGACGGGGTCGAAGAAGTTGCCCATCGCCGCGAGGTTGTTGACGTCGAACGGCGGACGGAAGCCGAGGTCCGTCACCGCCACGGTTTCATTGGGCTCGTCCAGCCGCAGGTAGCGCACTTCGATCGACGTCCGCGAGTCGGGGAACCAGTTCCACGACGCCGTCGCGATGCGATCGCGTCCCTGCGAGTGCGTGCCGAGCGCCGGCGAGTCGTTGACGCCAATGTTGCCGAATTCAATCTCGGTCGGCCGGTGCCGGTAGCTCGCGTTGAAGAAGTGCTTGGAGTTCGGCGCCGCGGTGATCTTGCCGAACCATTCCTCCGTCCGCTCCTTCCGATCCGGCAGCACGCCGAAGTTGTTGACGCGATCGGATGTCGTCGATCGCAGCACCTGCCCCGAGGCGTAGAAGAAGACTTTGTTGCGCAGCACCGGTCCGCCGAGCGCGAGCGACGTCACCCAGCGATCGGTGGTGTTGGCGATGTTCGACGCGGAGTCCGCAATCCACGCCGACGGAATGACTTCGAAGCGGACGCCGCCCGCGAACTGGTTCGTGCCCGAGCGCGTGACGGCGTTGGTGACGATGCCAGAGGAACGGCCGAATTCGGCGGTGATGCCGCCGCGCTTGACGTTGAATTCGACGATGTCGAATTCGTTGACCTCGGTGGCGAGATAGCCGAAGCCGGGGTTCGTGATGTTCACGCCGTCCATCAGATACGTGTTGTCCTGCCGGCTGCCGCCGCCGCTCGGCCCGATGGTGCTGTTGTTGTCCGCGATGCCGGGAATGAGCTGGAACAGCCCCGCGTAGGTGCGCGCCAGCGGCAGCGATTCAATCATCTCCGCCGAGTAGTTGAAGTTCACCTCGGTGGACTTCATGTCGACGACGGGCACCGCGGCGCTGACCGTCAGTTCTTCCTGCACCGTCATGCCGAGCACGAGATCGACCTGCGTATCCTTGTCGACTTCGACGAGCACCTCGCGCGTCGTCTGGCCGACGCCGGTCTTGTCGACGTGGATCGTGTAGCGCCCCGGCAGCAGCAATTGGAAGTTATACGCGCCGTTCGCGTCCGTCGTCGCCGTGCGGTCGCCTGGCAGCCGATCGCCGGTGAGTCTGACCGCCGCCCGGTCGACGCCCTTGCCTCCCTGATCGAACACCACGCCCGATATCGAGCCGGTGTCCGCGGCCGCGGCGGTCCCGGCCGCCGCGAGCCACAACACGAAGAGCCGCAGAAGTATGCCTTTCACAGACATGAAGCCTCCACCCCGAAAGATGCGAACGGAATCGAAGAAACCCACAAAGAAGCCGCGATGCTAACGCGTCGTTTCATACGCGGTCAACGTCGATCTGCGCGGCGACGGGCCTCTTCCAGGCGCGGACACGGCCCGGCCTATTGAAACCATAAGCAGCGTCGATGCGCACGGAGACGATCGGAGACATCGCGATGCGCTGGCCGAGTCCTACGCCGTCAGCACGCGGCACTCGACGCCGAGCACGTCGCAGACCGTCCGCAGCTCGCGGACCCAGTCGCCGTACGCGCCGTGGATGTGATTGCAGTTGAAGTTCGCGATGAACGTATCGATCGAGCAGTCGAACGCCGCGAAGGCGTGCGGCCAGTTGTCCTGCGAGATGGCCGCAATCGCATGATTCCGCTCGCCGAAGTCCACGAACGTCGCCGGCACCACCGTCATGACGTAGCGGCCGTCGTCCCGCGTCAACCGCGCGAGCGTGACACGGCCCGGCGCCGCGACGTGATACACCGACGCGCCGCCCGCCGGAAAGTAGAAGCCCTGCGGACGGAACTCCGTCTTCGCCAGATTGACGGCGGGATCGAGGCTGCGCGCCGCGAAGAACGTCGCGTGCTCGCCGCTGTTGCAGAGGTCCCACACGCCCAGGTCCGCGTGATAGTGCCGCACGTCCGCGAAGAGCGCCGGCTCCCCCGTCAAGTGCTTGAAGATCTGCATCGTCAGGGCCGCGTCCGAATCGGCTTCGGTCGAGCAGACAATCGGCGGCTTCGCGGCGCCGTCAGGTCCGTACGGATCGTTGAGGAACGCCTCGGCGACGTCGGCCGTCGCGAAGTGCTCCGTCAGCTCGCGCTGGCCTTTGATCCCGCAGAAGTCATATTTGAACTCGCCAATCAGATCGAACGCCGCGTAGTAGAGCCCGAGCTGGCGCCGCAGCAGGTCCTCGGTCAGCCGGAATTTCGCGTCTGGCGCGGTCCAGTGAATCTTGCCGACGGTCTTCTTCAGATACGCGAGCGCCGGCTCGATCCGCGATCCGCGCGCCATGTCGAGCTCGGCGCGGCGCACCAGCTCCAGTTGATCGACGTGATCGACATCGATGCCGAACTGCTTCATCCACTGCGCCGGATCGATGACGGTAGTGTCGATGCCGAGCGAGCGTCCGCCGATCAGGCAATACGTCAGGCCACGCAGGCGGCGCGCCGCCGCGACGGCGACGAGCTGCGATCGCAGCCGGCCGTACACCTCGTCATCCCCGACATCGCCGAACATCTTGGTGAAGCGGATGCCGGCCTGCGCGAGCGATCCGGCGTTCGCGAGCATCCCCACCAGGCCCGGATACTGGGGGTTCACGGTGGAGAACATCACAATCGGCTGCGGACAGAACTGTCCCGCGACGCGCGCGTACTGCGGCCACGCCCACACGGAGAAATTGAAGATGACGACATCGACGTTCTCGGCGGCCATGCGGCGGCCGTTGCGGACGGCGATGTCGTTCTGCCAGATCACCTCGTCGCCAGCGACGACCTCGAAGCCGTCGGCCGTCAGCCGCGCGGCCAGCCGCTCGCGGAACTGGCGGTTGACCGGTTCCAGCGGCGCTTGCAGGAAGCTGCGACCGTCTCCGAAATCGAGCAGACCGACGCGAATGGCACGGGGGGAAAGATGCGGGAACACGAAAGACCTCACTTGACTGATCGCCTGGGTTGATCGCCTTGTTAATCGCGCGTGTGTGATCGCCCTGTGTGATCGCCTTGTTTGATCCAGGCCACGTTGAAATGCGCGTGCTTGATGCTCTTGCGCACCGGGCGGTTCTGCGCGTCGCGGGACGAGGTCGCGATCGGCGCGAAGTAGCTGTAGCTCGCGTGCAGCGTGCCGTCGCGCGCTTCGAGAATCGACGGGTAGTGATACTCGCCCAGCGCCTCGCGGTTCTCGCTGGCCGCGTCGCGCTCCAGGTGACGCGTCCACGGCCAGGTGAGACCGCCGTCCTCGGACAGCGAAACGGCCAGGCCGTAGCGGCCGCGCTCGAGGTCGTTGTAGATCAGCACCCAGTTGCCGTTGCGCAGCGTCAGCACTTCCGCGCCCGATCCGGGATTCGGCAGGGCGGAGTCGACGACGGGCGACCAGGTCTCGCCGCGGTCGGCGGACGTGCTCATGAGCAGCCGCTTCGGCGGCGGTCCATTGTCGCGCATGTAGGTCACGAGCGTCCCGTCCTTGCGGCGCGCGATCGACGGTTGGATGTTGCCGGCGCCGACGAGCGGCGTGCTCGTCTTCCACGTCGCGCCCCAGTCGTCCGAGATCGCCATCAGCGAGAAGCTGAAGCCGTCCGAGTAGAGCGGGACGATCAGCCGCGTCCCGTCGAGCACGAACGGATGCGCGCGCGTCATCCAGCCAAGGCGGCGCGCCAGCTTGTCTCCCGCGTCCTTCTGGATCCGCGCGACGTGCTTCTCGACGTACTCGCGCGCCTCGGGCGCGGCGGCGGTCCGCCACTCGCCCGTCACGCGATCCGCGATCGTCTTGAACTCGTCGCCTGGCGTGACGTGCATCACCTCGCTCGTGTCCCACGCCGGCGCGCCGACGCCGTCCGCGGACGGCGCGCGTTTGTATTTCATGAGCGCCGTGTGCCATTCGTTCGCGAGGATCGTCGGCCAGAACAGCCAGAGCCGCTGCTGCGGATCGATCAGCAGCGTCGCGTTGGTGTCCGGATAGCCGGGCGTGTCCGCCATCAGGAACCGCTCGCTCCACTGCCGGCTCCCCTTCTTCAGCCGCGCCCCCTGCACCACCACATCGTCCGCCTGCCGCTCGCCGGATCCGTGGAACCAGCAGACCAGCAGATCGCCGCCCGGCGTCTCGACGATGGAGGACGAGTGGTTGTGCCAGTGCTCGACGGGGAAGATCAGCTCCGCGGTGAGGAACGGCGCGCCGCCGGCCGGGGCCTGCGCGATCAGCGCCACGCCCGCGGTCAGGCACAGCGCAGCGGACGCCGTCAGCACTCGCCTTGTGTGAAACGTCATGGGGGATCTTCTCTCTCCAGCTCTCTCGGCTCTCGCCCGTCGGCTCGCGGCCGGCGCCCGGGCGCGGGGTATCAAGTGGCCGTATCAGATGGCCGTATCAAAATCGCGTTTCATTTTACACACATCGTTCCAAATTTGTATTGACTTTCAAATCCAGCCGAAGTGTACTGCGCGCATCACGATTCGGCCGCTCGACGGTCCCCGCTCTTCATGGCCCCAGCTTCCGAGTCGACCCGCGATCTCCCCCGATCGCGGCGCCCAGATCGTACGAGGAGGAGAGTATGGCTTACTGGCGCTCCACCGCGGCGAACGTGATCGTCGCCCTGCTCTGCGCCGTGTCTCGGATAGAGGCGCAAACGACGACCGGCGGCATCACCGGCGTCGTGCGCGACTCGAACGGAGGCGCCGTCCCGGGCGCTTCCGTGACGGCGACGAACACCGCAACCAACGCAGAATTCACCACCGTCAGCGCCGACACGGGTCAGTACGTGCTGCGCGGCCTGCCCGTCGGGCCGTACGCCGTCGCCGTCGAGCTGACAGGGTTTCAGGCCGCGCGCTATCCGGACGTGACCGTGCGCGTGAATGAGGACGTCCGCCTCGACGCCGAGCTGAAGGTGGGCGACGTCCAGGAGACGATCACCGTCAGCGGCATGGCCCGCACGGTCGATACGTCCACCAGCACGCTGAAGACCGTGGTCGATCAGCAGCGCATCGAAAGCCTGCCGCTGAACGGCCGCAACGCGACGCAGTTGATGCAGCTCGTGCCGGGCATGCAGCCGGACACGCGGACGAGCCTCACGGCCGGCGCCACGTATCCCGGCGTGCAACCGGTCTCCTCGGCGGGCGCGCGCGGCAACACGACGAACTTCGTGCTCGACGGCGGCTCGAACAACGATCACTACACAAACTCGCCCAATCCGATGCCGAATCCGGACGCGCTCCAGGAGTTCAGCGTCCAGACGAACAACTTCAGCGCGGAATACGGCCGGCAGATGGGCGCGATCGTCAACGCGGTCACGCGCTCGGGCACGAACACGTTCCACGGCCTGGCGTTCGGCTACCTGCGCGATCACCGGTTCAACGCGACGAATTTCTTCACGCCGGGCAAGGACGACGGCTTGAAGCGGCAACAGTTCGGCGGCACGTTCGGCGGACCGATCAAGCAAAGCCGGACGTTCTTCTTCGGGTCATACCAACGCACGTCGCAGGACAGCGTCCCGCGCACGAGCACGGCCCTCGTCCCCACCGCCGCGCAGCGCAATGGCGATTTCTCCGCGCTGAATCGCGCGATCCGCGACCCGCTCACCGGCCAGCCGTTCCCCAACAACCAGATCCCGCGCGACCGCCTGAATCCCGTCGCGCTGAGGGTCCTCAACGACTGGCTGCCGCTGCCGAACCCCGGCGCGGGCGACAGCGCGAATCTGCTGCGCTACGCGATTCCCGAGTCGCTGGACGACGATCAGTTTCTCGGGCGCATCGATCACCGCATCAGCGACGCGCACCAGGTCTACGGCCGCGTCTGGGTCTCGCGCGCGTCCGTGCCCGCGTTCCTCGAAGACGGCAACGCGCTGGGCAGCGCGTTCGGCCGCACGTGGCAGAACACCGTCGTGTCGGTGAATGACACGTACGTGCTCTCGTCCAACATGCTGAACAACGTCGTCGTGACGTTCAACCGGACGAACAATCGCAACTTCCAGATCTATCCGCCGGACTACGGAGCGATTGGCATCCCCGGCGTCCACAACGACACGACGCCGCAGTGGTATTTCAACGTCAACGGCTACTTCCTGATGAACACCGGGGACACGAACACGTTCCTGCGCGACGAGTTCCAGTTCATCGACACGGTCCGCTGGACGACGAACCGCCACGAGATCGCGATGGGCGTCGACTACTCCTACGGCAAAGGCGATATCGTCAACAACTTCCGCGCGAACGGCCGCTACACGTTCAACGGCTCCGCGCCGTTCACGGGCGATGCGCTCGCGGATTTCCTGCTCGGCAAGTTCTCGCAGTTCGAGCAGGGCGTCGGCGAGTACAAGAGCACGCGGATGCACTCGCTCGCGACGTTCATCCAGGACACCTGGCGCGTCAATACGAAACTCACGCTGAACCTGGGCCTGCGCTGGGAGCCGTTCTTCCCGTACACCGACGCGAACGACCGCATCGCGGGCTATCGGCCCGGCCAGCAGTCCAACGTCTACATCAACGCGCCGACCGGCGCCGTGTATCCGGGTGACGCGGGCTTCGGCGCCGGCGGCTACAAGACGGACTGGCGACAATTCGGCCCGCGCGTCGGCGTCGCGTACGACCCGTTCGGCGATGGCAAGACGAGCATCCGCGCGGGCTACGGCCTGTTCTACGACCGGCCGAACACGCTGACGACGAACAGCCAGGCGACGCAGGCGCCGTTCGGCACGGTCGTGCGCTTCTCGGGTGACGCGTCGAACGACGTCCTCAATACCTACGCCGGGCGCACGAATCCGTTTCCCGTGGATCCGTACGCCACGCTGCCGCGCGACGTGTCGTTCGTGCTGCCGATGACGATGTTCAGCTACGCGGAGGACATGCGGAACGGACGGCTGCAATCGTGGCACACGACCGTCGAGCGCGAGATCCTGCCGTCGTACATGGTGCGCGTCGCCTACGCGGGATCTCGCGGCGATCGGCTCGCGCTCGGGCGCGAGATCAACCCGGCGACATACGCGCCGGGCTCGACGACGGCGACGACGGATCAGCGGCGGCCGCTGTTTCCGGCCTTCGGCAGCATCACCAGCGTCGAGGCGACGGGGCGATCGACGTATCACTCGCTGCAGGTCACGCTCGACAAGCGGTTCAGCAGGGGCTTCACCGTGCTCTCGACGTATTCGCTGTCGAAGAGCATGGATCACTCGTCCGAGAACAAGCAGAACGGCCAGACGGTGACGAACCCGTACGACATCGAATTCGACTGGGGTCCGGCGAATTTCGATCGCCGCCATCGCTTCGTGACGTCGTGGCTGTGGGAGCTGCCGGGGTCGTTCAAGAACGCCGCCGTGCGCGGCGTCCTGGGTGACTGGGCGCTCAGCGGCATCCTGACGCTGCAGAGCGGGCTGCCGTTCAGCGTGACGAGCGGCGTGGACAACGCGCGCACGGGGACCGGCAACCAGCTCGCGGATCGGCTGGGCGACCCGCGGCTGCCGTCCGACCGCAGCCGCAGCGATCGCGTGCAGCGCTGGTTCAACACCGATGCGTTCGGCGTCAACGCGCTCGGCACGTTCGGCGGCGCGGGCCGCAATTCCCTGCGTGGCCCCGGCTACGCGTCAATGGACCTCGGCCTGCACAAGACCTTCGCGGTGACCCCGCGCGTCAAGCTGCAGTTCCGCGCGGAGGCGTTCAACGTCCTCAATCACGTCAATTTCAACCTGCCCGAAAGCAATCGCAGCTCGGGCAACTTCGGCCGCATCCTCGGCGCGGGCGATCCGAGAATCATGCAGTTCGCGCTGAGAGCCTCTTTCTAACACGGCAGCCATCGCATCGCTTGTCGGCGCGGTATACGCGCCGTCACGCACCTTGACGTCCGCCACTGTCTGAGCGGACGTCGGGTGCGCTCCGGTCCATCACGTATGACGACAGAAGAGTTCTCTACGCACCGCGCGGCGCTTTCGGGGCTGTATGCCGCGGTGACCACGCCGACGCTCGCGACGGGCGCGCTCGATCTCGCGACGTTCGATCGACACGTCGAGCTGCTGTTCGACGCCGGCGTCGACGGCATCTGCCTCGGCGGCGCCACCGCCGAGTATCCGCACTTCGAGATCCGCGAGCGCCAGGAGCTGATCCGCCGCGCCACGCGCCTCGTCCCGCGCGACAAGACACTGCTCGTCGCCATCGGCGCGACGTCCTACGCACGCGTGCTGGAGCTGGGACGCAGCGCGTTCGAACACGGCAGCCGCGCCGTCCTCGTGCCGATGCCGATGTTCTTCCGCTATCAGCAGCAGGACCTGCTGGCGTACTGCACGCAGGTCGCGCGGACGCTCGCCGCGCCGTGCCTGCTGTACGACCTGCCGGATTTCACGACGCCGCTCGACACCGGCACGGTCCTCGAGCTCCTCGCGCACGAATCCCACATCGTCGGCATCAAGGACAGCAGCGGACAGGCCGACCGCTTGCCGCGCTTGACTGGCGCGCGCGGCGACCGCGACTGGGCACTGCTCGTCGGCGACGATTCCAAACTGGTCGACGGGCTGACGCTCGGCTGGGACGGCGGCGTGTCGGGCCTCGCGAGCTTCTGCCCGGAGTTGCTGGTGGAGCTCGTGCGCGCGGTCCGCACAGTCGACGCCCCACGCGTCGCTCGAGCGCGAGCGCTGCTGGACGAGTTGATCCAGGAAATCAACGGCCTGCCGGTGCCCTGGGGCATCCGCATCGGCCTGGAAGCACGGGGCCTGCCGATGGGCCCGCTGCCCTGGCCCGTCTCGCTGGGCCGCGAGGCGCAGGCCGCGCGCGTGAAGGCATGGGTGCCTTCCTGGCTCGAACGTGTCAACGCCAGAGACTGGTCGCGCGTATCATCAAGTATGTAGTTACACGCGAGCGATGCTGATGGCCCTGGCCGTCAGCCGTTCGCGGGGGTGGTCCTGCTGACGCGCGGCCATCCGTCCGCACCGGCACGCTGGCGCTGCAACCATCAGGTCCTCCCGCGGCGAGGCGTTCCGGTTCATCCTCGCACAGCCTCATATTTCCGCAGATCCGGGACGGCCGCCGCAAGCGGTCGTCCTCCTTCTCCAGCGTCCCCACCTGCGAAATCCGATCTGGAACGCTGTTCCAAATGCCCTGACAGGCTTGATGAAGCCGAACCGCGCGGCGCGGGACGACTTATTCCATCGATTCGACGGGGCCGTCGGTCTCCTGCTGACGCGTGCCGCGCCACCAGGCCACGAGCGGCCAGAGAAATGACGCAGCGGTGAGGACAAGGAACAGCAGCGAGATGGGACGTGTGAGGAGGATGCTGGGATCGCCTTGCGACAGCGTCAGCGCGCGGCGGAGATTCGACTCGGCCATCGGTCCGAGGATGAGCGCGAGCACGAGCGGTCCCATCGGAAAGTCCATCCGTCGCAGGATGAAGCCGAGGCCGCCGGCAATGACGGCGGTCCACACGTCCGCGACGGACTGGTTCAGAGCATAGCTGCCGATCAGGCAGATCATGAGGA
>Ga0187894_10000505_pt1 | contig 52856 bp, 46 predicted proteins | sample GBC1701081metaG_FD_136650 | JGI IMG/M metagenome (GOLD analysis project Ga0187894, IMG submission 136650) | White microbial mat communities from a lava cave in the Kipuka Kanohina Cave System on the Island of Hawaii, USA - GBC170108-1 metaG ...
CCTCCTTCCACGACTTCTCGCAGAAGACCATCGAGGGCGCGCAGCAAGCGCTCTCCGATTACAAGGGCAAGGTGTTGCTGGTCGTCAACGTCGCGTCGCGCTGCGGGCTGACGCCGCACTACGCGGGCATGCAGCAGCTGCACGACGAGTACCGCGCGCGCGGCTTCGCGGTGCTCGGCTTCCCGTGCAACCAGTTCGCGGGGCAGGAGCCTGGCAGCGAGGCCGAGATCAAGACGTTCTGCAGCACGAGCTACGGCGTCTCGTTCCCGCTGTTCGCGAAGCTCGACGTGAACGGCGCCGGCCGCGCCCCGCTCTACGCGTGGCTGACTTCTCAGGCGACGAAGCCCGACGGCGCCGGCGACATCGCGTGGAACTTCGCGAAGTTCGTGGTCGGGAAGGACGGGCAAGTCGCCGCGCGCTTCAACCCGCGCGTCGAGGCCACGGCGCCCGAGGTGCGCGCGGCGATCGACACGGCGCTCGCGCAGTAACCGCGGGCCGAGCAGTACGCGCCAAACGCCGTCACCTCACATGTGACGGATGCGAGGCGCGATTCGTCGCGATCTCTCATTGGCCGCGCCCTCGCGTCGCCACGCGCAACGGGTTTCCTGAGCGCATCAGAGAGACCCCATGCTCCTCCAGTTGTTGGGTCTCTCGGGGCCGGCTTGCCTCCCGTCTCGGCGAGCCGGCCCTTTTTTTCCGAGCTCCGCTCGGCTGCGAGGACTCCGCCTCGCTGCGCGCCGCCTGCACCGCTGCGGGTGCTGGGCGGCTTGCTCGAACGTCGGCCATCGCGGCGTACCGCGCGCGGCTGCGGCTCGCTGCGGCGTGAGCCTCAGCGCAGCCCGAAGTCCCACCCATCTCCGCGGCGGTAGCTCGACAGGATTCGCCGCGCGGTGTTGGTGATGTGCACCTCGTCCGGGCCGTCGTAGATCCGCGCGAAGCGCGCGCTGCGGTACATGCGCTCGAGCGGCGTGTCCTCGGTGACGCCCTTCGCGCCGAACACCTGGATCGCGCGGTCGATCACGTTGTGCAGCATCGACGCGCCGACGACCTTGATCAGCGCGATCTCGACGCGTGCCTCGTCGCCGCGGTCGATCTTCTCGGCCGCGCTGAGCGTCAGCATGCGCGCGGCCTGGATCTCGGCCGCGCTGTCGAATACGAACTTCTGGATCAGCTGCTTGTCCGCGAGCGGGCCGCCGAACGCGACGCGCGAGTTCGCGCGCTCGCACATCAGGTCGAATGCGCGCTGCGCCTGCCCGAGCCAGCGCATGCAGTGGAAGATGCGCCCGGGCCCGAGCCGCTTCTGCGCGATCTTGAAGCCTGCACCGCGCGGCCCTAACAGGTTCTCCTCCGGTACGCGCACGTCGTCGTATTGCACCTCGCAATGTCCGCCGTGGTGACCCATCACCTTCACGTCGCGCAGGATGTCGTACCCGCGCGTGCTGGTCGGAACGATGATCATGCTGAACGCGTCGTGCGCCGGCGCGTTCGGCTCGGTGCGCACCATCACCGTCGTATAGGCCGCGCGATCGGCGCCGCTCGTGAACCACTTGCGGCCGTTGATCACCCACTGCCCGTTCTCGAGCCGCGCGGTCGTCTTCAGCTGCGTCGGATCGGAGCTCGCGACGTCGGGCTCCGTCATTCCGAAGCTCGGAAAGATCTCGCCCTCGACGAGCGGCTTCAGGTACGCGTCGCGCCATTTCGGCGACGCGTAGAGGTGCAGCATGATCGAGTCCTGCAGCGAGTGCGTGCCGAGCGCCACCATCGCGAGCTCGGAACGGCCGACGACTTCGTTCACGTAGACGTAGTCGAGGAACGGCATCCCACCGCCCCCGATCTCCTTCGGATGCCCGAGCGCCCACAGCCCGGCGCGCTTCGCGTCGGCCATCAGACCGCGCACGATCTCGCGGCCCTTCTCATCGCCGCGGCTCTCGATCAGCGGCTCCGCGGCATAACACTTCTCCTCGACGAAGCGCCGCACGCGCTCGCGGACTTCCTGGACGTGCTCGGGAATCTGGAAGGTCATCGGGCTCTCCTCGCGGCAGACGCTACGCCGCGCGGGTCGCCGCCGCCTTCGGTCAGCTGCGCGCGAAGCGGTGTTGTGCCAGCCAGCCGCCCGCAGCCGCGAGCGGGATCTGGACGACGAGGCCGACGTACACGTGCCAGGCCCAAGGCGTCGCCATCAAGACGAAAGGCAGGCCAACGAGCAGCGCTACCGCGCCGGAGGCCGCTCCGTGCTGGATGAAGCGGAATCCGGCCCAACGCGCGGCCACGTACCCGCCAACCAACGTGAGAGCGGAGCCCAATCCGTAGGCGAGCGCGACGAACATCGGAGCCGTCGGAAGCTCCTTCTGCACTTGGTCGGGCGGGAGGCCCCGCGAGAGCAGCATCGCCGCGACGAGCGAAGCGACGACGACGCCGAGCACCTGGCTACCGCCGAAGTCGATCAGCGCGCCTCCAACGAAGACGGGCAGGAAACGAAACCGTTTGGGGGAAATCGGCGGAGGCTCGGGCAACGCGGCCGACGGGGGCTGATACGGATCCATCGCGCTGCTCCTTGCACCGCCCGCGCGATCATAAGCCGACGGTCGTCGCCCCCCGATCGCTCCGCTTTCGCGACGCGGAACTCCTTCCTAAGGTTCCTCGCCATTCGCGCGCCCTGTCCCGGAGGCCTGCCCGCATGTCCGCTCTCGAGCACTTCGACGTCCTGATCGTCGGCGCCGGGCTGTCCGGCATCGGCGCCGCGTATCACCTCCAGGACAAGTGCCCGCGGCGCACCTACGCGGTGCTCGAGGGGCGCGACGCGATCGGCGGCACCTGGGATCTGTTCCGCTACCCGGGCATCCGCTCCGACTCCGACATGCACACGCTCGGATACAAGTTCAAGCCGTGGACGAACGCGAAGGCGATCGCTGACGGTCCGTCGATCCTCGCGTACGTGAACGAGACTGCGCGCGAGTACGGCATCGACCGCCACATCCGCTTCGGGCACTGGGTGAAGCGCGCCGCGTGGTCGAGCGAGACGGCACGCTGGACGGTCGAGGTGGAGCGCGGCGAGACGCGCGAGCTCGTGCGGCTCAGCTGCAACTTCCTGTTCATGTGCAGCGGTTATTACGACTACGAGCGGGGCTACACGCCGGAGTTCGCCGGCCGCGACGACTTCCGCGGGCGCATCGTCCACCCGCAGCAGTGGAGCGAGGACGTCGACTACGCCGGCAAGCGCGTGGTCGTGATCGGCAGCGGCGCCACCGCGGTGACGCTCGTGCCCGCGATGGCGGAGCAGGCCGCACACGTGACGATGCTGCAGCGCTCGCCCACCTACATCGTCTCGCAGCCCGATCAGGACGGCATCGCGAATGCGCTGCGACGCTGGCTGCCCGAGCGCCTCGCGTACGGCATCTCGCGCTGGAAGAACATCCTGCTCGGCATCGTGCTGTTCCAGTTCTGCAAGCGCTGGCCCGAGCGCGCGAAGCGGCTCTTCATCGGCGCGGTGCGCAAGGAGCTCGGCCCGGAGTTCGACGTCGCGAAGCACTTCACGCCGAGCTACGGGCCGTGGGATCAGCGGCTCTGCCTCGTGCCGAACTCGGATCTGTTCGCCGCGATGCGCGCGGGCCGCGCGTCCGTCGTCACCGACTCGATCGACCGCTTCACCGCGAACGGAATCCTGCTGAAGTCGGGCGCCGAGCTGCCCGCGGATCTGATCGTCACGGCCACCGGCCTCAACCTGAAGTTCCTCGGCGGCATGCAGGTGAGCGTCGACGGCCAGCGCATCGATCCGGCAACGAGCCTGACGTACCGCGGCATGATGCTGCGCGGCGTGCCGAACCTCGCGTGGGCGTTCGGATACACGAACGCTTCGTGGACGCTGCGCGCCGATCTCAACTGCGAGTACGTGTGCCGCCTACTCGACCACATGGAGCAGCGCGGCTGGCTCGAGGCGCGGCCCGAGCTGAACGATCCCGAAGTGAACGAAGAAGGCTGGATGAACCTCAGCTCGGGCTACGTCCAGCGCAGCATCCACCTGTTCCCGAAGCAGGGCTCGAAGCTGCCGTGGAAGCTCTATCAGAACTACGCGCTCGACCTCGCGATGATCGGCTTCGGCCGCATCGACGACGGCGTGCTGCAGTTCTCGCGGCCGCGAGCGTCCCGTCTCGCAGAAGCCCGGCGCGCCGCCGCGGCCTGAGTGCGCCAGTGCCAAAAACCCATCTCTTCCTCACTCGCACCCAACCCCCTCGACCCGCAGCGCCCAAGCCATCGCCCCTTCGAGCAGCATCTCCATCTCAGGCTCCGCGTACGACTTCGCCTGATGCCCGAGCGCCGAATACAACGCCCGCCCGCGCCCGACGCAGTGATGCCACACCATCGGATGGTCCCCGTCTTTCATCCGCAGCTGCCGCTCGTTCCAGAGAATCTTCTCGACCGGCGAATACGTGCTCTCGTCCACCGACACCAGCACGATGAAGCCCGCCCGCTCGCGCGGACTCTCGGCGAACGAGTAGATCTCCTCTTCGTGCGGCCACTTGTCAGGCAGCTTCTGCGTCGCCGGGTGCAGCGGATTCTCGTTCACCCACGTCGCGGTCTGGAACTGCGGCCCCATCGTGTGGCCGATGAACTGCGCGCCGACGAGGTCGTGCGCGTACCACGGCCACGCGTATTCGCGATCGCCCCCGGCGCCGTGGACTCCGACCCAGCCGCCGCCGGCCTCGATGAAGCGCTGCAGCGCTGCGCGCTGCTCCGGCGTCAGCACGTCGCCGCTCACCTGATGCCACACCGTCGCCTGGAACTTCGCGAGCAGCGCGTCGTCGAAGACGGCGCCGTTCTCGGTGTGGAACACCGACCAACCCCGCCGCTTCGCGATCGCCTCGATCAGCGCGACGCCCGCCGGAATCGCCTCGCTGTGCCGGAAGCCGTTCGTCTTCGTGAACACGAGCAGCGCGGGATTCCCAAGGTCCGCCGGTAGCTCGGGCGGCGTCGACTCGTACTCGTGCTTCGGGAAGAACACGCGCAGCACGTCGCAGCCCGCTGCCGCAAGCGCGCAGCCAACGAGGAGCGCGAGCGTCGCCGCTCGCCCTGCGGTCGTGCGCGTCATCAGGAGCTCCTTTGCGCGAAACGCTTCGCGCTCAGCGCGTTTGCAGATACGCGATCAGATCGCGCAGCTCGCGCGGCGCGAGCCCGAGCGCGGTCGGCGGCATCGCGGATGCCGGCGGCGTGCGCTCGGCGACGTCGCGCAGCGCGATCCGCCGCGGCACGCCGTCGCCGGTGCTGACGACGATTTCGCTCACGCTCGCGTCGAGCTGCGTTCCGGTGACGACGCTGCCGTCGCGAAGCGTCACGGCGACCGATCCGAAGCCGGCCGCGATCTGCGCCTGCGGAAGCAGCACCGATTCGAGCAGGCCGCGCGCATCGTGGCGCTTCGACACGCCCGCGAGGTCCGGACCGGCGCCCGCGCCATGCCCGCCGCGCCCGTGGCAGCGCATGCACTCGGCGGCCTCGCTCTCGAATACGCCGGCGCCGCGCGCGGCGTCCCCGCCCGCGAGAGCGAACGCATTGCGCGCGATCGGATCGTCCGCGGGCAGCGCCGCGTCCCACGCGGCGAGCTTCGCAGCGAGCGCCTCGCCGCCGCGCGCGCGCGCCGCCTCGAGTGCGTCGAGCTGCTCGTCCACCGCCAGCGTGCCCGCGGCGAGCGCGTCGAGCGCGCTCGCGAGCGCCGCGTCGGCGCGCGCGTCTCGTGCGGCCGCGAGCGCGGTGTATCTGCGCTGCCGCTCGATGCGCGGCGCGTCGGCGCCGAGCGCAAGCAGCGCGTTCATGCCTTCCTGCGGCGCGAGCGCGACGAGCACATCGCGCGCGGAGGCGCGTAGCTCGGGCGAGTCGGCCGCCAGCGCGATGCGCGCTGCTGCGAGCGCGGGACCGCGTGCGGCCTCGCCTTCGCGTGCCGCGAGCGCGCGCAGCGCGGCCGCACGCGCGTCGGGCTTCGCGCTCGCATCGTTCGCGCGTGCCGCGAGCTCCGCGTTCTCGAGCGGAAGCCGGCCGTAATCCGTCGCGATCGCCAGCGCGCGCTCGCCGAGATCGCCCTGCGCGAGCGCGCGTCCGAAGCGATCGAGCGCGTCGAACACGACTTCGCGCGCGCGCTCCGGAAGCGGGCGGTAGAAGCCGAGCACGCCCTCGCGCGGCTCGGGTTTCGCGAAGTGCGCGAGCGACTCGAGCGCGGCCTCGCGCAGCGCGCGCGCGTGCTTCGCGTTCGCGGCGTAGCCGGCGAGCGCGGTCGCGTTCTCGGCGCGGCCCTCCGCGAGGTTCGCCGCGATGGCGCGGCGGTGCAGCGCGAAGCCGGTCTGCACGTCGTCGGCTGCGACCGGCTCGAGCTTCGGCAGCAGCGCGGCGAGCGCCGCGTTTGCGTCGCCGATCGGAACGTCATGGATCGCGCGCGCCGCCTCGACGACCAGCGAGCGGTCCGCGTCCTCGAGAAAACGTGCGATCCGCGCATCCGCCCACGCGCGCAGGCAGAGCAGCGCGCCGAGCCGCACCGAGCGCGCGGGATCGTCCGCGCGCGCGAGCACGCCGTTTCGGTCGCCGATGCGCTGCAGCGCGTACACCGCCGCGTGTCGCAGGAAGACGTCTCGGTCGGCGTTCTCCCGCAACAGCTCGAACAGCGGAGCGACCGCCTCCTGTGCGCCGAGCGCGCCGAGCGACTGTGCCGCGAAGAAGCGCACGCGGGCGTTCGCGTCGCGCAGCCATGCGAGCAAGAGCGGCGCGAATGGCTCCGCGCGCGCGTCACCGGCCACGCGCGCGAGCTGCGCGCGCAGCTCCGGCGAGAGCGCCGCGGGATCTTCGAGCCCCGCCAACGCGCTCGCGCCGAGCTGGCCGAGCCCCCAGAGCGCGTGCACGCGCGCCAGCTCCGGCGCATCCGCCGTGCGCGCCACCGCGAGCAGCGGCGCCGCGTCAGCGCGCCGCGCGAGCTCGTACTGTGCGCGCAGGCGGATGCGCTGATCCGCGTGCCCGAGCAGCCGCGCGAGCTCCTCTGCGTCGCGCTGCGCGAACCCCTCGCGCGCGAGCTTCGCCGTCTCGATCACGCGCGGGTCTTTGCGCGCCTCCGGGTTCTCCATCACGAGCAGGCGCTGCTTCTTCGCGATGTCCTCGTAGTGAGCCACGAACAGCCGGCCGTCGAAGCCGAACGCGAAGTCGCTGACGACGACCTGCTTCACGAACGGCTTCGCATCCACCATCCGGAAGCCCGCGCCGACCGGCTCGACAGCGAACGACCAGATCTGCGAGACGGCCGGCGTGTAGCGGTAGTCGGCCATGAAGAAGCGGCCCTGATAAGCGTCAGCGAGGCCGGTGCCCGGATAGTGCGCGAAGCCGGCAGGCCCGCGGCCGAGGTAGCCGATCGGCGGAACGATCCACGCGGGCTGTCCCTCGTGCTGCGTCTGCCACAGCTTCTCCGCGACCCACGCTGCGCGCGGGTAGGAGCCCGACATCGACTGGAACGGCATCGCCCAGCCCGCGTCGCTGCCGAGCGTGATGTACGCGATGCGCGCCTCGTCCTCGGCGTCGGAGTTGTTCTCGCCGGTGAACAGATTCCCGTAGTCATCGAACGCGAGCTCCTGCGGGTTGCGCAGGCCGGTCGCGAACACCTCGAGATTGGAGCCGTCGCGATTCACGCGGAACACTGCGCCGCGGCCCGGATCGAGCGGCGGCGCGAGCGTCGCGCCCTCGCGCGTGACGACGTGGTAGCCGCGGTCGCCGAGCGAGAAGTAGAGCTTGCCGTCGGGGCCGAGCGCGAGGCCGTGCAGATCGTGGCCGACCAGCGACGACTTCACGCCGAAGCCGCGCGCGATCTCCTCGCTCCGCTCCGGCGCGCCGTCGCCGTCCGCGTCGACGAGCTTCGCCAGCACCGGGATCGCCGTCGCCCAGATCTCGTCGTCGATCGCGAGCACGCCGGCCGCGAGGCCGCTGACCGGCTCGCTCCACGCGATCAGCTCCTTGCGCTCGTCCGCGCGGCCGTCGGCGTCCGTATCGGCGAGCCGCACCAGCTTGTCGGAGCGGCTCGTGAAGAAGTCCGGCTGCTCGGCGAATTTGCCGGCGGCCAGCCACTTCTCGTAATAAGCGGCGCGATCTTCGACCGTGCGCGACGCGAGATCGTCGAGCAGCCAGTAGCCGTGCTGGCGATTGTCGGCGACACCGCCCTGGATGCGGTCCGCCTCGGCGACGTAGACGCGGCCCTGCGGGTCGACGTCGATCGCGACGGGCGTCGACTTCAGCAGCGTGTCGTCCCAGAGCTGCGAGGTCATGCCCTCCGGTAGCTCGGCTTCGCAGCCGGTCACGCCGCAGTAGGCACGGTTCCAGAGCTCGTTCGCGACGAAGACGTAGAGCTGAGGGAACGAGATCTCGTCCCCAGCGCGATCGCGGTAGTAGAGGGCGATGCCCGCGATCGTGAGTGCGATCAGCAACGCGAGCGAGACGACGCTGCCGAGCAGCCGTGCGAGCGCCTTCACGCCACCGCCTCCCAGCGCCGGCTCGCGGCCGAGCGCTCGATCGCTGTGAGCACGCGCTGCGTCGCGAGCCCGTCCGCGAAGCTCGGGCTCGGCGCCTCGCCGCGCCCGAGCGCCAGCACGAAATCCGCGAGCGTGTGCACGAAGCTGTGCTCGTAGCCGAGCGCGTGGCCGGGCGGCCACCACGCCGCTGCGTACGGATGGCTCGCGTCGGTCGCGAGCACCGTGCGGAAGCCCGAGCTCGCGCCCTGCTCTTCGTAGAGCTCGAGCTCGTTCAGCCGCTCGAGATCGAACGCGAGGCTGCCGCGCGAGCCGTTGATCTCGAAGCGGTTCGCGTTCTTGCGCCCGCTCGCGAAGCGCGTGCCCTCGAGCGAGCCGAGCGCTCCGCTCGCGAATCGCAATAGCGCGAGCGCCGCGTCGTCGACGTCGACGCGTCCGCGGCCGCCGCCTCCCGGCAGCGGGCGCTCCGCGACGAAGGTCTGCAGCAGCCCGCTCACTTCGCGGACCTCGCCGACCAGGTGGCGCGCGAGGTCGACCTGATGACTCCCGATGTCGCCGAGCGCGCCGCTGCCGGCTCGCGATTTCTCGAGCCGCCAGACGCGCGGGAATGCGGGGTCGACGATCCAGTCCTGGAGATAGGCGCCGCGGTAGTGGTGCAGCGTGCCGAGCCGGCCCTCGTCGATGAAGCGCTTCGCGAGCGCGACGGCCGGCACGCGCCGGTAGTTATGGCAGACGAGGTTCGCGACGCCGGCGGCCCGCACGGCATTCACCATCGCCTCCGCCTCGGCGAGCGTGTTCGCGAGCGGCTTCTCGCAGACGACCGACTTACCCGCCTGCGCAGCCGCGATCGCGAGCTCGGCGTGGGAGTCGCCCGGCGTGCAGATGTCGACGACGTCGATGTCCGGCCGCCGAATCGCCGTGCGCCAGTCCGCCGTGTGCTCGGCGAAGCCGAGCTTCTCGGCGGCGCGCGCGCGCTTCGCGCCGTCGCGCGCGCATACGACCTGAAGCACCGGCTCGCTCGGCAGCTCGAAGAAGCGCGGCGCCTGGCGCCACGCGTTCGCGTGAGCGCGCCCCATGAACTCGCAGCCGATCATCGCGACGCGCAGCTTGGGCTTGGGCAAGGGTCGAGGCACCTCGGGCCGATCGGCGCGCACGCTACAGCACACGCGCGACCGAGCGAGGCGCGTGCGCGCTCCAGTCGTCGCGGGCTTCGCGTCCGCGGCGCGGCCGCTCGTGCTTGGGCCGAAGTGGAGAGCGGCGGCGAGAACTCGCGGTTCGCGCATCCGGTTCGTGGCATGATGGCGGCATGCACTACGGCCTCACGATGTTCCCGACCGACTACTCGATCCAGCCCGCGGAGCTCGCGCGCGAGGCGGAGGCGCGCGGGTTCGAGTCGCTCTGGTTCCCGGAGCACACGCACATTCCGGTCGAGCGAAAGTCGCCGTGGCCCGGCGGACCCGAGCTGCCGAAGATGTATTACGACGTGTACGAGCCGTTCGTCGCGCTCGCGGCCGCTGCGGCCGCCACGACGCGCATCAAGCTCGCGACCGGCATCTGCCTGGTCGTGCAGCGCGATCCGCTGCAGACCGCGAAGAGCGTCGCGACGCTCGACCGCGTCTCGAACGGGCGCTTCCTGTTCGGCATCGGCGCCGGCTGGAACGCCGAGGAGATGGCGAACCACGGCACCGCGTTCAAGACGCGGTTCGCGCTGATGCGCGAGCGCGTGCTCGCGATGAAGGAGCTGTGGACGGAATCGAAGCCCGAGTTCCACGGCAAGTTCGTCGAGTTCGCGCCGGTGATGACGTGGCCGAAGCCGGTGCAGAAGCCGCATCCGCCGATCCACGTCGGCGGCGGCTACCCGAAGGCGGTGGAGCGCGCGATCGACTACGGCGATGGCTGGCTGCCGATCTTCGGGCGCGACGAGATCCTCGAGCGCATCCCCGAAGTGCGCGAGCGCGTGCGCGCCGCGGGCCGCGACCCTGAGAAGTTCGAGATCTCGATCTTCGCGGCGCCGCCGCAGCCGGACGTGCTCGCCCGCGCGCGCAACACCGGCGTGACGCGCTGCGTGTTCGGCCTGCCGCCCGCGAAGAAGGAAGAGCTGCTGCCGCTGCTCGACCGCTACGCGGAGCTGATTCGGAGCGTCGGCTGACGCTGCGAAGCCCCTGACAACTCGGAGGTCCCTCGGTGGATGCCACTGCGCTCGTCGACGTCGTGATTGCACTCGCGCTGATCGAGTACTTCGTGTTCGGGCTGCTGGTCGGCCGTGCGCGCGGAAGATTCAACGTCCCGGCGCCGGCGATCGCGGGCCACCCGACCTTCGAGCGCACGCTTCGCGCGCAGCAGAACACGCTCGAACAGCTGATCATCTTCGTTCCGTCGATCTGGATGTTCAGCAGCCTCGTGAGCGCGCCGATCGCGGCGGCGCTCGGCGTCGTGTTCGTGATCGGCCGCGCGCTCTACTTCCGCGGCTACGTCGCGGAGGCGAGCAAACGCGGGACGGGCTTCCTGGTCGGCGGCGTCGCGCAGCTCGTGTTGCTGCTCGGCGCGCTGATCGGCGGCGTGATCAAAGCGCTCGGCTGACCGCAGCGATGGCGCGCGTGCTCGCCGCGGTCCGCGATCTCGCTCCGGAGATCGCGCGGCGCGCTCCGGAGATCGAGACCGCACGGCGCTTACCGCTCGATCTCGTCGCGAGCCTGAAGCGTGCCGGCGTCTTCCGCATGCTCGTGCCGCGCGCCTACGGCGGAGACGAAGTCGACTTCCCGACCAGCGCGCGCGTGCTCGAAGAGCTCGCGGCCGCAGACGGCGCGGTCGGCTGGAGCGCGATGATCGGCTGCGAGACCGCGCAGCTGTTCTCGCTGCTGCCGAAGGCGAGCTTCGAGCGCGTCTATCAGGGCGGCCCGGACGTGATCTGCGCCGGCGCGTTTGCGCCCGAGGGAAGCGCGGACCTCAGCGACGCCGGGCTGCGCACGCGCGGGCGCTGGAGCTTCGCGAGCGGCTGCCAGCACGCGGATTGGTTGTTCGGCAACTGCGTCGTGATGGAGAACGGCGCGCCGCGCCCGGGCGCAGCGCCGGGTGCGCCCGAGCTGCGCTGCGTTGCGCTGCCTGCCGCTCAGTGGGAGATCGCCGACAACTGGCGCGTGTTGGGGATGCGCGGAACCGGCAGCCACGACATCGTGCTCGCGGAGCAGCTCGTTCCGCACGAGCAGAGCTTCGTGCTGTTCGGCGGCGTCCCGAACGTCGCCGGTCCGCTGTTCGCGGCGCCGCTCGTACAGTTCTCGCTCCACATCGGCTGCGTCGCGCTCGGCATCGCGCGCGGCGCGCTGGCCGATCTCGAGGCGCTCGCGCGCGGCGGCAAGCGCCGGCTCTACGCGCCCTCCTCGCTCGGCGACTCGCCGCTCTTCCAGCACGCGCTCGGCCGCAGCGCGCTCGACTTCGAGGCCGCCCGCGCCCTGCTGAACGCGCGCGTCGACGAGTTCTGGAGCGAAGCGCAGCTTGGCCCGGTCGGGCCCGAGCGCGCGACGCACTACATCGCCGGCGTCGCGTGGGTCGTGAGCGCGTGCGCTGAGGTGGCGAGCGCGTGCTACCGCGCCGGCGGCGGCAGCGCGCTGCGCGAGGCGTCGCCGCTCCAGCGCCGCGTGCGCGACGCGCTCACCGTGACGCAGCACGCGTCCGTGCAGGACACCGTCTTCACGCGCGCCGGCGCCGCGCGCATCGGGCGCGACGGCAGCTTCGGACTGTGAGCGGCTCGGCCGCCTAACACGGCAGGAACGTGAACACGAGCGTTCCGAGCACGAACCAGAGCGCCGCGTACGCCCCATGGCATCGGCGACCACACGAAGCCCGCGGTGGGACCACGGCCTCCGCAGGCGGGCAAGCGTTCGGCGCCGAGACCGGCGGACCGCGAGGGACGGGCAGCGGATTCGGTCAAAGTGGAACCGCGTCCATTTTACTCATGAGTAAAGTGGACTACGGTCTGCTTCGTGGAAACTCGGCGCCGCTACCTCGAGGCCGCGATTTCGCAGACGCTCGCGCAGCGGATGGCCTTCCTGGGAGGGCCGCGACAGGTAGGCAAGACCACCCTCGCGCTCTCCTTGCTGGGCGCTGGCGCGGACGAGAGCCATCCCGCCTACCTGAATTGGGACGACCCGCGCGACGCTGCTCGACTCCGCCGCCTCGAGTTGCCGCCTGCGGAGCCCTTGCTCGTGCTGGACGAGATTCACAAGTACGCGCGCTGGCGGAATCTCGTGAAGGGCTTGCACGACAAGGAGAAGTCGCGGCGACGCATCCTCGTGACCGGCTCCGCGCGGCTCGACCACTACCGCAAAGGCGGAGACTCGTTGGTCGGGCGCTACCGCTATCTCCGCCTGCACCCGTTCTCGCTCCGTGAGATGAATCCGACGCCGTCCAGCGGCGACCTCGACGCACTTCTCCGGTTCGGCGGTTTCCCGGAGCCGCTATTTCGACAGGACGATCGCGATCACCGCCTCTGGCAGCGCGATCGCATCGCGCGCGTCGTGCGACAGGACCTTCGCGATCTCGAGCACGTGCGCGAAGTCTCGCTCGTGGAGCAACTCGTCGATTTGCTGCCGAGCCGTGTCGGGTCGCCGCTCTCCGTGAAGAGCTTGCGCGAGGATCTCGAGGTCGATCACAAGACGGTGGAGCGCTGGCTCACGATCCTCGAGAACCTCTACGTGTGCTTCCGCATCGCGCCGTTCGGCGCGCCCCGCGTCCGAGCGGTGAAGAAGTCCCAGAAGCTCTACCTGTGGGATTGGTCGGTCACGCCGGAAGGGGGCGCTCGTTTCGAGAACCTCGTCGCTTGCCAGCTCCTCAAGTACTGCCACTTCGTCGAAGACACGGAAGGGCGCGCGATGGAGCTGCGCTTTCTGCGCGACACCGACAAGCGCGAGCTCGACTTCGTCGTCCTGCAGGACAAGCGCCCGCTGTTTGCCGTGGAGTGCAAGACCGGCGAGCGCAACCCCAGCTCCGCGATCTCCTACTTCGCCGAGCGCACGAAGATTCCGCGCTTCTATCAGGTTCATCCGGGCGAGCGGCACTACGAGAGCGGGGCCGCGCGGGTGATTCCGTTTCGACTCTTCTGCGCCGAGCTCGGGCTGCCCTGAAGAACCCCGAGCTCAGCTCCGAAACGCTTCCCGCCCGCGGCCCTGCGCGGGAATTCCTTGCGCCGCGAGCACCTCGTGCTGGAGCGAGTACATCGCGGCCGCGGCGCGATCGATCGCGCGCGTGAACGCGAGCGAGCCGGCGAGGATCGGCAGCAGCGCCTCCGGGTCCTGCACGCGTGCGCGCGGGTACTCGTGCTCGACGATCAGCGGCGTCTTCTCAGGGTCCAGCGGCAGCAGCTCGCGCGCGGCGAGCTGGTGATCGAGCCAGTCGACGCTGCGGTTCTGCAGCGCCGCGAGCGGATCGTGCTTCGCGCTGCCGGGCAGCTCGTGCTCGGCGAACACGCTCTGCTTCTTCCACGCGTCAGCGGGCGCGCTGCCGCGGCCGAGCGTCTGCCCGCCGTAGCCCCATGCCGCGAGCCCGCGCGCGTCGATCACCTGACCCTTCACGTGGAAGCCGGTGATCAGGAAGCCGTAGCCCTCGTCGCGCAGCCACTGGAAGACCGAGCGCGTGTCCTGGCCCATCAGGATCGCGTGCGACGGGTCGTAATGGATGCGCAGCTGCTCGCCGACGCCGTGTCGCTCGCAGATGCGATGCAGCGCGATCCACGCCCCGGCCGTGTAGGCCAAGTTGTTGTGGAAGTTGTCGCTGGCCGTCCAGCCCGGCATCGGGCACTGCTCGATGCGGTATTGGAGACCGCGGGCCTTCGCCTCGCGCAGCAGCGGGACGAACGAGCGCTCGAAGTCCGCGAGGTTCTGCTCGAGCGTCAGCGACTGGTTGCGGCCGACGAAGCCGCACACGGCCGGCGCCCCCAGCAGCACCGCTGCGTCCATCACGCGCAGCATGAACGCGTGCTTCTTCGCGCGCAGCGCAGGGTCCGCGTGCAGCATGTCGTCGAAGTAACCGATGTCGGCGATCGCGACGCCGCTCTCTCTAACGGCCGATTCGACGCGCGCGGCGCGCGCGCGGTCGAACGCTGAGCGCAGGTCGAGCGTGTTCGCGACCGGATCGAGCAGCGCCTCGGCCGGGACGTCCGCTGCGTCGGGATGCAGCGCGGCGGAAAGCTGGATGCAATCCGCACCCATCCGCCGCGCGTACGCGAGCCATTCCTCGATCGCGAGATCGGGGTCGGCGTCGCGCTTTGCGCGCGGCGTCAGCTCCTGGAGCGCGGCCGTGAGAACTCCGACCGGCATGTGCTTCGGAGCGAACGGCCGAATCGCCATCGCCAGCTCCTTCCGCGCAACTCGGGCGCGCTCCACGGGTTAGCTCGCCCGGCAGGGCTGCGGGACCGCTCGCACGAGCGGCTCGCGAATCCGAACGCTCCCAACTCTGTAGAGGAAGCCATGCTGAAACCCCGAATCTCCACTCTGCTCGCATTCTGCGCCTCGTTCGCGCTTGCCACCTCGGCAAGCGCGCAGTTCGCACCCGGCGAAGGCGGCACGCTGATCGGCGGCGAGCGGCTGCGCGTCCCCGGCTGCGGCCGCCTCGGCGGCGCCGTCACGCTCGACATGACGCTCGCGCCGGATGGCGCGTGGACGATCGACACCGGCGCGAACGCCTACAGCGGCACGTCGAACCCACTCGCCCCCCGCCTGATTCGCCTGATGTTCGATGCGGAGAGCCTCGCGACCCTCGCGTCCAAGCTCGAGGGCGAAGCCACGACGCTCTGCGAAGAGCCCGTGACGATCGACTCCCTGGACGCGAACGCGGCGCTCAAGCTCAACAAGCGCCGCGACCACGCCCGCCTCTTCGTTCGCGCACGAGCAAGCGGCAGCACCGAGAGCGGCGCTCATGGCAGCGGTCTCTACCGCCTGCGCGCGCGGGGGCAATGGATCACGAACACGTGACCTAATCCATCCGAGGGATGCGCGCCCTCGCCGGCTCGGTGCTCACCCACGACCTCCTCACGAACTCGATCCCTTCGCGCGCCAGCACCTCCTCGTCCTCGAACATCCGCCGCCAGATCCGCGTCGCGGCCGCAAGCGAAGGCAGCGCCGCGCCGAACGCCTCGATCGTGAGCCAGCCGTCGTATCCGATCCGCTGCAGCGCCGCGAACGTCTCTGCCCAGCGCACCTGCCCGCTGCCGGGCGTGCTGCGATCGTTCTCCGACACGTGCACGTGCCGAATCGCCGCGCCCGCGCTCTCGAGCGCGAGCGAGACGTCCTTCTCTTCGATGTGCGCATGGAACGTGTCGTAGTGCACGCCGACGTTCGGCCGCGCGACGCAGCGCGCGAAGCGCGCCGTCCGTGCCGCGTCGTTCAGCAGGTAGATCTCGAAGCGATTCAGGAACTCGAACACGAGCGTGATGCCGGCGCGCGCGGCGTAGTCGGCGGCCGCCTGCATCACGTCGACGCTCGCCTCCCACTCGTGCTCGGTCGGCGGGCTCCCTGAGAACTTCCCGATCGCGGCGTAGAGCGGGCCGCCGACCAGCTCCGCGCCGGCGGCCTCGGCGCAGTCGATCGCGCGCTGGAGATGCGCGAGCGCCGCGCGCCGCACCGCGACGTCGGGATGGATCGGATCGGCGTCGGGCGGGCACACCGTGGTCGCGGTCCGCGCGAGCCCGAGCTCGCCGAGCCGCTTGCCGAGCACGCGGAAGCGCTCCGGCACGCCGCCGAAGATCGGCAGCTCGAGCCCGTCGTAGCCGATGCGCGCGAGGCGCTCGTAAAGCGGCAGGAAGCTCTCGCGCGTAGGCTCGTCGGTCCATAGCAGCAGGTTGATTCCGACGCGCACGGCGAACGATGCTACCGCGCGCGATGCTTCGGGTTCATTCGTCGGGAGGTCTCGTGTCGCAGTTGCAACGCGTTCGCTCGGCCGGCTTCGTTCTCGCGCTCGCGTTCGCTGCGTGCAGCGAGGGAGAGGCGAAATCGGAGAACGCCGGCGCGCCGGCTACCGCCGCCGAAGCCGTCGCCTCGCCGCCTGCCGAGCCGGCGCCGAGCGCGAGCGCCGCTGCGAGCGATGCGCGCACGCTGATCGCCGCCGCGCGCGACTACGCCGACAGCGGCTGCTCCGCCGCACGGCGCCGCCTCGAGACCTGCGCCGCGTGCGAGGCGCCCGAGCAGAAGCCGCTGCGCGACCTGCTGCTCGCGTACTGCGCCGAGCGCGACTCCCCCGCCGAGGCGCGCGCACTGTACGAAGCGATCATCACGGACCATCCCAACACCGAGGCCGCGGTGACCGCGATCATGCGCGTGCGCCAGATCGACGCGGCCGAGCTTCCGCCGCCGAGCGCCTCGAGCGCGAAGCCGAAGGCGATCGATCGACCAGGTCCCGCCTATCCGACGCTCGCGGAAGCCGCCCAGATCGAGGGCAAGGTGCGCCTGCGCTTCGACGTGCGCGAGGACGGCCGCGTCGCGAACGCGCGCGTGCTCGAGTCGACGCCGCCGCTGATCTTCGACGCGGTCGCGCTCTACGCGGTCTCCGAGTGGAAGTACGAGCCCAGCGCGCCCGCCGAGGCCCAACAAGTCGTACTGCGCTTCGATCTGCCGGACGGCGAGGCGGCTACCGCGGAGCCAGCGCGATGAGCGCCGGCGAGGCCCGGCGCGTCCCCGGCGCCTGCCTGTGCGGCAGCGTCCGTTTCACGATCACGCTGCCGACGCTCTTCTGCGTGCACTGCCACTGCTCGATGTGCCGCCGCAACCACGGCGCCGCGTACGTCACCTGGGTCGCCGCCGCGCGCGAGCGGCTCACGCTCGACGCCGGCACGGATCTGCTGACGCGCTACGCGTCGTCGCAGCACGGCTCGCGGACGTTCTGCTCGCGCTGCGGCACGTCGCTGTTTTGCGAGAACGAGGGGCACCCCGAGCGCGTCGACATCCCGCTCGCGAACTTGTCAGGCCCGATCGACCGCGCGCCCGCGCTGCACTTCTTCTTCGACGACCGCGCCGACTGGACCGAGGTGAGCGATGCGCTGCCGAGGCTCGGCGGGAAGACCGGGGTCGAGCCGACGAAGTGAGCCGCGCCTCGCGCTGGACCTAGCTTCCGTTCGCGAAGTAGCGCTCGCGCAGCCCCTCCGGCGTTCGCTTCGCGGCGGCGCAGATCGCGTCGCAGTCGCGGCCCGGCATCAGGTCCGCGGCCTCGAGACGAACCTGGAGCAGCCGCGCGGTCGCGTAGGTCGGGCGCGAGATGTCGAGCAGCCGCTTGCGCGTCTCGCCGGTCGCGGGATCGAGCATCGCCGAGAGCGGGACGTGCACGATCGCGTGCTCTTGGCGCGTGATCACGACGCCGTTCGCGCCGCCGAGCAGCGCGGCCGCGGCGCCGGCGCCGAGATCGCGCGTGTACTCGATGTCGAATGCGTTCGGCGCCGCGCAGCGCAGCTCGTAGCCGACGTCCTTCGCGACGGCCGGGACGTCGAGGCCGAGCTCCGCGAGGCCCGCGCGCGCGCGCGCCACGAGCAGATCACCGAGCGGAAGCGCCGAGAGCCGCGGGCGATTCAGCTCGTCGCGCGGCGCGCCGCTCGGAAGGTCTTCCTCCGGCAAGCGCGCGCCGATGCCCTCGGCAACGACCGCGACGCCATGGGCGCGCCCGAGCGCGCAACGCTTCAGCATCGCGCCCTCGATCACGCGCGCGACCGCGGCGAGCCGCACCGGCCCGCTCGGGAACTCCTCGGGCACGAGCGCGAGCGTCGCGCCCGCCGACTTCGCGGCGCCGAGCGCGAGGTGGCCCGCGTCGCGGCCCATCATCACGACCACGTACCAGCGCGAGGTGGTGCGAGCATCCTCCAACAAGTGCGCGACCACGCGCGCGCCCTCCTCGCGCGCGGTCTCGAAGCCGAACGTGGGAACGCCCCCGGGCAGCGGCAGATCGTTGTCGATCGTCTTCGGCACGTGCGCGAGCGTGAAGCGCCCGCGCGCCGCTTCGAACAGCTGGCGCGCGACGTGCACCGTGCCGTCGCCGCCGATCGTGATCAGGTGGTCGACGCCGAGCGTGCGCAGCGATGCGAGCGTGCCCCCGAGCGCGGCTTCGCTCGCGAACGGGTTCGTGCGCGAGGTCTGCAGGATCGAGCCGCCGAGCAGATGAATGCGCGAGACGTCCTCGATCTGGAGCTCGCGCACCTCGCGCAGATCGCCGCTGATCAGCGGCGCGAAGCCATGCGGGATCCCGAGCACGCGCGCGCCGCGCCGACGCGCGTAGATCGTCGCCGCGCCGATCACGCCGTTGATCCCGGGCGCCGGCCCGCCGCCGACGAGCAATGCCAGCGTCGCCATCGCGTCTCCTTGATTCCCGCTCGTGACGCTGCGATGACTACCCGCTCACGATCGAAACGCCACGGCCGGCGCGCCGCGGAGCGAGGAAGCAGCACCGGATGGCACGTCCGCGCCGCGGCCGAAAGCACGTGATCGCGATGGTGGGGCTGCCTGCGCGCGGGAAGTCGTTCACCGCGCGCAAGCTGGCCGGTTACCTGTCGTGGCTCGGCTACCCGACCGAGGTGTTCAACGTCGGCCAGCGCCGGCGCACGCAGCTCGGGCCCGGCCAGAGCCACGAGTTCTTCGATCCCAACAACAAAGACGCCGTCGTCCAGCGGCGCGCGCTGGCGGATGCGGTGCTGGGCGAGGCGTTCGACTACCTGCGCGGCGACGGGCGCGTCGCGATCTACGACGCGACCAACACCACGCGCGAGCAGCGCGACGCGATCCGCGCGCGCGCCACGGCCGAGGATCGCGATCTGCTGTTCGTCGAGCTGATCAACAACGAGCCCGACGTGATCGAGGCGAACCTGCGCGACGCGAAGCTCGGCTCGCCGGACTACGCGGGCGTCGCCGAGCAGCAGGCGCTCGCCGACTTCCGCGCGCGCATCGGCCACTACGCGAGCATCTACGAGCCGCTCGGCGAGGACGAGGGCGCGTTCGTCCGCCACGTCGACCGCGGCCGCCAGGTCGTGATCCACGAGGTCTACGGCTACGTGCAGGGCCGCATCGTGTTCTTCCTGACGAACCTGCAGGTGACGCGGCGCCCCGTCTGGATCACGCGCCACGGCGAGAGCGAGTGGAACGTGCTCGGCCGCATCGGCGGCGACCCGCCGCTCTCGCCGCGCGGCCACGCGTACGCGCGCAACCTCGCCGCGCACGTGCACGAGTACTTCGGCACGGCTTCCGATCTCGACGTCTGGACGAGCACGCTGCAGCGTACGAAGCAGACCGCGGAGCCGCTCCGCATCGCGGTCGGCGAGTGGCGCGCGCTCGACGAGATCGACGCCGGCGAGTGCGACGGGATGACCTACGCCGAGATCGAGGCGTCGATGCCGCAGGACTTCGCGGCGAGGAAGCGCGACAAGCTCGCCTACCGCTACCCGCGCGGCGAGAGTTATCAGGACGTGATCCAGCGCCTCGACCGCGTGATCATCGAGCTCGAGCGCTACCGCACGCCGGTGCTGGTGATCGCGCACCGCGCGGTACTGCGTGCGCTGTACGCGTACTTCCAGCAGCTGCCGCGCGGCGACGTTCCGCATCTCGAGATGCCGCTGCACACGATCATCAAGCTGACGCCGACCGCGTACGGCTGCCTCGAGGAGCGCACCTGGCTCGAGCCGCGCGCGAGCCGCGAACTGAGGGAGATTCCGTGACCGCCGCACCGCAGCTCGCCGCGCTCCCGCGCCGCCGCATCTTCGTCGCCTCCTCGCTCGCGCTCTTCACCGCCGGCCTGTCGTTCTCGCTGCGCGCCGCAGCGATTGCGGGCATCGAGGCCGAAATCTTGCGCGCGTTCGATCCGCTGCACTCGGGCGAACGCGCCGGTGCGCTGCTCGGCAGCGCGTCGCTCGGCTTCGCGGCGACGCTCGCGCTCGCGACCGCTGCGCTCGACCGCATCGGCATGGGCCGCGCGCTCGTGCTCGCGGGCTCGCTGTTCACGCTCGGCAGCGGCGTCGCGATCGCCGCCCCCGCCGCCGCGGATGGCGAGAGTGCGCATCAGGCGCTTCGAATCGGCTTCCTGCTGTGCGGCCTCGGCTGGGGGTTCATGGAGGCCGCGATCAACCCGCTCACCGCGACGCTCTACCCGGAGGACGCGACGGCGCGCCTGAACGTGCTGCACGCGTGGTGGCCCGCGGGCGTGATCGCCGGCGGCCTGATCGGCATCGTCGCGGGACGCTGGCAGCTCGCGTGGCAGGTGCAGCTCGCGGCGACGTTCGTGCCGGCGCTCGCGACGGTCGCGCTCTGCGCCGGCGTCGCGTTTCCGCGCACCGCGCGCGCCGCCGCGGGCGTCGCGTGGGGCGAGATGCTGCGCGAGCTGCTGCGGCGCCCGCTCTACTTCGTCTTTCTCGCGTGCATGTTCCTCACCGCCGCGAGCGAGCTCGCGCCCGGGCAATGGATCGATCTCACGCTGACGCGCACGGTCGGCATGCGCGGCATCTGGCTGCTGGTCTATGTGAGCGGAATGATGTTCGTGCTGCGCCACTTCGCCGGCCCGATCGCGCACCGGCTCTCGAACGTCGGGATGTTGTGGGGGTCGGTCGTGCTCGCGAGCGCGGGCCTGTTCCTGTTGCCGCGCGCCGACAGCCCGCTGACGGGACTCGCGGCCGCGACGATCTGGGGGCTCGGCGTCTGCTTCTTGTGGCCGACGATGCTCGCGAACGTCGCGCAGCGCTATCCGCGCGGCGGCGAGCTCGCGATCGGCGGGCTCGCGGTCGCGGGCGCGCTCGCAATCGAGCTCGTGCTGCCGAGGCTCGGCGCGATTTTCGATCGCGAACGAGTCGCGCGCGCCGGCGGCGCCGACGCGTTCGCCGCGCTCGGCGACGCGCAACGTTTCGCGATCGAGCGAGCCGCGGCGCAAACCTCGTTCGAGACGCTCGCGCTGTTGCCGGCGTGCCTGATCGTCGTGTTCGGCGCGGTCTGGCTCTGGGACCGGCGGACGGAGGCGCGAGCGGCGGAGGCGGCTCGGAGCTGACCGAGTCGCGTAGCGGTTCGCGATGAGAGCTTGCGCGCGGTCACGCCTGGGCGTTCGCTCCGCGACCCCCGCCGGCCCGCGCAGCGGCGTCACGAAGCGAGCAGCGCCCCGAACGAAGGCCTCATTGCAATCGCCGCGCATACCGATACTTTGCGCGAGTTCGGCATCGCCGCTCCGTCCCGTTGGCCTTGGCGCTTCAGCGGTTCGCAACACAAGCGCCAGGCTCCGCTGCCCGGGCACACGGCTCGCAGCAGTGACGGAGTCTCACTCATCAGGGCGCGCACGCGCCGCCCGCGAGCTCGGCATTGCCGAGCCGCGGCAGCCCCACGTGCGCTCCCGCGAAGGAAACTCTCTCTTGTCTTTCTCCGATCTCTCTCTGCATCCCACGCTGCTGGCGAACGTCGCCGCGCTCGGCTTCGAGACGCCCACGCCCGTTCAGGCCGCAGCGATTCCCGCGGCGCTCAGCGGCCGCGACGTCCTCGCCTGCGCCGAAACCGGCTCCGGCAAGACGGCCGCGTTCCTGCTTCCGATCCTGCACGCGCTGCTCGCGCGACCGCGTGGGGTCACGCGCGCGCTCGTGCTCTCGCCGACGCGCGAGCTCGCCCAACAAATCGCGGACGACCTGCGCGAGCTCGCCGGTCGCTGCGGACTGCGCGGCGCCGCGGTCTACGGCGGCGTCGGCATGGGCCCGCAGCGCGACGCGTTCGTGCGTGGCGTCGACGTGATCGTCGCGACGCCGGGGCGCCTGCTCGATCACTTCTCGAACCCCTACGCGAAGCTGCCCGGCCTCGAGTTCCTCGTGCTCGACGAGGCCGACCGCATGCTCGACATGGGCTTTCTGCCCGACGTGAAGCGCATCCTGCGCCATCTCCCTCCGCGCAAACAGACGCTGTTCTTCAGCGCGACGATGCCGCGCGAGATCCAGCAGCTGACGCGCGAGATTCTGCGCGAGCCGGCCGAGCTGCAGATCGGGCGACGCGCTCGGCCCGCGGCGACGATCGCGCAGAAGGCGTATCCGGTCGCGGCCGAGCTGAAGGCGCCGCTGCTCGCGGAGCTGATCGCGCGGAACGAGATCCGCGAGGCGCTGGTGTTCACGCGCACGAAGCATCGCGCGGATCGGCTCGCGACCTGGCTCGCGCGCCGCGGCATCCAGACCGAGCGCATCCACGGCAACCGCTCGCAGAATCAGCGCCAGCAGGCGCTCGACGGCTTCAAGCGCGGGAAGTACCGCGTGCTGGTCGCGACCGACATCGCGGCGCGCGGCATCGACGTCGAGGCGCTCTCGCACGTCGTGAACTTCGACGTGCCCGGCCTCGCCGAGGACTACGTGCATCGCGTCGGCCGCACCGGCCGCGCGCAGGCGACCGGCGAAGCGCTCACGCTCGTGTCGCCGCAGGAGAACGGCGACTTCACGCGCATCGAGCGCATGCTCGGCCTGCGCGTGCCGCGCCTGCAGCTCGAGGGCTTCGACTACAGCGCGCGTCCGGAGGCGCGGCTCGAGGTCTCGCGCGCGGACCGCATCGCGGCGATTCGAGAGCAGAAGTCCCGCGAGCGCGCGAATCGCGCCCGCAGCTCGCCGCATGCGCATGCCGCGCACGCCGCGGGCGAACAGCGCCACACGCCGCGTGCGCACTCACACGATCACGCGCACGGTGACGCACCGCGCCCGCTCAGCGTGCGGCCGCACCGCGTCGGCAGCGGCCGTCGCCCGCGCCGCCCGTTCGGCAACGCCCGCCGTCCGAGCGCCTATTAGGAGGAGGCGGAGGCGCGACGGTCGCCGTTACGCCCGCCACACCGTCGCGCCCTTGCCCGCCGTCATCTCCTGCGCGCCGAGCAGATCGATGCGATGGAGCGTGAGCCTCAGCACGCCGTAGCTCGGATCCCTCACGCCGCCGTTCCAGAACAGCGCCGGGTCGTAGCCGACCGGCGGCGGCGCGTTCCGGATCAGCTCCCACACGCGCCGCTTGGTCACTTCGTCGTCGCACCACTCGGTGCTGGCCTGAACCATCACCGTGTCGTGCTTCGGGTCCCAATAACCGAGCGACACGTTTGCGTTCGCAGCGAGATGCTTCGTCTTCAACGTGTGCCGGCCGGTCGCGATCCAGCCCGTCCTGCCCTCCCACACCGGATGCAGGATGCGCGAGAACGGGCGGCCGTTCGCGTCGATCGTCGTCGCCGTGCACCACACGATGCGGCGCACGCGCTCGTCGAAGGTCGTCGCGATTTCGTCCCAGCTCGCCATGCCGCTCCCCTTCGCGTCCCGTGCGTCGAAGCATTCCTGGCGCTCGACGCACCGCAAGCCGCACGTGAATCTCAGCGCGCCGTCTCCGTCACGAGCGCCGTCACGCTGAGACCGCCGTGCTTCGTCGTCAACGCGGCGCGCAACGGCAGGCCGCTGCGACGCGCGAGCCGCAAGTCGTGTGCGAGGAGCGCGACGCGCCAACCGGCGGGAAGCCGCGCCGCGCGATGGCCGAGCGCCTGATAGAGCGTCTCCAGCTTCCGCGACTCCGAAATTCGGCGACCGAACGGCGGATTCGTCACCAGCACGCCTCGCTCCGGCGCGCTTCCGAGCGCATCGAGCCACGGCTGTTTCGTGACGGCGCAGCGCGAGAACGCGATCGCTCGAGCAACGCCGGCCCGCTCCGCGTTCGCGCGCGCCGCGTCGATCGCACCCGCGTCGCGATCGCCGGCGACGATGCGCGGCGACGGCGCGCCCGGTCGCGAAGCCGTCGCCTCCTCGCGCCACGCGCTCGCGTCGAACAGCGCGAGATGCGCAAGCGCGGGCTCGCGCAGTCGCCCTGGCGCGAGTCCGAGCGCGAGCGCCGCCGCTTCGATCGCGATCGTGCCCGAGCCGCAGAACGGATCGAGCAGCGCGTCCTCGGCGCTGAACCCGCTCGCGAGCACGAGCGCGTGCGCGAGGTCCTCGCGCAGCGGCGCCTTCGCGCCGGCCAGCCGGTAGCCGCGCCGGTGCAGCGGCGTGCTCGTGGCCTCGAGCGAGAGCGTGCAGACGTCGCTGTGGAAGCGCAGCTGCAAACGCCCAGCTGCCTGCTCCGGGCTCGTCGCAGCTGGCGGCGAGCTGCCGAGCACGTCCGCGATCGCGTTCCTCACACGCTGCGCGATCAAGCCCGTGTGGTAGACGCGCGACGCGCGGCTGCTCGCGCGAATCGCGAGCGGAACGTCCGCGCGCAGCCACTCGCGCCACGGCAGCCCGCGTGCCTTGCGCTCGAGCTCTCCGGGAGCGCGGCAGCGAAACTCGGCGATGCGCAACGAGAGGTGGCTCGCGCTGCCGAGCCAGAGGCTGGCGCGCATCGCGTCGCGCACGTCGCCGTCGAACGCGACGCCGCCCGCGAGCGCACGCGGCTCCGCTCCGAGCGCGGCGATCTCACGCGCGAGCAGCGCTTCGAGGCCCGGCTGGCACGCAGCGAACAGCGCGAAGCGCGGCGGCATGCGCGCACGTTATCGGCGCGCTGGGTGCGCAGCGACGTCGCGGATCGTTGGCTCAGCGCCGTGGGCGCGCGCGCGCCGCTCACCCCAGCGTGAAGCGATGCCCCGCGGTGTAGCCGCCGTCGACCGGCAGCGTGACGCCGGTGACGAAGCTCGCCTCGTCGCTCGCGAGGAACAGCGCGGCGTTCGCGATCTCGACGGGCTGGCCCCAGCGCCCGAGCTGATGCGCCTCCTTGATCTGCGGTGCGAGCGGCGCGGCCGGCCCTTTGAGCACGACCGAGCGGAATAGCGGTGTGTCGATGAAGCCCGGGCAGATCACGTTCACGCGAATTCCGGCGCGCGCATAATCGATCGCCATGTTCTTCGTCAGCAGCACGACGCCGCCCTTCGACGCGTTGTAGGAGCTGCCGCCGAGGAAGCCCTCGATGCCCTCGACGCTCGAGACGTTCACGATCGCGCCGCTCTGCTGCGCGAGCATCACGCCGAGCACGTGCTTCGAGACGAGAAACGTGCCCTTCAGGTTGATGTCGACGACGCGATCCCACTCGTCCGCGCCGAGCATGTGGATCATGCCGCCGCCCGCGACGCCGGCCGCGTTCACGAGCACGTCGATGCGCTCGAGCCGCTCCTTCGCGAGCGCGACGACTTCGCGCACGCGCGCCTCGTCCCGCACGTCGCCGGTTTCGAACAGCCGGCGCGACGCGAGCTGCGCGCCGGCGACCCAGTCCGCGCCCGCCTCGCCCTCTGGCTTGTTGAGATCGAAGCCCGCGAGCGACGCGCCTTCCTGCGCGAAGCGCAGCGCGCACGCCGCGCCGATGCCGGAGGCCGCGCCCGTAATGAATGCGACCTTGCCTGCGAGACGCTGCGACATGCAACCTCCTTCTCGGGCGCGCAGCGTGGCGCGCGGGCGCTGGCGATTCAACCCGTCGCGCGCGAGAGCTGCTCGCGAAGCGCAGCCGCCTCCGCGAGCCAGCCCGGTGCTCCCGCTCGCACCGCGAGCTGCTCGGCTTCGCCGGCGAAGACCGCCGCCTCGGCGAGCGCCCCGCGCAGGCGTGCGCAGCTCGCGAGCGCGAGCGAGACCGGCCCGTGCGAAGCCATCAGGCCGCGGACCGCGACGCGCCCGCGCTCCGGCGCGAGGATCGGCTCGAGCAGAGACACGACCTCCGCTACGCCCGCGAAATCGGCCGCGCGCGCGAGCACGTGCGCGTTCGCCAGGCGGCTCGGATAGCGTGGCAAGCTCGCGAGCGAATCGCGCTGCAGCTCCCGTAACAGCTCGGCGCAGCGCGCGCGCTCACCGGCCGCCGCGAGCGCGTGCGCGAGCAGCGCGGCGACGCCCGGCCCCGCGTCGACGCGCCGCGCGAGCTCGAGCGCCGCGAGCGCGTCGCGCGCGCGTCCGCGCGCGATCACGACCATCAGCCGCTGCGCCCGTCCGATCGTCTCCCCGGGAAAGCCATTGCGATCCGCGAAGCCCTGAGCGCGCACTGCGAGCTCATCCGAGCGTTCGAGCTCGCCGAGCGCGTGCGCGCGCACTGCGCTGTGCAGCGTGGCGCGATACTGCGCGGAGAGATCCCCGAGCTCGCGCGCCTCGCGTGCGGCGAGCTCGAGCTCGTCGCCTTGACGCGCGAGCTCTCCGCGCGCCGCGAGCTCGGCGGAGCGCAGCAGGCGTGCCGTGAGCGCGAGATCGCGGCGCTCGGCGGTGGTCGCGTACGCGAGGCAGCGCTCGATCGACTCCCAGCGGTCGCCGGCTGGCAGACCCTCCCAGAATCCTCCGAACGGAAGCGCGAGCAGCTCGACCTCGACGCCCGCGTCGCCGCTGCGGCGGGCCTCGCCGAGCGCGCGCTCGCGCAGATCGGTGCGCTGCTGGATCTCGGGCGCATAGCTCAGCTCGGCCTCGAGCCTCCCCAACACGCGGGCGCTCAGCGCGGGGTGCTCGGAGCCGAGGCGCGCGAGCGCTTCCTCGAGCGCATCCACGTAGCGCGGGTTCGGCAGCCGCAAACGGTCCATCGCACCGACCCAGGCGAGTGCCGCTTCGGCGAACGCAGCGGGCTGGTCCGCGCGGCGCGCCCAGGCGAGCGCCTGCTCGGCAGCACCCGAGATCTCCGCGACGCCGCCGCGACTGCGCGCGATTGCGAGCGCGAGCCAGGCCGCGCTGCGTACTTCCGCAGACGCCCCCGCCGCATCGAGCAGCTCGGTCGTCTGGACGAGCAACGGCTCGGCTCGATCTCCGGCGCGCTCGCGCAGCGCGCGCCGGCCGGCTTCGAGGCCGAGCGCGACGGCGCGCGCGGGATCGCCGCGGCGCCCGGCCGCGAGAAAGTGGCTCGCGATCTGCGCGTCGTGCTCGGCGCCGAGCGCGCGCGGCAACGCTTCGAGCACGCGTGCGGCCGCGAGGTGGAGAGCGGCGACGCGCTCCGCATCGATGCCTTCGAGCAGCGCGTCGCGGAAGAATGGATGCGCGAAGCGCGCGGTCTCGCCCGCACCGAGAGCGCCGGAGACGACGCCCGCCGCGCGCGCGGCCGCGAGCGCGCGGCGGGCTCGCTCGGCTCCGATGTCGCAGACCCGGCCGACGAGCGACGCATCGATCGGGTCGCCGAGCAGCGCGGCAGCGCGCAGCGCCTGTCGATCTTCCTCGCACAGCACGGCGAGGCGCTCGCGCAGCACCTCACGCATGCCACGCGCGACGAATCGCTCCCACTCCGCGTCCGCGTTCGCCTCCAGCCACGCGCCGGCGCGCAGCAGCTGATGGATCCAGAGCGGATTGCCTGCCATTCGTTCGGCGAGCTCCGCGGCATGCGAGAGCGATGGCCGCGTGCCCGTCTCCACCTCGATCAGCTGCGCGACCTCGTCCGACGAGAAAGGCTCGAGCTCGAGCAGCAGCGCGCCGGCGCGCGAGCGCAGCCGATCGAACGCGCACGCGGCGTCGGCGCTCGCGAACTCGGGCGCGGGCCGCGCGGTTGCGATCGCGAGCAGCGCCGGCCGTCGCGGATGACCCGAGAGATATTCGAGGAGCCCGATCGTCGCAGCGTCGGCATCGTGCACGTCGTCGAGCAGCACGACGAGCGGGCTGCGCGCGCAGCTCTCGTCGAGGATGTCTCGCAGCTCGGGGAAGAGCGCGCCGCGTTCGGCAGCGCGCTCGATCGCGTGCGCGTCGACGCCGAGGCCGGCGACGAGCGCGCGCCACGGCCCCGCCGCGCTCGCGCTTGCCTGCGAGCCCGAGACGGTCGCCGTCGTCAGCCCGCGCTGTGCAGCCCACGCCAGCGCTTCGCTCGCGGTTCGCGTCTTCCCGATGCCGGCCGACCCCGTGATCAGCACGACACTGCCGACTCCGCGCTGCACTGCGTCGAGGCATTCGCGCAGGCGGCCCAGCGGACCGGCTCGTCCGACGAACGCGCCGCGGCGGCGCAGCGCGGGCCCAGGCTCGAGCACACTCGCGAACTGGAGCCCGCGCCGCGCGACGGTGCGCACGAAGCGCGGCTCGCGCGCCGAGTCTCCGAGCGCGCGCCGGACGCTGCGCACCGCCTGATCGACCGACGCGCGCGTCACGCGGACCCCCGGCCAGACCACACGCAGCAGCTCGTCGTGCCGGATCACGCGCTCCGCGTTTCGAGCGAGATGCACGAGCAGATCGAACGCGCGCGGCTCGAGCGGAAGCGGCGCGCCCGCGCGCCGGAGTGCGCGTGCCTCGACGTCGAGCTCGAAATCCGCGAAGCGCAGAACCATCGCCGCCCGCTTTCAGAGAACCTTCAGAATCGTCGCCGTTCGCGAAACCACTTTACCTGCGGCACTCGCCAACCCACGAAGGAGATGGTCATGCCTCGGATCCTCTGGCTCGCGATCGCGGCCGCTGCACTCATCGGCGCGGGATCTGCGCAAGCCGCCCCGCTGCGGACCCTCGCCGACCTCCAGGTCGTACGGGTCTACGAGATCACCTTCAGCACGATCGCGACCGACTTCGCGCCGAACGACGCCGCGATCACGACGCGGCGGGCGGACCCGCTCACCGCGATGAATCGCGACTTCTCGTTCTTCTCCGAGGAGTACTACGACGCCTTCTACAGCGACGCCGACGGGACGCCCAACATCGACGGCGCGTATCTGACGATCGAGGGCGTCTGGCGCTCCGCGGGCGGGCCGGGCGGAATGAACATCAACGAGGTCGAGCTGGTCTTCGGCGGCGCGAATCCGCACTCGCAGTTCGGCGACTTCGTCGCGAGCTTCGTGACCGGAACCGGAAACGTGATTGCCGGCTCGGAGCTGCTCGCAGTGGATCACAACCTCGGCACGTTCCCTCGCTTCGGGAACACCAGCACGACGGACCTGAACGACCGCTTCCGGCTGACGATCGGCTTCGACGGGATCTCGGTACCGGAGCCGAGCGCCGCCGCGCTGATCGCTCTCGGTGCGGCCGTTCTCGGCGCTCACTCCCGGCCGCGCGCGAAGTCCGCCGCGAGCGAGCGCGCGAGCAGCAGGTAGAGCGAGCCGGCGACCGCGGAGCCGAGCGTGAACGCGCCGAGGATCGCGAAGCGGATGCCGAGATCGCCGTGGCTCTCGCGCAGCGAATCGCTCGCACGGCCGACGAGCCAAGGCCCCGCGCCGCCGCCGATCAGGCTCACGACGAACAGGTAGATCGCGACCGCGGTCGCGCGCATGCGCGGGCGCGCGAGCGCCTGCTTCATCGCGTGGATCGGCGCGGTGTAGAGACCGGTCGCGAACAGCGCCGGCGCATAACAAGCGAGCGCGAGCGCCGTCGTCTCGCTGAGCAGGAATCCGCACGCGAACGGAATCGAGCCGAACGCCGCGAGCGCCGGCACCCACGCGTGCCAGCGCACGTCGTGCCGCGCGAGCCAGTCGACGATGCGGCCGCCGGCGAGCGCGCCGCCGCCGCCCGCGAACGCCGCGACCGTGCCGAGCGCGAGCCCGACCTCGCTGTACGAGAGGCCGTGCACTCGCACCAAATAGGTCGGCGCCCACTGCGCCGACGAGTAGCCGGCCATCGCGTGGAACGACGCCGCCACCACGAGCAGCACGAACGAGCGCTGGCGCGCGAGGAAGCCGATCACGTCGCGGAGCGGGTCGACCAGCGCGCGCGACGTGCGCTCCGGCTCACGCACCGTGAGCGCGAGCAGCGGGACGAGCACGAGGCCGGGAATGCCGACGATCCAGAACGCGGCGCGCCAGCCGAGCTCCTGGCCGAGCCAGCCCGCGGCGATGAAGCCGAACGCGACTCCGAGATGGAGGCCGGCGGCGTAGACGCCGAGCGCCGACGCGCGCTTCTCGGCCGCGTAGTAGTCGGAGATCAGCGAGTGCGCCGGCGGCGTTCCCGCTGCCTCGCCGATGCCGACGCCCATCCGCAGCACGCCCACCGCGAGCAGGCTGCCCGCGAAGCCGGTCGCCGCGGTCATCGCGCTCCAGAGCGCGACGCCGAGCGCGAGGATGTTGCGGCGCGTCCCGCGGTCCGCCCAGCGCGCGATCGGGAGTCCGAGGACCGCATGCACCAGCATGAAGGCCGGGCCGCTGACGAGGCCCATCGCCTCGTCGGACGCGCCGAACTCGCGCTGGATCGACGGCATCAGCACGGCCAACAGATTCCGGTCGACGAAGTTCAGCAGGTTCACGAGCACGAGTACGCCGAGCACATAGGCCGCGTAGCGCGACGACGGCGAGGCGACGGCGCGCGGGGCAATGGACGCGGTTTGCATCGAGGGGCTCGCTTTATCTTGCTCGAAAGCTATCTCCGAGAATACACTGGCGCGCATGCGACGCGCGATCGGCGCGTTCGAGCGAGTCAGCCGAAGAGGAGAGCAGCGATGGTCTCGGGTCCGCTGGAGCCGCTGGACGAGCTGGCCGCGAGCTGGCGCAAGGAGTTCCGCGGTGTCGACACCTCGGTGCTGCCGCCGCTCGTGCGGCTCACGCAGCTGGCCTCGCTGATGGATGCGTTCCAGCGCCAGGTGCTCGAGCCGTTCGAGATCGGCTACGCCGATTACGCCGCGCTCTCGATGCTGCGCCGCGCCGGCGCGCCGTACGAGCTGACGCCGAGCCAGCTCTACGGCCGGCTCGAACGCTCCTCGGGCGGCATGACGAAGATCCTGAAGCGCCTCGAGGAGGCGGGCTGGGTGAAGCGCTCACCGGACCCGACCGACGGGCGCGGCTGGCGCATCGGCCTCACGAAGCGCGGGCTCGAGCTCCAGGACCGGCTCTTCCACGCGTATCTCCAGGCCTCGAAGGACCTGATGGCATCGCTCTCGGCGACCAAGCAGCGCGAGCTCGATCGCGCGCTCGCGCAGCTCGTCGAAACGTTCGCCGGCTACGTCGGGAAGTAGCGTGTCGCTCGATCTCTTGATTCGAGGCGGCATCGTCGTCGACGGCACCGGGCTCGCGCGCCGCCGCGCCGACGTCGCGGTGAAGGACGGCGTGATCGTCGCCGTCGGCCACGTCCCGCGTGGCGAGCGCGCCGAGCGCGTGATCGACGCCGACGGGCTCGTGGTCGCGCCCGGCATCGTCGACGCGCATACGCATTACGACCCGCAGCTCACCTTCGATCCGTGGGCCAGCTCGTCGTGCTTCCACGGCGTCACGAGCGTGCTCGCGGGCAACTGCGGCTTCTCACTCGCACCGGCGCGTCCGGCCGATCGCCCCTATCTGACGGCGCTGTTCGCCGCGGTCGAGGGCATGTCGCCGATCGCGCTCGGCGGCGTCGCGTGGGATTTCGAGAGCTTCCCGGAGTACCTCGCCGCGCGCGCCGGAAAGCTCGGCGTGAACCTCGCTTGTTACGTCGGCCACTCGGCCGTGCGGCGCTTCGTGATGGGCGAGGCCGCTACCTCGCGCGAGGCGACCGCCGACGAGATCGCCGCGATGCGCGCGCTCGTGCGCGACGCGATGGCCGCAGGCGCCGCGGGCTTCTCCTCGTCTCACGCGCCGACGCAGGTCGACGGCTCGGGCGGCCCGGTTCCGAGCCGCTTCGCGTCGCACGAGGAGCTGCGCGCGCTCGTGGAAGAAGTCGGCCGCAGCGGCGGCGGCTCGATCTCGTATCTCCCGCGCAGCGTGATCGGCGGCCTCGACGCCGCCGACGAGCAGCTCCTGATCGAGCTCGGCGCGAGCTCGCGGCTCCCGATCGTGATCCAAGGGCTCGGCGGCCGCGACAAGGTGGACGTGCCGGGCGGCGGCTGGGAGGACGCGAAGCGCTTCTTGCGCGAAGCCGGCGAACGCGGCGCCGCGATCCTGTCGTTGCTGCGCAATCACCCGTTCGATCGCGAGATCGACTTCGAGCGCGGCTCGCCGCTCTACGCCGGCGTGTTCGCGTGGCATGCGCTGATGCAGGCGTCTCCCGAGGAGCGGCTCGCGCGGCTGCGCGATCCGCGCGAGCGCGCGCGCTTGCGCGACGCGGTGGAGCACCCGAACCGCGATCCGGACCAGGGCTCGACGCTGCCGCCGCCGCATTGGGAAGTGACGTTCCTCGACGAAGCGTCGGACTCGACGTGGCAGCCCTGCCTGCGCAAGTCGGTCGCCGAAATCGCCGCTCAGCTCGGCAAGCTGCCTGCCGACGCGATGCTCGACATCGCGCTCGCGTGCGGGCTGCGAGCGAAGTTCCGCTGGGAGAACCGCAGCGCCGCCTGGGAGCGCTCGGTGCGCGAGAGCATGCAGCACCCGTCGATGCTGATCGGCGTCTCCGACGGCGGCGCGCATCTCGATCGCGACGACGGCGCGGACTGGTCCAGCTACTTCCTCGCGTTCTGGGTGCGCGAGCGCGGCGCGTTCTCGCTCGAAGAGGGCATTCGCCAGATTACGCAGGTGCCCGCCGCGCTGATCGGCCTCGATCGCCGCGGCGCGCTGCTGCCGGGCTGGGCGGCGGATCTGATGATCTTCGATCCCGCCGCGATCGGCCCCGCGAGCAAGCGGCGCGAATTCGAGCTGCCCGGCGGCGAGGCGCGCTACGTCGCGCTGCCGGCCGGCGTGCACGCGACGATCGTCAACGGCGAGCCGATCGTGCTCGGCGGCAAGCTGACCCGCGTGCTGCCCGGGCGCGTGCTGCGGCCGCTGGGAACCGTCGCGTAGCAGAACGCGCTCGCAGCCCGCCGGCTGCGTTGCGGCCGACTCGGCGGTTGGCGCGATACGCCTTCGTCGGCCGACGCCTCGCCGGCGGGCCGCAATCGCGTTCTGCTGTTTCCGAGAAAGCTTTCCCGCGCGAAAGATTTGTCTTGCGCGCAAGCTTTCGCGGGTATTAAATCGGCCGCGGGACCTCGGGCCGCGATTCGCTCGCGCGCGCGGCGCCAGCGGTCCGTAGCGGGAGGTGCTGAGCCTTGGGACGCTTCGGCCACTACGTGATCGACGCGGACGGACACGGCGGCGAGCCGCTCGGCTGGCGGCGCCGCATCCCGGACCGCTTCGCGCCGACGATGCGCGCGTGGGTCGCCTCGCTGCGTGCGAAGTACCAGGGGCTGCCCGGCGGCGGCATGCGCGTCGCGGACGCGAAGGGCGCCATGTTCGGCGACGACCTGCTCGAGGTCGGCCCCGACATGCAGCCCGGCATGTACGACCCCGAGAAGCGCATTCCGGACATGGATCTCGAGGGCATCGACGTCGCAGTGCTGTTTCCGCCGGGCTCCGGAGAAGAGTGGGCGATGGGCGACGCGCAGTTCGCCGCCGCGCTCTGCCGCACGCTGAACGACGCGCGCGCGGAGTATGCGAGCCACGCGCCGGAGCGCCTGAAGCTCGTCGCGAAGCTGCCGATGATCGAGCCGAAGCTCGCCGCCGAGGAGCTCGAGCGCTGCGTCAGTGAGCACGGCTTCGTCGGCATGGTCACCGCGACGCACGTGCGCGAGAAGAATCTCGATCACCCGAGCTTCGACGTGGTGTGGGAGACGGCGAACCGGCTCGGTGTCGCGGTCTGCACGCACGGCGGCGGGCAGGCGCCCGGCCAGGTGCCGTTCGGCATCGAGCGCTTCGACACGCGGCTCGGCATCCACGCGATCACGCATCCGCTCGGCGCGATGCAGGCGGTCTACAACTTCACGGTCGGCGGAATCCTCGCGCGCTTCCCGCGCCTGCGCGTCGGCTTCATGGAGGCCGGCGTCGGCTGGCTGCCGTTCTGGCTCGAGCGCCTCGACGAGCACTGGGAGCAGATGCCCGAGCAGGCGCCGCTGATCGATCGCCCGCCGTCGGAATTCTTCCGCGGGCGCTGCTTCCTCACCGCCGAGCCGGAGGATCGCACCGTCCCGTACGTGTTCGGCGCGTCCGGCGAGGACGTAGTTTGTTACGCGTCGGACTACTGCCACTTCGATTGCGCGTTCCCGGACTCAGTGCGCATCTTCGAAGAACGCAAGGACCTGTCCGACGCGATGAGAGTCCGGCTCTTCTCGGCGAACGCGGCGGCGCTCTACCAGCTCGCGCCGACGCCGGCCTGACGCCAGCAATCGCCAGCAATCCCCAACAGGAGGCCATCCCTTGCCCTCGCGACACCCGTTCGCCCGCATTCTCGCTTCGTTCGCTCTGTGCGCGCTCCCGCTCGCCGCCCACCCGCAAGAGTCGGCTCCCGCGGAGCCGGCGCCCGCGCTCGCCGACACCGGCATCGAGGAGATCGTCGTCACCGCGCGCAAGCGCGCCGAGAATCTCCAGGACACGCCGCTCGCGGTCTCGGCGATCGGCGGCGAGGCGCTCGAGAGCCTCGGTGTCGTCGACACGAACGACATCAGCGCGCTCGCCCCGAACGCGTACTTCACGCAGACCTCGGGCGGCACCGCGAACCTCGCGCTCGCGATCCGCGGCGTCGGCAGCGCCGAGCCGGCGCTGATTCGCGACAGCGGCGTCGGCGTTTATGTCGACGGTGTCTACATCGCGCGCACGACCGGCGCGGTGTTCGACCTGCTCGACCTCGAGCGCGTCGAAGTGCTGCGCGGCCCGCAGGGCACGCTCTACGGCCGCAACGCGACCGGCGGCGCCGTGAACTTCGTCTCGCGCAAGCCGGGCGAGGATTTCTCGGTCCGCCAGACGATCGGCACCGGCAGCTGGGATCGACTCTCGTCGCGCACCCGCCTCGAGACGGGCGAGCTGCTGCCCGGCCTGCGCGCCGCGCTCGCCTACGCGCACAGCGAGCGCGACGGCTACGTCGACAACACGTTGGCCGACGACGCCCACGATCCGGGCTCGCTGAACAGCGATGCGTTCCGCGTGACGCTCGACTGGGACGCGCTCGAGAACCTCTCGCTCACGTACGCCTTCGACTGGGCGAACTCGTCCGGAACAGCACAGGCGTTCCAGCTGTTCGGCGCGACTCAGCTGGTGATCGATTCCCTCGACGAGGCCGGCGTGACACCAGTGATCAGCTCGAAGCGCCGGGATACCGTGTCGATCGAACGCCCGCACGACGACAACCATGAGATGAACGGGCACGCGTTCACCGCGGAGCTCGACCTCGGTGCGGTCCGGCTGAAGTCGATCACTGCGTATCGCGCGTGGGCGAGTACCGGGCAAAGCGATCTCGACGGCAACGCGTTCTTCAACGTCCCGGTACGCCTCAACTTCGCCAGCTTGGTGCCTGAAGCCGTGTTACCCAGCGCGAGCCTCTTCGGCAGCGATACGAGCCGCCGCCAGCGGCAAGTGAGCCAGGAGATCCAGCTGCTCGGTGAGATCGGCGAGAGCGTCGACTACGTCACCGGCTTCTATTGGTTCCGGGAGAGGTTCCGGGAGGACAACCTCCAGCACGTGTTGTTCGCGACGCACGCGGACCGAGTGCCGCTCTTCCGCCTGAGCCCGTTCGAGTACGAAGGCGAGACGAACGCGTGGGCGTTGTTCGCGAATGCCGCCTACACGCTGCCGATCTTCGACGAACGCCTCACGCTCGACGCTGGCGTGCGGTACTCCAAGGACGACAAGGAGATCGACCAGACCTTCAGCGTTGCGCGCACCGGCAACCACGAGTGGGACCATGTCGACGGACAGTTCACGCTCAGCTTCGCGTGGACGGAGGACGTCTCGACGTACCTGCGCGTCGCGAGCGCCTACAAGTCGGGCGGCTTCAATCCGCGCGCGTCGGCGTCCGTCACGTTCGCGCCGTTCGACGAGGAGACGCTGCTCTCGTACGAGGCCGGGCTCAAGTCGCAGTGGCTCGACCACCGGCTGCAGCTGAACCTCGCCGCGTTCTACAGCGACTACGAGGACCTTCAGACCGATCTCTTCACCGCCGGATCGAACGGCGCGGGCTCGTACACGATCAACGCGGGCAAGGCGAAGATCCCCGGCTTCGAGCTCGAGGCGCTCGCGGAGCCGTTCGACGGCCTCACGCTGAGCCTCAACTACGGCTGGATGAATCCCAAGTACGAGGGTTTGTTACTGCTGGATCCGGGCGACCCGCTGACTCCGCTCGACGACGAGATCGTCGACATGTCGGACGGTGCGAAGTTCGGCTACCGCCCCGACCAGACGCTCGCCGCGGGCGTGACATACACGACCCAGCCCGTCGGCGCGCTCGGGCTCGTCTTCAGCGCCGGCCTCGACGTGCGTTACACCGACGACGTCTTCTGGCACCAGGTCACCTTCGCGCCGAGCGGCGCGGCGATCAATCGGTTCAACGACCTGATCCACGCCGACGCGTACCCGCTGCTGAACGCGCACCTCACGGTGTCCGAGATCGCGCTCGGCGAGCGCGCGACGCTGAAGGCCACCGTCTACGGCCGCAACATCACGGACGAGGAATACCTCACGGCCGGCATCGACTTCGGCGCCTCCGGCTTCGCCGGCGCGAACTTCGGCGAGCCGGCGAGCTGGGGCGTCGACCTGACCGTCGAGTTCTAGACGGAAGCAGCGCGCGCCGGCGCCGCGACGCCGGCGCGCACGCCGAACGTCACGTAAGCGATCGTGCAGGCGATGCCGAGCCATGCGGGCCACCAGTCCGCGTGGCCGGCCGTCTGGGCGACCGCGCCGAGCACGAGCGTCGGGACACCGGCGAGCGTGGCGATCCGGAAGGCTTGGTCGTAGGCGATCGGCTTTCTCAGCAGTTGCGCCACCGCGAGCGCCGCGAGCCCGAACGCGGCGGCGACCGCGAGGCGCCACGCGAACGAGAACGCGACTGCGAACGGGTAGAAGATGACCGGACCGAAGCGTGCGAGCGCCGCGAGCCAGCCCTTCACGTCCGCCTCCGTGATCACGCGGTCGCCGAGCTCGGCGAGCTCGATCACGCGCGCGTCTTTTCGGCTCTCGCTGACGAACACGAGCTGTCGGGCGGTGAGGATCAGGCCCTGGTCGACGGCGAGCGCGTCTTCGAGCGAGAGCTCGGGATCGAGCACGACGAACGGCTCTCCCTCCAGCGGGATCTCGTGGCGACCGGGCGGATCGAGGCGCGCCTCGCCTTGCTCGATGTGGACGCTGGGCATCCCGTCGAAAGCCGCCGTCGCCTCGCGCGTGAACTTCCCGAAGCCGCTCGTCATCGAGGACAAGCTCGGCAGCCAGACGAGCGCGACCGCGAGCGCGAGATGCGCGAGGCAGGAGCCCGTCGTTCCGGCAGCCACTTCGCGATACGCGCCCGCGTCGAAGAACGCGCGCCAGAGCCGTGAGACGACGGCTGCCATGGAGACCTCCCGCGAGCGAGTCGACGCCCGCGGTATGTTGGCCACTCACCGAGGGGGACCGCCATGGAAATTCGCGACTGGGTGATCGACGTCGACACGCACATCACGGAGCCGGCGGACGTCTGGACGAGCCGCGTGCCGGAAAAATTCCGCGACCTCGCGCCGCGCCTCGTGCGCAACCCGGAGACGGGCTGGGATCACTGGAGCGTCGCCGGCGAGGCGCCGATCGTGCCGGTCGGCTTCACCGCGGTCGCGGGCTGGAAGGAGCCGTTCCCCGCCGCCCCTAAGAACTTGGACGAGTGCCCGCCCGCTTCTTATGACGCGAAGGCGCGGCTCGCCTACATGGATTCGATCGGCGTCTGGGCGATGGCGATCTATCCGAACGTCGGCGGCTTCGGCAGCCAGGCGTTCCTGAAGCTGAAAGACCGCGAGCTGATGCTCGCCTGCGTGCGCGCCTACAACGACTTCCTGATCGAGTGGTGCAGCGCCGACGCGCGCCGCTTCATCCCGATCGCGGCGACGCCGTTCTGGGACGTCGACGCCGCCGTAACAGAAATGGAGCGCGCAGCGAAGATCGGGCACAAGGGCGTGCTCTTCACCGGCGAGCCGCAGGTCCACGGGATGCCGATCCTCGGCAGCCCGCACTGGAACCGCTTCTGGGCGGCGGCGCAGGATCTCGAGCTGCCCGTCAGCTTCCACATCGGAACCGGCTCGTTCGACGGCGGCTTCACGAAGGAGCGCATCGAGCTCACCGGCATGGGCGCGACCAACGCCGTCGTCGCGGTGAATCTGTTCCTCGACAACGGCAAGCAGCTGGTCGATTTGCTCTTCTCCGGCGTACTCGCGCGCTACCCGCGCGTCAAGGTGATCTCCGTCGAGAGCGGCATCGGCTTCATCCCGTTCATCTTGGAATCGTGCGATTACACGTTCGGCTACTCACAGGTGCGCCGGCAGCGGCCCGAGTTCACGATGCTGCCGAGCGAGTATTTCAAGCGGCAGGTCTACGGTTGTTACTTCTACGAGGAGCACGCGCCGCAGCGGCTGCTCGACGTGATCGGCGCCGACAACGTGCTGTTCGAGACCGACTACCCGCACCCAGTCTGCCTGTACGGCAACGTGCGCGAGAAGATCGACGCGGGCCTGCGCGGCCAGCCGCAGAGCGTCCGTAACAAGCTGCTCTGGGAGAACGCGGCGAAGCTCTACAAGGTGGCGCGACCGGATCGCCCGTGGGTTCCGCCGGTCGCGGCGTAACGGCCGCGTGCGCTCGCGGCTAAGCGCTCGGCAGCGCGTCGACGCCCGGCGGCAGCTCGTCGCCGGGAGCGACGATCGCACGCTGCGCGATGCGCCAGCGTCCGTCGTCGCACTTGCGCAGCCGATCGTGATACGTCGCGAAGTTCGTCGTGCGCACGCCGCCGTCGGGCGCCGCGAGCATCACGCTGAAATCGCTCCACGCGCGCGCGCGATCGACGTCGACGCGATCGATCACCGGCTGCAGCACCGCGTGCTTCAGCGCTTCCTTCGGCTGCATGCTGCCGACCGCACTGACGATCTCGGCGCGCCCGCGCAGCGTGCGGCCAAAAACGAGGAACACCGCGTCCTCTGTGAACAGCTCGCCCCATTCCGGCAGACGCTTCGCATCGAGCAGCAGCGCGTAAAGGGCGAGCAGCCGGCGGATTGCTTCGAGATCGTTCATCAGAAAACCCTCATTGGGACGAACCGATGACCAGCGAGGCGCTGACGAGAATCCGTGAGATGTTGCGCGCGAACCCGCTGCAAGGCGACCTCGCGACCATGCGCGCGAACATGGAGCGCGGTAGCGCGGCCGCGCCGCCGCTGCCCGGCGACGTGAAGCGCGAGCTGGCCAACGCCGGCGGCGTGTCCGCGGAGTGGATCGTCGCGCCGGGTGCGCGCGACGACCGCGTGCTCGTCTACTTCCACGGCGGCGGCTACGCGATGGGCTCGCTCGCGACGCATCGGCCGCTCTGCGCGCGGCTCTCGCGCCTCGCGAGCGTGCGCGTGCTGAACGTCGCATACCGGCTCGCGCCCGAGCACCCGCATCCGGCGGCGGTCGACGACGCGACCGTGGCGGTGCGCTGGGTCTACGCGCAGGGCATCGCGCCGAGCCGCGTCGCGATCGGCGGTGATTCCGCGGGCGGCGGCCTCACGCTCGCGACGCTGCTCGCGCTCCGCGACGCAGGCGCTCCGCTCCCCGCGGCGGCGTTCTGCATCTCGCCGTGGACCGACCTCTCGGCATCGGGCGACAGCATTCGCACGAAGGCCGCCGACGACCCGATGGTCACGGAGGGTCCGCTGCGCGAGCTGGCGAAGCTCTATCTCGGCGGGAAGGACGCGCGCACGCCGCTCGCGTCTCCGCTGTTCGCGAACCTGCGCGGCCTGCCGCCGCTGCTCGTGCAGGTCGGAAGCGACGAGCTGCTGCTCGACGACTCGACGCGCTTCGCCTCGCGCGCGCGCGACGCCGGCGTCGACGTCACGCTCGAGGTGTGGGAGGACATGTTCCACGTCTGGCACGCGTTCGGGGACATGCTGCCCGAGGCCGTGCGCGCGAGCGAGCGGATCGGCGCGTGGCTGCGGCCGCACTTATCAGGGCCGGCCGATGCGGACGCGCTCGCAGCGATCGAGGAGATCAAGCAGCTGAAGGCACGCTACTTCCGACTGATGGACACGAAGCAGTGGGACGCGATGCGCGAGGTGTTCGCGAAGGACGCGCGGCTGTTCGACGAGGAGTCGCAGACCGGCTGGACCGGCCGCGACGCGATCATGGCGGGCTTGCCGAGCGTGCTCGCGCAGGCGCGCACCGTGCACCACGGGCACATGCCCGAGATCGAGCTCGTCAGCGCGAACGAGGCGCGCGGCGTCTGGGCGATGGACGACTGGGTCGACACGCCCGAGTTCACCCTGAACGGCTGGGGCCACTACCACGAGCGCTACGTGTTCGAGGACGGCGCGTGGCGCATCGCGGACGAACGCATCTCGCGGCTGCGCGTCGTGCGCACCGCGAAGGCGAAATTGGCCAAACGGGGTCAGACCCCGATTGGCCAACGCAAGCAGGGAAGGAAGAAGCGATGAGCATGCCTGTCATCCTCGAGGTCGCGCTGAACGGCGTCACGAAGAAGGCGCAGAACCCTGCGGCGCCCGAGACGCCTGCGGAGATCGCGGCCGATGCGCTCGCGTGCTTCGCGGAAGGCGCGGCGATCGTCCACACGCACACGACGCGCCCTTCGCCGACGCCGCAGCACGCAGCGGAGGAGTATCTCGCGGCCTATCGACCTGTCCTCGCCCAGAGGCCCGACGCGATCCTGTATCCGACGATCGGCTTCGGGCTCGCCGGAACCGCTCGCTACGACCACGCCGCGCATCTCGCCGCGGCCGGCGCGATTCGCTGCGCGGTGCTCGATCCCGGCAGCGTGAACCTCGGCTCATCGGGCCCCGACGGCTGGCCCGCGCCGATGGACTTCGTCTACGCGAACAGCCCGAATGACGTCCGGCACATGGCCGAGCTCTGCCGGAAGCATCGACTAGGGCCGAGCATCGCGATCTTCGAGCCGGGCTGGCTGCGCGTGATCCTCGCGATGCAGCGCAAGGGCACGCTTCCCGCCGGCGCGCTCGTGAAGCTCTACTTCGCGGCGGGCGGCTACCTCGCGGATGGCGAGCCGAGCTTCAGCACGCCGCCGATCCGCGAGGCGTTCGAGATGTACATGGCGATGCTGCGCGGCAGCGGCCTCGCGTGGGCCGTCGCAGTGCTAGGGGGACCGATCTTCGACACGCCGATCGCCGAGCTCGCCGTGCAGCGCGGCGGCCACCTGCGCGTCGGCCTCGAGGACTTCGCGGGCGCGCAGAGCAATCTCGACGAGGTGCGCCGGGCCCGCGCGCTATGCGAGAAGTATGGGCGGAAGCTCGCGACCTGCGCGGAGGCGGAGAAGCTGTTGGGGTTGCCCGCGCGGGCGTGATGATCAGGCGAGCCCCGTCTCAGTCAGAGCGCGTTCCAACAGATCCCCCACGCCCAGCTCGATCGCCCAGCGGCGCGCGTACTGGAGATCCAACCCCTCGCGTTGAAGCTTGAGAATGCCGACGACGTCCCGCCACTGACGGTCCGAAACGCCGGCGCCTGCCCGATACCACGCGAGCTTTCTGAGCACGAGGTCCTCGGCGCTGGTGATTGCGACCCGCCTCTCGGAGCCCTCGACGACGGCGACGTATCTCCGGCGGCTCATCTGCTCGCGATCGAATGGGTCCCCAGCGAGAACGAAGAAGTCGACCTTCAGCATCGTTTGGCGGTGAAAGATGTTGAAGCTTCTGTGTCTCCTCGCGGCGTCGCGCGCCGATTCGAGATCGACGAAGAACTCGGCCTCGAGCGGAGCGAGGGCATCGTCGACCTGTCCTTCCAGTAAGAAGACTGCAATGTCGACGTCGTTCGTCGTCCGAGGCTCGCCCAGCAACGAGCTCGCGGTCGATCCGCCGAGGGCGTAGGCGATGCCCATCCGATCGAGCACCTCCGCGACGGTCTCGACGATCGGAAACGGATCATCGAACAAGTCAATAACCCTCGCGCTCAGGATCCCAGCCGAAGTACTTGATCATGACGGCTCGGTCTACGCGCAGTGCCATCAGGCGAAGGTCCATCTCGCGTGGCGTCGCGTTGGGGTGCCTCATCCGTATCCCAGCGCGCGCGAGCTGGTTCGTCATCCGAGTCAAACCGGCAACGATGCGCGCCTTTTGAGCTGGGGTGAGGCGCCGCCAGTACGCGAACTGCATCTCGTCCGCCTCACGGCTCGTGTCCGGCGACTGCGTGCGATACGCGGAGCTCATTCTCGCAGTCTACGTGAGCGGGGACGCCGGAGATTGCGCTCCGCTCACGTCGAGCGAGTCGACTCCGCCCGAAAGGCGCCCGGCGTCCGCCCCGTCCAGCGCTTGAACGCGCGCGCTTCGCTGAAGCCGAGCAAGTACGCCACCTCCTCGATCGTCGAGCGGCTACGTAACAGCTCGCGCGCGAGCCGTTCGAGCTCCACGTCGCGCACGCGCTCGAACGTGAGGCGCTGCTCCGCGAGTCGACGCCGCAGCGTGCGTTCGGAGAGCGCGAGCGCCTTCGCGATGCGGCGCATCGGCGGCAGTCCGTCCGGCAACGCTGCGCGGACGGCGGCGGCCACGTGGTCCGCGAGCGTCTCGGCGGGAGGATCGGCACGCAGCACGTCGAGCGCGTGGCGTTCGACGATCTCCTCGAGCCGCGGGTCGGCTCGCTGGGACGGCATCGCGAGCGAGGCGCGCGAGAACAGAATGCCCGCGGCCGGCGCTGTGAAGACGAGCTTGCAACCGAAGCGCTCGCGTAGCGCGGTCTCCCAAGGCGGTGGCACATGGAGGAAGCGCACTTCGATGGCGACGTCGCGGCCGGCGATGTCGCGCAGCCGACCGAACAGCAGCGAGAGCGTGAACTCAGAGAGCATGCGCTGAAGCGCGGGCGCAGGCGCCGGCAGGTAGATCGCGCGCAGCAACGCGCCGCCCGGCTCGTCGTCGAGGGCGTAGCGGGAGTTGGTTCCGACGACGCGCACGAAGCGAACGAACGACTCGAGCGCCGCGCCGAGCGTGGCGCGCGTGCCGTGCACGTAGTCGGCCAGGCCCGCGTCGCCCCAGGGCAGCGCGGCGCCCGCGCGCACGGAGAAGGTCGGATCGCGCTCGCTCGCGAGCGCGAGTAGCCGGTAGGACGTCGCCGCGGGCACGAGCGCGCTCGGGTCGCGGAGCTGCGCGCGCGAGAGCCCGATCCGTTGCAACGCGGCGCCCGCATCGAGGCCCATCGCGTCGTACGCCGCCGCGAACAGCGCGGCGTTGCGGGCGGGCACGAGCTCGCCCGCTCGGAGGTCGATGGCCGCAGCGGTCGCGCGCTTGGCCTGTTCGGTCCCGGTCGGCATCGCGGACCGACTTTAGGTTGCGTGGGCGCGCCCTGAGAAGTGCGCAACGCAACGAGAAGGAGCGGCCGTGAGTGCGCAACGATTCGATCACGCCGTCGTGCTGGGCGGGAGCCTGGCTGGCCTGCTGTCCGCGCGGGTGCTCGCGGACCACTTCGCGCGCGTTACGGTCCTCGAGCGGGACGCGCTCGAGGACGCCGCCCACCACCGAAAGGGAACGCCCCAGGCGCACCATGCGCACGGTCTGCTCGTCCGGGGCGCGCGCTGCCTCGCCGAGCGCTTTCCCGGCTTCGCGGACGACGTGCTCGCCGCGGGCGGCCGGATCAGCGACGCGGGGACCGGCTTGCGTTGGCTCGGCCCAGCAGGCGAGCGAGTCGCAGGCCCGATCGGGGCCGCGACGTTCCAGCTCTCACGTCCGGCGCTCGAGGCGCTCGTCCGCCGACGTGTCGCCGCGCTCCCGAACGTTGCGCTGCACGGCGCGGCAGATGTCACGGGTGTTCGCTTCGACGACCGCGCGCGGCGCTTCGCCGCGGTCTCGCTGTGCGACGCCAATGGGCGCGCCGCCGAGATTGCGGCCGACCTGTTCGTCGACGCGCGCGGCCGCGGATCGCGCATCGTCGAGTGGCTGCGCGCGCACCAGCAGGAAGCGCCGCCCGAGACGCGCATCGAGATCGACCTGACCTACACGACCAAGATCTATCGCGCGCCGGAGAACGCCCGCGGCCTGGCCGTCACGGTCGGCGGTGACCGCGAAACGCGGCTGGGCGTGCTGCTCCGCCTCGAAGGCGGCCGCTGGATGGCGACGCTCGGCGGCTACTGCGGAGACGCCGCGCCGCGCGACGATGCGGGCTTCCTCGCGTTCGCGCGAAGCCTCGCGTCGCCGGCCTTCGCGGATGCGATCGAGGGGCTCGAGCCGCTCGAGGAGACGTGTTCGTTTCGCACGCCGGCGTCGATTCGCCGGCACTTCGAACGCACGGCCGAGCCGGCCGCCGGGCTGATCGCGTTGGGGGACGCGGCCTGCGCGTTCAACCCCATCTTCGGGCAAGGCATGTCGAGCGCAGCGCTTCAGGCCGAGTGCCTCGCAGAAACCCTTGGCGACGCACGCGCCTGTGCCGACGAGCGTCGCCTCGTACGCAGCTTCTACGCGCGCGCCTCGGCGGCCGTCGACCTGCCTTGGCAGCTCGCCGCTGGCGAGGATTTCCGAGTGCCCGGCGTACGCGGCGAGCGGCCCCGCGCCTTCCTCCTTCAGCGTCGCTTTGCCGATCGCCTGCGGATCGCGACGACGCGGGACGCCGAGGTCGCTGCGGCGTTCACCCGCGTCGGACACCTCCTCGCACCGATGCGCAGCTTGTTCGCGCCGCGGCTGCTCCCGCGCATTTGGCGTGCGAGCGAACGCCGGCGCGTCGCCCGAGAAGAAGCGGGCATCGCGGGGCTGAGCGGCGGCGCCGCTGGCTGAGCGGCGGCGGCAAGGGTGTCGGGGCTACGGTGGTCGCGTCCCTCACGCACCAAGGAGCGCACCATGCTCGACGTACGCATCGACGGCGGCACTCTCGTAGACGGAACGGGCGCGCCCGGCCGCGTCGGGAGCGTCGGGATTCGCGACGGCAAGATCGTCGCGCTCGGCGAGGTGAGCGAGCCGGCGAAGCGCGTCGTCGACGCGACCGGCAAGGTGGTCGCGCCCGGCTTCGTCGACATCCACACGCACTACGACGCGCAGGTGTTCTGGGACCCGACGATCTCGCCGTCGAGCTATCACGGCGTGACGACCGTCGTCGGCGGCAACTGCGGCTTCTCGATCGCGCCGCTCACGCCCGAGGCCGGCGCCTACCTGATGCCGATGCTCGCGCGCGTCGAGGGCATGCCGATCGAGACGCTGAAGGCCGGCGTGCCCTGGGACTGGAGCACGTTCGGCGAGTACCTCGCGAAGCTCGACGGCAAGCTCGCGCTGAACGCCGGCTTCCTGGTCGGCCACTCGGCGATCCGCCGCGTCGTGATGAAGGAGCGCGCGGTCGGCCACGAGGCGACGCCGGAAGAGCTGGCGCTGATGGTGGAGCTGCTCCAGAAGTCGGTGCGCGAAGGCGGCCTCGGCTTCTCGACTTCGCTCGCCGCGACGCACAACGACGGCGACGGCGAGCCGGTGCCGTCGCGCCACGCGGCGCGCGAAGAGGTCGTCGCGCTCGCGCGCGCGATCCGCGATCTGCCGGGCACCACGCTCGAGGCGATTCCGGGCACCGGCCTCTGGGGCGAGAAAGAGAAGTCGATCATGGCCGACCTCTCGCTCGCGGCGAATCGCCCGCTGAACTGGAACCTGCTCGCGCCGAACTCGATCAACCCGAGCATCGTCGACACGCAGCTCGCCGCGAGCGATTACGCCGCCGAGCGCGGCGCGACCGTCGTCGCGCTCACGACGCCCGCGAACCCGAGCGTGCGCATCAACCTCGACGCCGGCTTCGTGTTCGACGCGCTGCCGAACTGGCCCGAGCTGTTCAAGCTCTCGATCCCCGAGCGCATCGAGCGGCTGAAGGATCCGGCGTTCCGCCGCAAGCTCGACGAGGGCGCTCACTCGGAGGCCGCCGGCTTGTTACGGGGCCTCGCGAATTGGGAGCGCATGATCGTCGACCAGGTCGCGCGGCCCGAGCACGAGCAGCTGAAGGGCCGCCTGATCGGCGACCTCGCGAAGGAGCTCGGCAAGACGCCGTTCGACACGATGCTCGACCTCGCGATCAGCGAGAACCTGAAGACCTCGTTCATGCCTTCGCCGCTCGGCAACGACGACGCGAGCTGGAAGCTGCGCGCGAGCGTGTGGCGCGACGCGCGCGCGGTGGTCGGCGCGTCCGACGCCGGCGCGCACCTCGACATGATCGACACGTTCGCGTTCTCGACCGTGCTGCTCGGCAACGCGCGCGAGCGCGGGCTCGCGAGCGTCGAGGAGTGCGTGCGCTGGCTGAGCGACGTGCCTGCGCGGCTCTACGGCCTGCGCGGCCGCGGCCGGCTCGCCGAGGGCTGGCAGGCGGACGTCGTGGTGTTCGACGCGGCGAGCGTCGCGAGCGGCCCCGTGCACATGCGATACGACCTGCCCGCCGGCGCCGGCCGCCTGTACGCCGACGCGATCGGCATCGAGCGCGTATTCGTGAACGGCACCGAGATCCTCCGCGACGGCAAGGACACCGGCGCGCGCCCCGGCACCGTGCTGCGCTCGGGCCGCGACACCATCACGGTGGAGGTGCCGGGCGGCCGAGCCGCCTAGCGCGGCGACATGCCGTCCGCGTTCGGCCACGCGCTGTTCGGCTCGGCGCTCGGGGCGAGCTTCCGCGTGCGCGGCGCGGTGATCGTTGCGGCGGCGGTCTGCGCCGTCGCGCCCGACCTCGATGTGCTCGCGTTCCGCTTCGGTGTCCCGTACGGGGCGGCGCTCGGGCATCGCGGCTTCACGCATTCGCTCGCGTTCGCGGCCGCGCTCGGGATCGCGGCCGCGCTGCTGCTGCGCGCTGCGCTTCGCGGCGCAGACCGCCCACCCGTCGCGCGCACGGCCGCGCTGCTCGCGCTTGCCGCTGCCTCGCACGGCTTCTTCGACGCGCTCACCGACGGCGGCCTCGGCGTCGCGTTCTTCTGGCCGCTCGACCACACTCGCTACTTCCTGCCGTGGCGCCCGATCGCGGTGTCACCGCTCGGTGTCGGGCGCTTCTTCAGCTCGCGCGGCGTCGAGGTGCTCGCGAGCGAAGCGTTGTGGGTCGGCGCGCCGGGCCTCGCGTTGTGGATGGCACGCGAGCTGCGTTGGAGGCGCGCGCGCTGACGCGCTTCCGTTGTCCTCAGTGCGCTTCGCGCGTCAATCTGCCGAGCGCCTCGCGCGCGTAGGCGTCGCGCGGATTCCGGTCGAGGGCCCGCCGATACTGCTGGATCGCGAGATCGTCGTCGCCACTCAGCTCGTAGAGCCAGCCGAGCCGGCTCGCGTGCGCCGGCCCCAGTCGCGCGACCGAAGGAATTGCTGCCTCCGCCATGCCGAGGTTCACGGCGCGCTCCGAGAACACGACGACATGGCGCGGGTCCGGCGGTGTCTCGTTCGCCAGCTCTGCGTAGAGCGAGATCGCTTCCGCCGACACGAAGCAATTGCGCATCAGGATCTCGGCGAGGCGGAAGCGGTCCGACGACGCCTGGGATCTCTCGAGCCGTTCGATCGCGGCTTCGAGCGGCTCTCCTGTTAGGTCGATTGGCGCGAGGCTCGGATCGCGAGCCGGGCGCGCGTCGGGGAAGAACGACGCGTACGGCGTGGCGCCGTTGTCCAGCCGGTATTGCCCCTGACGGTCGAAGCGGAGGTTCTTGAAGGTCTCGACGAGATCGACTCGCCACAGACCTTCTTCCCGCGTCATCAGGATCGGGACGAACTCGCGCACGGGTCGAGACGAAACCGCAGCGGCGTAGTCACCGCGCACGCGCAGCTCGAGCGGCCACGCCTCCGACGTCGCCTCGGCGCGCAGCGCCTCCTCGTACGGCGCGACCGGATAGCGATCGCGCATCACGCGAGATGCGCGCGTGAACAGCTCGAGGCTCGGATCGCCGGCCAGATCTCGCTGCACTCGCACGAAGGACGCGAGACTCTCCCGAGGCTCGGTGGACGGCGCGTAGCGCGCCCGCAGCTCGTCCGGAAAGCGGCGCTTGAATTCGGAGTGAGACGGCACGCTGGAGAGCTGCACCTGCGCCCCTCCGCCGCCCGACCGCCCGGCGATCTCCTTCGACAAGCCAGGCGAGGGCTGGGCCGTCAGCTCCAGCTCGCCCGCAATCATCGCGTCGAGCGCGTGAGTTCTCAGGAAGTGCAGCGCGTCCATCACGGCCATGCCCAGCGCGCGGTGGGAGGCGTATGGCACGAGCTGGTCACGCGCGAGGCGAGAGAGCGTCACGTCCGGGAACGAGCCCTCGAGCGAGTAGGAGACCTCGATGCGCGCGCGGCGGTTCTCGCTGTCGACCAGGATCAGGATTCCGCCGGTCGGAGCGCCGCGCCCAATCTCGAGAGTACGGAAGAGGCGCTCTGCGAGCTTTGCTACGTCCTCACCGCCGCCGGGGCGCACGACGACGCGAACGTCGATGCCGAGGTCCCCGTACATCGCGCGCGATTGCTTCTCGACGATTACGGAGAATGGCCCCATCAGCGCGCGGGCATCGTCGACAGAAGGCGGTCTCGCGGCGTCGCGTGGCTTCGTCTCCAGCAGGCCCTGCAAAAGCAGGACGACCGCGATCACGGCGGCGAGCCCCAACAACCAGCCGAGCGCGCGGCGCATGCTTCCTCCCTCGGGAGCCTGCGCATCGGCCGTGCAGCGAGACCGACTGAGCGGGAACGCGGCCCGCGTTCCCGCGTAGTCCGCTCGACTCGGTTCCGCGTGCTCGCCATCATGCGCGGGCTCGCCGGGAAACGCGGCTGTGACATCCGTTCAGGAGCACGACATGCGAATCAAGACCGTCCTTGCGCTGGCTTTCGTCTCGATCGGGATCAGTGGCTGTGGCTACAACGCGCTCCAACAGCAGGATCAGGCGGTCGCGGCCGCGTGGTCGGAGGTCGTGAATCAGTACCAGCGCCGCGCGGACCTGATTCCCAATCTGGTGAACACCGTGAAGGGCTTCGCGGCGCAGGAGCAGACGGTGCTGATCGGTGTGACCGAGGCGCGCGCGCGCGCGACCTCGGTTCAGCTGACGCCCGAGATGCTCGACGACCCGGCAGCGCTGCAGAAATTCCAACGGGCGCAGGGCGAGTTGACGGGCGCGCTGAAGAGCTTGATCGCCGTCAGCGAGAACTATCCCGACCTGAAGAGCGACCAGAACTTCCGCGATTTGCAGGCGCAGCTCGAGGGCACCGAGAACCGCATCACCGTCGCGCGCGGGCGCTACATCGAGACCGTGCAGAGCTACAACAACACGGTCGTGAGCTTCCCGAGCAATCTCACTGCGATGGCGATCGGGAAGAAGGTGAAGCCGAACTTCACCGTCGAGAACGAAGCCGAGATCGCGCGACCGCCGCAGGTCGAGTTCTGATCGGCGCGCGGATGCGCGTTCGGCTGCTGCGCGCCTTCGCCGCCGCGTTCGCGATTGCGGGCTGCGCCAGCTCTCTCGCGCAGGACGCGGCGCATGCGCAAGCGCTCCAGCCGATTCCGGCGCTACGCGCGCGCGTCACGGATCTCACCAACACGCTCTCGTCCGGCGATCAGGCCGCGCTCGAGCAGAAGCTCGAAGCGTTCGAGCGGCGCAAGGGCGCGCAGATCGCGGTGCTGATCGTGCGCTCGACCGAACCCGAAGCGATCGACGGATACGGTATCCGCGTCGCGGAGGCGTGGAAGCTCGGGCGGGAGGCGAGCGACGACGGCGCGCTGCTGCTCGTCGCGAAGGACGATCGCGCGGTTCGCATCGAGGTCGGCTACGGCCTCGAAGGCGCGCTCACGGACGCGCTCTCGAACCGCATCATCGACGAGGCGATCGTCCCGCGTTTTCGTGCGGGCGATTTCGCGGGCGGCGTGAACGCCGGCGTCGACCAGATGCTCGCGGTGGTCGACGGCGAGGAGCTGCCGCCACCACAGCAAGATTGGGAAAGCGCGGCGCGCGGCATTCGCGGAGTCGAACGGCTCTTCCCGTTCGCGCTCCTCGCGATCCCGATCTTCGGCGGCCTGCTGCGGCTGATCTTCGGGAAGGTGCTCGGGCCGCTCCTCGCGGGCGCCGCGATGTTCGCGATCGGCTGGCTGTTGACGCGCAGCATCGTGCTCGCAATTCCGCTCGCGCTGATGGGCATCCTGTTCTCCGCGCTCGGCGGGCGCCGGATGCGGCGACTGCGCGGGGGACATCTCGGCGGCTTCGGCGGTGCCTCTCGCGGGTGGGGAGGCGGCTTCGGTGGCGGCGGCGGTTTCTCGGGCGGCGGCGGCGGCTTCGGCGGCGGTGGCGCCTCGGGTCGGTGGTGACGCGATGAGCTTCGCGCGCGCACTGCGCCACCTCATCACTCCGCCGTGGCTCGCGCGCCAACGCTTTCCCGAGCGCGCGCTCGACGCAATCGAAGCGGCGATCCGTGCGTGCGAAGCGGAGCACTCGGGCGAGGTCTGCTTCGCGGTGGAAGCGTCGCTCGATGCGGGCGAGCTCTGGCGCGGCGTGACCGCGCGCGAGCGCGCGGTCGAGACATTCGCGGAGCTGCGCGTCTGGGACACCGCCGCGAACAACGGCGTGCTGATCTTCGTGCTGCTCGCCGACCGCGACGTCGAGATCGTCGCCGATCGCGGCGCCGCGGCCGCGATCGCGCCGGAAGCGTGGGAGGCCGTGTGCCGCGCGATGGAGCAGCACTTCAGCGACGGCCGCTTTCAGGAAGGCTGCGTCGCGGGCGTGCGAGCCGTGGGCGCATTGCTCGCGCAGCACTTCCCGCCCGCTCCCGCAGACCGCAACGAGCTGCGCGATCGTCCCACGCTGCGCTGACGCGCGCATCGGCCGCCGCCCGCTCTCCGAGATCGCGTTCCTCGATCGCTACGGCACCGCGCTCCCAACAAGGTGAAGCGGGGACGTTCGCGGCGGCGCTGCTACTCGACGATCGCGACCACGCGCTCGCTCACGCGCCGGAAGCCGTGCGCCGCTGCGTCGTCGAACACCGCGATGTCGTGGCCCGGCACGAGCTTCCCGCCGCGCAGCACACGCCGGATCTTCGCGTACGACTCGAACATCTCCTGCGGCAGCACCGCGATCCCGAGCGGGAGATTCCTCTCGATGTTCTCGTACAGGTAGACGGCGTCGCTCGTATAACAAACGCGGCCCTTCACGGTGTCGAGGCAGACCGTCATCGTGCCCGCGGTATGCCCGGGCGTCAGATAGAGATCGAGCGCGTCCTGCCAGCGCTCCGCGTCGCCGTCCACCAGCTCGAGCCGCCCATCCCACTTCAGCCGCAGCGCCTCGACCACGTCCTCGAGCCGGAACCCGTCCGTCACGAACGGATTGCCCGGCACGTCGACCGCGGCGAACTCGAGCTCGCGGCGCTGCATCACGAACTTCGCGTTCGGGAAGCGGCTGATGCCGCCCGCGTGGTCCCAATGCATGTGCCCGAGCGTGACCAGATCGACTTTCGCGGGGTCGACGCCGATCTCGCGCAGCCGATCGGCGACGTCGGTCCACGCGCCGGTGAAGAACCCGGCGCCGTACTTCTGGTCGACGTAGCCGGTGTCGAGCACGACCGTCTGCCCGGGCCGCTGCGCGACGCAGATGATCGCCGCGGCGTCGACCTCTCGATCGGGCTTCGCGCCGGCGGCGAACGCGCTGATCGGGACGCGGCCGCCGGCGTACTTCAGGCAGTGCACTTTCTCGAACGCGCCGCTGGCGGCAGACGCCGAGAGCGCGCCTGCGACCAACACTCCGGCGAGCGCCGCGAGGCCTCGTAGTACGCCGCCTGCTGCAGCGTTCGCGCTCACAGCTTGCTCTGCAGGTAGTCGAGCGTGCGCACATCGGCGCCCTTGTCGGACGGCACGATCGACGCGACGAAGTCCGTAACACCCGCGCTCGCGAGCCGCGCGAGGCCCGCGTCGAGCGTCTTCTCGTCGCCGACCAGCGCGAGATCGGCCGGGCCCGCGAGCCCCTCCTTGTCGAGCATCGCGCGATAGGACGGCAGCTGGCCGTAGACGACGAGGTTCGTCGCGGCCCACTTCCGCGCGCCGTCCGGATCGTTCGTCAGCGCGATCGGGATCCCCGCCGCGATCCGCGGCGCCTTGCGGCCCGCCGCGCGCGCCGCGGCGTTGATCTTCGGCGCGGCGTGCGTCTCGATCGTCTTCGCGCCCGTCATCCAGAGCACGGTCCCGTCCGCGAGCTCGCCGGTCAGCTTCAGCATCGCGTCGCCCATCGCGGCGACGAGCACGGGCGGCGGCGCCGCGGCGACCGTGAGCTGCGCGTTCACTCGATAGGTCTCGCCTGAGAACTTCACCGCTTCGCCGCGCAGCAGCGGGCCGAGCACTTCGAGGTACTCGCGCATGTGGCGCGCGGGCTTGTCGTAGGACAGCCCGAACATGTCCTCGATCACGAGCCGGTGCGAGAGCCCGATCCCGAGCGCGAAGCGTCCGCGCGCAGCCTGGTTCGCGGTGAGCGCCTCCTGCGCCATCGCGAACGGGTGCCGCGGGTAGGTCGGCACGACCGCGGTGCCGAGCTCGATGCGCTTCGTCTCGCGGCCGACGACGCCGAGCGTGAAGATCGCGTCGAGCGTGAAGATGTTCGCCATCCACAGGCTGTGGAAGCCGCGGCGCTCCACTTCTTGGCCGCGCGCGACCAGCGTGTCGATCGTGTCGCCCGGGCCCGAGGCGCCGGACATGATCCCGATGCGCATGAGAGATCCTCCTTGGAAAGGGTGGACGCTATCACGAGCGCCCCGAGCGCCCTCGGCGTTTGGCCCTTTACGCGGTGCGGGGAGGCAGGCGAAAGTGCAAGCGCCGCTTCGGCGCGCGCAGCGAGCCGAAGGCGAGCGGAGTTCG
>Ga0187894_10000506_pt1 | contig 52845 bp, 50 predicted proteins | sample GBC1701081metaG_FD_136650 | JGI IMG/M metagenome (GOLD analysis project Ga0187894, IMG submission 136650) | White microbial mat communities from a lava cave in the Kipuka Kanohina Cave System on the Island of Hawaii, USA - GBC170108-1 metaG ...
GTTCCCGGTGGTCTTCGGCTGGCGCACCATCTTCAGCCGCTATCCCGGCAAGTTCGGCGCCATGATCTACTTCCTGTGCCTGGGGCTGGGCTACATCGTCACCGAGGTCGGCCTGATCAGCCATTTCATGCTGGCGCTCAGCAACGCCACGGTCTCGGCCTCGGTGCTGATCACCGGCATGCTGGTCTTCTCAGGCCTGGGCAGCTTCGTGTCCGAGCGCTACCTGGATCGCGCCCGCACCTTCCTGCCCAAGGTGTTCCTGGCGATCGGCGTCATCCTGATCGGCTACGGCTTCCTGCTCGATCCCGTGCTCGATGCGATCGGCACCCTGCCCTATATCGTGCGCATCATCGCATGCCTGGCGATCATCTTCCCGCCGGCGTTCCTGATGGGCTTCCCGATGCCGACCGGCATGACCATGCTGGGCCGGCTGGGCAAGGACCACATGTTCCTGTGGGCCTGGGGCATCAACGGTTCGTTCTCGGTGCTGGGCGCGGCGCTGGTGCCGGTGGTGGCGACGTCGTTCGGCCTGCCGGCCGTGCTGCTGGTCGGTGGCATCGCCTACCTGGTGGCCATCCCCGCTTTCTTCCGCGTCCTGCTGCCGCTCCCCGGCAAGCCGGTCGCTGCGTAGGCAACGATGTCGGGGGGGCCGCGCACGATCCTGGATCGACGCGGCTTCGTGCGCCTGCTCGCTGGCCTGGCATTGCTGCCGGCCAGCGCGCTTGCCAAGCCACCGCCCAAGTCGTCGCCCCGGCCCAAGCCGCCGGCCAAGCCCGCGGCAACCCCCAAACAACCGCCCGCACCACCGGTTCCGCGCCAGGCCGTCACGCGCATCCTGCCGTTCCAATCGGCGCCGTTCCCCTACCGAGGCCTGGCCGAGGACGGCCGCACACCGTTCTTCAACGTCGCCCAAGGCAACCGGCGCGGCCGCACCACGGCCAACGGCGAGGTGCTGTGGGAGGATACCGTCTATGCCGATGCCGGCGTGCTGCTGCATGTGCCGGCATCGTTCGATCCCCGCAAGCCGGTGCGGCTGGTCGTGTTTTTCCATGGCCATGGCAGCTCGATCGACCGCGTGGTCTCGGACATGGAGATCGTGCGGCAGATCACCCAGGCCGACATCAATGCCGTGCTGATCGCACCGCAGTTCGCGCGCGAGGCCGCCGACTCGAGCGCCGGCAAGTTCTGGCAGGCCGGCGCCTTCGCCCGCTTCCTGGAAGAAGCCACCGTCCGGTTGACGGACGCAGCGTCCGTCAACCGCGCCGAACGGCCGGTCGTGGCCGCCGCATTGCGCGCAGCACCGGTGATCCTGGTTGCCTTCAGCGGCGGCTATAAGCCCGCGGCCTTCGTGCTCGATCGCGGTGGTGTGACGGGCCGTATCAACGGCGTCCTGCTGCTAGATGCGCTCTATGACGAGGAAGATCGCTACGCGCGCTGGTTCGCCGCGGCGCGCGCCCGTGGCTTCCTGGTCAGCCTCTACACCGACTCGACGGCGCCGCGGCAGGCCATCCTGATGGACAAGCTGCGCCAGCGCCATATCGCGTTCAACACGGCGGTGCCCGGCGCCGTACCGCCCGGCACCGCCGCCTTCGTGGCCTGCGGCTCGATCATGCGACACGGCCGTTTCGTGCTCGACGGTCCACCGCGCGATCCGGTGCGTATCGTGCTTGCTGCCACACGCCCGCCCCCACCGCCGCCCAAGCCGGCAGTCGCCAAGCCGGCGCCCGGGAAGCCGCCCGCGGCCAAGCCCGCACCGATCAAGCCACCGGCAACGCCGCCATCCCCTGTCGCGCGCAAAGCGCGGCCGATCCCTAAACCAAGATCGGCGGCGCCCAGCGCCGGCACATCTCGACCGCGATAAGATTGTGCGCGCACGGCAACTCGTATTGGACCGCGCCTCCCGGCGCCCATGAGCGCGGCAGGAGCCGCGCGGTCCGTTCGCCTTGTTGTGCGCCACCGCTAGCGCGCATATTCCGGTGACGTATGGCTTCAAACCGTGAACCCAGCCCACCGTTCATCGGCGGGCTCGTCGAAGGCTCCAGCTGGCCGCGTCTCGAAATATTGGAGCACGGGCCGTTCCCCTGTCCCGGCGTCGACGGACCCGCAGGCGTCTTCGCCGATGCGCGCGCACTCCTGCACGTGACGCCCGATTTCGATCCGACCCGACCGTTCGTGATCGTCGCCTTCTTCCACGGCTGGTGCGCGACGCTCACGCACAGGATCGGCGGCAGCCGTTATCACGTCGTCGAGACGTATCGCCTGATCGAGCAGGTCGACGGCTGCGGCCTGAACGCCGTCGTCGTGGCACCGCAGCTCGCCCGCGACGCCGACACCGCTGTCGTCGATGCCCCCGGCCATCCCGGCCGGTTCGCCGAACCCGACCGCTTTGCCCGTTTCCTCGACGAGGCGACGGCGCGGATCGCGCGGCAACGCGGCGACGATCCTGCCCGCTACGGCAGCGCACCCGTGGTGCTGGCGTCGTTCAGCGGCGGCTATCGGGCGGCTGCCGCGGCGCTCACGGTCGGCGGTGCGTCCGATCGCGTGATCGGATTCCTGGGCCTGGACACGATCTACGGCGAGACCGAAGCGTTTGCCTCATGGTTCGCGGCCAGCCATCGCCGCGCCTTCATCGCCGCCGTCTATACCGGCGGTCGCGAGCACGGCTTCGCCTCCGCTGGTCCCACCTTGGAACTGGCACGCATGCTCGCCGACAGCCGGCAGCCTGGCGTTCGGCTACGTGACTCGCTACCGCGGCGGTTACGACCCGGTGTTGCGGCCTTCCGCCATGTCGGCGATCCGGATCTGCATCTTGATCTGGTCGCATCGGGTTGGCCCCGCTTCAGGTCGCCGGTGCGACGGCTGCTGGCGCGCCTGCCGGGGTTCACGCGCGCCGGCCGCTGACGCCCGTTCCGGATACAACGCGCAACGACCACACGCGAGGGGCGCGCCATCGTGCGCCGTTCAGACCAGCAGTGCCCCTTCGTGCACCAAGAGCCAGCGCTTGGTCTCGACATGACCGCGGCCGCTATAGCCGACCATGCGGTTGCCGGCGCCCAGCACGCGATGACAGGGGATGATGACCGGAATGGGATTGGCGCCGCAGGCGCCGCCGACGGCCCGGGCAACACCGCCGACCGCCTGTGCCATCTCGCCATAGGTCATGATGTCGCCATAGGGGATATCGCACATCTGGCGCCAGACATCGCGCTCAAACAGCGAGCCACCGGGTGCCAACGGCAGGTCGAACACCTTGAGCCGACCGGCAAAATAGGCTTTGAGCTGCCGCCGCGCCTCGGCTAACAGACCCTTGCCGTCAATGGCGTCATCAGCGCCGCCGTCGATCCAGCGCACGGCGATGATGATGTCCTCGGTCGCTTCCACTTCGAGGCAGCCGACCGGGCCGTCGACCCGGACCGTGCCGGTATCGATCCTTGCGTCGATCGGCGGCGCGGGCCGCAGCAAGGTTGGGGCAATGTTGCGGTTGGATGGTGGCGTCATGTGACGACGCTAGCCCGCGCCGTCGCGATTTGCCAACATAGCGACGACAAGGAGACAGGAGTTCATGGCCGGCGGAGATATGCCTATTCGAATCGGCCGGCGCGGTACCTTGGTCGCCGGACTGGCTGCAGCCATCGCGGGCCCGGCACAGGCACAACCGCAGGGCCGCCAGCAGCGCAGCGCCCCGCCGGCATCGCAGCTTCCGCCGATCGTGTTCGTCCATGGCAACGGCGACACGGCGGCGCTGTGGCACACCTCGATCTGGCGCTTCGAATCGAATTCCTATCCGCGCAACTTGTTGCACGCCATCGACTTCACCTACCCCTCGGCGCGCAGCGATGACTCGCGGCCGCAGCCGTTCCGGTCCTCGACCACCGACCAGCGCGAAGAACTGGCCGCCTTCGTGAAGAAGGTGCTGGCGGAGACCAAACGCAAGAAGGTGGCGCTGGTCGGCAGCTCGCGCGGCGGCAACGCGATCCGCAATTTCCTCAAGAATGGTGGCGGCGCCGAGTTCGCGTCGCATGCCGTGCTGTGCGGCGCCGTCAACCATGGCGTGGTGGTCTCCGACGCGGTGCTGAAGGGCAGCGAGTTCAACGGTGCCGCGCCGTTCCTGCGCCAGCTCAACGACGGTCCGACGGAAGTCGTGCCCGGCGTTGCGTTCCTGACCTTGCGCAGCGACAAGCTCGACAAATTCGCCCAGCCCGATGGACAGTTCGTCGGCATCCCGGGCAAGCCCACGGGTCTCTCCTACGACGCGCCGGAACTGAAGGGCGCGGCCAATGTCGTGTTGCCGGGCCTCGACCATCGCGAAGTGGCTTTTGACAAGCTGGCATTCCAGAAGACGTACGAGTTCATCGTCGGCCGCGCGCCCACGACACTGTTCATTGCACCCGAACGCGAGCCCGTACTGAATGGTCGCGTCACCGGCGTCGCTGAGGGCGGCGTATACACCAACCTGCCGGTGGCGGGCGCCAGCGTGGATATCTGGGAGGTCGACGCGCGCACCGGCGAACGCAAGGCGCTCGAGCCGGTACACCGGCGCCTGACCGGCGCCGACGGCATCTGGGGGCCGTTCAAGGGCCGCCAGGATGCCTATTACGAGTTCGTGATCGCCGTGAGCGGCAGTCCGATCACGCACATCTATCGCTCGCCGTTCCTGCGCTCCAGCGACGTAATCCACCTGCGGCCGGGCCAGTACGTCAAGGACGACGAGAAGGCCGGCGCAGTGGTGATCATGACCCGGCCGCGCGGCTACTTCGGTCACGGTCGCGACAAGTTCACACTGGACGGCAAGGTGCCGCCCGGCATCAACGAGGGCGTGCCGGGCACATCCATGGGCAGGCTCACGCTGCCGGATGGTCCGACACGCACGGTCATCGCCGTGTTCAACCTCGAGACCATTCCGGTGCGCACCTGGCCGATGAAGGACAACCGGCTGGTCATGGCCGAGTTCCACAACTGATCCCAGAATTAGTTGCCCGATTGACAAGGCACGGCCTTCTGTGGCGCACTGACTTGCAAACGTTTGCAAGAGGAGCGGCGCATGGCCAAGAAGAAGCAGCCCGAACCAACGATCGTCCGCCCCGAGGACGTCGATCCGCGGCATGACTGGACGCGGCCATTGATGGCACTGGGCCAGATGGCGGTCGACTTCGAGGAGCGGGTCGATTTCCGCCGCCTGCACAACTACCGGCTGGGACGCACCCGCCAGGCCCTGGCGAAATCGGATCTCGGCGCCATCCTGACCTTCGATCAGCACAACATCCGCTACATGTCCTCGACGGTGATCGGGGAGTGGGCGCGCGACAAGCTTACGCGCTATTGCCTGCTGACCGGCAACGGCGATCCCTATGTCTGGGACTTCGGCTCCGCCGCCAAGCACCACCGGATCTATGCGCCGTGGCTGCACCACGACCATTGCCGCGCCGGCATGGTCGGGCTGCGCGGCGCCATCAATCCCAAGATCGGCCTGTTCCGGCGCGCGGCGGAAGAGATCAAATCGATCCTCGAGGAGGAAGGCGTCGCCGACATGCCGCTGGGCATCGACATGGTCGAGCTGCCCATGCTGTTCGAACTGCAGCGGCTGGGCATCAAGGTGGTCGACGGCCAGCAGGTGATGCTCGACGCTCGCGAAGTGAAGAGCCGCGACGAGCTGATGCTGCTCAACATCGCCGCCGCCATGGTCGACGGCACCTACCACAAGATCTCGGAGGCACTGAAGCCCGGCGTGCGCGAAAGCCAGATCGTGGCGCTGGCCAATCACGACCTCTACGAAAAAGGCTCCGACTGCGTCGAGGCGATCAACGCCATCTCCGGCGAACGCTGCTCGCCGCATCCGCACAACTTCACCGACCGGCTGATCCGTCCCGGCGATCAGGCGTTCTTCGACATCATTCAGTCCTACATGGGCTATCGCACCTGCTATTACCGCACCTTCAATGTCGGCAAGGCGACCGACGCGCAGAGGGATGCCTACAAGCGCGCCCGCGAGTGGATCGACACCGCCATCGCCATGATCAGGCCCGGCGTACGCTCCGACCAGGTGGCCGACTGCTGGCCGAGCGCCGAGAAGATCGGCTTCACCAGCGAGATGGAGGCGTTCGGGCTGGAGTTCGGTCACGGCCTGGGTCTGGGCCTGCACGAACGGCCGATCATCAGCCGGCTGAACTCCTTCGAGGATCCGATGGAGATCAAGGCCGGCATGGTGTTCGCGTTGGAGACCTATTGCCCCGCGACCGACGGCATCTCGGCGGCCCGCATCGAAGAAGAGATCGTCGTCACTGACACGGGCTGCACGGTGATCACGCGCTTCCCGGCCGAGGAGCTGCCGGTGGCGAACCGGTATTGATCCCTGGGAGCGAGCGCTTCCAGGATCACGCCGCCATTGCCGCCACGCGCTCCCACGTGGTGGCCTGCATGCTGGGCCGTGCGCTGACGCGCGCCAGCCAGGCCGCGAGGTTCTGGTGCGGCGCACTCACGGCCGACCACTCCGGTGTCAGGGCGATGAAATCCATCTGCGATGCCACGAGGAGATCGGCCAGCGACAGCGCACCGCCCGCAAGATAGGGGTTGTCGCCCAGAAGCCGCGCGAGTTCGCCGACCACAACGTGCGCCTTGGGCACGGCTTCGGCGATGGCCGCCTCGTCGGGCGGCAGGCCCATCAGGCGTGGCCGCACGATGCGGTGGAAGCCGATGACATTGGCGACACCCTGAAACAGATACCAGTCGCTGATGTTCAGCGCCTGGTCCATCCGCGCCGCGGCGCGGGGATCGGTCGGTGTCAGCGCCGGCGTCGGCAGTACCCGGTCGAGATAACGCAGGATGGCCTGGGTCTCGTAGAGACTGAAGCCATTGTGCTCGAGCACCGGCACGCGCCCGAACGGATGGCGAGCCAGATGGTCTGATGTGCGCAGCGAGCCCGGCGCCACCGGCGCGACGCGATAGGCGACGCCCTTTTCTTCCAGCGTGGCCAAGGTCGCGCGCGCGAACGGGCTGCCCGGAACGGTATGGATGACGAACGCGGACATGGCAGTCCTCCCTCAGGATTGACGGTCGGCGTAGCTTGCGAATTCGGCCAGGCGCACCGGCCAGCCACCGCCAAGCCGTTCGGCATGGCGCACGGCATCGGTGCCGAAGCGCTCCAGGTTGCGGTGCTCCAAGGTGACGCGCGTGCCGCCCCCGTCGGCCGGCGCGAAGGTCAACTCGACCTCGGTCACCAGCTGCGGGTCATAGCCCCAGTCGCAGGTGAGCTGCCAGGCGAGCAGCAGGCGGGACGGCGGCTCCCACGCCAGCACCTTGCCCCACTGCGTCTCGTTGCCCTCGGCATCACGCTCCAGCCACCGCCCGCCGGCGCGCGGCTCGACGATGATGGCGGCGTGCGGATTCTTGCCGATCGTCTTCCCCTTGGGCCACCACTGCGCCATGTGAGTCGTGAACAGATCGAAGGCGCGGGCAGGAGCGGCCTTGACCTGGACCGTGCGCACGATGGGCGCGATGCTCATGGCGGTGTCTCCTGTTCGACCTGTTCGTCGGCAAAGTCTTTGAATGCGTCGAGCGCGGCGGCCCAATGGGCGTCCAACCAGTCGCGCACCGCGGCGATGCCGCGCGGATCGAGCCGATAGATGCGGCGGGTTCCCATGGGCATTTCACGCACCAGACCGGCCTGTTTCAGCACGCGCAGGTGTTGCGACACCGCCGGCCGACTGACGGGCAGGTCCTGCGCCAGCTCGCCCACGGCCGACGGTCGTGCCGCCAGGCGCTCGAAGATCGCGCGCCGGGTGGGATCTCCCAGGGCCGCCAGGGCATCGAGCGTGTTATAAGCGTTAGCCATGACTTACCGTAAGTCAATACTTACATATAAGTCAAGTACGGTATGGAAGTGCGCACCGTCATCCAAGCGCAGCGAGGGATGACAGGCGCTAGACTAACGGCCCTTTATGCGCCCGCCTGTTGCGGAACCAGGCGGTGCGGTCGAGCCTCGCACGACCAGGGACGGCTCCAGGCGGATGGTGACGCTCGCCGTATCGCGTCGGCGCAGGTGTTCCATCAGCACGTCGCCGGCGCGGCGGCCCATCTCGTAGTGCTGGATGCGCACCGTGGTCAGCGGCGGCGCGAAGCGGTCGACGAACGGCATGTCGTTGAACCCGGTGACCGACACATCGCGCGGACACTGCAGCCCGGCGCGGGCCAGGGCATCGTAGCAGCCCAGCGCCAGCAGATCGTTGGCGGCAACGACGGCGGTGAACGGTACCTTGCCGGCCAGCAGCTTGGTCATCGCGGCGTCGCCCGCCGCCTCGCTGTAGGCCGATGCCTCGACGATCAGGGCCGGATCGGCGGCTTTCAATGCCGCCAGGAAGCCGCCGCGGCGCGCATGCCCAGTGGACAGTGCCTGCGGGCCGGCGATGTGCGCGATGTGGCGATGGCCCAAGGCGACGAGATGATCGACGGCGAGCTTGATGCCGCCTTCGTCGTCATTGACAACGGCACTGATCGGCCGCTTGCCGGCGACCGTGCGGTTGATCAGCACGACCGGCACGCCCTCGGCGAGACAGCGCTCCACCACCTGGTCGCGCCGCTGCGCGGTGGCCAGGATCAACCCATCCACCCGCCGGCCCAGTAGGCGGTCCAGAATGGTCCCATGGCGCTGCGGCTCGCCTTCGGCGTTGGCGATGATCGCCGTGCAGCCGGCCGTGGCCAGCGCGTCCTCGATCCCGCGCAGGATCGGCGGGAACACGGGATTCATAATATCCGGAATCAGCACGCCGACCGTGTTGGAACGCCGCGTCCGCAGGCCGGACGCAAACACATCTGCCGTATAGCCGAGGCGCCGCGACGCCGCGGCGATCCGCTCGGCCACCGCCTCGGCCACCATGTGCTGCGTCTGCGGGTTGAGCGCGCGCGATACCGTCGAGGCGTGGACGCCAACCGCCTTGGCGACGTCGAGGATGGTGGCCTTCCTGGGTCTTCCTTGCTTCGTCATTCTCTGTGCAGCGTCCCCCTGGTGAAGAAAGAGATTGCCGGTTCCGCGTCGCTCTGTATAGATTTGTGCAAACGTTTGCATGACAGGAGTTCCAATGCCGCGCTCGTCACCCTCCGCGCATACCCTCGGTTGGATCGGCACCGGCCGCATGGGGTTTCCGATGGCCGGCCGGCTGGCCAAGGCCGGCGGCACGCTTGCCGTCTACAACCGCACGCGTGCCAAGGCAGAGCCGCTGACTGAGTACGGTGCGGCGATCGTCGAGACCCCGGCCGATCTCGCCGATCGCGATATCGTCTTCACGATGGTCTCGACGTCGGAGGATCTGCTGGATGTGACGCTAGGCGCGCGCGGCGTGCTGTCGCGCACCGGGCGAACCCCCAAAGTGCTCATCGACTGCTCGACCGTATCGGAGGAGGCATCGGCCAAGCTGCGCGCAGCGGCGGCCGAGCGCGGCACGCAGATGCTGGCCGCGCCGGTGAGCGGCAACGGCAAGGTCGTGAAGGCGGGCAAGCTCAGCCTTGTCGTCTCCGGCCCCAGGGACGCCTACGACATGGCACTGCCGTGGCTGGAAGCGCTGGGCACCGGCGTCTCCTATGTCGGCGAGGGTGACCTGGCACGCATCATCAAGATCTGCCACAACGTGTTCCTCGGCATCGTGATCCAGTCGCTCGCCGAGCTCACGGTGCTGGCTGAGAAGACCGGCGTGCCACGGCATGCGTTTCTCGACTTCATCAACAAGAGCGTGATGGGCTCGGTGTTCACCCGCTACAAGACGCCGGCGCTGGTGAAGCTCGACTTCACGCCGACCTTCACACCGGTACTGCTGCGCAAGGACATGGATCTCGGACTTGCCGCCGCGCGCAGCCAGAACGTGCCGATGCCGGTTGCCGTGGCGGCGCGCGAGGCGATTCAGGCCTTGATCGGCAACGGCTATCTCGACGAGGATTTTGCGCGCCTGATCACGCTGCAGGCGCGCAATTCAGGCCTGGAACTGAAACCGGAAAACGTCGCGGTCGAGGATGGTCTCAGCGGCCGCTGACAACGTCAGGGGAGGACGTCATGCGAGTCGTTTATGCCCTTTTGTTCGCGTTGTTCGCTGTTATCGCCCTGCCCGCGAGTCGGGCCGCGGCGCAGGACTACCCCAACCGGCCGATCCGCTTCGTCGTGCCGTTCACCGCCGGCAGCTCGACGGATATCGCCGCCCGCGCCGTCGCCGACAAGCTCGGCAGCGCGCTCGGCCAACCGATCGTGGTCGAGAACCGCGCCGGCGCCGGTGGCCGGGTCGGCGCCGAGGTGGTCGCGAAAGCCACGCCTGACGGCTACACGCTGCTGATCCATTCGTCGGCGCACACCGCCAACCCGGCGATCTACAAGGACCTGCCGTTCGACACCGTCAACGATTTCGCCGCCATCACGCCGCTGGTCAACCTGCCGAACGTGCTGATCGCGGCGCCGGCCAGGGGCTTCAAGACGGCGGGCGATCTGGTGGCCTACGCCAAGGCCAATCCCGGCAAGCTGAACTTCGCGTCGGCCGGCGTCGGCAGCGCCACCCACATGAACGCCGAGAAATTCCGCGCCCGCGCCGGGATCCAGTACACGCACGTGCCGTTCAAGGGCACGCCGGAGGTCCTGACCGATCTCATGAGCGGGCGGGTCGACGCCTACTTCGTGCCGCTGAACGCCGGACTGCCCTACATCCGCGACAACCGGGTTGTGGCCCTGGCTGTCGGCACAGCACACCGCTCGCCGCTGCTGCCCGACGTGCCGACCACGATCGAGGCCGGCGTGGCGGACTCGGACTACAATTTCTGGCTCGGCATGCTGGCGCCGGCCAAGACGCCGCGGGCGATCATCACCCGCCTCAATGCCGAGACGGTGAAGAGCCTGCAGTCGCCGGAGCTGACCGAGCGGCTGAGGGCGCTCGGCGCTGTGCCGATGCCGATGTCGCCCGAACAGTTCGACGCCTATATCCGCGCCGAGCTGGTCAGCATCGCCGACATCGTCAAGGCGGCGGGCATCACGCCGAATTGATGCCCCTGCCGTCCTGAGCGCAGCGAAGGACCCGTTGAGCGGTGCAATCGCACGGGACCGTCGCTCAGGACGACAATCCCGCCATCCAACCTTTGACACCTACAGGCGCCAGTCGACAGTGGTGGGTGCGCGGCCGGGCAGATCGAGCGTGGCTTCCGCTTTCGGCGTCTGTGCGATGATGCGGCCGCGGCGCAGCACGTAGAGCCGCGTCGCGCGCAGGCGGATTGCTTCGGCCGGATCGCGTGCCTGCAGCACGACGAGATCGGCATGGCAGCCGATGTCGAGCCCGTAGCCTTCAAGCTGCAGGATACGGGCGGCGTTGGCTGTCACTGCCTGGAAACAGGCACTGATCTCCGCGACGCCGGTCATCTGGGCGACGTGCAGGCCCATGGCGGCAACATCCAGCATGTCACCCGAGCCCAGGGGATACCAGGGATCCATGACGCAGTCCTGGCCGAAGGCCACGGTCAGCCCGCGGGCCATCTGCTCCTTCACCCGCGTCATGCCGCGACGCTTGGGATAGGTGTCATGGCGGCCCTGCAGGGTGATGTTGATCAGTGGGTTGGCGATGACATTCAGACGCGCTTCCGCCATCAGGTCGAGCAGCTTGGAGGCGTAGTAGTTGTCCATCGAATGCATGGACGTCAGGTGCGAGCCCGTGACACGGCCGTGCAGGCCATGCCGCACCGTCTCGGCCGCCAGCGTCTCGACGTGGCGTGACATCGGATCGTCGCTTTCGTCGCAATGCATGTCGACCAGCGCGCCGCGCGCAGCGGCAAGGGCGCACAGCCGCCGGATGCTGTCGGCGCCGTCGGCCATGGTGCGCTCGAAATGCGGGATGCCGCCCACGACATCGACGCCCTGCTCGAGCGCGCGATCGAGCAGCGTCACGGCGTCAGGACTGCGCAGGTAGCCGTCCTGCGGGAAGGCGACCAGCTGCAGGTCAAGGTAGGGCGCCACCGTCTTCTTGACGTGCAGCAACGCCTCGACCGCCAGCAGCCGCGGATCGCAAATATCGACGTGGCTGCGGATCGCGAGCAGGCCGCGCGCCACGGCCCAGTCGCAGTAGCGCAAGGCCCGCTCGACCAGCGCCGCCTGGGTCAGGTGTGGCTTCAGTTCGCCCCACAGCGCGATGCCCTCCAGCAGCGTGCCGGACTGATTGAGTCGCGGCTGGCCCAGCGACAGCGTCGAATCCATGTGGAAGTGCGCATCGACGAACGGCGGGCTGACCAGGCAACCACCGACGTCGATTTCCCGCGGCGCGTGCGCCGACAGCGCCGGCTCGAGCGCGGCAATGCGGCCGTCCTTGACGCCGATATCGAAGCCGGTCCGGCCATCCGGCAAGGTCGCACCGCGGAGAATGAGGTCGAGCGTGGTCATGGCGTCCAGCCTATCGCCCGGTCACGGCGCGAAACAATCGCCACGCACGCGCTTGCGGCCGGCCACAGGGCCCTTGCGTTCCGCGATGGGATCGTATGATAATGATTCGCAATTGCACTATCAGAATGTGTCTGGTAGAGCGCAACAAATAGCCAGCCGGGAAATCTCCCCGCCAGCCACATGGGTGCTGTTGAGCATCCGAAGACAGGCGGGGGACAGGGAGCATGACGCGGTCTGGTTCGGCTGTGGTGATGGTGATGGCGGCATTGTCGGCGAGCGACGCGCTAGGACAGACCGGGCCGGTCCTTCCGGACCAGGCGCAGGTGCCGATTGCGCCGCTCGATCCGGTGACCGTGACCGGCACGCGCACCGAGCGCAGCCTCTACGACGTGCCGGGCTCGGCATCGACGGTGACCAAGCAAACGGTCGACCTGCGCCAGCCGCAACGCATCGATGACCTGCTGCGCGACCTGCCCGGCGTGGAAATCGGCGGCGGGCCGCGGCCCGGTGCCGGCCAGCCCAACGTGCGCGGCCTCGAAGGCGAACGCGTACTGATACGCCTGGATGGCGCGCGACAGGATTTCCAGTCCGGCCACAAGGGTCGCATCTTCCTCGACCCCGACCTGATCAAGCAGGTCGACGTCGTGCGCGGCCCCAATTCGGTGCTCTACGGATCAGGCGCGCTGGGTGGTGTGATCAACATCACGACGCGCGATGCCACCGACTTCCTGCGGCCCGGCGAGAAGGCCGGGTACCGGGTCAAGACGGGATACCAATCGGTCGACGACATGGCGATGGCGCAAATCGTCGGCTTCGCCAATGTGGCCGGCTTCGACCTGCTGGGCGGCCTGACCTACCGCAACAGCGGCAACTACAAGTTCGGCGGCAGCGGCCATCTCGCCAACTCAGGTGCCGAGGTCGTGAGCGGTCTGATCAAGGGCGGCTACACGTTCCAGCCCGGTCAGCGCCTGGGCGTCAGTCTGATGGCATTCGACGACCGCGACGTCTCAACCTCGGCGCCGAACACGAACTCGGCCCCCCCGGACTCCGTCCCGGTCCGACGCACGACACAGCAATTCACCGGATCCGTGAGCTACGACCACAAGGATCCTGACCGCACATGGCTCGACCTCAAGGCGGTCGCCTACCACAACCGCGTCTATATCGATGAACGGCGTATCGGCGTCACGCGCGTCGACCAGACGCAACTCGTGACGACCGGCGTCGACGTCCAGAACACCAGCCGATTCCAGATCTCAGACGCCGTACGCGTCGCACTCACCTATGGCGTCGACGGCCGCGTCGAATGGACGGACGGAGAACGCAACAACGTTCCCCGACCGACGTTTCCCGATGCGCGTGGACGCGTATTCGGCGCTTTCGTCCAACCCGAGATTCGGATCTGGGACGCGGTCAGCGTGACGCCCGGCGTGCGCTTCGATCACTACTATCGCGCGCCCGACGCGTCAGCCATTGGACCATCCCTGTCCAAGGGCCGCGTCTCGCCGCGCATCGGCGCACAATGGGATGTCACCCGATGGGCGTCGGTCTATGCCTTGTATGCCGAAGCCTTCCGCGCGCCCTCGCTGTCGGAACTGTACGTTTCGGGCGTGCATTTCCCCGGCAACAATTTCATCCCCAACCCGAACCTGAAGCCGGAGGTCGGCAAGAACAAGGAAGTCGGTGTCGCCTTCAAGTTCGACGATGTGGCGCAGCCCGGCGACAAGGTTCGCCTGCGCCTGTCGGGTTTCCACACCAATTTCCGCAATTTTATCGACGAGGTCGTCACCGCCACCACCTCGACGCAGGTGAACCTGCCGCGCGCCACCATCTGGGGCGTCGAGTTCGAGGGCGGCTATACCAGCGGCAACTGGTTCGGCACGGTGGGCGCCTCGCTGATCCGCGGCAAGGACAAGAGCACCAACCAGCCGATCTCCTCGATCCCCGGCGACAAGGTCGCGTTGACCGTCGGCTACCAGATTCCGCAGTGGGACCTTATCGTGGGCGGCCGGGCAAAATTCGTCGCGGCGCAAAACCGCGTACCGGACACATTGCCAGGCACGACCGGCACCCGAAAGACCGACGGCTACGCCCTGTTCGACCTGTTCCTGAGCTGGCAGCCGTCGGACGGGCCGCTGCGCGGCGCCCGCTTCGATGTCGGCATCGATAACCTGACTGACAAACGCTACCGCGACCACCTCACCCCCAACCTGGACCCCGGCCGCAATTTCAAAGTGGCCGCGAGCTTCCAGTTCTGAGTGCCGCGCAGAGGCACGGAGAAGGACCATGACCACAGGCGACCGGCTTCCGGAACTCTCCCTGAGGGGACGCACCGCGGGCATGGATGCGGGCCCATATCGAGAGGAGGACTCCATGCACCAGGCCAATCCCCCCATGGCCGCCGCGCCGCGCAGCCCGCATCACGGGCGCCCGCCGCGGGGGCCGATGATCCGCCGCGTCGGCAGCCGCGAGCTGATGGGCCCCAGCGGCCAGCTGATCATCCGCCACGCCGGCGACGAGTATCGCCTGCGCGTCACCAGCAAAGGCAAGCTGATCCTCACGAAATAGAGTTCCGAGGTCCGCAAGCGGCCGACACTCCCTTGCCGGTCGCGTGGCCAGTCAGCCAGGTCGTCGCACACATGCTTCCTCTCGCGGCACCCAGCCAGCCCGCCACGAATTTCTCAGGAGACCATCCATGACCAAGGCATCCGATCTGCGCCAGAGGCTGCAGGCCCTGCGCGCCGAGCAGCCTGGCGTGCGCGCCCGCGACGCCGCCCAGGCGTTGGGTGTCAGCGAGGCCGAGCTGGTGTCGAGTGGCGTCGAGGAAACGGCGACGCGGCTCACCACGGGGTGGCGTGACATGCTGACGGCAATGCCGACCTTGGGGCGCGTGATGTGCCTGACGCGCAACGATCACTGCGTGCACGAGCGCCACGGCCGCTTCGAGCAGGTGAGCGCCAACGGACCGCACGGGCTGGTGCTGGGCCCCGACATCGACCTGCGCATCTTCTTCGGCCAGTGGCACGCCGGTTTCGCGGTCGCCGAGGACACGCGCAGCGGCCCGCGCCGCAGCCTGCAGTTCTTCGATGCCTACGGCACGGCCGTGCACAAGATCTACGCCACGGCCGAGACCGACATGGCGGCGTTCGACGCCCTGGTCGCGCGCTTCCGCGCTGAAACGCAAAGTGCCGAGCATGCGGTGACGGCGCGTCCCGATCCTGAGCCGGACCGGCCGGACTCGGCGATCGACCTCGAGTCGCTGCGCGACGCCTGGCGTGCCATGCGCGATACACACGAATTCTTCGGCATCCTGCAGAAGCACAAGGTCGGCCGCGTGCAGGCCCTGCGCCTGGTCGGCAACGATCTCGCGCAGCCGCTGGTACCGGGCAGCGTGCGCGATGTGCTGACGGCATCGGCCAGCAGCGAGACGCCGATCATGGTGTTCGTCGGCAGCCCCGGCTGCATCCAGATCCACACCGGCCCGGTGCAGAAGCTGGTGCCGACCGGTCCCTGGTTCAACGTGCTGGACCCGACATTCAATCTGCATCTGCGCGAGGATGCGATCGCGCACACCTTCATCGTGCGCAAGCCGACCGACGATGGCGTCGTCACCTCGGTCGAGGCGTTCGACGACGCCGGCCGCACCATCGCGCTGTTCTTCGGTGCCCGCAAACCGGGCCAGCCCGAGCGCGGCGCCTGGCGCGACATCGCCGAAGCCCGCGCGGCGGCATGACACTCCGCCGGCGCCCCCTGATCGCGTCGCTGGCCGCCGCAGCGGCGGCAATCGGCGTCGGTCGTGCGTCGGCGCGCGCGGTCGTCACCGATCATGCCGGACGCATGATCGATATCGTCGATGCCTCGCGCGTTGTCGCCATCGGCAGCTCGGTGACCGAAATCGTGTACGCGCTGGGCGCCAGTGACCGGCTGATCGGCGCCGATACCACCAGCATGTACCCCGACGCGGCGCTGCAGCTGCCGCGAGTCGGCTACATGCGGCAGATCTCGGCCGAGGGCGTACTGTCGCTGCGGCCGACCCTGATCATCTCGACCACTGCCGCCGGCCCGCCGGCCGCGTTCGACCAGCTGCGCGCTGCCGGTGTCGCCACGCTGGTGCTGCCCGACGACTATGATTTCGACAGCGTGCTGCGCAAGATCGAGGGCATCGGTACGGCGCTCGGCCGAGAAGACGCTGCCCGCAGCCTGATCGCCGCCCGTCGTGTCGAGATGTCGGCCTTGGCCGACAAGCTGACGCGGGCCGCCGATCGCCCGAAGGTGCTGTCGCTGCTGTCGGTCTCGCAAGGCCCGCCGCAAGCCGCCGGTCGCGTGACCGCCGCCGACGGCATCATCCGTCTGGCCGGCGGCGTGAACGCCATCACCAGCTACGAGGGCTACCGGCCGATCACGGCGGAAGGCGCGCTGGTGCAGGCGCCCGACGTGCTGATGGTCACCGGCCAGACGCTGGAGGCGCTCGGCGGGGTCGACAACCTGCTCGCGGCCGCATCGCTGGCACTGACGCCGGCCGGCAGGGCACGGCGGGTGTTTGCGCTCGATGCCCTGCTGTTGCTGGGCTTCGGCCCGCGCACGCCTGAGGCGGCGCGCCGCTTGGCGGCTTTCCTGCACCCCGACCTGGGACTGGCCGAGGCCCGATGACCGCCGTGGCGCTGAACGCGGGCAGCGCGGTACGCCGGCCCGCCACGGCGCCCGTGCTGCTGGCGCTGGCAGTGCTGGCCGTGGTGATCGGTCTCGCGGGGTTGGCGCTGGGTCCGCTGCGCACCGGCATACTGGAGACGCTGTCGGCGTTCGCCGGCCGCATCGGCCTTGCCGTCAGCACGGCATCGCAACAGCAGGAGGCGGTGCTGTTCGCCATCCGGCTGCCGCGCGTGCTTCTGTCGCTGGCCGTCGGCGCCGCGCTGGCCGCCGCGGGCGCGGCCATGCAGGGGCTGTTTCGCAATCCGCTGGCCGATCCCGGGCTGGTCGGCGTGTCGGCCGGGGCGGCGCTCGCCGCGGTCGCCACCATCGTGCTGGGCGACAAGGTGCTGCACCTGCTCAGCGCCGCGGCGCGGCCCTGGGCTTTGCCGGTGGCCGCCTTTGCTGGCGGCCTGATCGCAACCGCGGTGGTACGCTGCTTCGGCCTGCGTGACGGGCGTGCATCGGTCGCGACCATCCTGCTCGCCGGGGTCGCGATCAATGCGCTGTGCAGCGCCGGTATCGGCTTCCTGACCTTCATCGCCGACGAGCAGCAGCTGCGCAGCCTGGTGTTCTGGACCATGGGCAGCCTGGGCGCCGCGACCTGGAAATCGCTGCCGCTGGCGCTGCCGTTGATCGTCATCCCGACGATCATGCTGATGCGCGATACGCGCGCGCTCGACGCTTTCGCGCTGGGCGAGCGCGAGGCGGGTCATCTCGGGGTCGACGTCGAGCGCCTGAAGCGTCGCGTCCTGGTCCTGGTGGCACTCGCCACCAGCGCCGCGGTCTCCATCTGCGGCATCATCGGCTTCGTCGGCCTGGTGGTGCCGCATCTGCTGCGCATCGCCTGCGGTCCCGGCCATCGCCTGGTGTTGCCAGGCGCCGCTTTACTGGGCGCCGCGCTGCTGACAGCCGCCGATCTGGCGGCGCGCCTGATCGTGGCGCCGGCCGAGATGCCGATCGGTGTCGTCACGGCGCTGGTCGGCGGCCCGTTCTTCCTGTGGCTGTTGGCACGCCGCTTGCGGCTGGCCGACACATGACGCTGGCCGCCCAGTCCGTATCGGTGCGCATCGGCAGCGCGACGCTGCTGGACGACGTCTCGCTCGTGGCGCAGCCCGGCGAGGTGCTGGGCTTGCTCGGCCCCAACGGCGCCGGCAAGTCGACGCTGCTGTCCGTGTTGGCCGGCGACCGCAAACCCGATAGCGGCACGATACGCCTGCACGGCCGGTCGCCCGGTGCCTGGCCGACGGAGGCGCTGGCGCGGGTCAGGGCCGTGATGACCCAGTCTGCCAGCGTCGCGTTCGATTTCACGGTACACGAAGTGGTGGCACTGGCCCGCATGCCGCATGCTGGCCGCACCAGAGCCGTCGACGATCGGCACATCATCGCATCCGCCCTCGACTTGGCCGACGTCACCCATCTTGCGGTCCGGCTTTACCCCAGCCTGTCGGGCGGCGAGCGGCAGCGCGTGCAGGCGGCGCGCGCACTCGCCCAGGTGTGGACCGCCACCGACGATGCGCCCTGCCGTTTCCTGATGCTGGACGAGCCGACCGCGAGCCTCGACTTGCGCCATCAGCATGCGCTGCTCGAGGCGGTGCGCCGCTTCGTCGGCAGCGGTGTCGGCGCCATCGTGGTCCTGCACGACATCAACCTGGCGGCGGCCTATTGCGATCGCATCGCCCTGCTCGACCGCGGGCGCCTGGTCGCCTGCGGCCCGACTCGGCAGACGCTGGCCGCCGATCGCCTGGCCGACATCTACGGCGTGTCGCTGGCTGCCATCGACGATGCCGGCACGCCGCACTTCATCGTGCGCTCGGCCTCTCAACCGGACCGCGCGGCTCCTGCCGCGCTCATGGGCGTGCGCGCGCAGGCCTCTCATTAATTCATCAAGACAACCATAGATTTATTGAAAAGAATAAAATTGCTCGCGATAGTTGGCAAATGGCTCCAAAAGGTTGGCACTCGCGCGGTTACCTTCCTCACTTCGACGCCGATCACGTCGTTCAGACGGTAACGTTTCGGTTAGCCGACAGCCTACCTACGCAGGTCGTTAGATCTCTGTTGAATGATCCTTCTCAACGTTTGCGCCTCGACGACCATCTAAATGCAGGTCGAGGCGCTTGCCCATTGAGGCAACCACCAATTGCACACTGCGTCGAACAAACGCTGCTTCATTTCGATATTGCCAAATATCGCCTGCTGGCGTGGTGCATCATGCCCAATCACGTCCATGTTGTTGTCCAGATGCTACCGGGACAGCGATTGGGCGATGTTGTACGATCGTGGAAGACATTCTCAGCCCGGACGGCCAACACCATTCTCGGAAAGCAGGGACGGTTTTGGCACCACGATTACTTCGACCGATATGTTCGAGACATTATCTGGAAACAGCTATCGCCTACGCCGAATGCAATCCCGTAGCTGCCGGCTTGGTGTCTGAAGCGGAGGACTGGCCGTGGAGCAGTGCTCGCTTTCGCCGAGGCACAATGTCTGTAGCGGACCGCGCGGCTCCTGCCGCGCATCTTCTCTCCCATCGCCGCACAACATGAGCGCGCCGGGAGGCGCGCGGTCCGATTCAAATTGCCTTCAGATCTCCGCTAGCGCGCGGCGCAGTTCGGCGGCGAGAGGGCCGAGGCCGTCCTGGCAGCGGGCGCGGTCGCCGGCTTTGCCGGCGCGTTCCAGCTCGGCGGCGGCCTCGCCCACGCCGCCGGCGCCGACGGTCAGTGCCACGCCTTTGAGGCGGTGCGCTGCCATCGCCACGTTGGCGAAGTCGCCGGTGCGGAGCGCGCCGCCGATCTCACGCTCGGCCTCGACCGCCGTGTCGCGGAACTTGGCCAGCAGCGACGCGATCGCCGTGCGATCATCGCCCAGCCAAGCCTCGAGCACGCCGCGATCGACAGCCGGTGCCGTAGTGCGGATACTCCCGCCCGGCAGGTTCGCGGCGGCCTGGTCGAGCCCGTCCATGGGCAGCCAGCGCTCGAGCGCCGCCCGCAAGCGGTCGATGGTCACGGGCTTGGCGAGATAGGCATCCATGCCGGCGGCCAGGCAGCGTTCCTCCTCGCCGCGCATGGCATTGGCCGTGACCGCCACCAGCGGCGTACGCTTCGTCACGCCCTCACGCTCGGCCTCGGCGAGGCGGATGCGCCGCGCCAGCTCGTAGCCGTCCATGCGCGGCATGTGGATGTCGGCCAGCACGGCGGCATAGCGGCCGGGTGCCCAGGCCGCCAGCGCCTCGACGCCGTCGACCGCGGTGTCGGCGTCGATCCCCAGCAGATCGAGCTGGCGCACCAGGACCTCGCGGTTGACGGGATGGTCGTCGACCACCAGCACGCGCGACCCCTGACGCGGTACGGCGCGCGGACGCGCGGTCACCGGTCCCGCATTTGCCCGCGGCAAGGCCTTGAGCGGCGAATCGGCCGGCGCGGTATCGAGGATCAGTGTCACCGAGAAAGTCGAGCCGGCGCCCGGCGCGCTCTCGACCGTGACGTCACCCGCCATGAGCTGCGCCAGCCGGCGCACGATGGAAAGCCCCAGCCCGGTGCCGCCGAAGCGCCGCGTGGTCGAGCTGTCGGCCTGGGCGAACGGCTGGAACAGTCGCGCGCGCTGCTCGTCGTCCAAGCCGATGCCGGTATCGGCGACGGCCAATGTCACCCGCGCCTGACCGCCGCCGGCCGGCGCCGTCGCCGCCCGCACGCGGATGCCGCCGCGCTCGGTGAACTTCACGGCATTGCCCAGCAGGTTGAACAGGATCTGACGCACCCGCGTGGGATCGCCCAGCAGCGCGTCGGCAGAGCCTGGATCGATGTTCAGGCCCAACGACAGGCCCTTGGCGGCGGCCTGCGCACGGAACGTGCCGACCGCGCTTTCGATCATGCCGCTGAGCGAGAAGGCTGTCGTCTCCAGCTCGAGCCGGCCGGCCTCGATCTTGGAGAAGTCGAGCACGTCGTCGATGATGCGCAGCAGCGACTGGGCCGAATCGCGCATGGTGCCGACGGTGCTGCGTTGCGCCACGTCCAGTCCTTGCCGGTCCAACACATCCATCATGCCCAGAACGCCGTTCATCGGTGTCCTGATCTCATGGCTCATGGTGGCCAGGAATGTCGACTTCGCCTGGTTGGCCGCCTCGGCCTCGTCGCGCGCGTACTCGGCCTCCGTCGCCACCTGCTTGAACTGCCGCTCGCGGTCTTTCAGTTCGGTGATGTCGGTGAACAACGTGACGACGTCACCATCCGGCGTCTTGCGGACGAACAGACGTACCCAACGATCGTTGCGTACGCGCAACTCGACCGAGATGCCGTCCTGTCGATGCAGATCCAGCGTCGCCTGCACATAGGCTTCCTCGCGGCCTACGGCACGCGGCGCATGCCCGGCGGCCGCGAAGTCGCGCAGCCCGTCTTCCAGCTTTTCACCCGGCGTGATGGCGCGCAGCGTATGGGCCATCATCTCGCGATACGCTTCGTTGCAGACGATCAGCCGCTCCTCGTCGTCGAAGAGCGCGAACGCATCGCTCAGCGTCTCGATCGCATGCGTCATCCGCCGGCGCGCTTCGGCGACTTCCTCCTCGCTGTTCTTGAGTTCGGTAAGATCGCGGTGGATCGACAGCGTGGCGCCGTCGCGCACCGGCACGAAGCGGAACTCGAGATAGCGACCCTCGCTCGTGCGGCGGTGATAGATGGCGCCACCCGGTGCCAGCACCATCGCCACGCGCTGCTTGACCGCGGACTCGATGTCGTCGACGGGCCCCATGTCGCCACGCGTGAGCTGGAACCGTGCGACATCCTCGATCGTCCGCAAGCTCGCCATGGTCTCGGGCGAGATACGGTGGAATTCGTGCATGGCGCGGTTGGCGAATGACCAGCGACCGTCCTTCTCGTACAGCATCACGCCGTCGATCATGTTGTCGAGGACAGTGCGCATGACCTCGCGCGCCGCCTCCAGCTCCGCTTTGGCGCCCGCCAGCTCTTCCTCGCGCCGTTTCAACTCGGTGAGGTCGGTAACCATCACCACCGTGCCGCCATCGGTCGTCTTGCGTGCCTCGAACTGCAGTTTTCGCCCGTCGGTGGAGCCGCCTTCCATGCGCCCGACAGGGTTGCGCATGTAGGCCATCCAGCGGTCCACCCACGGCCCACCATGATCGCCGTCAACGCCCGGGATGGCGCGCGCCTTGGCGACGGCCCACAACGCATCCTGCAACAGCACACCCGGCGTTCGCCGCTCGGGAACATCCGGCTTCATCGAGGCGAAGGTGCTGTTGCATGTGACCAGCCGCAGGTCGGCATCGTACAGCGCGAAGCCACCCGCCTGATTCTCGACGGCGTCGCGTAGCCGGCGTTCGGTGCTTTCCAACTCCGCCTTGGCGCCCGCGAGCTCTGCCTCGCGGCGTTTCAACGCGGTGAGGTCGGTGAACATCAGCACCGTATTGCCGTCGGGCGTCTTGCGGCCCTCCAGCTGCATCCAACGCCCGCCGGACAACGGCACCTCGACACGGCCCCTCGGGTTGCGCATGTAGCCCATGGTGCGGTCGAGCCAGTGCTGAGCATTGGAAGCATCGATGTCGGGCAGATTGCCGCTGCGCGACAGCGCCCGCAGCGCATCCTCCAGCTTCGTGCCCGGCGTGTAGCGCTCGGGTACGTCAGGGGCGATGGCAATAAAGGCGCTGTTGCAGGTAATCAGGCGCAATTCGGAATCATAGAGGGCAAAACCGCCGGCCTGATTCTCTACCGCCTCGCGCAGCCGCTGCTCGGTCTGCTCCAGCGCCTCTTCCTGCGCCTTGCGGTCGGTCAGGTCGCGATAGATCGCCAGCAGGCCACCATCGGGCAGCGGCTTGAAGTTGAACTCGATGTAGCGGCCGCCGGCCGTGCGCCGCTCGTAGCGGTTGCCGCCCGGCTTCAGCATCATGGCGACGCGTTCTTCGACCTGAGTCTCGACATCGTCGGATGACCCGAAGTCGCCGCGCTGGGCCTGGAAGCGCAGGATATCGCGTCCCGAAATACCGGGCCGTGCCACCTCGGGCGTGAAACGCTGGAACTCCATGAGCTGGCGATTGGTCATCTGCCAGCGAAACTCCTTGTCGAACAACATGACCCCATCGGTCATGTTGTCGAGGATGAGCTGAAACATGTCACGGGTCCGCGCCGCTTCGTCCTCGCCCTGCTTCAGCTTGGTGACGTCGCGGTTGACGACGATGACGCGGCCCTCAGGCAGCACGGTGAAGCGGAAATCGAGATAGCGGCCGCTGGGTGCGCGGCGGATATACGTCAGCCCGCCCAGCTTGCGCAGCCGTTCGATGTTGGTTTTCCAGAACGCCTCGAACGCCTCGTTGCTGGCATAGTCGCCGCGGTCGAACAAGTGACGCATGGCGGCGCGGATCGAGTGACCGGGCCGAAACAGATCGTACGGCGCCTCCACCAGGTCGGCGAAGCGACGGTTGACCATCATCACCTTGGCGTTGACGCCGACCACCAGCACGCCATCGGCCATGTTGTCCATGACCGTCCGCAGCAATTCCAGGGAGGCGCCCGCGGCACCGCTACCACGCCGCTTGCGCGCCGGTGGTGTCTTTGCGGCCGTGGCTTTTTCCACGCGCGAGCGGGACGCTGGAGGCGCCACGCCGCCGCGGGATTTGGGAGCGGAACTCAATGACTTACGGGCCATGACTCAATCCATAACGACGCAGTATCGGCGACGCCTGTATCGTCACCGTATCGCCATGGCCGGGTTTTGTATCGTCTGTATCGCGCCGGCAGCAGCGGGCGCCTGGAGCGGTCGCGGTGTCAGGCTCCGAACAGGTCGATATCCGTGCGCCGCTTATGCCGGTTGCGCGGTGTGTCGTGTCCGATACGCCGGTACAACGCAGCCTGGACCAGCTCCTCGAGACTACGCGCGTCGTTCTCCTCGGGCCGGTCGCGATGCACGCGATAGGGTCCGTGTGGTCGTTGCATCCAGGTTCCGGACTCGGAGAAGCGTTTCTTGTAGGTCGCGCGCAACCAGTCGTTCACTTCGTCAAGCGTGGCTCGCCAGAACCAGGCCGGCCGGACGGCCCCGACATAGCCTGCGAAGCTGTCGCGCTGCCGGTCGGCGTGCTGCGCCACGGACAACGGGATACGCAACCGGTCAGCGATCAGGTGGGCGCGCTGCGTCGCGGTGAGATAGCGGAGATCGTCGTCGATGGCGTCGGTTGCAAACGTCACCACGCACGACTGGATGGCGCCCCGGGCCGGCAGCTGCTGCGTCACATGCACCGCCCTGGCATCCGGCAGCCGCAAATTGCCCGCGGCCAAGCCTTGCGCGATCCTGTAAAACTGCTCGGCGTGGCGCGTCTCGTGATAGACGGTGCTGCACAACTCGACGAAGTCTTTGTAGCGGATGGCGTCCTGGCCCGTATAGCACTGGTTGATCCGCAACCGCCACCGGGTCCAGTTGAACGCACCCCAGACGCCGCTGGTGACGAACTCGACACTGGGGCGAACCATGAACACGGTCATCCGACCGACCGCCGTTTTGAACCGGCGTTCGCGCCGTTGCTTGCGGCTGGCGGCACTGCCCGGCAACCCGTCCCGTAGCCACGTTGCCCAGATGTGGGCGCAGTCGTCGACGAAGGACGTCAGCACGGAATCAAATTGCAAGCTCTCGACGGCCTGATCCACGGCCTCTTCGCCCTATTAATTTTCTGCGCACCGAATATTCACGGGCGCGCAGCCGGACGCCGATACGCCCAGTCGTTAACAAATGGTGCGTGCGCCGCCTGACGACCCGGACACGTGGCAACACACTGCCCCGCGTTGACCGAACGCAGCCGACGGACACGCTTTATGCTTGATATTTAATGCGAAACGAATGTGGCTTGTACAGGGCGAAAACATGCCGAAGTACTTCCGCTGGCGGAAGAGACCCATATTTCACGGCTATTTGCGATACAGATGACACATAGAAGTGCGCTAGGCGACACGGGCGCAATACATGGACCCGCTAGGGTCGGCTGAAGCGCATCAGCCGAAATTCTTGCGGCCGCCCCTCTGGAGATAAATATGCCTGCGCGTGCCATTTCACTCGCGGTCACCGCGTTGCTGCTGGGCGTTGGACCGGTCGCAGCTCAATCACCGCCGGCCCTGCAGTCAATCGAGGCCGAGGGCACGCAGTTCAAGGTCACGATGAGCGACGGCCGCGTCCTGCGCTCGCCGCAGCTTGCCGGCGCGACCTTGGTGATCGCCGTGGGTGGGAGCACCGTGCGCGTGCGCATCGATGCCGTCGAGCGCGACCCTCAGGACACGCGCACGGACCTGCTGGCGGCCGACGCGATCTGGTTACACACCTTCTCCGTGCCGGGGGCCGACGGCAGCAGCCAGAACTTCGGCACGCCCGGCCCCCATGGTCACCGCCAGGGCTTTCCCCTGGCCGGTCGCAGTTCCCAACAGGGCGACTTCAAGTCGGCCGAGCCGGGCGTCTTCGAGTTGGTCTGCACCAGCGGTGCGCAAGGCAAATGCGTGCGCTTCGGCTACCGGCCGTGGTCGCAGGCCGCCGACGGCACACGCTTGCACGCGGCTTATAATGCCTGCACGCGCATGGTGCGGGGCGACTACGGCGGCGCGGGCCAACCCTTCACCATCGATCCCGGCCCTGACGCCGCTGATACAGACGACACCAAGTCTCGGCGATGGTGACACGGCAGCGATACCGGGCAGCGGTACGGTAATCCCATCAAGAAGGCACCCACTGCCGCCAATCCACCGGGAGAAACGCCATGTACCGCTCGCACGCCACCTGTGACGTTCACGCAACGACCTCCGTCGCCGACTCCTGCCTGCTCTTCCCTGCCGCTGGCTTCGCGTCGATCGCCGCCAATGACAACAACGAGGACGAGCGCGGCGATGCCACGGCACATGAGGTTGTCGCCATCCTGCTGCGCGATGGGTTCAAGCTGCTGGCAGGTTAGCGCACGGCGATCGGCCATCTTTCACGAATTGACCTGCGTTTCGACGACCTGCAACCTTCGCACGCGGCGGCATCCCCGTGCTATGGGATGCCGAGGGGAGATCCAACTGTGATCCAGGGCAAGGACACGCGTCCACACATCGTGGTCGTCGAGGACGAAGCAGCACAGCGTCAGCTGCTCGTCGACTATCTCGGCCGCAATGGGTATCGCGTATCGGGGGCCGACGGCAGTGCCGCATTGCGCAAGCTGGTCGAGCGCGACGCGCCGAGTCTGGTCCTGCTTGATGTCGGCTTGCCGGGCGAGGACGGCTTTACGCTGGCGCGATGGCTGCGCGAAAGAAGCGGCCGCATCGGCATCATCATGGTGACGGCGGCCAGCGATACGGTCGATCGTGTCGTCGGCCTGGAGACCGGTGCTGACGATTACATTCCCAAACCCTTCGACCCACGCGAGCTGCTGGCGCGCGTGAAGAGCGTCATGCGCCGTACGACCGGCGCGGCCGTGGTCACGGCCGGCAAGCGCCTGCGCATGGGGCGCCGCGTGCTGGATCTCGAGAAGCGTGTCTTGATCGACCCGTCCGATGGCAGCGAAGAGACGCTGGCGGCCAGTGAGTTCGATCTGCTCAAGGTGTTTGCCGAGAATCCCAACCGGCCGCTGGCGCGCGACTGGCTGCTGGAAGTGACAGCACATCGCGAAATGGAAGCGTTCGATCGCGCCATCGATCTGCGCATCACGCGCCTGCGGCGCAAAATCGAAAATGATCCGGCCCACCCCGACGCCATCCGCACCGTGCGCGGCGTCGGCTACATGTTCGTGCCGCCCAAGGATTGAGGGCATCGCGGTGAGGCCCTCGCGATGCGAACGGTGGATGCGGCGTACCACCATTGCGCACCGCGAAGACCCCAAGGCTGTTCACTCGGGACTACGCAACTCAACCTCTCGACGCACGCAACGCTCGTAGCGCGGCGACCCCGGCGTCAGGCCGTAATACGTACAAGCACGCTCGGAGTCGGACAGGATGCGCGCCGTACCGTACTCGCGATTCATGCGGCCCAGCCGGCGCATCTCCAACTCGCGATCGACGCAGACACGATACTCAGGCGTGCCGGGCGGAAAATCGTAGGTGGCACACGCCTCGCGGCTGGGATACTGGGCGCCAGCCGTCGATGCCGTTGCAAAGGCCGCAAAGGCGACGATCGCGACAGCCCTACAGAGCCGGACGAACATCAGCATTCTCCGTGTTGCAGGACATGTGTCCTGCTGAAAAAACGCCTCCTAGAGGTCGAAGTTGCCGGCCTGGCCGTCACGAGCGTCGGAACCGTTCAGTCGCCGTGTCGATTGAGAAATCGCAAGCGGACTCAGGCCGTTGCGGATCACCGCGCGGCTCTTCGCCGGTCTCACACGCACGGTGCCGCCTCGTGACAAATTGCAGGCGGTGGCATCGCCGCCGTAGTGCGACATTTTCATGCTGCGGCGCAACACCGCTTGGCAGGCAGCACACCGGCTGGCTACAAACACCATTAAGAAGCAACGCCTTTGATGCGGATGCCTGGCGCCGCCTGAGGGAGGGAAGGGAATGAGCGAGCAAATCCTGCCCGTGCTGCCGCAGGTGGCGGCCAAGGCTTATGTCGATGCCGCCAAGTACAAAGAGATGTACCAGGCCTCGATCGACGACCCGGTGAAATTCTGGGGCGAGCACGGCAAGCGCCTCGACTGGATCAAGTCTTACACCCAGGTCAAGGACGTCGATTATTCCGGCAACATCCACATCCGCTGGTTCCATGACGGCACGCTCAACGTGTCGGCCAACTGCATCGATCGGCATCTGGCGACGCGGGGCGATCAGACCGCGATCATCTGGGAGGGCGACGACCCTGCCGAGAGCAAGCACATCACCTACCGCGAGATGCATGCCGAGGTGAACCGGCTGGCCAATGCGCTGAAAGCGCACGGCGTCAAGAAGGGCGACCGCGTCACCATCTACCTGCCGATGATCCCCGAGGCGACCTACGCCATGCTGGCCTGCGCCCGCATAGGCGCCATCCACTCGGTGGTGTTCGGCGGCTTCTCACCCGACTCGCTGGTGAACCGGATCGAGGATTGCGGCTCCACCGTGGTCATCACGGCCGACGAAGGCCTGCGCGGCGGCCGCAAGGTGCCGCTGAAGGCCAACGCCGACGCGGCGCTGGAGAAATGCCCTGACGTCAAGACGGTGCTCGTGGTGCGCCGCACCGGCGGCGCCATCAACTGGGTCGAGGGCCGCGACGTCTGGTACCACGAGGCGTGCGCCAAGGTGCCGGCCGAGTGCCCGCCGGAGCCGATGAGCGCCGAAGATCCGCTTTTCATCCTCTACACGTCGGGATCGACGGGCAAACCCAAGGGCGTGCTGCACACGTCGGGCGGCTATCTGGTCTTCGCGTCGATCACGCATCAATACGTCTTCGACTACCACGACGGCGACGTCTACTGGTGCACGGCCGACGTCGGCTGGGTCACCGGCCATTCCTACATCGTCTACGGGCCGCTCAGTAACGGTGCCACGACACTGATGTTCGAGGGCATCCCCAACTGGCCCGACAACTCGCGCTTCTGGCAAGTCATCGACAAGCACAAGGTCAACATCTTCTATACGGCGCCCACCGCCATCCGCGCCCTGATGCGCGAGGGCGAGGCGCCGGTCAAGAAGACCAGCCGCGCCAGCCTGCGCTTGCTGGGGTCGGTCGGCGAGCCGATCAACCCCGAGGCATGGCTGTGGTATCACCGCGTGGTGGGCGACCAGCGTTGCCCGATCGTCGATACCTGGTGGCAGACCGAGACCGGCGGCATCCTGATCACGCCGCTGCCCGGTGCCACGCCGCTGAAGCCCGGCTCGGCGACACTGCCGTTCTTCGGCGTCAAGCCGGCGGTGGTCGATGCCAACGGCGTCGAACAACGCGGCGCCTGCACCGGCAACCTGGTGCTGACCGACAGCTGGCCCGGCCAGATGCGCACCGTCTACGGCGACCACCAGCGCTTCATCGACACCTATTTCTCGACCTACAAGGGTAGCTACTTCACCGGCGACGGCTGCCGGCGCGACGAGGATGGCTACTATTGGATCACCGGCCGTGTTGATGACGTGATCAATGTCTCCGGCCATCGGATGGGCACGGCCGAAGTCGAGTCGGCATTGGTGGCGCATCCCAAGGTCGCCGAATCGGCAGTGGTCGGCTACCCGCACGACATCAAGGGCCAGGGCATCTACGCCTACGTCACCCTGAAGGCCGGCATCGAACCGAGCGAAGATTTGCGCAAGGAGCTGGTGGCCCACGTGCGCAAGGAGATCGGCCCGATCGCCGCGCCTGACCTGATCCAGTGGGCGCCCGGGCTGCCCAAGACGCGTTCGGGCAAGATCATGCGGCGCATCCTGCGCAAGATCGCCGAGAACGAATACAGCAATCTCGGCGACACCTCGACCCTGGCCGACCCGGCCGTCGTCGAGGACCTGGTCGGCAACCGTATGAACCGCGGCGCATAGCGCCCGGGAATCGTCGTTATCCAGCACGCGTCATCCCGAGCGAAGCAAGGGATCTCCCGCGCGCACCGTACGTCATCCGCAGGAGATCCCTCGCTTCGCTCGGGATGACGAGAAGCCGCCCTCCCCCTCGACCAACAGGAATTTGGTCCGAAACGCGCGTCGCGAGTCGCGCGGCCGCTCACTTTATGTATATGATCGGCCTCAGGGCAGGAGGCGTCCGACTGGGGGAGAGAGTGCGCACCGACTTGTCGCGTGACAACAGCCTGGTGACGGACGTTCGCCAGAGCAAACGCATCACGCCGATTTGGCTCGCGATCCCGCTGGGCGCCGGATTGCTGGTGCTGGTGACCGCCGTGCTGGCGCCGCTGGCCGTACCGCCCCTGGGCAGCCTGCTCAAGGCGATATCCGAGCCGCTTTATGCGGCCTATTTCTCATCGATCATCACCATCCTGGCGTTCGCCTTCACCGCCTTGCTGCTGCTGCTGTGGGTACGGTTGGCGGAAGGGCGGCCGTTCCACACCATCGGCTTTCATGCCCGCGGGGCCTTGCTGGGCATCCCGCTCGGTCTCGGATTGGCCTTGCTGTTCACGACGGCGATCATGGGCGGACTGGGCGCGCTGGGGATGATCGCACCACGGCCACCCGGTAGCGACCCGGTTGGCATGGCGGCGATGCAGGGCATCGTGATGGCGGCGATCATGTTCGCCGTCCAGGCTTCGACCGAAGAGATGGTCTATCGCGGCTGGATGCAGAACGTGCTGGCCGTCAAGCTGGGCCCACCGATTGCCATCGCCATCGTAACCATCGCTTTTACGTGGGCCCATTCGCGCAATGACGGATTCGGCGTGTTACCGGGAATCAATCTGGTGCTGTTCGCCATCTTCCTGTCGCTGCTGTCGTTGCGGACAGGCGGCTTGTGGGCGGGTTGCGCCTGGCACGCCGGCTGGAACTGGTCGCTATCCAACCTGTGGGGCGTGCCGCTCAGCGGCATCGAGCCCGAAGGCGGCTCGGCGATGGCCTGGTCGCTGACCGGACCCGCCATGATGACCGGCGGCACCTGGGGGCCGGAGGGTGGCCTGCTGGCCACCGCTGTGCTGGCGGGCGCCACCGTCTGGGTGGCGCTGTGGCATGGCCTGGGTGCCAGGCCCGCCGCGACCGCGGCCCCGCTATCGCCCGAAGCCCGATTGGCGGCCTATCGCGCGACACACCGCCATTAGAGGACTGCCTCACGCGGCCGGGCGGATGAGACCCAGTGCACTCTGAACGGCGAGGCGGTCGACCACGTCCCAGTGCTCGACGATCCGCCCGTTGGCGATCCGGAACAGGTCGGCCGTTTCGAAGGCCACCGACCTGCCGGTCGGCGCCAGGCCACGGAACGGGCCCGTATGGGTGCCGCGCCACAGCATGAAGAGGACGACCTTGTCGCCCTCGGCGAGCACGTGCTGGGTCTCGCCGCTAAAATCGGCGAACCCCTGGAGGAAGGCATCGACAATGGCCGTAAAGCCCTCCGGGCCTTGCATCTGGCCGCCGGCGTGCGTGCGGAAACCGGGTGCCAGGAGACGCATCGCCTCCTGGGGCTTGCGCTCGTTGAAGGCGAGTTCCGCTAGCCGCACGGCCAGACGCTTGTTGTCGTCGAGGGTCATGCTGTGTTGCTCCGGTAAAATGCGGTGCCGCCTGCCGGCCCGCCCATGATCACGTCCGACCGGCGTTTCGCGGCAGCAGCAGGACAAGAACAAACGCGATGATGGCCATCAGGACGACATAACCGGCGCCCAGCCTGAAGGCCGCCGCATGCGCCGCCAGGGGCGCCGCATGCGATGCCTCGAGCGCGCCGAAATACAGCAGATTGATCACGGCCACACCGAAGGCGCCGCCGACCTGCTGCATGGTGCTGGTCAACCCCGACGCCGCCCCGGCGAGATCTTCCGGCACGTCACTCATGATGGTGTTCAGCAGCGGCGTCAGCACCAGTCCGTGCCCTGCGCCGACCACCACCAGCGCCGGTATCAGGTGCACGCCACGCGGGGCGTCGATCACCGACACCACGATCGCAGACAACGCAAAGCCGAGCGCCGTCATCAGCGCACCGATCGCCAGCACGGCGGTGCGACCAAAGCGGGCGATCAGGCGGCTGACCATAAGCGAGACGATCATGAAGGCGATCGCATAGGGCGCCATGATCACACCGGTCTCGAACGCGGTGTGCGACAGGCCGAGTTGAAGCAGGAACGCCAGCAGGAAGGGAAACCCGACGATCGTCGCGTGGACGACAAGCGCCATGACGATGCCGATCGCGAAGATCCGGTTGGTCAGCAGGGCGATATCCACGAGCGGCGCCTCGCCCCGGCCGGGCGCCGACCGCCACCGCTGATGGAGGACAAACAGCACCAGCACGCACGCAGCCGCGGCGAGCATGACGAATGTCGCGGTCGGCCAGCCGGCACTGCGCGCGTCGATCAGGGCATAGAGCAGCAGACCCAGCCCAGTCGTGCTGAGCACGACGCCGGCCAGATCCAGACGGTGCGCCGTCGATGCGCGCGACTCAGCAATCAGCCGCATCGCCGCAGCCATGGTGACCAGGCCGACAGGAACGTTGATCAGGAAGACCGATCGCCAAGCCAGACCCCACGGGTTCATGTCCACGAGCACGCCACCCAGAACCTGGCCGGCGATGGCCGACAGACCCAGCGCAATGCCCAGCGCCGCAAACGCCGTCGCGCGTTCCCGCTCGTCGGTGAAGGTCACGCGGATCAACGACATCACCTGCGGATACATCACGGCGGCCGCCACGCCCTGCACGATGCGCGTGCCGATCAGGACCGTCGGCGTCGGAGACAGAGCACACAGGCCGGAAGCGACCGTAAAGGCGCCCAGCCCGAGAGCGAACATGCGGCGGCGCCCGTAGAGGTCGCCGAGCCGGCCGCCCGTGATCAACGCCATGGCGTAGGCCAGGCCGTAATAGGCGACGACGGCGGCGAGTTCGGCGAAGCTGGCGCCGAGATCCTGGCGCACGCTGGGCAGCGCCACGTTGACGATGACCGCGCTCATGACCGCGATGAACGCACCTGTGAGCATGACCATGAGCGCCAACCAGCGGTGCTCGGCGGGTCGGGCAACGGCAGAACCGGCAACGCCGGCGCGGACACTCACGCCATTCATCTCAACCCTCGCTTGCGGCCGCAATGAAGACGATCATCGGCGGCGGCCGCATTCGAGGGCATGTGATATGATGGGACCAGAAGGGAAATTATCCTGGTATCAATGCCACCCGGATATGTGAGATGCCGGATCTTCGCTCGCCTCCATCCAGCCGCCGGGAGCTGGCTGCGTTCCTGCGCAGCCGGCGGGCGCGCCTGTCGCCACTCGATGTCGGCATGCCGCCCACGCAGCGGCGCCGCACACCGGGCCTGCGGCGCGAGGAGGTCGCGCAACTCGCCGGCATCGGCGTCACCTGGTACACGTGGCTTGAGCAGGGCCGCGCGATCTCGGTGTCATCGCCCTTCCTGGAGAACATCGCGCGCGCGTTGCGGCTGGATCCGGCAGAGCGAGCCCATCTCTTCGCCTTGGCCCAGCACCGGCCGCCGCCGGTGGTGCCGGTGCCCTCTTCCCGCGTCACGCCGGCGCTGCGACACACGCTGGAAACCATACCCAACCCGGCCTACGTCAAGACCGCGCGCTGGGACGTGCTGGCGTGGAACACCGCGATGAGCGCGGTACTGGGTGATCCGGGCCTGGTGCCAACCGAGCGACGCAACATGCTGTGGCTGGTGTTCGCCAGTGCCGACCATCGCCGCATGATGCCGGACTGGGCGGATGATGCGCGCGCCATGCTGGCCAAGTTTCGCCTGGAATTCAGCCGCGCCGGCGATGATCCGGCGTTCGCCGCCCTGGTGCGCGCGCTGGACGACATCAGCCCCGAATTTCACCGCTGGTGGGCGCAGCACGACGTCATGGGCCGGGGCGAGGGCATCAAGCGCTTCCAGCACCCCAAGCTGGGCGAGATCCGCTTCGAGCACACGTCCTTCGTCGTCGAGGATGCGCCGGATCTGCGGCTTGTCATCTACACGCCCATCGCCGGCGACAGCGCACGCAAGGTCATGCGGGCACAACAGGTCCCGCCTCGCCGCAAGCATCGCTCGTGACGCCGGACGTAATTGCTTGCCGATGGTGACGTCGGCTCCATTCGCCCTGGCGAATGACGGAGTGCACCATGGCGGCCCTGCAACTGCATCACAACCTGTTCTCGGCATCCTCACAGAAAGTGCGGCTGGCGCTGGCGGAGAAACAGCTCGCCTGGGACAGCGTCGCTGTCGATCTGCAGGCAGGCGAGCAGCACACCCCGGCCTATCGCGCGCTCAACCCGCGTGGAGTCGTGCCGACTCTGGTGCATGACGGCGCGGTCCTGATCGAGACGGCGGCGATCCTGGAATATCTTGACGATGTCTTCCCCGAGCCCGCGCTGCGCCCGGCTGATCCCGTCGCGCGCCAGCACATGCGGGCCTGGATCCGGCGGCTGGACGACGTACACCATCCGGCCAACGGCATGATGCACTACGCCATCCTGGGGCGTCCGGCGCTGCAGGCACAACCGCCCGACAAGCTCGCCGCCATGCTGCAGGCGATGCCGAATCGACGCGATCGCGCATTGCGCGCCGACGCAGCGCGGCTGGGCGTCGATGCGCCGGCGTTCGTCGATGCGGTCCAGACACAGGAAGAGATGCTCGATTCCATGAACGCGGCGCTGGCGTGCTCGGCGTGCCTGGTGGGTGACACGATCACGCTCGCCGATCTGACCGCGCTGCCGTATGTCGTGCGCCTGGAGCAGATGGGCTTGGCGTTGCTGATCGAGCAAGCGGAGCGCCGGCCGCTGGCCGGCTGGTATGCACGCATGAAATGCCGCCCGTCGTGGCGAGACGCTATCGGCGTCGTGCCGACTGCCATCATCGAGCGGTGGCAGACACTGGGCCGGCAGGCTTGGCCTGCGATCGCGGCCCACCTGCAACGCCGACCCGCACAGTTGACTTGATGCCCTCGAGCCGGAAACGTCGACGCACGATCGAGGGGCACGGCACATGACGCGTCGAACGACGAAAACGAAAACCGCCACCAGGCCGCGGGCGCCGTATCACGCAGCGCCGCCGGGCGAGGACCTTGGCCCCGCCTTTGCACGGGCGCGTGATGCGGCCGCCGCCCTGCCCGACATCGAAGCGGCTTCGTGGTTCGGCACGCCGTCGCTGAAGGTCCACGGCAAGTCGCTGATGCGGGTGAAGGACAAGGACACGCTGGTGGTGCGGTGCCCCCTGGAGCAGAAGGAACTCTTGATGGAGGCGGCGCCTGACATCTACTTCGAGACCGACCACTACAAGGGCTGGCCTGCCATCCTCATCCGGATCTCGAAGATCAGCACCAGCGAACTGGCACTGCGCCTGGAACAGGCATGGCGCATGCAGGCCCCCAAGCGCCTGATCCGCACCTACGATGCTGGAAAAAAGTGATCGGTCATGGCCAGTCGCCTTCGACGATCACGAGCGTCTTGGCATAGACGTAGGTCCGAACTTCTTTGCCGCTGAGCTCGAACGGATCCTCGGCGAAGCGACTGAAACGGAATTTGTCGCCGTCAAGCCTTTCCATCTTCCATTCTGCTTCAGCCACGGGATAGCGGCCGCCCTCGACCCAGCGGCTGACAATCCCGTTAACCTGCACTTTCCACACACTCATAGCTCCGCGCTCCGGAGTCGCTTTATAGTCCATCGTCCACAACTGCAACGCCCCAGCTTGCCCGGGGGTGCATACGCAACGCAACCCGTAAGCATTGGACAGAACAACACGCCAACCCGGCTCAATCATCCATTGGGTCGATTGAGGCCACCGACAGTACCACGGGCGCGACAACTGCACACCCGAGCAACAAATACGCGAAACAGTGCTAAAATGCTGCTGCTGTCACTCCGCGGCAACTGGGCGGGGAACCGCGGCTGGCGCCGGCCGTGGCCGTGTGATCGCGGTAAACAGTGACAACAGAATGAAGCCGCAGACCAGGACAAAGATCAGGCGCGGCTCGCCGCGGTCCAGCAACCAGCCATAGAGCAGCGGCGACACCATGCCGCCGATATTGAAGCCGGTCGACACGAAGCCAAACACCTTGCCGTAGGCACCTGAAGGCGTCACGGCGCGCACCATCATGTCGCGCGACGGCTGGATGATGCCGTTGAGCAGCCCGCCGATGGACATCGTGCAGATCAACAGGACGGTGCCCAGATCCACCCAGCCGATCAGGATCACCATGGTCGAGGTCGCCGCAAAGCACAGCGCCGCCACGCGCTCGTGCCGCGCCGTGCGATCGGCAATGATGCCACCGACCAGCACGCCAACCGCACTCAGCAGCAGGAAGCCGGAGAGTGCGAAATTGGCGGCCGATGCCGGCGTGCCGTGCAGCGTGCCCAGCGCCACCACCGAGAAGTTCTGCAGCCCGCCGTTGGCCATCGCCAGCAGCGCGAAGAACATCAGGTTGCGCAGGATGGGTGCCGAGAACAACAGGCGCCAGCCCTCGGGCCCGGCCGCTGCGGTTTCCGGCCGGCTGGCCCGCGGTGCCGTCGGACGCATCAACACGTGGCCCTGCACGATCAACAGCAGCGCCACCACGACGCCCAACGCCGCGGCCAGCAGGAAGGCACTGCGCCAGCCCCAAGCCGCGGCGCAGAACAGGATGATCGGCGGTGCCACGCCGCTGCCGAGGTAGCCGGCGAACGTGTGAATCGAAAAGGCCTTGCCGATGCGCCGGCCATCGATCGTCGCCGAAAGGATGGCATAGTCACACGGATGGTACGCCGTATTGGCCAACCCCAGCACAGCAAACGCCGCCACGAGGAACCAGTAGCCGGGGACAAGGGCGGCCACGGCAATCGCGGCAGCGCCCAGCAGCAGGCCGCCTGTCAGGATGGTCCGCGGCCCGACTCGGTCGACCAGGAACCCGGCCGGTGTCTGCAACGCCGCCGACACGACATTGAACGCCGTCAGCGCCAGGCCGATCGCCGTGTAGCTCACCCCGTACTCGGCCTTCACCAGCCCGAAGATCGGCGGCAGCAGAAGAATATAGAAATGGCTGACGAAATGCGCCGCGCTGATCAGGCCGATCACGCGCGTATCACGCCGCCGCACCGCGCCGGTTTCCTCGGCCAATGACACCATGCACCGTCCGTTTCTGCGGCGTGAAAGTGGCCGGGACCGACGCGGGCGACAACCCCTCCCGGCAGCACGCCTGCCCTGAGATTGCGGAAGACGTGTCTGTCATCCCGAGCGCAGCGAGGGATCTCCCGCGGAAGCTACGCTCGGGGTGACGGGCTGGTCAGGCGGTCACCTGGGCGATACCGCCACGCCGCGCGCCGGCGTCGATACTGCCCCACAGCACTTCGTGGCCGGCCGGCAGGGCGCGGCTGTTGGGCATCGACAGCCACAGCCGCAGCAGCATGCGGTCGTGGCCGGTCGCCTTGTCATCCTCGAACGGCGTGCGACCGTGATAGGTCATATGGCTGTTGAGAAATTGGATGTCGCCCGGCTCGAGGGTCATCTCGAAGCTCAATTCCTCGGCCAGCGCCATCAGCATATGGATGGCCTCGCGTTGCGCTGCCGTCAGTTTCGGCACGCCCGGCACCAGCTCGGCAGCCTCGATGTAGGTCAGCGAATAGTGGCTGGTGAAGCGTCCATCGCGCACGCCGAAGATCGGCAGCGGGTAGACGGTCTCGGCCTTGTCCGACTCCTCGCCCAGCCGGCTGCGCCAGAAATCCTGGAACAGGACCTCCAGCAGATCCGGCCGCCGCTGCAGGAAGGCATTGTGAACCGCCGCCGAGCTGCAGATCTTGCTGACCCCACCCGATTTGGCCTGCCGCACGCACAGCAGCGCCACCACGTCGGTACGATCGGTGTGGAAACGCAGCTGCCCGTTGGTCAGAGTACGCGCATAGGACGACAGGAACGGCTTGCCGTCGCCCTTGCCCTCGACCTGGCCGTAGCGCTGGCCGACGCCGGCGCCTTCGTCGCGGATGGCGCGCATCAGCTCGCCGCTGCGGTTCTGGAAAACCGGCGTGCCCACATGCGTGCCGATGCCGAAATAGATCTGGCGCAGCGCCGTCTCGTCGTAGTCCGCCACCGGCACACCGCGCAGCTTGACCATGCCGCTGCCGTTCTCGAGCTCCTCGGCAACGTCCTCGAGCAACGCATCGAGGGACGGCAGCGGGAAGTCCTCGCGCCGGATCTGGTGCCAGGCCAGGCCGCGACGACGCACGCCGTTGAGTGCCGCGTCGATCTCGCCGTGCGCGGAGGCCGGCAGGGTGCGGATCCAGCGGTCCGATGATGCCATCTCAGGGCCAAGCCAAACGCCGCGGCCGGTCAATGCTGTGCGCCCAGTCATGACGCATCGCCTCATTTTCAGGACAAATGGTGACGCCATTCGTACCACCGCCTGCGCCCGACTGCCAACGGCCCCGTCGACATGACACCTTGACGGATTTGCAGGTCAGCGTGTCTGCGCATCAAAAGCGATAGGAGCCCACCTCTTCAAGATCGGTCGCGACGGGTGCCTCCTCGCAGCGGTCCCGGATATCGGCGGTGAAAGCCTTGAATGCCGCCAAGTCCGGCAGCGGGTTGGCCCCCTGCGGGTCCTCGTACGCGACGACATGGACGAATGTCACGCCATCGGCGAGCTTGAACGAGGCATAGCGCAGCCCGGCGGGTTGCTCGCGCTTGAGCTGTTCGAACACGGCAGTGATATAGTTTTCGTTCTCGATCGCACGGTCGGCCTTGACCTTGTATCGCACCATGACGCGTTTCATGACCTGTCCCCTGTCGCCACGATCACGATATTGAGACGAACGGCCCTCGACGAAAGATTCCCGGATTTCGACCGAATCCTTTGGCCGGTCATGATCGTCAAGGGGTCGTTGGGCAGAATGCTGTCCGAAGGAGATCCTATGAGCGCATCCATCGCCGGCGACACTGACGCGCGCGCGGCCTTCGACCGGCTCCTGGGCGAATTGCGGCCCAAGCTGCATCGCTATTGCGCCCGCATGACCGGTTCGGTCGTCGATGGCGAGGACGTCCTGCAGGAAGCCCTGGTGAAGGCGATCAGAAGCTTCCCGCAGGCCGGAACCATCGCCTACGCCGAGGGCTGGCTGTTTCGCATCGCCCACAACGCGGCCTTGGACTTCCTGCGCCAACGCAGCCGGCAGGACGCCATCCGCGCCGATGCGGAGCTGGACCTGATCGTCGATCCTGACGATGCCACCGGCGCGCACCAGATCGCGACGGCCAGCCTGCGCACGTTCATGCGCCTGCCGGTGGCGCAGCGCAGCAGCGTCATCCTCATGGATGTGCTCGGCTATTCGCTGCAGGAGATATCGGGCGTCATGGACGCCACGATCCCCGCCGTGAAGGCCGCCCTGCACCGCGGCCGCGCGCGCCTTCGCGAGTTGGCCCAGGAGTCGGAGGACCATCCCGTCCCGGCCCTGGCGGCGCCCGAACAGGCACTGCTGGCCGCCTATGTCGAACGCTTCAACGCTCGCGACTTCGATGCGATCCGCGACCTGCTGGCCGACGAAGTGCGCCTCGACCTGGTCGGCCGCGTGCGCCTGACCGGCCGGCGCGAGGTGTCGACGTATTTCAGCAACTACAACAGTCTCGCGAACTGGCGGTTCTGCGTCGGATCGCTGGAGGGTCGCCCGGCCGCGCTGGTGTGCAACCCCGACGATCCGGCGCAGATCCTGTATTTCGTCCTGCTGCAGTGGTCGGACGACAGGATCGTCGGTATTCGCGACTTCCGCTACGCGCGCTACGCGATCGCCGACGCGGACCTGCACATGCTTGCCTAGAGGCCCAGGTAGGACTTGCGCAGGCTGTCATCGTTGCGGATGTCGTCGGGTGTGCCGGATTTGGCGATGCGGCCGTTCTCCAGCACATAGACCCAGTCGGCCAGGCCCAGGCTGAGATGCGCCGCCTGCTCGACCAGCAGGATCGACTGCCCGTCCTGCGCCAGCTGGCGCAGGGTGGCGAACAGTTCCTTGGCCAGACGTGGGCTCAGCCCCAGCGACGGCTCGTCGAGCAGCAGCAGGCGCGGCGCCGACATCAGGGCACGCGCGATCGCCAGCATCTGCTGCTCGCCGCCGCTCATGGTGCGGGCGAGCTGGTGGCGCCGCTCGCCCAGGCGCGGAAACAGCGCCAGCATCCGCGCCAGTGCCGCCGCCTCGTCCTGCCGCGCGCGCTCGGCGTAGGCGCCCAGCCGCAGGTTCTCCAGCACGCTCATCTCGCCGAACAGGCGGCGGCCTTCAGGCACCAGGGCAACGCCGCGCTCGACGATGCGGTGCGCCGGCTCCTGCTGGATCGCCGCGCCATCGACCACGATGCGGGCGCCCGGCTGTGCCGGGATCATGCCGGCGATGGCATTGAGCAGTGTCGTCTTGCCGGCGCCGTTGGCGCCGAGGATCACCACGGTGCGGCCGGCGTCGACGCGCAGCGCGACGTTGCGCAGCGCTTCGTGCTTGCCGTAGGCGACACTGAGGCTCTCGACCTCAAGCATCGTCGTCACCCAGATAGACGCGCGCCACCTCGGGATCGCGCAGCACCGCCTCGGGTGCGCCGGCGGCGATCAGAGCGCCGGCGCTCATCACGACAACATGGTCGCAGAGCGCGCGGATCGCCTCCATCACGTGCTCGATCATCACGACCGTCACGCCCTCGCTGCGCACCTGGCGGATCAGTGTGATGCCGATCTGCAGTTCGCTGGGGTTGAGGCCGGCCAGCCATTCGTCGAGCAGCAGCACGCGGGGCTGGGTCGCGAGTGCGCGCGCCAGCTCGACGCGCTTCTGGTCGATATAGGTGAGCTGCGCGCCTTGCTGTTCGGCGCGCTCGGCGAGGCCGACCCGTTCCAGCAGCGCATCGACCTCGCGGCGGGCGCGCTCCAGCGTTGCCGGCGCGGCGCCGAACAGGCGGCCGACCAGGACGTTCTCGCGTGTCGTCATGCCGGGCAGGATGCGGACCAGCTGGAAGGTGCGCGCGATGCGTGCCCGGCAGATGCGAAACGGCGGCAGGCCGGTCATCTCCTGGTCGGCGAGCCGCACCGAGCCGCCATCGGCGGCGATCTCGCCGGTGATGAGGTTCAGCACAGTCGTCTTGACCGATCCGTTGGGTCCGATCAGGCCGACGATTGCGCCTGAGGGCACATCGAGATCGAACCCGCGCACGGCCTGGAGGCCGCCGAACGATTTGTGCAGGCCGCGAATGGCGAGCAGTGGCAATGCGTCCGTCACGATCGTAACCACAGCCGCCAGCGATCGATCAGCCCCATCACGCCGCCCGGCAGATAGTAGACGATCACCACGAAGCACAGGCCCAGCGCGATGCCGAAATGGTGCGGGAACGTGCCCGACAGCAGTTCGAACAGCAGCACCAGCGGAATCGCGCCCAGCGCCGGTCCCCACGGCCTGCCGATGCCGCCCAGCAGCGCCATGATCAGGACCTGGAACGACACCAGCGAGTTGAAGCCGATGTTGGGATCGACGTAGGTGTAGCGCAGCGACAGGATGGCGCCGACCAACGACATCACGGCCGACGTCGCGGCGAACACCAGCACCTTTACGCGCGTGGTGTCGATGCCGGCGTGACGCGCCACCATCTCGTCCTCGCCGATGACCCGCAGCGCATAGCCCAGCGGCGACCGAGACAGCCACCACACGCCGGCGACGACCACGACGGCGGTGGCCAGCAGCAGTTCGTAGATCAGGGTGCCGCTGGCGTTGACGAAGATGTAGCGCGCCAAGGTCTTGGTCTGGTTGATCTCGAACCAGATCACCAGCTGCTTGATCAGCTCGGCCAGGCCAAAGGTGAAGATCACGAAATAGACGCCGCTCAGCCGCAAGGTCGACAGGCCGATGCCGAAAGCGACGGCGAATCCAACGGCGGGCGCGATCGCCAGCACCACCGGCAGCGGTAGGTGATCGCTCAGCACGGCCACGGTGTAGGTGCCGATGCCGACGAAGGCGGCGGTGGCGAGCGAGATGTAGCGGGTACGGCCCGAGAAGAAGGCCCACGCGGTGGCGAGCGAGATGTAGGCCAGCATGCTGATGAACAGCGACACCGTGTAGGCTGACACCATCACCGGCACGGCGGCCAATACGGCGATCGCCGCAAGCACGATGCCCCAGCGGACGAACGCCTTGTCAGCCACGGCTGAAGAGCCCCTGCGGCCGCACCAGCAGGACCAGGAGGAACAGCGCGAAATTGATCGCCAGCGTCAGGCCCGGATCGACCAGGTAGGCACCCAACGCCTCGGCAACGCCCAACAGCAGGCCGGCCATCAGGCAGCCCAGCATGCGACCGACGCCGCCCATGATGACCACGATCAGCGCCTTCAGCGTGTAGACGATGCCGATCGAGGCGTTGAAGGACAGGAACATGCTGACCAGCGTGCCGGCCACCGCCATGATCGCGCCGCCCGTCGCGAAAGCGAGCGCCGACAGGCGCGGCACATCGATGGCGACCAGCTGCGCCGCGACCGGATCGATCGCGATCGCGCGCATGGCTGTGCCTAACCGGGTTGCACGCAACAGCCAATACAGGATCAACGCCAGCACCACGGCCGCTGCGAATGCCAGCAGCCGGTTGAACGCGACCGTGGCGCCCAGCACGTTCACCGGCAGCGCCAGGTACGTGTAGCCGCGGTACTCACCGCCCCACTGCACCAGTGCCAGCCCCTGGAACACGAACAGCAGGCCGAAGGTCACCAGGATGGTGTCGGCCTCCAGCACGTCCTGGTTGGCGGCGCGGCGCACCAGCGGCGTCAGCAGATAGCGGTAGATCAGCCAGTTGCCGACGAATGCCACCGGCACGCTGAACAGCATGCTGGCCAGCGGATCGATGCGCCACAGCGTGAAGAACCAGAACGCCGAGAAGGCGCCGCCCATCAGCGCCTCGCCGTAGGCGAGGTTCATCATGCGCGCGATGCCGTACTGCAGATTGAGGCCCAGCGCGATCAGGCCGTACATGCCGCCGACCAGGACGCCACTCAGGACGGCTTCGAGCAGGACCACGGTGCAGCGCCTCTATCCAAGCGCGTCATCCCTCGCTACGCTCGGGATGACGGAAATCACCACTTGGGCTTGGGGAACATCAGCGGCTTGGCGCCGCGCTTGTCGGCGGGATAGACGCCGACCACATCTTCACCCTGCCATTGGCCCACCGCCCAGGCGTTCTGATGGACCTGGTCGGTGAATTTGAAGACGTCGGCGACAGTCTCGAAGCTACCCGCCGCGATGGCATCGCGGATCTTCTTGCGGTCGATCTCACCCGCCTGCTCGATCGCCTTCTGCAGCACCTGCAGGGTGCCGTACGTGCCGATGGAGCCGATCTCCACGCCGCGGTTGAACATCGCCTTGTGGCGCTCGATATACTCCCTCTGCCCCGGCGCCGTAGTGTCGATGGCGCCGTACAGCAGCACGCCATTCTTCTTGGCGCCGAACTTGGCGGCATAGGCGGGGAACGGCGTGCCGACGCCGGTGTAGAAGATCGGCGGGCTGAAGCCCAGCACCTGCGCCTGCTCGGTCACCATGAAGGTGTCGGTCGGATAGCTGAAGCAGAAGAAGGCATCGGGACCAAGCGCCATCACCTCGCGGATCTGCGGCTGCAGGTCAGAAACGCCGAGCGGATAGCTCTTGTTGTAGACGATCTCGACATCGGCCTTCTTGCACGCCTCGACCATGGCGGTCGCCATCTCGACGCCGAGCTGGTCGGCGACATGCATGATGGCGATGCGGCCCTTGATCTTGCCGTCCTTCTTCAGCTGGGCGCACATCGCCGCCAACGGCGCCGTGCCGGTGTCGGGCTGCACCAAGGCCCAGAACGAATAGGGCCAGCGCGGGCCGAGCTGGCGCACGCGCATCGCCGAAGCCGTGTAGTGGATCGCCGGGTATTCATACTTGTTGAACACCGGCGCGGTGGCCAGGTTGGTCGCCGTGCCCCACGGCGGCAGCACCAGGTCGACCTTGTCGTTGAGGATCAGGCGTTCGACCAGGCGGATCGCTTCCTCGATCTGGCTGCGATCGTCGTAGTCGATCAGCTCGACCGGCACCTTGCGGTCATACTTCTTGAGATAGATGCCGCCGGCGTCGTTGACGTCCTTGGCCCACAGCTTGTACTGCGACCACGTCGTCGATTGCGCGCCCGGTGCGTATGGTCCCGACAGCGCCACGGCATAGCCGATGCGGATCGACTTCGGCGCCTGCGCCCGCGCGATCGTCGGCAGGCTGACCGCGCCCAACAACGACACGCCACCCTTGAGAACAGTTCGCCTGTTCATGTTGTCCTCCCGAACGTGGCTTTTGTTTTTGTCGAACAATTGTTCGCATTGCGCACGCTGCAAAAAGCGTAACTGGAGAAACAACCTCCTGTCAACGAAGGTTTGAAACCCAACGATTATCCGTCATCCCGAGCGCAGCGAGGGATCTCCGGTGAATGGAGTCTCCGCTTGCGGGGGATCCCTCGCTGCGCTCGGGATGACGGGGACTCACCGCGCCATCGGCCGACCGGGCAAATTGCGGATCGCCATCTCGATGTTGCGGGCTGCCTCGCGCAGATCAGGCAACATCTTGCCGACCGCCTCGCGCCGGCGCAGCCGGCTGCTGGGAGCGCTGAGGTTCAGCGATGCCACCGTCGCGCCCGACATGTCGCGGATCGGCACCGCGATGCAGTTCACGCCGTAGTCGAGTTCTTCATCAGTGAAGGCATAGCCGTCGCGCCGCGCCTGCTCGACGATCTTGCGCACGCCGGCCGGCGTGCAGACCGTGTGCTTGGTCAGCGGCCGCATCACCGCCGCCGCGAAGTAGGCATCGAGTTCGTCGGGCGGCAGCCCGCCCAGAAGAATACGCCCCGGCGATGTGCAATAGGCCGGCAGCCGACCACCGGCCGGCACCAGCATGACGCCATGGCGGCTCGCGGGCACGCGCACGGCGTAGGCGATGTCGTGGCCATCGAGCACCGATACCGAGCAGGTCTCGCCGTGGATCTCGGCCAGCTCGCGCAGGTGCGTCAGCGCCACCTCCGACCATCCCATCGACGAGAGATACGCATAGCCCAGCCGCAGTGCGCGCGGCCGCAATGTGAAGTGCTTGCCGTCGGTGGCGGCGTAGCCCAGATCGCACAAGGTCAGCAGCAGGCGCCGCGCCGTGGCGCGCGTGATGCCGGCGCGTTTGGCGACGTCGCTCAGGGTCAGCGCACGCGCATCGTGGAACACCTCGATCGCCGCCAGTCCGCGCGCCAGCGCCTGCACGAAATAGCGGGCGCTGTCCTGCTGCCGGCGCGCGTGCGGGCGGCGCTTGGCCTGTCCCACACGCGGCCTGTCGAGTTCAAGGACGGCTGACATCGGCTCTCTCCTCAATGCCGGCGGCTGTTGTTGACTTCATCTTCGGCCGCAGAGCATATTATGCAAAAGCGTACAAACGTTCGCAATGCGCACAAAGCGTGGTCGGCATCGAAGCCGACGAATGCCGCGGCAGCAGCGGCACCGGGATGGAGAACGCGATGCCGAGGCCGGACGATCTGCAGTTCAATATGTTTCATTTCATGCCTTATATCCACCTGCCGGAGGATCATAAGAAGTATGAGTCGGTGTGGGTCGATTTTCCCAACACGATTTACGATCCGGTGAAAGGCAACCAGCTCTACACGCGCTACCTGCGCGAGATGGTGCTGGCCGACAAGCTGGGCTTCGACGGGCTGGTCGTCAACGAGCACCACTCGACGTCCTACAGCATGATGCCGGCGCCGAGCCTGATCGCCGCCGCGCTGATCCCGCAGACGAACCGGGCCAAGATCTGCGTCTTCGGCACGCCGCTCAACCTCGAGTATCCGCACCGTGTCGCCGAGGAGTACGGCATGCTCGACGTGATGTCGGGTGGGCGGCTGGAGGTGGCGCTGCCGCTGGGCACCGGCATGGAATACTGGGTGAACCCGATCAACCCGGCGACGGCGCGCGCCCGTTTCCGCGAATCGATCGACATCCTCTTGAAGGCGTGGCGCGAAGACGGGCCGATGGCCTACGAGGGTGACTTCTACACCTATCGCTACCTCAACGTATGGCCCAAGCCCTACCAGAAGCCGCATCCCAAGATGTACCTGGTCGGCACCGGCAGCCCGGAGACGGTCCAGCTCGCCGCCGAGCTGGGCATGGGCTACTCGTCGGTGTTCGTGCCGATTTCCCGCCAGATGCAGGCCTTCGCCGAGCTGCGCGAACGGTCGCCGAAATACGGCCACGCGTTCACGCGCGACAAGGCCATCATCGGCGTCATGTGCTATGTCGCCGAGACCAAGGAGAAGGCCGAACAGGAGTGGATGGAGCACCTGTTCTTCTTCTTCAAGGATGCATTGCGCACCACGCCGCGCTACCTCGTGCCGCCGGGCTACGTGACGCCGGCCGAGTTCCGCAAGCGCATCTCCGGCCCCAACCTGCATGGTGATTTGAGCTGGGAGGCGCTCACCCAGCAGTTCTTCGTCGTGTGCGGCACGCCTGACATGGTCGCCGAGTCGATCGCCACGTGGTCCGAGGAAGCGCAGTCCAGCCGCATCAACTGCTTCCTGCATCTGGGCACCATGCCGCACTGGATGACGGTGAAGAACATGACGCTGTTCGCCGAGGAGGTGATCCCCCGGCTGCGCAGCAAGGCGCCGGATGCGCATCAGCTGCTGTCGCAGGCGGCCGAGTAAGGGGGCGCGCCATGACCAGCTTTACACGCGAAGAGATCACCATCGCCGGCGTCAAGACGGTCTACCTGACCGCCGGCAGCGGCGAGCCGCTGCTGTTCCTCCATGGCGGCGGCACGTTCCACGGCTTCGAGTTCGCCAAGCCGTGGGCCCGGGACTTCCGCGTCCTGCTGCCCTATCACCCCGGCTTCGGCGAGTCGGGCGACGATCCCGACCTGTCGTCGATGCAGGACTATGTCATGCACTACGTCGAGCTGCTTGACCGGCTCGGGCTGGACCGCGTCAACCTGGTCGGCTTTTCGCTCGGCGGCTGGCTGGCCGCGAGCTTCGCCATCCAGCACACAAGGCGCCTCAAGAAGCTGGTGCTGGTGGCGCCCGCCGGCCTGCGCATCAAGGAAGCGCCGACGGTCGATCTCTTCCGCATCCCCGGCGAGCAGGTGCCGGAAATGCTGGTCCACAATTTCGAGGTCATCAAGCCGCACCTGCCGACCGGCTTCGATGTCGACTTCACCGTCGATCGTTACCGTGAGACCACCACGATCGCGCGCGTGGCCTGGGAACGACTGCACGATCCCAAGCTGCCGCGCTGGCTGCACCGGGTGACCGTGCCGACCATGCTGGTCTATGGCGAGCAGGACCGCATCGTGCCGGCCGCCCAGGGACCGCACTGGGCCAGGCTGATCCCCGGGGCAACGGTCAAGACCTTCCCCCAGGCCGGCCACCTGGTGCTCGACGAGAAGCCCGAAGCGGTCGAGGCGGTGCAGCGGTTCCTGCAGTAACGCGGCCCTTCCTGGGAGCGCGGGCGTCCCGCCCGCTCATATTTCGGCGCCACGCGCCGATGCGGGCCAGAGGCCCGCGCTCCCAGGGTACTAGCGATTGAATTGGGCGGGGCTTTGGGGTTCACTGGGCGGTCAGCGTTTGTCTCACTACGGACAGACACGATGCCGCCCACGTCGATTTTCGGAACGAGCGAGACGCACGGCGTTCTGCAGCAGGTTGGCGCCCAGGTCAGCGCATCAAGCGACGGGCTGGGGTGGACGTCGACGTTTGCCTCGACCCAGCGTGAGCAGCCCTACGAAGCAAACTTTCCCGCGCTGTCCGACAGCCTGATGGTCCTGCATCGCGGCGGTCCCGTCGACCTCATCTACAACACTGGCCGCCAGTCGATATCCCGGCATATTCCCAAGGGTGGCGTTTTCTTCCTGCCTGCGGGCCAGGAGTGCCATATCCGTTTGCGTGGCCTGCTCGACACCACGCACATCTATCTCCGCTCGGCGCTGTTCGAGGCCGAGGGTCGGCCGGTTGCGACGACGGGCCTGGCACCCCTGTTCGGCGAGCGCGATCCTGTCCTGGAGCATCTGGCCGGCGCGGTGGGCACGATCCTCGCCGAGGCGGCGCCATCGCTGGCTGTCGATCCGATCGCCAAGGCATTGGCCGGCCGCTTCATCGATCTGAACTTCCGCAAGCCCACGCTCGAGCCGCCGCGACGGCACTACCAACTGACGAACCGGCAGTGGCATCGCGTTCGCGATTTCATCGAAACCCATATCCACGCCGATATCAGGCTCGACACCCTGGCCACCCTCTGCAGCGTCAGCCCGGACTATTTCCTGCGCACCTTCAAGGCCACCACCGGCGTGTCGCCCTACCAGTATGTCCTCACCTGCCGCGTCGAACGCGCCAAACGGCTCCTGGCCGAGGACAGCGGTGCCAGCCTCGCCGAGATCGCCGTGCGCTGCGGCTTTTCCCACCAGGAGCATCTGAGCCGGATGTTCCGCCGCTTCACGGGCGTCACGCCGGGCCAGTACCGTCGCAGCAGCAACTAGGGTCCGGGCCGCCACATTTTCGCGATTCTGTGCAGAGCCGTCCGGATTTCGTGCAGGCCACACGTCGTTTGCCGGGATAGCTTGTTGCCAAGACACAGAGGCCAGGGAGGCAATCATGCCCGATGTGAAGACCGTGTTCGGCTCACTGGCGGACTACCAGAAGGGCGGCATCCAGGTCATCAATGATGACCCCAGGAACTACGTGTTCTCCAATGTCTTCGAGGTGGCGTCGAAGGCCCAGCCTTACGAGCGCATCGCCGTCGGCAAGAACTTCGAGTACGTGATCGAATGCCTGCGCGTCGAGGGCACGTCGCCCTGGTACACCTGCGATCATGACGAGTTCGCGCTGGTCATGGACGGCACCGTCGAGGTGCGGCTGCAGAAGACCGGTGCCGGCCAGTCGGCCACGGCGGGCAGCGACGGCGCCGTACTGGTGAAGGGCGAACCGGGTGGCGCCAAGATGGGCCGCATCGTCTGCCGCCGCGGCCACATGGCGCTGCTGCCCAAGGGCACCGCCTATCAGTTCCACGCCGACAAGCCCGGTGTGATCACCATTCAGACCGTTCAGGGCCCGCTCACCATCGAGCGCTGGGCCGAGATCTGCGAAACCAAGTCGATCTGAGGGAGTCCCGAGATGTCGAGCGCCATCGCCGTCCAGGCTTCCGAGCCGGACAACTACTACGGCTACCGCAGCTTCAAGCAAGGCAAGTTCGAGTTCAGCCGCGACGAGTATTTCGTCAAGGTGAAGTGGCCCAAGGGCAGCCACCTGATGCCGGCCGATGTATTCCTGCGCGCCCTGCAGCGCGACGTCGCATGGAATTTCTTCTATGGCACCGTCAATTTCGATCATGTGTTCGGCACACTGAACCACTACGGCACGGTCGACGTGTTCGCCGGCCGCTTCAACGATGCCTACCGCAAGGCCGGTCTCGACTATGTCGAGACCTACAAGTCCGAGGAGTTGATGGCCACCTTCAAGGCCATCCTCGATGACTGGACCAACAAGGGCTACGACCCGTTCGCGGCACCGGAAGAGACGGCCAATCCCTACGGCCGCAAGAACGGCAGCAACATCGATGCCATCACCCGCCAGCGCGTGACCGCCCAGCGCATGGTGAGCTGCGCCGGCGACACACCGATCCGCACCGACCAGAACGGCTATCCCGTGAACCGGCACTTCGCCGACGTCTCGCAGGACCAGCCCGAGATCCACGCCGAGAAGGGCTTCGAGGGCGAGGTGCGTGCCTTCAACCTGTTCGGCTACCTGTCGCGCTCCGATGTGACCTGGAATCCCAGCGTCTGCTCAGTAGTGCGCGACAGCCTGTACTGCCCGACGTCGGAGGAATTCATCCTGCCGGTCGAGCACGGCAACGACCGCGTCGAATGGTTCCTGCAGATGTCCGACGAGATCACCTGGGTGGTAAAGGACAAGGAAACCGGTGCGCCGCGCGCCAATGTCACCATGCGCGCCGGCGATATCGCCGCCATGCCGGCCGACATCCGCCACCAGGGCTACTCGGCCAAGCGCTCGATGCTGCTGGTGTGGGAGAACAACTCCGGCAAGATCCCTGAGCTGATCGCCAGCGGCAAGGCGCCGGTCACGCCGGTGAAGTTCTGACCGACTGTTACCTTCCCCCGCTTGCGGGGGAAGGTGCCCGAAGGGCGGATGGGGGTGCTCGAACGAATCGGGCGCGTATCACCCGACATGGTTGTTGCTGCAACATCCCCCATCCGGCGCTACGCGCTACCTTCCCCCGCAAGCGGGGGAAGGTAGAAGTTGAAGCGCCAGGAGGGCGCAATGGGTTATCAGACCAAGCTCTTCGTCGGCGGCGACTTCGTGTCGGCGCAGGATGGCGCCACATTCGCCACACTGAACCCGCACGACGGATCGGTGATCGCCGAGGTGGCAGAAGCGAAAGCGGCTGATGTCGATCGCGCTGTCGATGCCGCACGCAAGGCCTTCCCGGCCTGGCGCGACATGCCGGCGGCCGAACGCGGACGGCTGCTGCTGAAGCTGGCTGACAAGATCGAGGAGAACATCGACGCACTGGCGCGCCTGGAGGCGATCGACACCGGCCACCCTTTGAAGGATGCGCGCGTGCTCGACGTGCCGCGCACGGCAGCGACCTTCCGCTATTTCGGCGGCATGGCCGACAAGGTCCAGGGCTCCGTCGTGCCCGTCGAAGCCGGGTTCCTGAATTACGTGCAGCGCGAGCCGCTGGGCGTCGTGGGCCAGATCGTGCCCTGGAACTTCCCGCTGATGTTCACCAGCTGGAAGATGGGTCCGGCGCTGGCGGCGGGAAACACCGTCGTGCTGAAGCCCGCCGAGCTGACGCCACTGTCGACCCTGCGCATCGCCGAGCTGATGGCTGAGGTCGGCTTCCCCGAGGGCGTGGTGAACATCGTGCCCGGCTACGGCGCTACCGCCGGCCAGCGGCTGGCCGAGCATCCCGGCGTGGCCAAGATCGCCTTCACTGGCTCGACGGCGACCGGGCGCAAGATCGTCGAGGCCTCTGCCGGCAACCTCAAGCGCGTACAGCTGGAACTGGGTGGCAAGGGCGCCAACATCGTGTTTGACGACGCTGACCTGAAGGCGGCGGTCAACGGCTCCGCCTTCGCGATCTTTCACAACCAGGGCCAGGCCTGCATCGCCGGCTCGCGCCTGTTACTGCAGGAGAAGATCGCCGATCAGTTCCTCGACGGTTTCGTCAAGCTCGCCGCCTCGATCCGGGTCGGCGATCCACTCGATCCGGCGACGGAGATGGGACCGCTGACCTCGGCCGGCCATCGCGACCGCGTGCTGGCCTACTGCAAGATCGCGCATCAGGCCGGCAGCGAGATCCTGACGGGCGGCGAGCCTCCCGCCGATACCGCGCTGAGCAAGGGTTACTACGTGAAGCCCACCGTGGTCACGGCGCAGCCGCAGGACCGCATCTGCATGGAGGAGGTGTTCGGCCCGTTCGTCAGCGTCACCCGCTTCAAGGACGAGGACGAGGTGATCCGCATCGCCAACGCCACGGACTACGGCCTGGGCGGCGGCCTGTGGACCGCCGACCTGCAGCGCGCCCATCGCGTTGCCGGCGCCATGCAAGCCGGCATGGTGTGGATCAATTCGTACAAGCGCGTGAACCCCGGTTCGCCGTTCGGCGGCGTCAAGGCCTCGGGCTACGGCCGCGAGATGGGTTTCGAGGCGATGCACGACTACACCGACGCCAAGTCCGTTTGGGTGAACGTCGATGCCCGCCTGCCGCCGTGGTATCCGCGATGATACGCGCGTCGTACCGCGCCTGCCGTCGTCCTGGGCGCAGCGAAGGACCTTGCGGTGCGCCGATCGAATGGCGGCGTGCGTGCGAGACACGAAGATTTCACCACAGAGGCACAGAGCTACACAGAGGGAAAAGAGGGCGCGCCGGAGGCGCAGTTCGGCTTTTCTCTGTGTTCCTCTGTGCCTCTGTGGTGAAATCTTCCAGCAGCGGCTTGTCCTTACGATCGTATGCGATCGACGCGCCGCAAGGTCCTTCGCTGCGCTCAGGACGACGGGGGGCCGAACTATGATCCGCCCCTTCACCTACGACCAGTTGCCGGGCCGGGTGGTGTTCGGGCCGGGTACGCTCGCGCGCCTGCCGGAGGAGGTCGCGCGCCTGGGTGCGGAGCGTGCCATCGTGCTGTCGACACCGGAGCAGGCCGCCGTGGCGCACGACGTCGCCCGCCATCTCGGCGCACGCAACGCCGGTGTCTTCGCCAAGGCCGTCATGCACGTGCCGATCGAGACCGCGCGCGAGGCCCGTGCCGAGGCGCGGCGGCTGAATGCCGACTGCGCTGTTGCTGTCGGTGGCGGCTCGACCACCGGGCTGGGCAAGGCCATCGCGCTCGACAGCGGCCTGCCGATCATCGCGGTGCCCACCACCTATGCCGGATCGGAGATGACGCCGATCTACGGCCTCACCGAAGGCGGTCTGAAGAAGACCGGCCGCGATCCCCGCGTACTGCCGCGCGCCGTGATCTACGACCCGACGCTGACCCTGAGCCTGCCGGCGGCGCTGTCGGCCACCAGCGGCATGAATGCCATCGCCCATTGCGTGGAGGCGCTCTACGCCGTCGACGCCAACCCCATCGTGTCGATGTGGGCGGCGGAAGGTATTCGCGCCCTGGCCAGGGCGCTGCCCGCCATCGTCGCTGAACCGGACGACCTTGGCGCACGCACGGATGCGCTTTATGGCGCCTGGCTCGCCGGTGCTTCGCTGGGTGCCGTCAGCATGGCGCTGCACCACAAGCTCTGCCACACGCTGGGCGGCACGTTCAACCTGCCGCACGCCGAGACGCACACCATCGTGCTGCCGCACGCCACGGCCTACAACAGCGCCGCCGCACCCGATGCGATGACGAGCATTGCCCGCGCGATCGGCAGCGCAGACGCAGCCCGCGGCCTCTACGATCTCGCCCAGCGTCTGGGCGCGCCGCTGTCCCTGCGCGCGCTCGGTTTGCAGGAGTCCGATCTCGACCGCGCGGCCGAGATCGCCAGCAGCGCACCCTACCCCAACCCGCGTCCCATCGATCGCACTGCCATCCGTCAACTGTTGCAGAATGCCTGGGCGGGATCGCCGCCGTCTGTCTAAGAAAACACAACCAAGGAGGAAGCCATGAGGGAGACACGCATTAAGCGCCGCGACGCGCTTACCGGCGCCGCCGGCCTGATCGCAGCCGGTGCTATCGGCGCCCCGGCCATCGCCCAGACCAAGCGCATCAAGATCGGCTA
>Ga0187894_10000507_pt1 | contig 52795 bp, 48 predicted proteins | sample GBC1701081metaG_FD_136650 | JGI IMG/M metagenome (GOLD analysis project Ga0187894, IMG submission 136650) | White microbial mat communities from a lava cave in the Kipuka Kanohina Cave System on the Island of Hawaii, USA - GBC170108-1 metaG ...
CCGAGCGTCGCGGGCGGCGATCACGCCGCGACGTACGTCGAGCACGCGGTGTTGAACTGGCTGAAGACGATCACCGGCTATCCGGCCGCGAGCGGCGGCGTGTTGACGAGCGGCGGGAGCGTGGCGACGTTCGTCGGCCTCGCGGTGATGCGTCATGTGAAGACGGACGGCACGGACCGCGCGCGCGGCCTGACGGATCACTCGACGCCGCCGGTCGTCTACACGTCCGCGCAGGGCCATTCCTGCATCCAGAAAGCGGTGGAGCTGCTGGGGATCGGTAGCGATCGGCTGCGGCGCATCCCGACCGACGCGGAGTTCCGGATGGACGTCGCGGCGTTGCGCCGCCAGATCGCGGACGACCGCGCCAGCGGCTTCGAACCGGTCTGCGTCGTCGCCAGCGCGGGCACGGTGAATACGGGCGCGATCGATCCGCTCGATGCGATTGCGGACGTCTGCCAGGACGAGGGCCTGTGGATGCACGTCGACGGCGCGTACGGCGCGGTCGCGCGCCTGACGGACACGGACGGCGCGCTGTTCCGCGGCCTGGAGCGCGCCGACAGCCTCGGGCTCGACGCGCACAAGTGGCTCTACATGCCCATCGAATGCGGCTGCGCGCTCGTGCGCGACGCCGCCGCGATGCGAGCCGCGTTCAGCCTCGTCCCGTCGTACCTGCGCGACGACACCGCGTGGCCGTGGTTCAGCGAGTTCACGATCCAGCAGACGCGCGGCTTCAAAGCGCTGAAGCTGTGGATGGTGATCCAGCAGATCGGCCTCGACGGCTACCGCCAGGCGATCGCGCGCGACATCGCGCTCGCCCGATCGCTCCAGGCCAGGATCGCTGCGCGTGCCGACTTCACCCTCGTCGCCGCCGGGCCGCTGAGCATCACCTGCTTCCGCTACACGCCCGCCGATCTCACCGACGCCGCGGACGCACCGCGCCTCGACGCACTCAACAAATCGCTGCTCGACATCGTCCAGCGCGAGGGCCGCGCGTATCTCACGAGCACCGAACTGGACGGGAGACCCGTGCTGCGCGCGTGCATCGTGAACTTCCGCACGACCGAGGCGGACCTCGACGAACTGCTCGACGTCGTCGCGGACGCCGGCCGCCGCGTCCGCGCCGGCGCCTCATAGCCGCGCAGCCGCGTGAGCACGCGGATGCACCCGATACGCAAGACTGCTCATCCCACAGGCGGTCACTGTTCGATCTCGCGCGCATGCCCTTCCGCGAAGACGAGTTGGTACAAGACGAGATACGGCGTGATGGATTCATTCCGCTGGATCCTTCACCGCTCTGGATCTTTCATCGAACGTCTCGCGGGCCGCGTGGACCGTTCGTCCCGTCATCCCGGAGATTGGTCCGATGATGCGGGCCTTTCATCCGTTCGCGGGCGATGCGTGTACAGGCGCCGTACCCGGCATCACGATTGCTGAGGACTTCATGGCCCACGCGTCCATGACTTGTGACGGGCCTTCACGAACCGAGATTACGGGAGGCACCATGTTTTCGATCCGCAGGCTCTTGTGCGGAGTGGCTGGCGGTCTGCTCGTCGCCAGTCTCGCTACCGCTCAGGGCAATCCGACAGGCACCATCTCCGGACGCGTCGTGCAACAGGACGGCGCAGTCCTTCCCGGAGTCACCGTCTCCGCGACGTCCCCCGCGCTGCAGGGCGCGCGGACGGTGACGTCGTCCACCAACGGCGACTTCATCCTGCCCTTCCTGCCGCCAGGGGATTACACGGTCACGTTCGAACTGTCCGGTTTCAAGACCATCGAGCAGACCACCAAGGTCGCGGCGGCACAGACCGTCCCGCTGGACATCACGCTCGACATCGCGACGGTGACCGAGACCATCACGGTCTCCGCGCAGGCCCAGGAATTCTCGCAGACCGCGCCCGTGGCCAGCACGTACCGCGCGGACCTGGTCAACACGCTCCCGTCCGACCGCTCACTCAATGCGACAATCCTCCTCGCGCCGAACGCGTCCGCGGCCGGCCCGAGCAACAACAACAACGACGCGGCCACCGCCACCATCGTCATTGCCGGCGCCGCATCGTTCGAGAACCTGTTCCTCATCAACGGGGTCGTCGTCAACGAGAACCTCCGCGGGCAGGCCTCGCCGCTGTTCATCGAGGACGCCATCCAGGAAACGACCATCACCAGCGGATCGATCTCGGCGGAGTTCGGCCGCTTCTCCGGCGGCGTCGTCAACGCCATCACCAAGTCCGGCGGCAACAACTTCTCCGGCTCCTTCCGCACGACGTTGACGAATGACGACTGGCGGACGCTGTCGCCGTTCCAGGGCGACCGCAAGGTGGACGACACGATTCCGACGTACGAGTTCACGGCCGGCGGACCGATCGTCCGCGATCGCCTGTGGTTCTTCGGCGCCGGACGCTTCGTCGATCGCGTCGAGGCGCGGCAGGGCGACATCACGGGCATCCCGTACGACTTCTCGTCGAACGAGAAGCGCTTCGAGGGCAAGGGCACGTATTCCTTCGCGCCGAACCACACCGTCCGCGGGTCCTACATCGGCCGCCGGCGGGACGAGCAGAACGCGCGTCAGTTCAACGTGATGGACCTGCGCAGCCTCTTCACCCGCAGCCTGCCCGAGAATCTGTATTCCGCGAACTACACCGGCATCCTGTCGACGAACTTCTTCGTCGAAGGCCAGTACTCGCGCCGCGATCTGAAGTTCGACGGGTCCGGCTCGTCCAGCACGGACATCATCGACGGCACACTCGTCATCGACTCCGCGCGCGCCACGCGCTACTGGTCACCAACGTTCTGCTCCGTCTGCGCCGATCCCGAGGAACGCAAGAACGAGGACATCCTCCTCAAGGCGAACTACTTCCTCTCGACGAACCGGACGGGCTCGCACAATCTGGTCTTCGGCTACGACATGTTCAACGACATCCGCCGCGCCGAGAACCATCAGTCCGGCAGCGGGTATCGCGTCCTCGGATCGACGTCGATCATCCGTGACGGCCAGGTCTATCCGTCATGGCAGCCGGGTGCGAGCACGACGATTCAGTGGAACCCGATCACGCAGAACAGCCTCGGCACGAACTTCCGCACGCACTCGCTGTTCGTGAACGACACGTGGCGCATGAACGAGCGCGTCAGCCTGAACGTCGGCATCCGCTGGGACAAGAACGACGGCAAGGACAGCGCCGGCTCCAGCGTCGTGCGCGACAGCGCCTTCAGCCCGCGTCTCGCCATCACGTGGGATCCGGCCGGCAACGGCCGCTGGACGATCAACGGCGGCTACGGCCGCTACGTCGCGGGCATCGCGAATTCCGTCGCGGACGGCGGATCCGGCGCGGGCTCGCCGGCGACGTATCAGTTCCGCTATGACGGTCCGGCGATCAATCCGGACGTCAACGCCGCGACGTCCGGCCTCGTGACGACGGACGCCGCGCTGCGGACGCTGTTCGGCTGGTTCTTCGACAACGGCGGCACGAACCGGACGCCGACACTGGTGCAGTTGCCGGGCGTGTCGACGCGGGTCGGCGGGAATCTGGTCTCGCCGAGCGTGCAGGAACTGACGGGCGGCGTGTCGCGGCAGTTGGGATCGCGCGCGCTCGTGCGTGCGGACGTCATCTATCGCAACTTCACCGACTTCTACGCCTCGCGGCGCGATCTGACGACGGGCAACGTGCTCGATCCGATCGGCCGTCCGCAGGATCTGTCGATCATCGAGAACAGCGAATTGCCCGAGCGGAAGCACACGGCCATGAGCCTGCAGGCCAGCTATCGCCTGTCCAGCAGTCTGCAGATCGCGGGCAACTACACGCTGTCGAAGTCGTGGGGGAATTTCGACGGGGAGACGCTGGCGAACGGGCCGATCACGGCGGCGTCCGTCACGGCGGGCAGCGCGGGTCAGGCGACGACCGGGTTCCTCTTCTATCCGGAGTTCAACGACCCGGCGTGGAACCGTCCCGACGGCGACATCACCGTCGACCAGCGGCATCGCGCGCGCGTCTACGGCGTGTGGACGACGCCGATCGCGCCGCGGTTCGGTTCGCTGACGGTGAGCCTGCTGCACACGGTGAACACCGGCCAGCCGTACGGCGCGGTCGGGCTCGTGTCCGTGGCGAACGTGACGAATCCGGGCTACGTCGCGCCGCCGACGCGCGCCGCGTACTACTTCACCGATCGCGACGCGTTCCGGACGGACACGATCAACCGGACGGACCTCTCGACCAACTACGCCTATCGCTTCGGCCAGACGAAGAGCGAGCTGTTCTTCCAGGCGCAGATCTTCAACCTGTTCGACCGGCAGGACATCGCCGACCCGAACAGCATCATCCTCACGACGCAGACGCGGACGGGCGGGACGCTGGATCTCACGGCGTTCGATCCGTTCGTCGACACGCCGGTGGAAGGCACGCACTGGCGCCGCGGCCCGGGCTTCGGCGACGCACGCAACCGCTTCGCGTATCAGACGCCGCGGACGCTGCGGCTGTCGATGGGCATCCGCTTCTAGGTCCGCTCTCACTCGTGCGTATCCCCGGCCGGTGCGCCGGTCGGGGATCGATCGCTCCACTCCCCGCGGATCGCATCCCAGCACCTCCTACCTCAGCTTCCCCACTTCTCGCGGAGACGTGAATGCGCACGGGCGCCCTGACAAAGTCACACCGGCCGTGCGTACGGCTGTCGAGCGACCGTCCTGCGGGGGTTTCTGCTAGAGTAAACGGCTGCGTGGGGGCGCCGGCTCCGGCCCTGGCGCGTCCGTGTGGGGTTTCAGATAAGCGGCATGATCATACTGCGAAAGATCTGGTTGAAGGCGTGGGGGCTGCGGTCGTGGCAGCTCAGACGGAGTGGACGCGCGATTATCGGGACGGTGGAGCGGCCGCTGCCGGGTCAGCCGTCGGTCCACGGGTTCGAAGTCAAAGGCTGGGTCGTCGCGCCGCCGGGGCAGACCGTCGCGGTGGTGGTGACGGCGAACGGCCAGCGCGTATGGGAAGGCGTGGCGGAGACGGCCCGGCCTGACGTCACGCCGAAGGACGACCGTCAGCCGCGCGGCTTCAGCGGTTTCGCGAAGCTCACGACGCTGCCGCCGTCGCGCATCATCTGGGTGCAGGTGCATGCCGGCGAACGCGGACAGCCGGTCGAGTCGTACGCGCTGCTGCACTCGTTCCCCATCCGGCGCACGCAGACCAGCCGTCAGCCGCCGCGCTGGGCGTACGGCGCGGTCTGGAACAATTCATCCCGCACGCTCCGCAACGCCCGCATTTCGGTCGCCGGCTACGCCGATCAGGCCGAGTGGGACCGCTCCGGCCTGTCGACGGCGCAGCACATCGCCAAGGTCACCCGCATGACGCCGAATGACGCGGTGCTGGAGATTGGCTGCGGCGCGGGCCGCGTCGGAGACAAGATGGCGCCGATGTGCCGCGAGTGGACGGGCGCGGACGTGTCGCAGAACATGCTCGGCTTCGCGAAGGAAGCCCTGACGAAGCATCCGAACGTCCGCTTCGTCCACTTGAACGGCTTCGACCTGACCGGCGTCCCCGACGCCGCTGTCGACATCGTCTATTGCACCGCCGTGTTCATGCACCTGGACGAGTGGGATCGCTATCGCTACGTCAGCGAAGCCTTCCGCATCCTGCGTCCCGGCGGCCGCGTCTACTTCGACAATTTCGATCTCCGCAGCCCGCAAGGCTGGGCGCTGTTCCAGGACATGTGCAATCTCGACGTCGCCGTCCGCCCGCCAAACGTGAGCAAGGCCTCGACCGCCGAGGAGCTGAGCTGGTATGCCGAGAAAGCCGGCTTCGAGCAGGTCGGCATCGAAACCGGCGAGCTGTGGGTGACCGCCACGGGCCGCAAGCCTGCCGCATAGCTTGCGCGCGCGTCAGGCGTACGCGGACTCGTCGTCCGCGCTCGGACCGTAGATGCCCGGCACGGGGACGTCGAGCATCCGCAGGTAGACGATCAACTGCCCGCGGTGGTGCGCGAGGTGGTTCATGATCGCCATGCGCAGGACTTCGGCGCGCGTCATCGCGCAGACGTCCTGCTCGCGGACGAGCAGCGTCCATGGCCGCGCCAGATCGTCATCCGAGAGGCCGTACAGATAGTCGCGGCCCTGACACGCGCTCCGCTCGAAGCAGGCCAGCAGCTCAGCGCTCGACGTCGGACAGGCCGGCTCCAGCACCGCCACTTCCTCGCCATCTTCCGGCCCCTCGTCCACCATCGTTGACGCCCACATCGGCAGCGTCGCGACATGACTGGCGAGCCGCGCCAGCGACATCGACTTCGCGTGAGGACGCCACGCGAACTTGTCCGCCGGCACGCGCTCCAGCACCTTCCGCGTCGACGTCATCTCGTATTCGAACTCCGTCTTCAGCAGCTCCAACACCGTCATCTCTGGCTCCTTCGAACGCTCGCGGCATGCGCCAAGGGAGAGTGGCGCGGCCAGCGCTCCCAGTTGAAAAGGGAGGATAGCCGCAGGAAGATGACAGTAGCTGTCATGTATTCTGGTGTTGAATTGTAGGCACAGGTTTATATGCGAGCCGACCGCCTCCTCTCCATCGTGCTGCTGCTCCAGGTCCATAAACGCTTGACCAGTGAGGACTTGGCCAAACGGCTGGAAGTGTCCCGCCGGACCGTGATGCGCGACATGGACGCGCTGTCCGCGGCCGGCGTCCCGGTCCTGGCCGAGCGAGGGCCGGGCGGCGGCTGGGCGCTGGACCGCGCCTGGCGGACGGACCTCACCGGCCTCGACAGTTCCGAGCTGAACGCGGTGTTTCTCGCGCAGCCGCCGCGCATCCTCGCGGACCTCGGCTTGTCGTCCGCGGCGGACCGCGCGATGGTGAAGCTGCTCGCGTCGCTGCCGACCGCGCAGCGGCACGGCGCCGCCGTCATGCGCGAGCGGCTGCACATCGACGTCGAGAGCTGGTGGACGCGGTCGGAGCAGACGCCGTGGCTGCGGCTCGTGCAGGAAGCCGTCTGGCTGGAGCGGATGCTCGAGATCCGCTATGCGACGCGGCCCAACGAGGCGACGGTGCGTTGCGTCGAGCCGCTGGGCCTGGTGGTGAAGAACAGCGCGTGGTATCTGGTGGCGCGGCACGACGGCGAGTTCCGCACGTATCGCGTGTCGCGCATCGAGTCCGCGCTGCTGCTGCACGAGTCGTTCGCGCGGCCCGACGGCTTCGATCTCGCCGCGCACTGGACATCGTCCGCCGCGTCCTACGTCAACCGCCGGCCAACGTACGAGGCCACCCTGCGCGTCGACCGCCGCGGCGCCGGCTGGCTGCGCGGACGCGTCTGGCAGATCGCCACGCCCGGACAAGCCGGGTCATCGACCGCCAGCAACGGAGCCGGCCACATCGACTCAGGTCACGTCGGCCCGGGTCACATGAGCTCGGGCCACGTCAGCCCCAGCCAGACCGGTCCGCGCTGCAACGGCCCGATCGGCGACCCGTTCAGCGGCGTCGATGCGTCGGAGACCCACGTCACCGTGACGCTGCGATTCGAACGCGAAGACGAGGCCTGCTTCCTGGCGCTGGGCCTGGGCGCGTCCGCGGAGGTCATCGCACCGGAATCGCTGCGCACGCGGGTGCTGACCGAAGCCGCCCGCATCGCCGAGCGCGGCGCCGCCACCGCGGCGGTCGCGCCTGCGGCGGCGGCGTCCTGACGAGGCGGCGCGGGCCGGTTCCGTTCGACGCGGACCGCTGATGTGGATGCAATGGCGCCGTGCCGCGAACGTGGGCGCGCGCGGCGGCGGGTTGTTACAAGGCTTCGCGCGGGGAGAAGAATCGCGCGATGATGGCGGTGGTTTGTTCCCATTCGCGCTCGGCGCGCGTGAGGTGTTTGCGGCCGGCGCGCGTCAGCGCGTAGAACTTCGCCTTGCGGTTGTGATCGGACACGCCCCAGGACGCGTCGATGTAGCCTTCCTGTTCCAGCTTCAGCAGCGCCGGATACAGCGTGCCGTAATTGACGACCAGCGCGTCGCCGCTCGTCTGCTCGATGCGGCGCGCGATGCCGTAGCCGTGGAGCGGCCCCAACGCCTCCAGCGTCTTCAACACCATCAACGCCAGCGTGCCCTGCCAGACGTCCGCCTTCTCGCCCATCCGCGCCGCGCTCCTTCCCGGCCCCTTCTCGGCTCTCTTCGCCGCTTTCTTTATCCGCTCTCCTTCTCGGCCTTCTATGGGATTGCCATAGACAGACTGGCACACTTCCTATGGGACTGCAATAGGGACGCGCCTACTCCGCGACGATCTGGATGTTATAGCGGATGTCTTCGCTCTCCGCGGCCTTGATCCATCGCTGGACCTCGCCCGCGAGGCCGTGCAGCGGGAAGAGCGTGCGGCCGAGATCGGCCACCTCCGCGTCGCGGGCGGCAATCAGCGCGGGACGCGATGCCGGCGGCGCGGCGACGATGTCCTGCGCGAGCGCCCAGGCGAAATCGCGCGCGCCGTCCATGCCGAAGTCGAAGATGCGGTCTTCGAGGCCGGGCGCGAAGTCTTCGATCCGTTTCAGGCGGGGTGAAATCTGCCCGAGCTCGTCCTCGACGATGGACACGAGGCGCGCGAGGACGTCGTTGATCCGTTTGAAATCCGGCCAGAGCGCCTGGAGCGCGGACGGCGTCGGCGCGATGGTGGCCGCGGCAATCCCGAGATCGAGGTTGATGTGCGCGTTCATGCCGAGCAGCAGGTGCTGGACGACGAGCGGCGCGGGGTCGTCCAACCGCAAAAAGGCCACCTGCCAGCTCCGGGTAGGTGCGCCTGCCGACGGCGGACCGCCGCTCCCGTGCGCATGCGCGTCCCAGGCGGCCAGGAAGCGGTTCGCGAAGACGACATCCAGCCGCTCCATGCGAGGATTGTCGTCGAACACGTTCCCCGCGATCAGCGCCCGCCGGACGTTGGTCGTCACGCGCTCGTAGAGCGCGGTAAAGTAGCCGATGCGCGCGGCCGACCGCAGCGCATCGTCCAGGATGTCGTTGAGGCGTGCGATCACGCCGTCGATGGTGTCGGGCAGCAGGTCGGCCATCGGTCGATCTCTCTGGAAAAGGACGGGCGGTTCGCCGCCGCACTATTCTAATCAATGAGTGTCTAGTCAACGAGTCTCTGGTCAAGGACTCTCGTCAAGGAGGAACCTGCATGCGTGTGAGAGGAACGATTGCCATCGCCGTGCTGACGATGTCCCTCGCGACCGCGGCCGCGGCGTCCGCCGCCGTGAAGACGCGCGAGGTGGAGTACACGCAAGGCGGCACGACCCTGCGCGGTCTGATCGCGTGGGACGACGCGGTGAAGGAGAAGCGGCCGGGCGTGCTCGTCGTCCACGAATGGTGGGGACACAACGAGCACGTGCGGAACCAGGCCAGGCGGCTGGCGGAGGCGGGCTACGTCGGGTTCGCGTTGGATCTGTACGGCAAGGGCAAGGTGACCGGTCACCCGAAGGAGGCGGAAGCCTTCATGCAGGAGGCGATGAAGGATCCGGCGGCGCTCGCGGCGCGGTTCACCGCGGCGATCGATCAGCTCAAGCAGGACTCGCACGTCGACCCGGAGAAGATTGCGGCGCTCGGGTACTGCTTCGGCGGCGCCGTCGCGCTGGAGATGGTCCGCTCCGGCGCCGACCTCGACGCCGTCGTGACGTTCCACGGCCTGCTCGCCACGAAATCGCCGGCGAAGCCGGGTCAGGTCAAGGCGCGCATCCTGGTGTTCACGGGTGACGAGGATCCGATGGTACCCGCGGCGCAGGTGGCGGCGTTCGAAACGGAGATGAAGAACGCGAACATCACCTATCGCGTCGTCCATTTCCCGAACGCACGGCATGCGTTCACGAATCCGGACGCGGCCAAGGCCGGCATGGACGCGCTGCACTACGATCGCAGCGCCGACCGCGAGTCGTGGACGAAAACGCTGGCGTTCCTGAAGGACGTCTTCGCCCAGTAGCCCGACAGGCAGTGGCACGGTCGCGCACCAGCGCCGACCGCGAGACGGACGCGCGGGGTGGTCAGGCCTTGCCGTAGAACTGCTTCGCGCGCTCCGTAACCGCGACGATGAAGTCGGTCTTGCCGGTGGAATAGCCGACGCGATCCTGGGGATACGCGGCCGCGAGGTCGTGCTTGAGGCGCGCGTACTCGCCGGCGACGTCGGGATGGGCGATCAGGAAATCGCGGAAGTACAGCCGATCCCAGTGCGGGAAATGGGCTTCGACCATGTGGATGTGGTGCGTGCGGGCCCCGCTGGCCGCGTCGCGCTTGATGAACCACGCGTAGAAGGGACCGTGATCGCCGAGCGACGGGCGCCAGAGGTACTCGTAGCCTTGCGCTTCCAGCACCGGCACGATCCGCTCGCGGGTCGCGTCGAGGTCGGTGACGTCGACGAGGACGTCGATCACCGCCTTCGCGGCCAGGCCCGGCACGGCGGTGCTGCCGAAGTGTTCGATGCGACGGATCAACTCGCGCGGCAGGCAGGACCACAGGTGCGCCGCCTCCTGGCGGAACAGGTCCGGCCAGCGCGGATCGGACGGGACGATCACGACGTCTTCGCGGATCAGTCGTTGAATGTGCTCTTCTTCGGCTTCGGTTCCCATACGACGTTCGAAACGATCTTCGCGAAGGCGGTCAGCGGCGCCGCCGGCGTGGACGCGCCAGCGCGGCTCGCAGCGTGGCGGCGACGCGGGTCAGCGGCTCGCCGAGCGCGGAGCCGCGGCGCCACGCCAGCGCGAGCGTGCGTCCGGGCCCCGGCTGTACGAACGGCCGGACGCGCAACTGACCTCGTCGATTCTCGACCGGCAGCGCGAGCGATGGCAAGAGGGTGACGCCGGAGCTCGCGCTCACCATCTGCACCAGCGTCGACAGACTGGTCGCGCGGAAGCCCACCTCGTTCGCGCCCGCGCGCGCGCAGAGGCCAAGCGCCTGATCGCGGAAGCAGTGGCCGTCCTCCAGCAGCAGCACGGTCTCGCCCTGCAGGATGTCGGGGCTCGCGGGCGTGCGCGGACGCACGAGCGGATGGCCCGGCGCGGCGGCGAGCACGAACGTGTCGCGCGCGAGCCGGGCGTGCTCCAGATCGCCGAGGTCGGCTTCGAGCGCGAGGATCGCGCCGTCGAGCGCGCCGTCCCGTATCTGCCGCACGAGACGGCTCGTGCGTTCCTCGCTCCAGACGATGGTCAGCGTCGGGAACGCGTCCGCGAGCGCCGGCGTCACTTCCGGCAGCAGGTACGGACACACGGTGGGAATGACGCCCAGCCGCAGCGTGCCGCGGAACGGATCCGCGAGCTCGCGCGCCAGCGCCTGCAAGTCGTTGGCGGACACCAGCACGCGGCGGGCCTGCTCGATCAGCGCGGCGCCCGCGACGGACACGCGCACGCGACGGCGATCGCGTTCGAACACCTGTACGCCGAGCGCGCGCTCGGCCAGCGCCACTTGCGCGCTCAATGACGGCTGTGCCACATGACACGCATCGGCCGCTCGTCTGAACCCTCCCAGTTCCGCCACTGCGACGAGATATTGAAGCTGCCGCAGCGAGATTGGCGGGGTTTTCCGCGCATCCATAGGCCAAGGCTATCACTGTTAGGCCCATGATGTCTTGGACGTATCAGCTCGCGCCAGACATACTGTGAGTCACTCACCGTCCCCCAGGGACCGCGGCCAGCATTTGGGGCATGACTGCGACGTCATCGCCGGCCGCGCCGTTCGCGCCTCCTCTCCCACGGCCGCGGAACGAACCACCCTGCGGTGAGCCTGGAGATACCATGTCAACAAAACCGACTCTGACGTCCGAGAATGGTGCGCCCGTCGCCGACAATCAGAACTCTCAGACCGCTGGCCTCGGCGGCCCGACGTTGTTGCAGGATCACTACCTGATTGAGAAGCTCGCGCGCTTCAACCGCGAGCGCATTCCCGAGCGCGTCGTCCACGCGGTCGGCAGCGGCGCGTACGGCGTACTCGAGGTGACGAACCCCGACGTGTCGAAATGGACCCGCATGCGCGTATTCGAGCATGTCGGCAAGAAGACGAATCTCTTCGTGCGGTTCTCCACCGTCGCGGCATCGCGCGGCGGCCCGGACACCGCGCGCGACCCGCGCGGCTTCGCGCTCAAGTTCTACACGGAAGACGGCAACTGGGATCTCGTCGGGAACAACACCCCGGTGTTCTTCATCCGCGACGGCATCAAGTTCCCGGATTTCATCCACTCGCAGAAGCTGGATCCGTACACCAACCGCCAGGAACCGGACAACGTGTGGGACTTCTTCTCGCACTCGCCGGAGGCGACGCACCAGTTCACGTGGCTGTTCGGCGACCGCGGCCTGCCCGCGTCCTACCGCCGCATGGACGGCTTCGGCTCGCACACGTTCCAGTGGAACAACGCGGACGGCGAGCGCTTCTGGGTGAAGTTCCATTTCAAGACGGATCAGGGCATCGAGACGTTCTCGTCCGACCAGGGCGCCGTCGTCGCGGGCCAGGATCAGTTCTATTGCCACAAGGACTTGTACGACGCGATCGAACGCGGCGACTTCCCGAGCTGGACGCTGAAGGTGCAGGTGATGCCCGAGGCCGACGCCGCGACGTACCGCATCGATCCGTTCGATCTGACCAAGGTCTGGAATTATCGCGACTATCCGCTGATCACGATCGGCAGGATGACGCTGAACCGCCTGCCGGAGAACTACTTCGCCGAAGTGGAGCAGGCGGCGTTCGATCCGTCGCACTTCGTGCCGGGCATCGGCCCGTCGCCCGACCGGATGCTGCAGTCGCGCCTCTTCGCGTACGGCGACGCGCACCGCTACCGCCTGGGCATCAATCACACGCGGCTGGCCGTCAACACGCCGCAGGGCGTGCCGGAGGGCGCGCGCAATTACGGACGCGACGGTTTCATGCGGTTCGACGAGAACGGCGGCCGCTCGAAGAATTACGAGCCGAACAGCTTCAACGGGCCGGTGCAGACGAACGAGGAGCTGTATCGGGGGCTGAGCACGAACGGCGTCTCCGGCCACTCTCCGCAGGTGCCGCGCGCGGTGGACGATTTCAAGCAGGCCGGCGATCTGTATCGCCTCCAGCCGGCCGACGCCCAGCAGCGGCTCGTCGATAACATCGCAGGCAGCCTCGCGCAGGTGTCACGCGAGGACATCATCGAGCGGTCCATTTCGCACTTCCGCAAGGCCGACGCCGAGTACGGCCGCCGCATCGCGGAAGGCGTCGCGGCGCGCCGCTCGACGGAGCTCGCGGGACAGGGCCGATGAGCGCCACGCAGACGACCGTCCACGATCGCCCCGGTCACCCTGATCAGCACGGTCACCACGGACATCACGATCGGCCGCACGCTTCGTACGACGCTGCCAGCGCCGCCAGCAGCACTCGCCGTCCGGGCGACCCCCGCCCGGACGGCGTGCTGGTCGAGGCGTCGACGCTCGCCGCGCTGGCGGTGCAGGCCGCACGCGGCGGCGACGAGGAGACGCTGCGGCGCCTGCTCGCGGCCGGCGTCCCCGTGGATGCGACCAGCCCGCGCGGCGATACGCTGCTGATGCTCGCGGCGTACTACGGCCACGCCACCGTCGTCCGCCTGCTGCTCGACGCGGGCGCGGACCCGAACCGCCGCGACGCGAAGGGACAGACGCCGCTGGCCGGCGCCGCATTCAAGGGCCTGATCGCCGTCGCGGACGTGCTCGTCGCGGCCGGCGCGCAGGTCGACGCGGCGTCGCCCGACGGACGCACGCCGCTGATGATAGCGGCCGCGTTCAATCAGGTGGCGATGGTGGAATGGCTGCTCGCGCACGGCGCCGCGTCCGGGGCGCGCGACGCGAGCGGATTGCGCGCCGTGGATCTGGCGCTCGGCATGGCCGCGAACGATGCCGCGGCCGCCTTGAACCGGTAGTCTCGAGCCGGTCGTCTCGAGCCGGTACGCGTCTCGATGCGCGCGGACGTCAGGCCGGCCCGCTACGGGGTCCGGCCGACGCCCAGCGCATCCGCCACGCGGTTGATGTAGTTGAACCAGGACGCGATCAACGTGATCTGCAGGATGGCGCGATCGTCGAAGCCGACGGCATGCAGCCGCTCGTGCCACGCCGGCGTGATCCGCGTCGCGTCCCTGGTGAGCTGGACCACGAAGTCCAGCATCACGCGCTCCGCATCCGTGATCGGCGCGGTGATGTAGTCCTTCCGAATCGCCTCGACCAGCCCCTCATCCAACGTCACTCGACGCAGAAACTCTGCGTGCGAGTCGATTCAATATCGACACCGGTTCGTCTCCGACACCAGCGTCGCGATCATCTCGTGCTGCCGCCGTTCGAGCGGCAGATCGGGCGACATCAGGACGCCGAACGTCGCGAAGGCGTGATAGAGCGCGTCGGGAATCAGGCTGTGCGACGCGACGATGCCCGACGCCGGATCCTCGGGCACCGCCGGCACCGGCGTCGCGTATTCGATGGGATACATCGTCCGCTGCCGGCTGAACGCCTGCTGGAGCTCCTCGGTCGCCGTCACGGGAAAGGTCTTGATCCAGGTCATGGCATGGTCTCGTCTGCGAATGTCGTCCGCTGCTGCGACGTCCGCGGATCCGCGTCGCGCCGATCTACGGCAGCGGCTTCACCAGGATGTTCTTGTAGAACACTTTGCTCTTCGGATCGTGTCCCTGTAGCGCAAACGTGCCGCTGCTCAGCACGCGCAGCGACTTCCCGTCCGCGCGCGACGCCGGCTCCGTATAGTCGACAATCTGCTTGCCGTTGACGGACACCGTGATGTGCTTGCCGCGCACGACGATGTGCTGCGTGAACCACTCGTTGTCGCGCGCCGGCGCGTCGTAGTTGTCCTGAATGTCGTAGAGGCCGCCGGTCCGCTTCGGATCCGTGTGCGAGTTGTTCACCTGCACTTCGTAGCCGCGCTCGGGCCAGCCTCCGTCCTGATAGCGCGTGTGGAAGTAGATGCCGGAGTTCGACCCTGGCGTCGTCATCACATCCAGCTTGATCTCGAAGTTCGTGAAATTGTGCTGCTGGACCGGACCGTCGTAGTAGAGATGCGCACGCCGGCCAAAGACGACGATGGCGCCGTCCTGGACGCTGAAGGTGGCGGCGTTCTGTCCGACCTTCCAGCCGGTCAGGGTCTTGCCGTCGAAGAGGGGAATCCAGCCGTCCTCCGCGCGTCCAGCGGTGGATCCGAACGCGGCGAAGAGGATGACGATGAAGAGGGCGCGACGAGCGAGCGTATTCATGCGCACAGTCTACTCGCTCGCGCGCCGGATCGGACGCGCGGGTGGACGACCCCGCACGCGTTTCGCGATGCGTTACGACTGACCGGCGATCGGCCGGATCTTGACGTTGCGGTAGCAGACCGCGTCGCCGTGATCCTGCAGCAGGACGTGACCCTTCTGCCGCTTGCCGAACCGCTCGATGCCTTTGAACTTGCTCTTGTCGACCGCGGCCAGCACGGCGTCGCTCGACAGGGTGTACGACAGGACCTTCTTGCCGTTCAGCCAGTGCTCGACGACCTGGTCCTTGACGGTGACGCGGCTCTCGTTCCATTCGCCCGCCGGTTTGACCGGCCGGTCGTTCGCCGGCAGGACGTCGTAGAACGCCGCGGTCTGCCGCGTCGGTCCAAGCTGCGCGTCTTGATGCCGCGCATCGTCGATCATCTGGTACTCGTGGCCGATGGCGGCGTCCCGATCTTCGAGGACGAAGTACTTCAGGCCGCTGTTGCCGCCTTCCGACACGCGCCATTCCCACGAGAGCTCGAACTGATCGTACGTGCCGGTGGACACGATGTCGCGCTGGCCGCGCGTGTCGGCGCTGTCGCCTTTCACCACGCACAGCAGGCCATCGGTCGCCTTCCAGCGCGTGCTCTTCGCGTCCGGATTCTTGTACCCACGCCAGCCGGCGAGGTCCTTGCCGTCGAAGAGGAGCGTCCAGCCGGCGCTTTTCTCGGCGGTGGTGAGCTGGTTCGGCGTCTGGGCGACGAGCGCGGGCGCAACGGACAAGGACGCGGCCAGCAGGCCGAGGGATAGAACACGCGAGAGTCGGGACATGGAGCTCCTCCGAAGAAAACCATCGTCGAGCGGCGCACTGCTGTCGACCAGCCCAGGCTGGCGGCCAGACAGGCTGGCGATTAGCCAGGCCCGCGGCAGCCGGCGGCCGGACCCTCATTCTAATCAGTCTCGTTCCGGCAGTCTTGCCGGGATCGGCGTCCTGCCGGTCCGGACCGGCCTGTGTCATGGATGTCCCGGAATCGAGAAAGGTGTACGAATCCGGAATGGCTGGCGTTCTAGACCGGTCATGAGGCGCTAATGACTGGTCGCCTCGGAGGAGGTCCGCATGCTCCGGTACGACGGTGGCCTGCCGGTCGACGCAGGTCAAGGCTCAATCCCGCCGGTGACGGTTGACCCGGCTGATCACGATACATTTCACGTTGTTTCGCGCGCCGGCGCGCGCCGCGCGGCGCCGGACCGTTCCGCCTGTCCCGTGGACGACGAGGCCGCGTATGAGGACGCGGTGGATTACATCCTGGACGAGTGCTTCTTCAACGTGGGTCAGGGTGTCGGCGGACGGAAGACCGTCGACCACGACGCGATCGCGTTCTGGCGCGATCACTTCCGGGCGCGGTTCCTGAGCGCGATGGAGCGGTTCGGCAATACGTGGCTGCGGGACCGCGAGCGCGTGACCGCTGTCAGCCGGCTGCTCGGCGAGCGCGCCGTGGCGCACGCGGAGCAGCGCGGGTCGATTGACGTCGACTGCGCCATCAAGGCCTCGGCGGACGTGGAGAAGTACTGCGTGCTGCACGCCGCACGGCGTCATCGCCGCACCGGCCCCGGCGCGGGCGATCGCTCCGACGCGATGTACGCGGGCTATTGGTGCGCGCCCTGATCGAGCCCGGCACGTCACTCCTCAATCGCAGATGAATCGGACGCGGACAAACGGCGGATCGACATCCGTCGAGGCTCGCCTTTGTCCGCTCCCGCCCTGTCCGTTCGCCTGTTCGTTGCCTGTTCGTTGTCGTCCGTTCGTCTGCCGTTCGTTCTGGTTCGCTTGCCCTTGTCCGCTCGCCCCTGTCCGCTCGCCGTGAGGGAGGGAGGAGGGAGGGTCTTGTCGTGGCAGTAGTCCTTCTGGTCGGACGCGCACCGGCACTCCGTCACGCACTGGCGGAGGAGCTGCGGCGCGGCGGCCATACCGTACGGGAAACAGACGATGCGCGTGCGGCGCTGGCGCGGCTGGACGCGCACGCGTGCGACGCCATCGTCATCGACACGGCGGCGGACAGGCGTCCGCCGCCCGTCACCGTCACCGCGGCGAGCGCAGGCGTCGCCGTCGATCCGCACATGCGCGCGCTGTTCGCCGGCCTCGGGCGCGTCGCCAGCGCGGACAGCACCGTGCTCATCACGGGTGAAACGGGCACCGGCAAGGAGCTCGTCGCGCGCGCGATCTACGCGCGCAGCCGCCGCCGCGCGCACTTCGTGCCGGTGAACTGCGGCGCACTGCCGGACGCGCTGGTGGAAAGCGAGCTGTTCGGCCACAAGAAGGGCGCGTTCACGGGCGCGTGGGCCGACAAGCCGGGACTGGTGGAGGAAGCGGAAGGCGGCGTCCTGTTCCTGGACGAGATCGGCGAGATGCCGATGCCGCTCCAGGTGCGGCTGCTGCGCTTTCTCGACAGCGGCGAAGTACGCCGCGTCGGCGATACGTCCGTGCGGCACGTCGACGTCCGCATCATCGCGGCGACGAACCGGTCTCTCGAAGAGGACGTGGACGCCGGCCGCTTCCGCCGCGATTTGTTCTACCGGCTCAATGTGATCAGCCTGCACCTGCCGCCGCTGCGCGATCGTCCGCGCGACATCCCGGCGCTCGCGCAGCACGCGCTGGCCGCGAGCGCGGGCCGGCTGCGGAAGGACGTCCGCGGCTTCTCGTACGAGGCGCTGCGGCTGCTGCAGGCGTACGCCTGGCCCGGCAACGTCCGTCAGCTCCAGAGTGTCGTCGAATCCGCCGCGGTCGCGGCTGGCGGCGACACGATCGCCGAGGACGATCTGCCCGCCTGCGTCAAACCGCTCGCGCGACTCGTGAAGCGCGAGCCGCTGCTGTCGCCGGAGGCGGACGTCGATCGGCTGACGCGGGCCCTGGCGCGATCCGGCGGGAACCAGACGCACGCGGCCGCGTCGCTCGGCATCAGCCGGACGACGCTGTGGCGGCGCCTGCGACGCGTGGAGACCGTTCGCGAATCGCTGAACGTATAGGCCGGTGCGGGCAACACGCCGTTTCGAGCAGTACCGTTTCGAAGAATACCTGGACGAGGAAGGCGGTCCATCATGATCGATGCGTCAACACAGTCGGCACGTCTGCTCAACTGGTCGCGGGAAGGGGTCTGGTGGGCGGTTCAGAGCAAGCCGCGACAGGAGCTGCGCGCACAGGCGAGCCTGCAGGCGGGCGGCATCCTGACGCTGCTGCCGCTGGTGCGGCGCGCGACACGGGCGCGCGCGGGCGGGGTCGGAACGGCCGGCGTACGCGTCGAACCGTTGTTCCCGCGGTATCTCTTCGCGCGCTGCGATTCGTTGACGACGGCGCGCCACATCCGTTTTGCGCGCGGCGTCGCGCGGATCGTCGGCACGGATGACGGACCGCTGCCGGTCGACGAAGCCATCATCCAGTCGATCGAACAGCGCGTGGCCGCGGACGGCTTCGTCCACCTCGCGCCGGCGCTGCGGCCTGGCGATCGCGTCCGCGTGGTCGCGGGTCCGCTCGAAGGCTTCGTCGGCGTGTTCGACGCGTCGGTCGGCGGCCCGGACCGCGTCCGCCTGCTGCTGGCCGCGCTGCACGGCGATTGCCGCATCCTCGTGGACGAGACGCTCGTCGAGCCGGTGCGCCAGCACGTCTAGCGGTCCGACGCGCCATCCGTCCTCATCCCGCAACGCTCGCACGACCCTCGTACGTGCGAAAAGCCGGCAGCGAGCTCATACGTCTACGCTGTCGGCTTTTCTGCACGGGCGCGCCCGTGGCGTGCGGGCGGCCCGCGCGTGCGTCAGTTAGTTCGCGTTGTCCGCGGAGTCGGCGAACACGTGACGGGACCAGCCCTGCTTCGTCGGATGCTCTTCCACCGGAGCGATCGCTTCTTCGGGAACGAGATCCAGCGCGAAACCGTCGACGGTAAGTTCGTTATTCATCGTTATTCTCCAGATGGTCGGACGTGTGATCGTGGTGATGGATACGCGCGCGCGTCCTCCGGTGGTCGACCTGCGCCAGCGCATGCTGGCCCCGGTCCGGCGGATGTACGGCGTTCTCAGCCTATGCGGTCGAGTGTCCGGAGTCTCGGCGCATCTGCTGAAATTGTCGGCGTTTGTGCTGAAGTTGTGTCCGTCTCCTGCGCAGGTTGCTGCGCGGACGGCTTCCGCATCGCACGCCGATAGTCGCGAGGCGTCGTGTGCGTCAGCTTCTTGAAATCACGCTCGAAGGCCGTGAGATCGCGATAGCCGACGTCGAGCGACACTTCGGTGATGCTGCGAAACGTGTCGCGCATCAGTTGCTGCGCCTTCCTGATTCGCAGCATCTTCAGATAGCCCTTGAAGGACACGCCCACCTCGCGCTTGAAGAGGTGTACGAAGTGCGGCGTGCTCAGCCCCGATTCACGACAGAGATGCGCCAGGCGGATCTTCGCCGTGAGGTGATCGTGGATGTAGCGGACGGCGCGCGCGATGCGCGGATCAATGTCTCGACGCTCCATGACTCAGACCAGCACGCCTTTCAGGACGCCGATCTTCTCGTCCAGCAGCGGCAGCGCGTCAGGAGACAGCGCCGCGAAGGCCTTGCGGAAGCGCGGTGACTCCATGACGTCGAGGATGTAGCTTTGCGTGTAGAAGCGCCGCTGCTGCCGCACGAGATCGGCGCGCGCGTCCATGACCGGTTCGCGCAGGCCCGGCGCCGCGCAGAGATCCAGCAGATCGAAATGACCGACGCGCATCAGCGCGCCATCCAGGAAGTCGACCAGCGCGAAGTAATCGCGGATCGCCGTCAGCTTGCGCGCGTCCGAGTACGGCCGCGCCATCTCCTGCAGCAGCAGCTCGTCCAGCGTGACGTGGCCTGCTTCTTCAATCCAATGGAACTTCAGCAGGTCGGCGAAGTACGGATCCTGTCGTTCGCCCGTCTTGTCGATCGAGCTGAGGTAGTGGATGAACGTCATCGCCTCGCCGTGCAGGATGAACAGCAGCACGCCGAGCGGGTCGTGCTTGAGCACGAACTGGACGAAGTCCGCGGTGCGCGTCATCGCGCGGCAGGGCGACCCGAAGCCCTGTTCGAACTTGCGGCGGAACGCCTGGAACATCAGCGTGTGCTTCATCTCTTCGCTGATGAAGTTCGTCAGCGCCTGCTGCGTTTCGAGTGGCAGGGTGAACCGCTGCCGGCCGACGTAGTCCCAGAGGAAGTCGACGATGACGTCCTCGATGAAGACGATGATGCTGAAGTACTCGTTGCCGCGAAGCTGGCTGAGCGTGAGGCGGACGCGTGGATCGATACGCGCCTGCTGCGCCGCCGGCGTCACCGGATCCGGCATGAACGGCAGGGTGAAGTCGAACGTCGCGTCGCGGCTGACGATCTCTTCGAGGCTCCACGCGTGCTTCACCGACTTGTAATAGAGCCGCAGGAAGTCCTGATCGCGCGCGCGCGCGTCGCGGAAACCAATCGCGTCCGTCGATGTCTCCTCGCGGCGCGCGCGGACGAGCGGCGCCGGGCTTCGCGACGTCATCGGCCCGCGCGCAGGTGCGCCAGTTGTTCGGCCGCCGGCCGGTGATCGGGCTCCAGCTTCAGCGCGGCCTCGAACGACGCGGCGGCCTGCTTCGCGTCGCCTTTCTTCGCCAGATAGCTGCCCATCGCGAAATGCGCGCGCGCGCTGTCGGGACGCCGCGAGAGGATGTAGCGGTAATAGCGATCGGCGCGCGTCCAGTCCTGGCGATCGACCGCCTGCTGGCCGGCGCGCAGCAGCAATTGGTGATCGTAGAGGCCGAGGCTGACCGCCTTGTCGAAGTCCGCGAAGCCCTTGTCGAACTGTTCGAGGATGAACTGCGCGTAGCCGCGCAGCATGTAGCACTCCTGGCAGCCGTACGTGATGCCTTGATCCGCGAGCGCCAGCGCGCCTTCCTTGTCGCCGCCGCCGATCGCCGGCGCGCGCAGCTTGTGCGTCGCGACGTATTTCCGGTAGCGATACACTTTCGTATCGAGGTTGAACGCGCGGTCGTACGACGCGTACGCCGCCTCGGCCCAGCGCCAGCGCGTCAGCGGGTTCGACGCGAGCGCGACGCGCGCCACCGAGATCTGGCCGCTCTGGAAGTGGTGCAGGTCCTGGTTCGGCTCCAGCCGCAGGGCGCGCTCGATGGCCGCCGCGGCCGCGTCGAGATTGCCGTCTTCGCGCAGCAGTTGCGCCTTGAGGTTGTTCGCGCCGCCAGAGGCGACGCCGTTGTGGATCATCCCGTCGACGCAGTACGTCGCGTGACGGCGGTCACCGTTCGTCAGCCAGGCCGTGCATTCCTGCAGCGGCGGCCAGACGCGGACGTAGTCCTCCAGCGCGATCCCTTCCAATGGCTCCGGCTTCTGCGCGCGCGCGGCGGACGGCGTCCCCAGGACGCCCGCGCCCGCGACACACAGACACAACGACAGCAGGCCGACGCGAGTCATGCGGCGCTCCTCGAACAGAGAGTGTGTGGTGGCGATCGAATCGACAGCGATGGCGGCGTGAGCCAGGCGGCGGCCGCTACTGGCCCCGCGCGGTGGTGAGATAGCCCGATTCCTTCGGCACGGGACTGCCGTGGATGTGGACGATCTTCCAGCTCCCATCGATCCGCTTGAACACGTTCGTCGTCCTCGCGGTGTAGTTCCGCGAGAGCCCGCCGATCTGCAGGTAGATCGTCGTGTAGTTCAGATTGATGGCAACGTCGCCCAGGACCTCGAACGTGTCGTCATGCGTGCTCATGCGGAAGATCGCGACCGGCGGAATGGACGCGAAGAACGTCTCCAACACCGCACGCCCGCGCACGGGTCCTTCGATGAGCATCGGCACGAACGGGTTCGGCAGGAAGAAGGTCACGTCTTCCGTGTCGGCAATCGTCGCCATGAGCTGTTCGAGGTTGCGTCCTTCGTAAGCGGACGTGAAGGCCCGCATGAGCGCCTTCAACGCGTCGAGGTCCGCCTGCGTCGCCGCGTCCCGTGCTTCGTCCGCCGCCGTCAGACCGGACGCCAGACCCGGGGCTAGGCCCGACGCCAGGCCGGGCGCTGGCGCCACACCAGACAGCACGGCCATCGCGCACGCCACGCAGGCGGCGCGCCATCGTTGCTCGATCGTCATGACAGGATCTCCAGGAGGTGCGCCAGGAAGAGGCGCGTCAGTCGAGGCGCGTCATCACGAGCGCGATGCGCTCGCCGAGCGAGCCGAAGGACGTCAGCAGACAGACGCGGCCGTCGAACGGACGCGCGCCGTGGACGAGATCGAGCGCGTCGTTCGGACGCGGCGCCCGTCCGCCGAGGCGGCCGTCGCGCAAGGCCAGCGCCGCCGCCGCGGCTTGAAAGGCGCCCGTCGCTCCGTGCGCGTCGCCCGTCTGCGCGCAGACCGCCATCACCGGCACGCGCCGCTCGCCAAAGAGCCGGCGCAGCGCCTCGGCTTCCGCCGCGTCGGACGCCGGATCGCCCTGCGCGCCGCTGACCACGCAGTCGACGTCGGCTGCGGTGATCCCGCTCTCGTCGAGCGCACGCATCACAACGTCCACCATCGACTCGACCCGCGGCGTCCGCCGCGCGATGACATCCGGATCGAAGCCGGACGCGACGCCGCGAATCTCCGCCCAGGGCGCCGCGCCCCGTTCCCGGGCCTGCGGCTCACGTTCGAGGATCAGGCACGCGCCGCCTTCACCCATCACGACGCCAGCGCCGCCAAACGGTCCCGGCCAGTCGTCTCCGCCATCAGCGTCCGCGCGATACAGCCGTCCGCTCCACCAGGCCGCGCCGTAGGTCGCTTCGCACAACTCCTCGACGCCGCCGGCAATGACCAGCGTCGCTTCGCGCGCGCGCAGCACCGACGCGGCGACGCCGATGGCTTCGAGGCCGGCCGCGTGGCCGCTGGACAGCGTCGAGGTCTGGCTGTGATAGCCCTCGAACACGGAGATCTGGCACGCCGGCGCGGACACGCCGGTGTTGGGAAACATCAGCGGATCGACGAAGCCCTTCGCGGCGTCGCGGTCGAATTCCAGCATCTGGTTCGTACAGGAGCCGTTGGTGCCAAGGACGACACCGGTCGCGGCGGGGTCGGGCGCGCGGTCCACGAAGCCCGCGTCTTCGAGCGCAAAGCGGGCCGCCGTCCGCGCGAAGGTGATCGATCGATTGAGATTGCGCAGGCCTTTCTTCGAGAGCCACGCCTTGGGATCGAAGCCCGCCACTTCGCCGCCGCGCGCGCCGGCGAGCGCGTCCGCGCGGCTCGCCGCAAAGCCCGCAATCGGCTTGACGCCGGTCTCCGCCGCCAGGACGTTCGTCCAGAACGGACCGCCGCCAATGCCCAGCGGCGAGACGACTCCCACGCCCGTCACCACCACGCGCTCGTGTGACATGACCGTCAACTCCCGTGAGTGTCCGCGCCGCGCCGCGCGGATCAGCCAGACGTCTTGACGGCGAGAAATCCTTGCGAAAGCGTCAAGGTTCCTCCGTCAAAGACGGCTCGCCCCGCGGAGCGGGGCAAAGCAGACAGCAAACACTAGCGAGGCGGCTGCAGATGTTCCCACGCCAGCGGATCTGAGGCTCCGCCTCGCTAGTGCTCGTATTTCGTCAGGATCAGCGTCGCGCAGTTGCCGCCGAAGGCGAACGAGTTGTTCATCGCGACGCGCACCGGCCGCTCGCGCGGCTGGTTGGGCACGACGTCGAGGTCGCATTCGGGGTCCGGCGTCTCGTAGTTGATCGTCGGTGGAATGACACCGGTCTCGATGGCGCGCGCGCAGGCGATGGTCTCCAGCGCGCTTGCCGCGCCCATCGTGTGGCCGAGCATCGATTTGATCGAGCTGACCTGGACGGTCTTCGCCGCCGCGCCCAGGACGCTGTGGATGATGTGCGTCTCGATGCGATCGTTGGCCGCCGTGCCGGTGCCGTGCGCGGAGACGTAGTCGACGTCCTCGGGGTTGACGCGGGCCTGGTCGAGCGCGCGCCGGCCGGCCAGGATGCCGCCGCGGCCTTCCGGATGCGGTCCGGTCATGTGATAGCCGTCCGCCGCGATGCCGCAGCCCGCGAGCGTGGCGTAGATGCGTGCGCCGCGGGCGCGCGCGTCCGCTTCGCGTTCGAGGACGATGATGCCGGCGCCTTCGCTGATGAGGATGCCTTTGCGATCGCGATCGAAGGGGCGGCAGACGTCCGGCGAGATCGCCATCATCGCGTTGAAGCCGTAGTACGCGATGCGCGACCACGGGTCGACGCCGCCCGCCAGCATGCAGTCCGCCTTGCCCGCACGCAGCGCGTCGCAGGCGTAGCCAATCGCATAGTTGCCCGCCGCGCAGGCGGTGGGAATGACGGTGGCCGGTCCCGTCAGCCCGAGGTGGACCGCCACCATCGCGGCCATCGTGTTCACCGGGTAGTACTGCATCCGGTCCGCGTATCCCAACAGCTCCCCGCCCGCGTTGACGTGATCCAGCAACTGCTCCGCAATCGGGCTCTCCCCCATCGTCGTCCCAATGAAGATCCCTGTCGTCCTTTGCCGGAAATCGTCCGTCGACAAGCCCGCATCGTTCATCGCCTGCACGGCGGCGGCAACGGAGAACTGACTGCCGCGGCCCATCGCTTTGGCGGTCGGCCCGTCCGCGAAGTCTTCGATGCGAAAGCGCTTCACTTCGCCGCCGAATTTGTTCGGCAGGCGGCTGGTGTCGATGGTGCCGATCGGCGAGATGCCGGACCGGCCCGCGACGGTGTGGTCCCAGAACTCGCGCACGCCGATGCCGTTGGGGGCGATGACGCCGCAGCCGGTGATGACAATGGACGCGCTCATCCTGATACCCTTCGTCTGCCGTTCACGTTCACCCTTGCGATCGCGTCGCGCGCGGATCGCTGTTCTTCGTCGGGAAGCCGTTCAGATAGACCCATTGCTCCGGACTTTGCCGGATCCACGCCTCCAACTGTCCGTAGACGCCGCGCGTGATCTCGGCCTCCGACAAAAACGCCGGGCGCGCGTCCGACTCGTCTGCGCGCGGCGGCGCCATCAGCGGCTCGCCGAAGGACATGCGCACGCGCCAGCTTCCCGCACGCGGATGCAGCACCGCGGGCAGCACCGGCGATCCGCTCTGTCGATGCAGCCAGCTCACGCCGCCTTCGACGGGGAACGGATGCCCGAGCAGCGAGAACGGCGTCTTCGCGAGCGCGGCCTTGCCCCAGGCCTGATGGACGAAGCGCTGCGACGCCGTGTCGCGAGAGCCGTGCGTGTCCGCATAGACGAGCACGACACCGCCGTCGGCCAGCGCCTGCGCGAGATCGATCAGGCTGCGCAGGCTCGGGCTGTAGAACTTGAGCCGCGCGTCCGGTCGTCCCGGCAGCCACGCGCGTTCGAGCGCGCGCTGACGCTCGGACACGGACGCCATCAGCACGTGCACCTTCAGCCCGCGCTGGAACAACCAGGCCGGAATCATCCAGAAGCAGCCGTAATGCGCGCTGACGACAATGAGTCCGCGCCCGGCGGCCCGGCTCGCACGCAGGCGCTCTTCGCCCTCGACGTCATCCTTGACGAATACGTCCAGCCACCGCAGCACCTGCGGCACGTCCTTCCGTGTCGTCAGGAACGACAGGTGACTGCGCGTGCGCTGCCGGTAGAACTCGCGCGTCTTCCCGTCCAGCGACGCCGGGTCCGCGTCCGGAAAGAGGAGTCCGAGATTGTGCCGCGTGCGCGCCCGGCCCGCGTCCCAGGCGAACCGTCCCTCGAACCACCATTGCAGGTGGAACAGCAGCCGCTCGCGCAGCGCCAGCGGCAGGCGATCGACCAGCGCGAAGAGCGACGGATACAGCCGGATCTTGAACAGGTGCAGGCACAGCCGCGCGACATCGAGGCGCGGCGCCCTGGCGCGGACGCCGTCCACGCTCTTGATGAATCCCGCGTCCGCGGCGGACTTCAGCAGCGGATCCAGGTTGATCCGCGTCGCCCCTTCCACACCGGCAGCATCCGCGCCAGCGCCGGCGCGCGTGCGCGCAAGGTGCGCTTTGACGTCGCGCACGGCCGCGCCGCGGCGGAAGCGCGTCAACACGTCGAGCCCGACGTCGGACGTCAGCAGCACGCCGGCCGTGCCGGGCCGCACGACAAGCCATTGGCCGCTCTTGAGCGCCTGCGGCACGAGGGCGAACGTCCGCACGACGCTGGCGTCGGTCACGGGCAGCGGATCGTCGTTCGCCGCACGGATCGTCAGCGACGCCGTCGGCGATGGCGTCGTCGATGTCCCCGGCGCGACGCGCGGGGCGGGCTCCGGCGCGGGCTCGCCCGTCGGACGATCAACGAGCGGCGTGGCCATGATCGCGGAAGAACGTCATCCAGCGCGTCCACTGATGCGGCTGCGCGAAGAGCTCGTCTTCGTACCGCTGATAGACGTCAGCCATGATTCGCTGCCGCCACGCCGCCGCGGACATCGCTCCTCGCGGAGTGACGTCGAACGGCGAACAGCGGAAGCCCACCGTGCCGTCTTCGTTGCGATGGATCGCCCCGTGGACGAGCGGCGCGCCGGACTGCTCGTGCAGCCATGCCAGGCCCGCGTACGTCTGCATCTCGTCGCCCAGGAACCGGACCGGCACGCGGCTGCCCTTCTCCCACGCGCCGGCAAAGAGCCGCGCGCGCTCGGCGGAGGCGTCGGCATTGGCGCCGACCGGCTGCAGCCCGTGGTCCGGCGCCATCACGACCACTTCGCCGCGCTCCAGGGCGCGCAGCAGCTTCATGATGCCGGCGGGACGCAGGTCGTCCACGATCGAGAAATACATCCGCGTCCGCCGCGCGCGCGCCATCGACATGCCGAGGATCGTCAACTGGAAGCCGAGCGCGCTCAGAATGGTCGGGATGTACTGGATCGGGCCCATGTGATAGTTGAAGAGGATCGCGCCTCGTCCCCTCGCGAGCGCATCGCGCAGCGCGGCGGTATCGCAGTCCGTCACCGCGCGACGTACCCAGCGCGAGACGCGATCGTCCGGCGCGACCTGCAGCATCACCAGCTCGGCGATCGTCCGGAGATGGTTCGCCATGAACCGCTCGGCATGACGCTGCACCTCGGCGCGCGGCGTGTACGGACACACGCGCGCCATCTGTCGCTGTACCTGCTGCGTCAAGGCCTGACGCCGCTTCTTCGGGAAGAGCATCCGCACCGGTCCGCCATTCAACGTCACGACCCACCGCAGCGGCAGGAGGTGCGTCGCCAGGATCTCCATCCGGTGACTGACGCCCGCCGGCACCGACGCAAGTCCCTGCTTCACGCGTTCCTTGATCAGCGCGGCGTGGCTGGCGTAGGGCGGCTCGATCTCGCATCCGTCGACCTCGTGGATCAGACGCGCGTCGATCAGCCGCTCCACCAGTTCCGTGTACGCAATCGTCGTCTGGGCATGACGCGTCTTCAGCCGCTCCAGCGCCTTCCAGATGACACGCTCTTTCAACAGGCAGCGCAGCGCGACGGTCTCGTCCGACGTGAGCCAGACGGATCGCTCGGTGCCGATCGCGCGCACGAGGAACTTGAAGTGCTGGCGCTTGATGAGGAGCGGAAACGGCGTGACCGTGCTGGTCGGCGACACGACCGGCGCCGGCCGCTCATAGCGGATCGCGGTGCTCATGGGCTGACCTTCCGTTGGACGTCGAGCGCTTGATCGCGGGCGGCCGCACGCGCGCGCCAATCCGTTCCCGCTTCTCCACCGTCTCGCAGCAGGCCGCGAACGCTTCTTCCTCGGCCAGCAGCGCATCGCGGACGGACGAGCGGTCGTGGCTGCGATTGAGCAGGTCCTTGGCCTGGCGGACGGCAAACAGGCCGTTGCCTGTGACGCGGCGCGCCCAGCGCGCGGCTTCTTCGCGGACGTCGGCCGCCGGCACGACGCGGTGGACCAGGCCGATGCCCAGCGCGCGGTCCGCGTCGATCGGCTCGGCGGTGAGCATCAGCGCCTTCGCCTGCGCGAGTCCGATGAGGCGCGGCAGGTAATAGCTGGACCCAAGCGGCGACACGACGCCGAGGCTGACTTCGGGCAGGCCGAGGAACGGCACCGGCTGTCCGTCGAAGTTGAGGACGCGATCCGCGCAGACGCGGAAGTCGCACGCCAGCGCCAGCTCGAGCCCGCCGCCCAGGCAGTAGCCGTTGATCGCGGCAATGGTGACTTTGGAGCAGTGATAGATGCGCTCCATCAGCATGCGCGGGATCTCGATGAACTTGCGCGCGATGTCGCGATCGACGAGGCGATCGAATTCCTTCAGGTCCGCGCCGCTCAGGAAGACGTTGCGGCGTCCCGTGAGCACGATCGCGTGGACGTCCTCGTCCGCTTCGAGCTGATAGATCGCGAGCGCCAGCCGCGTCAGCAGCTCCAGCTTCAACTGGACTTCGTCGAAGACGATCGTCGCCAGCGCGCCGTCGCGCTCGACCGTCAGACCGGAAGGAGGGAGTCCGTGGTGTGCCATGACACGCGGTCCAGAATCGTGGTCGCGAGTGAGCGTATATGCGTGACGGCACGCACTAGCGCGGGACGTAGTCCTTGACGTCCGGCACCGCGCCGCCGTGGACGTGCAGAATGCGCCAGACCCCATCCTGCTTGCGGAACACCATCGTCGTCCGCGCGATCAGCGTGTTGGGCAGGTCGCCGCGATTGAGATAGTAGTTGTGCAGCGTATAGCCGAACGCGATGTCCCCGTGGATCTGGACGACCGTCTGATGACGCGTCACCTGGAAGGCCGCCTGCTTCGGCAGGTCCTGGAAGAAGATCTCGAACGCCTTGCGCGCCTCGGCCGTGCCGCCAATGAGCATCGGCGCATACGGCACCGGCAGGAACAGCGTCACATCGTCCGACGGGACGAGCGTCGCCATCAGCTTGTCGACGTCACGCGTGTTGAGCGCGGCTTCGAACTTCGTCATGACGTCCTGCACGGCGGACGAGTCCGCCGCGATCGCCGCCGCCGTGGCCGCGTCGACCGTGCGTGAAGAGGCCGCGCCGCCGCTGCCGACCGCCGGCGCTGCCAGAAACACGATCCACAGGACCAGGACGCCCCTGGTCGCCAGGCTGCTGAGAGTGATCATGATGAATGCTCGTCGCGCCGCTGTTTGTACCGCCGCTGGTATAGGATGGCGCGCATGCGAGAGATGCTGCGCGACCTGATCGCTCACAAGGGACACGCGAATGCGGCCATGCTGAAGGCCATCCGGCAGAACGGCGCGGCAGCAACGGATCCGGAGCTGTGGGAGCTGCTCCACCATGTCCTGCTCGCCAATCGCTTCTGGCTGCTCACCGTGCTCGGCGTCCCGTTCGTGCATGAAGACGAGGCGCGCCTCTCGCCCTCGTTCGACGCCCTCATCCAGCGATACGGCGACACGCAGGCCCAGGAGACCGCGTGGTTGGAAACCGCTACGGACGCCGACCTCGCACGGATGCTGGAAGACGCGCGCATTCCGAGCGGCCGGTGTTCCGTATCGCAAGCGCTCATGCAGGTCTGCCTGCACTCGCACGGCCATCGGGCCCAGTGCGCGAAGCTGCTTCGGCGGCACGGCGGCGTGCCGCCACCGATGGACTTCATCCTGTGGCTGACGAATCGCCCCACGGCGGACTGGCGCCTCTAGCGATCCCGCGTTCGCCACGGGCTGTCAGGGGATGCCGCCGTCCATCACCAGGACCTGGCCGGTGACGTAGCGGCTCTCGTCCGCCGCGAGATAGCGGACCGCCGCCGCGACTTCCCGCGGATCGCCGAACCGGTTGGCCGCGACGCGCTCCAGCGCGCGCTTTCGTTTCTTCTCGGGCATCGCCTGCGCCATGCCGGCCTCGATCCAGCCCGGCGCGAGCGCGTTCACCGTGATGCCGAACGGCGCCAGCTCCCACGCCATCGACTTCGTCAAGCCGATCATGCCCGCCTTCGTCGCGCTGTACGATGCCTGCCCCGGCTGGCCGCGCATGCCGCTGATGGACGAGAGATTGACGATCGACCCGCTGCCCTTGCGCATCATCCCGCGCGCGGCGAGCTGCGAGCAGACGAACGTCCCCGTCAGATTGACCGCGAGGCCGTGGTTCCACGCGTCGATGTCCATCGAGATCAGCGGCGACGCGAGGTTTACGCCGGCGTTGTTCACGAGCAGATCGATGGGCGCGTAGCGGCTCGCGAGCGACTCGAACACGGCCGCCATCTCGTCGCGGTCCTCGACGCGCGCGCGGAATGTGTCGACGTGGCCGTTGATGGCGCGCGCTTCTTCGAGCACCGCCGCCGCGGCGGCTTCGTTCCGCTCGTAGGTGAAGCCGACCGCCGCGCAGTCGCGGCACAGGTCGAGGACGACGGCCCTGCCGAGCCCGCGCGATCCCCCGGTCACGAGCGCGACGCGGCCTGTCAGATCAAACATGGAAAGACTCCTCGGCCCCAGACGCGGACTCATCGGACGCGGGCCGCCGCATCGGCTGCATCAGCAGGAACTCGCCGCGGACGACCGCCGCGCCGGCCACCGTACAGACGCCCTTCACCGCGATGGCGCCCTTCAGCAGCCGGATCACCTTCAGATCGATCAACAGTTGATCGCCTGGTCCCGCCGGTTTGAGGAACCGGACGTCGACGCTGCCCAGGAACTTCGTCTGCTTCCGCTCCTCCTCCGTTTCGTCCATGCTCAGCGTGTAGAGCACGACGCCGGCCTGCGCCATCGCCTCGACGATCAGGACGCCGGGCATGATGGGACGACCGGGAAAGTGTCCGGGAAAGAACGGCTCGTTCGCCGTGATGTTCTTGAGGGCGACGACACGCGCGCCTTTGTCGAAGGTGAGGACGCTGTCGATCAACAGGAACGGATATCGGTGCGGCAGCAGATCCATGATGCCTGCGAGATCGAGGAACGGGCGCCGCGCGATCTCGATCGCTGGCGCGGTCGCGGCTGACTTCACGACTACCTCCGGCTGGCGTTCTCCATGTTGGCCATCACGAGATCGACGACGGAGCGGAGCGTGCGGAACTTGTTCATCTCCGCTTCCGGCAGCGCGACCTGGAACCGCCGCTCGATGTGGACGAGCATGCTGACGGCCTGCAGCGAATCCATGTCCAGGTCCTCGACGAGATCGTCTTCCTCGTTGAAATCGCTCACGTCCGTATCCGCTTCGAGGATGTCGAGCACGATTTCCTTCAAGCCGATCTGCACCTCTTCGCGAGTCATGGGGCTCTCCTTGGAACACGTCAATCGGTACGGAGCGCGTGCGTGGGGCTGAGCCGCGACGCGCGGTGCGCGGGCACAGACGCGGCCGCCAGCGACACGCCCGCGAGCAGCAGCGCGACACCGCCGAAGATCAGCGGATCGCGCGCGTCGACGCCGTAGAGCAGCCGCGCGAGCAGCGTGCCGAGCGGCAGCGCCGCGGCCAGGCCGATCAGCGAGCCCAGCGCGCAGACGATCAGCGCGTCCTTCAGGACCAGCGCGAGGATGCCGCCGCGGCGGGCGCCGAGCGCCAGGCGGATGCCGATTTCGCGCGTCCGCCGGCTGACGGCATACGCGCTGACGCTGTACGTCCCGGCCGCCGCCATCAGCAGCGCGAGCGCGCCGAACAGCGAGAACAACTGGCTCCACAGGCGCGGCACCCAGTTGACGACCTGCAGCACCTGCGCGAGCGTCAGCACGTCGTAGACGGGCACGGTGGGATCGAGCGCCTGCAGCGCGGCACGCACGTCCGGCGCGAGCTCCGCCGGCTCCGATCGTGTGTGGACCACCACGGTCAGCAGCGCCGCCGCGTCACGCCCGTACGGCAGGTAGAGCTGTTCCCGCGGCGATTGATCGAGTCCGCCGATCTGATACGCCGGCTCGACGTCGCCCACGACGCCGATCACCGTCAGCCACTGGCCCAGTCCAGAAGCTGGCCCGGAGGCTGGCGCAGAACCTGACCCGCTCTCGCGCAGCCGCAGCCGGCGTCCGATGACCTGGCCCGTCGGCCACGCGCGCGCAGCGAGACGCTGGCTGACCATGACGACATCGCGGCCCTGTTCGATCTCCTCGGGCGTGAACGTCCGGCCATCGATCAGCGGGATGCCGGCCGTATCGAAGTAGCCAGCCGTCATGTCATGACGCGTCGCCGTGCGCACCTCGTCCCGCTCCGTCACCTCGCCATCGACGTCGAACGCCACCGCCGCGTAGCCCGCGCGGCTCGCCGGCAGATAGGTGACGACATCCGCAGAGACGACAGGCGCCAGGCTCGCGACGCGGTCCCGCATCTTGTGCACGAACGCCACCCGCTGCGCCGGGTGCGCGTACGCATCGCCGCTCAGCGACAGGCTCGCGGTCAGCACATGGTCCGTGCGATAGCCGACCGGCATCTGCTCGACGCGCAGGAAGCTGCGGATCATCAGGCTCGCGCCGACCAGCAGGATGGCGGACAGCGCGAACTGCGCAATCACCAGCAGCCGGCGCAGGCCATTGCCGCCAGCGGCGTCGCCCGTGCGGCCGGCGGCGCGCAGCACTTCCGACGCGTCCGCCTTCGAGTGGCGCAGCGCCGGCACGAGGCTGAACGCAATCCCCGTCAGCGCCGTGATGCACAGCGCGAAGATCAGCGCGCGCGCATCCAGCTCGAACCGCAGCCAGTACGGGATGCGGACCTGCACGAGCCCGCGCATCCAGGTGTCACCCCAGAACGCCGCGGCCGTGCCGAGCGCGCCACCCAGCGCGGCGAGCACGAGGCCTTCGGTGAGGAACTGGCGGATCAGCCGTCCGCGCGTCGCGCCGAGCGCGGCCTTGAGCGCGACTTCGTAGCGCCGCGCCGCCGCGCGCGCGAGCATCAGCGTCGCGACGTTCGCGCAGGCAATCAGCAGGACGAACGCGACGGAGATCTGCTGCGCGACGGAGCTGTAGCGCGTCACCGGCGGCAGCCACGCGTCGCGCAGGCCGCGGACGCGGACACTCCAGCCGTCGTTCGTGCCGGGATACGCGCGCGCCAGCCGGTCGGCGATGCCGGCGACGTCCGCCTGGGCCTGCGCCAGCGACGTCCCGGGCGCGAGGCGCGCGACGACATCGATCCAGCGGCGGCCGCGGTCGGTGTCCGCGGGGTCGAGCGCGAGCGGCGTCCAGACGTCCGCGACGTGCGGGAAGCGGAAGCCGGCCGGCATCACACCGACGATCTCGTGCGGCCGGTTGTCCAGATAGATCGTCCGGCCGAGCACCCGCGGGTCGCGGCTGAAGCGGCGCTCCCAGATCGCGTCGCCGATTAACGCGACCGGACGTCCATCCGGTCGATCCTCGTCGGACAGGAACGTGCGGCCGAGCGCGGGCGCGACGCCCAGGGTCGGGAACAGCGATGCGCTGACCTTCGCGGAGGTGACGCGCTCCGGGTGTGTCGTCGAGTGCAGATCGACGCTGCGCTGGACGTAGGCGCCGATCGACGCGAACGCGCGGCTGCCGGTCTGCCAGTCGCGCAGGTTCGCGGCGGATGCGGGCCGCTGCGTGCGTTTCACCCTGGCCTGCGTTTCGTGGATCGCGACGAGGCGGTCCGGGGCCGCGAAGGGCAGCGGGCGCAGCACCATGCCGTTGAAGAAGGTGAAGAACGTCGTGTTGACGCCGATGCCGAGCGCCAGCGTGCCGACGATCACGGCGTAGAGTCCGGGCCGCTGGCGCATGGCGACGAACAGGCCCTTCGCGTCCTGAAGCACACCGAACATGAGACGACCTCCGATGACGGCGTCCGCCGCCGCGTCAGGTGTCTGCTGAAAAGGACTGGGAGGATTCGTCTACGAATGGTGCGCCCGGAACGATGCGCCCGATACGCGCGTGACGCGTGAGGGCGGCGGTCTGCAGGCTACCGCCCATGCCCGTGATCGGGTTGGTGTGTCGCATGACCACCGGATGCCATCGCGGGCACGCATGCATGGCGCGCCGCAAGCGGCGGGCGATGCACGATCGCTACGATCCTCACCTGAGCAAGCCGTGTGCCCGTCGCGTTGCTGCGTCGCGTTCCCGAAAACGCGCGCGCGATGGGCCGAATCCGCGCAGCCGCTGTCTCGCCGCCGTTCACGCTGTTTCATGCAACAGTGCGCGCAACACCGTGCGCTGTTGCATCGGCCTGACCGGCGTCTACGCCGCTACTCCGCGCGCAGCTCGCCGCGCGCGCTGACGGGCGTGCGGAACGGCGGACCGAGATCGCTGGCCGTGCGGAAGACCTCGTACGGCGGCGCGAGTTCCATCGCGTGCGCGGTGTCCGGATGCGCGGCCGGCGCGGCGCAGGCCTTGCTCACGGCGACGCGCAGCAGCCGCTTGTCGGTCTCGTTCGTGATCCAGCGCGCGGCCAGCACGCCGATGGCGGCCGCCGCGGCCAGACCGAGAATCAGATCGCCGACGGCCGCGAGTGTCGTCAGCGACGCGACGCCGGCAAAGGCCCGCGCCGCGGTCATACTTGCCAGTGCCCCGATCCCCACGTTCACCGCGAGGCCGGGCCGGATGATACGGATGCGGGGCGTCGCCTCGACCCGGGACGGCCAGAGCAGCCGGTTGTCGCTCACCCACGCATTCAAGAAGCCGCCCGTCGCGCCCGCGAGCGCGACCCAGATCAACGCCCACACCGTCTCAGCCATCTCTCCTCCTGCCGCCGGTTCAAAGGCCACCGGGTCCGGACAGACCCGGAAGCACATGGATCGGAGGGACGCCGGGATCCGAGGGGGGAAGAACGTCGATCCTGGCCTTTTCGTACAGGGCCGTACCAAATTCGCATCTCTTTGGTACCTATCCCGCATCGCTGAGGCTGAACTGGTTACAATCAGTCTTACCTTTAGTCACGTCCGAAATTGGTCAGCGGCCACGGGTTGCGTCTCGTGGCGGCTTTGACCTGGCTCGCGCAGGGAGAGCCGAATGAGCGCCGATCTTGGTCAGAGGCGGGAAGGCACGCTCTCGAACGCCGACTCACGGGAACTGCTGTACCGGATGCGAGGCGGAGACCATCGGGCAGCCGATCGTCTCTTCTCCCGTTATCTGCCGCAGCTTCATCGCTGGGCGCATCGGCGGATGCCGCAGTGGGCCCGCGGCATTCTCGACACGGCCGACGTGGTCCAGGACGCCGTCCTCCACACGTACGCGCGGATCCACGCCTTCGAGCCGCAGCGCGATGGCGCGCTCCTCGGCTACCTGCGTCGCTCGCTGATCAACCGCATCCGCGATCAGTTCCGCCAGACGGCCCGCCGGCCCGGCGCGGTGCCGCTCTGGGAACATCACCCGGACGCGGGCGAGTCGCCGCTCGACATCACGATGAACCGCGAGACGCGCCAGCGGTATCTGGCGGCGCTCAAGGGCCTGCGTCCGGACGACCGCCACGCCATCGTGGCGCGAATCGAGCTCGGCTACACGTACGAGCAGCTCGCCCTCGTGCTGCGCAAGCCGACGGCGGAGGCGGCCAGGCTCGCCGTCCGCCGGGCGCTGCTGCGTCTCGCGCGGGAAATGCAACGTGCCTGATGACGATCTGCTCCGCAGCGTCGCGAGCGCGATCTCGGACGGCGCGTCGGTGGACTGGACGGCCGTCGAACGATCCGCGGGCAGCCCCACCGCCCGCGCGCTGCTGCGCGAGCTGCGCGCCGTGTCCGCGCTCGCCGCCGAGGAACGTCCCGGCCCCGCCGCACGCGTCGCCGCGGACCCCACGCGCCGCAGCGCGCTGCTCGGCGTCATCATCGCGCTCGCAATCGTCAAGGTGGCGCTCGCGTTCGCCGGCTGGTTCCTGCTGCAACCCTGGGCCGCTCCGCCGACGGCCGCCCTGCCCGGGCCCGCCCAGCCCGGGCCCGCACTGCCCTGGCCCTACATCATCAATCTCACGGTCTTTGCCGGCGCCGCCGCCGTGCTGTTCTGGGGCGGACGCGACGATAGCCGCGCGCGCCGGCTCGGCGCGTTCTTCCTCGTGATCGCGTCCGCGTTTTCCGACCGGCTGCTCGCCGGCTTCACGCACGCCGATCTGATGCCGACGGTCATCATCGTCCTGCGACGCCTGCCCGCGGACGCGTTCATCGCGTACACGTTCTGGTTGTTCGTCTCGTCGTTCCCCGGACCGCCGCTCCGCGCGTTCGATCAACGCGTGACGCGCGTCTTCCTGCAGCTCTCGCTCGCGATCGGCGTGCTGCTGTTCATCGCGAACGCGCTGCCCCTGTTCGACACGCCGTTCCATCTGGCGGACATGGGACGCGCCCTGCCATCGCCGCTGTTCACACTGATGCGGTCGCTCGATCGCCAGTCGCCCGGCGACACCTATTACTCGCTGCTGCTGTTCGGCGCGGCCGTGCCCGCGCTGCCGCACCTGCTGTGGAAGTCGCGCCTGGACGCCACCGAGGAGCGCCGCCGCGCCGCGTTCTTTGCCATCTCGCTCGCCGCGGGCCTCGCGCCGATGATGCTGGCCGTGATCGTCGCGCCGTTCGTCGAGTTCTTCAACGATTCCACGAACCGCGCGTTCATCGGCCTGTTCCTCTATCTCGGCCTGCTGTCGATCGTCCCGCTGACGGCGTACGCGGTGCTCGTCCACCGCGTGATCGATCTGCGTCCGCTGATCACAAAGACGCTGCAGCACGCGCTCGTCCGCTACACCGTCTGGGTCCTCAGCCTCGCGCCGCTCGCGTATCTCGTGTTCTATCTCTACGCGCACCGCGATCTCACGGTCAGCGAGATCGTCTCGCGGCAGAAGTCCATCCTGCTGCTGCCCTTGCCGCTGCTCAGCCTCGTCCTCCTGACGTTCCGCAACCAGTTGCTGCAGGCCGTCGACCGCCGGTTCCTCGGCGCGCCGCCCGATTATCCGGAGGTGCTCGCACGCCTGGAACGCGATTTCCGCTACGCACACGGCGTCCGCGAAGTCGCGACGGTCCTGGGCCGCGAGGTGGAACGCGCCGTCCTGCCCGCCGCGTCCGCGGTACTCGTCGTTGGCGAGAGCGGCGACGAGCTGATCTCGCCCACCAGCGCCGTCCGACCGCTCGGCGCGGATTCCACCCTGGGCCGCCTGCTGACGCTCGCGCGCGAGGAGATCTTTACGGGCGTCCACGCGTCCGGCTCCGTCGGACGACTGCTGCCCGAGGACGACCGCCGCTGGCTCACGACGCACGGCTTTCAGTTGATGGTGCCGATGGTGGGATCCGGCGGAGAGCTGCTCGGCGCCATCGCCCTGGGGGCGAAGCGCGGCGATCTGCCGTACACAAAGGATGACCGTCTGCTGCTGGCAACGATGGCGGGACAGGCGGCGGTGATTGTGGAGAACCGCTGCTTCCGCGACGCAGGTTTCCCGTCCCTGGCGTCCGGTCCGTCGCGCGGCGCGAGTGCAATCGACTGGGACAACGAGCCGGGCGCGATCTGCGCGCGGTGTCAGACGATGTGGCCGTCGCGGACGCCGTCCTGCGACTGCGGGGGTCAGACGACACCGGCGGCGGTGCCGCTGCTGGTGCGCGGCAAGTTCCGCGTGCTGCGCCTGATCGGCGCGGGCGGCATGAGCGTCGTCTATCTGGCGATCGACATCGCCCTGGACCGCAAGGTGGCCATCAAGACGCTGCCGCGCCTGACGCCGGACCGCGTCCTCCGCCTGCAGCGCGAAGCGCGCGCGATGGCGGCCGTGCAGCACCCGCATCTCGCCGTCATCTTCAGCGTCGAGAGCTGGCGCGGCGCACCGCTGCTGCTGGAGGAGTATCTGGACGGCGGCACGCTCGCCGACCGCCTGCGCGGCGGCCCCCTGCCCCTGGACGAAGCCATCGCCCTCGGGATCGTCCTGGCCGACGTCCTCGACCGCGTCCACGCGTCGAACGTCCTGCACCGCGACATCAAACCCACGAACATCGGCTACACACGCGAAGGCGCCCCCAAGCTGCTCGACTTCGGCGTGGCGAGCGTCCTCGGCCCGGCGGAGGCGCGACTCGTCAAGGATCCGGATCCCCTCGCCGACCCCGTCGATCGCCTCGCGGAAGCCATGACCCGGCACGCGAGCGCCCCCCTCACCCACGGCGACCACATCGTCGGCACCCCACTCTATCTGTCACCCGAAGCCCTGGAAGGCGCGGAGCCGGATCCGTCGTTCGACCTGTGGAGCCTGAGCCTCGTCCTCTACGAAGCCATCGCGGGACAGCATCCGTTTCAGGCAACGACGGTTGCCGGCGTCATCGAGCACGTGCGCCATACGGCCATCCCCGACATCCGCGCGTCCCGTCCGGACACGCCGTCATCCGTCGCGCAGGTGCTCGCGCGGATGCTGCACCGCGACCCGCTGCGGCGGCCGCGGACGGCAGGCGAGCTGCGCGAGTGGCTGCAAGGCCTTCGCGCCGAACGACGCGCCCCCGGCATCGCACGTCCACCGCGTCCGCGGACGTGAACGCCGATCCGCGATCAGCGATCCGAAGAAGAGGTGAAACAGCGACGAGCATTTATTGTGCTGTGAAAAATGTACCTGATGTGTACGGACCACGTGTGCCCGGCGTTCTCTGCTGGTCAGAACGGTCGGATTCGCACACACGCCGCTCCAACCGTTCGTTTCCCCAGACGAATGAGGAGGATCGGCATGACACCGGAACGGCACGTCGACTACATCTTGAGTGATTGCTTCTTTGCCGTTGGCCAGGCGGTCGGCGCCGGGAAGCGGGTGGACGTCGACGCGCTGGCGTGGTGGCGCGCGCGCTATCGCGACAAGTTTCTGTACGCCATCACCGTGACGGGCAATTCGTGGATGGACGACCGCGCGCGCGTCATGGCGGTCGGCCGGTATCTCGGCCAGCGCGCCAGCCACTACGCAGGCGACAACGCGATCATCGATCTCGCCTGCGCCACGAAAGCCTCCGCCGAGATCGAGGCCGGCTGCACGATGAGCAAGCTGCGCGAGACGGCGGTCGTGGAACGCAAGCTGCTCGATCAGAGCCGCAGTTTCATGCTGAACGAGATCTGAAGGGAGAGCACCGGCGGCATCGCCTGGAGCGTCGAGCCGTTCCCGGCGGCGGATCCGCGCACGATCCGGCCCTGCAGTTCGCCGCCCAGCACGATCTGATCGTTCGAGAGGACCCGCTCGAATCCCGTCAGCACGTGCCAGCCAAGCCGCGCCCGACGTTCGCCCTGGCGGTGGTAACCGTAGATGCCGGCGCCGGCGCCTGAGTAGACGCCGGTGCGGCGTCGCGTGAAGATCGGCGAGTTCCGCACGAAGCTGACGGTCAGCCGGTTGATCCGCGTGTCGTGGTCCCCGATGGTCCACGACACGGTGCCGCCTTCGAACCGGATCCGCGCCCAGGGTTCGAGCGGCAGTTCCACCGTGCCGGCCAAATCGACCGCGGTGGGATCCACGAGGTTCCCGAGCTGCAGCGCGGGTCCGAAGACAGCGCCCACCGTCACGCGCTCAGGCAGCAGACGTCCCGTGGGACGCATCCAGGGTTGCGCCTCGCTCGACGCCACCCGCCCGAGACACAGCATCGCTATTGCCGCCGCAATGGCGATGCGTCTCCGTCCGGTTCCCCGTCCACGTCCGATGTGGTCTCTGCGATCGTCACACATGCCGCGCTCCTTGTGAGCGTCAGCATGCGGCCGGCCGCGATGAGGAGTCGTGAGCGCGCGCTGAAGAAGTCTGAAGATCGACGGAAGGAACGGCGTCCGCGGAGCGGTCAGGCCTGGGCGGTCGGGCCGGGGGAGTGTCAGGCTTCGGCGGATCGATCCAGGGCGCGCGTCTGCCGGGGTCGCACGAGCCAGGAGACCGGCACGCCGAGCAGGATGATGATGGCGCCCAGGAGCGTCTCCATCGGACGGCCCAGCACGAACAGCGTCAGCACGGCGACGATCAGCGTCAGGAAGATCAGGATCGGGAGCGGGTGTCCCGGCGCGCGGAAGACGTCTGCTTGCCGGGGCGGTCGTGGCAGGACGAGCACGGCGGCCGCGGAGAGGCCGAGGAAGAAGACGGCCGCCGGCACGAAGTAGCCGAGGATCTGGTCGAACGTGCCGAGCAGCGCGAGGACGCTGGCCAGCGTCACCTGAAGGATCGTCGATCCGCGCGAGACCTGTCGCCGCGCGTCGACGCGCGCGAGCCGCGCCGGAAAAAGCCCGTCGCGCGCCATGCCGAGATACACGCGCGGCGATCCGAGCAGCACGGCCGCGAGGCTGCCCGACACGGCCACGACGACCATCACCGCGAGCAGCCGGCCGGCGGCTTCGCCGAACAGCGCCGCGCCGACGGCAGAGACGAGCACGTCGTCCGTCGCGGCGTCCAACCTCGCGGGCGCGGGCGCGACGCGGACGAAGGTCAGGCTGACGAGCGCGTAGAGCACGGTCACCAGCGTCACGCCGAGCACGAGCGCGCGGGGCAGCGTCCGCCGGGGCGAGGCCACCTCCTCGCTCATCTTGCCGAGGTCCCACCAGCCGCCGAAGGCAAAGAACGCGGCCATCACCGCGGACGCCAGCGCGCCGAGCGGCACGCCGCCAGCCGCCGCGGCGCTCGTCTGTGTCGACGCCGAGGCCGCGGCGGACGTGCCCGCGGCGGTCGCGAATCCGGCGATGACCAGCAAGGCGACCATCGCGAGCTTCGCGGCGGCCGTCCAGGTGAGGACGCGTTCGCTCACGTCGAGCCCGAGGAGCGTCAGCACGCCGAAGCCGAGGATGCCGGCGACGGCGAGGACGGGCAGCATCGCGGACGGCAGGCCGAGCGCGATCGACAGGTACTGCGCGAAGCCGATGCCCAACGCGGCGGTGAGGCCGGGATCGACGACGAGCAGCATCATCCAGCCGTAGACGAACGCGCAGCGCGGGCCGTAGGCTTCGCGCAGGAAGACGTAGCCGCCGCCGGCTTTCGGATAGCGTGTCGCGAGCTCCGCGTAGCACAGCGCGCCGGCCAGTGTCAGCGCGCCCATGACGGTCCACACGGCGAGGATGAGCGTCGGCGTCCCGAGCGTCCGCACCATGTTCGCGGGCGACAGAAAGATGCCGACGCCGACGACCTCGGCGACGACCATCGCCGTCGCCGCCCAGACGCCAAGACGCAGCGCCGGAGCAGCAGCGGTGGTAGAGTCAGGCCTGTCGAAGCCAGGACTGTCGGAACCAGGACTGTGGGAGCCAGGACTAGAGGAGCCAGCACTGTGGCGCATGCGCGATCCGCTCTGAAACGACACCGATCGCCGACAAGGGTTGCGAGGAAACGCCCCTAGTGTCGCACAGGTGATGCCGTTTGCCGCGGCCCGGGTTGTCCGATAGAAGCAGGCGGATGCGGCTAGGACACGGCCAGGAATTCGTGGACGAACTTCACGGCCATCGATCCTTCGCCGACCGCGGAGGCGACGCGCTTGACCGATCCGCTCCGCACGTCCCCTACGGCGAAGACGCCGGGCAGGCTCGTTTCCAGCAGTCCGGTCGGACGCGAGTTGCGGCGCGCGAAGGAGGCCGGCGCGGCCTGTTCCGCCGCGGCGCCGGTCATGATGAAGCCGCTCCGGTCGAGCGCAACGGTGCCGTCCAGCCAGCGGGTACACGCTTCCGCGCCGATGAAGCTGAAGACGAACTTCGTGTGGATCGTGCGGGACGCTTCGCCGTCGGTGTCCAGGACGACACCTTCGAGGTGCGCGTCGCCGAGCAGCTCGCGCGCCTGCGTGCGTACGAGCACGTCGATGGTGTCCGCTTCGCGGATGCGATCGATCAGATAGCGGGACATGCTGTGCGCGAGATCGTCGCCGCGCACGACGAGATAGACGTGGCGCGCGCGGGCGGAGAGAAAGACGGCAGCCTGTCCCGCGGAGTTGCCGCTGCCGATGATGACGACCTCTTCGGGACCGCAGAGACGCGCTTCCATCTCGCCCGCGGTGTAGTAGATGCCGTTGCACTCGAATTGCCCGAGGCGTGACAACGGAAGTTTCCGATAGCGCGCGCCGGTGGCGATGATCACGCTTCGCGCTTCCGCGGTCGTGCCGCCGACGAGGTCGACCAGGTAGCCGTGGCCATCGGGCCGCAGCGCAATCACCTCGCTCGACAAGGCGATGCGCGCGCCGAATTTCATCGCCTGCACCATCGCCCGCTCGGCCAGGTCCGCGCCCGAGATCCCCGTCGGGAAGCCGAGGTAGTTTTCAATCTTGGACGAGCTCCCCGCCTGTCCGCCGACGCCGCCCACGTCCAGCGTCAACGTGGAGAGACCTTCGGACGCCGCATACACCGCGGCGGCGAGACCGGCCGGCCCGGCGCCAATCACAATCAGGTCGACACGCTGGCCCGGCGCGACGGATCGCGCGTGCAGGCCGAGGCACTGCGCGAGCGTTTCGACCGTCGGGTTCTTGAGCACTTGCCGACCGTGGCAGATGACAACCGGCGTGTCCGACGCGTTCAGGCCGAACTGCGCGAGCATCGCGTCCGCCTCGGGGTCGCTGTCGAGATCGATCCACTTGTGCGGCAGCCGGCTGCGCTCCGCGAATTCGCGAAGCTGGTGCGTAGCGGGTGAGTAGCGCGATCCGAAGATGCGGAGGTCGGCCAGCCCCTCCTTCATCAACATCGCGCGACGCTCGACGAACGCCGCGAGCACCATGTCCCCGAGCTCGACGTGCGTGGCCATGATCACACGCAGGCAGGTCGCCTCGATCGCGAGCACGCGTCCGTCGGTCCTGACACGCGCCGTCGCGAGCGCCGCCTGACCGGTCAGCATGTTCAGTTCCCCGGTGAACCGGCCGCGGCCGTGTGTCGCCAGGTGCATCTCTGGCGTCGACGCTTCGTCCACGATGTCGATCTCGCCGTCCAGGATGATGTAGAAGTCAGAACGCGCGTCGCCTTGGCGGAACAGCGCGTCGCCTTCAGCAACCGTGAGTTCCCGTCCGTACTCCGAGAGACACGTCATCTGTTCGTCGCTCAGTGTCGGAAACGCCAGCGACTCCGGCTCCATCGTCATGACGTCCATTCTCCCATTCTTTTCGTCCCTCGCGCCGGCCACGCGCGCGATCGGTGTCGTATCCTTGCTGCATGGGTTCATCCGCACCAGTGTTTTCTGAGTACCACGTTCTCGGCCGCAGCGGCCTGCGCGTCAGCCCGTTCTGCCTGGGCACCATGACGTTCGGCACCGAGTGGGGCTGGGGGAGTCCGCGCGACACCGCCTTCGCGATTCTCGACCGCTTCGTCGAGGCTGGCGGCAATTTCATCGACACCGCCGACGGCTACACCAACGGATCCAGCGAGCGCATCATCGGTGAGTGGATCGCCGCGCGCGGCACCCGCGACCGGTGCGTGCTCGCGACGAAGTTCAGTTTCAACGTCGATCCCGGCGATCCCAACGCCGGCGGGAACGCTCGCAAACATATCCATCGCGCGCTCGACGCGTCGCTCCGACGACTCGGCACGGATTACATCGATCTGTACTGGCTGCACGCGTGGGACGGTCTGACGCCCGTGGAAGAGGTGATGTCGACGCTGACGGATCTCGTCCGCGCAGGCAAGGTCCGCTACGTCGGCTTCTCCAACACGCCCGCCTGGTATCTCTCGCGCGCACAGACGCTGGCCGAGTGGCGCGGCGGCGCCACGCTGTGCGCCCTGCAACTCGAGTATTCGCTGCTCGAACGCAACATCGAGCGCGAACACCTGCCCGCCGCCAACGAGTTGGGACTGGGCCTGTGTCCGTGGAGCCCCCTCGGCAGCGGCATGCTGACCGGCAAGTACTCGCGCGACGGCGTCCGCGCCGCCGGTGAAGGCCGGTTGCTGGTCGCACAGGACATGGCGAACCCCGCGTTTCAGAAGCTGTTCACGGATCGCAACTGGCGTATCGTGGATGAATTGCTGGAGGTCGCCAGGCTGCTCGGCCGCTCGCCCGCGCAGGTGGCGCTGAACTGGGTCGCGTCCCGCCCCGGCGTCACGTCCATCCTTCTCGGCGCGACGAAGATCGCGCAGTTGGACGACAATCTGCAGTCGCTCGGCTTCACGATCCCCGCGGATCTCTCGTCACGCCTCGAAGCCGCCAGCCGTCCCGAGCTGGTGCAGCCGTACATCTTCTTTGGTCCGACCATGAGGTCGATGCTCACGGGAGGAACGACGGTCGCGCAGCGACGGTAACTGGGGGTGACTCATACAGACGGACCACAGGTCATGCATCCACGCGCGGCGGCATTGATCGAGCGCCTGCAACTCCTGCCCCATCCCGAAGGCGGGTTCTATTGCTGGCAGGCGGCCCGATCGCTCGGGCCGTACGCGCTGGCCGGCTGCACGGTCGGACCGGGCTTCGAATTCACGGATTTCAGCTTCCTGCGCGACGCCGAGGATCTGCTCGCGCGCCTTCGGGCGATCGACGCGGACCTCGCCGCGCTGGCGTAAATGCGCGTTTCGCGGCGCGTCACCCCGTGGTGCGTCATCCGTGAGTGCGGCGCACGGTCACCTTCTGCCCGCGGATGGTCGTCCTTCGCAGCGCCGTCATGATGGACGTCGCCAGCGCTTCCGGCACTTCCACCAGCGCATGATTCGCACCGATCGTAATCTGCCCCAGCAGGCTGGAGTCGACGCCGGCTTCGCCCGTGATCGCGCCGACGAGATCGCCCGCGCGGATGCCGGCCCGCTTCCCTGCACCCACATACAGCACTGTGCTCGGCTGCGCGCGGACGTCCGACCGCGATGGCCGCGGTCCGCGCGGCGACGCCGGCTCTTCGTCTTCTTCCATTCCACGCGTCTCCGCTCCACGCGTTGACGGGCGTGCAACCAGACGATCCGCCGGACGCGGACGCTCCGCGTCCCGCTCGTCTATCCGTTCGACCGCGGCGCCAGCACCGGGCCGGCTGCCCGCGGAGCTGCCGCTGTCGGCGGCCTCGTGGACCAGCTTCACCGCGGCGGACGCGATGTCGAGCACGTCGAACTCCTGCACGAGCGATTCGACGATCGATCGGACATCTTCCAGGCCGCCGGTCACCAGCCGTTCGCGCAGGGCCTCGCGCGTCGCCTCCAGGCGTCGCGCGCGCAGGTCGGCGACGGTCGGCAGATTCAGCACTTCGACCGTCTGCTTCGTCAGCGACTCGATGCTGCGCAGGAACCGGTGTTCACGCGGTCCGATCAACGTGATGGCGACGCCCTCGCGGCCGATGCGGCCCGTACGGCCGATGCGGTGGACGTACACCTCGGGAGACGAAGGCACGTCGTAGTTGATGACGTGCGACACGTGATCGATGTCGAGCCCGCGCGCGGCGACGTCGGTGGCCACGAGGATCTCCGCCTTTTCGCGGCGGAAGAGCTGCATGACGCGGTCGCGTTGTTTCTGCGCCATGCCGCCGTGCAGCGGCTGCGCGCCGTAGCCGTGCGCGGCGAGCGTGTCCGTCAGCTCGTCCACTTCGAGGCGTGTCCGGCAGAACACGATGGCGGACTTCGGCGCTTCGAAGTCGAGAATGCGTCCGAGCGCCGTCATCTTCTGCGGACGCGCAACGATGTAGGCCACCTGGCGCACGCGGGGCATCTTGCCGGCCCCGCGCTTCTCGCGGGCGATGGTGACGCGGGACGGGTCCTTGAGGTGACGGCCGGCAATCGCGGCAATGCGCGGCGCGAGCGTCGCGGCGAACAGCGCGGTCTGCCGCGTGTCGGGCGTCTCGGCGATGATCGCGTCGATGTCCTCCGCGAAGCCCATATCCAGCATCTCATCCGCCTCGTCCAGCACGAGCACCTGCAGTTTCGCGAGATTCAGCGTCTGGCGCCGCAAGTGATCGAGCGCGCGGCCCGGCGTGGCAACGATGATTTCGGCGCCGCGGTGGAGGGCGCGGACCTGTTGATCCATCGGCGCACCGCCGTAGAGCGGAACGACGGTGAGGTTGAGGCCCTTCGCATACTTGTGGATGGCTTCGGCCACCTGCATCGCCAGTTCACGCGTCGGCACGAGCACGAGCGCACGCGCCCCCGTGTCGCGGCCGTGATCCTTGCCCGTGCGGCCGCTGCCGGCCGGGCGATCGGACGCGGCGAGCCGCTGCAGCAGCGGCAGGGCGAACGCGGCGGTCTTGCCGGTGCCGGTACCGGCCTGTCCGAGGAGATCCTTGCCATCCAGCAAGATGGGAATGGCTTCACGCTGAATCGGGGTGGGTTCTTCGTAACCGAGTGCGGAAACCGCGGCAACGATGGGGCTGACGAGTCCGAGAGCGGCGAACCCGATGGTCTCGGGCTCCGCAACAGAAGTTTTCATCGACTGATTGTATGCGACCGCAGGTTGCGGGACGTCGCGGAGCGCTGACGTTGTCCTGGAGCGGACGAGTATACCAGGATGCCGGCGTGGATCGTCGCACCTTTGTCGAACGTCTGCTCGCGCTCGGCGGCGCCGCGCGCGTGCTGGGTCACCACCTGAACCTTACGGCCGCAACCGGGGCCTCGCAATCGGCGCCCAGGCCGGCAGCGTCCGCCGCGGAACGGCCGTTGACGCTCTGGTATCGGCGGCCGGCCGTGCGATGGGTGGAAGCGCTGCCCGTTGGCAACGGCCGGCTCGGCGCAATGGTCTTTGGCGGCGTCGGCGTCGAGCGGCTTCAGCTCAATGAAGACACCCTCTGGTCAGGCAGCCGCTCGTCTTGGGACAATCCCAAGGCCAGGGACCTCCTGCCGGAAATACGCCGGCTGATTGCGGATGAGCGTTATGTCGAGGCGGACGCGCGCGCGAAGCAGACGCTGGGTCCGTACACGCAATCGTATCTGCCGCTCGGCGATCTCATCCTCACCTTCGATCACGGCGACCTCGCGCGCGACTACCGGCGTGACCTGGACGTGCGCACCGGCGTGGCGTCGGTGCGCTATCGCGTCGGGCAGACGATCTACACACGAGAGATGTTCGTCAGTCATCCGCACCAGGTCATCGCGGTACGCCTGACCAAGGAGGGGCGCGGCGCCGAGCGGACGGGATCGCTCCGGTTCACGGCGCGGTTGTCGTCGCTGCTGCGTCACCGCACGTTGACGCATGCATCGACCGGCGCCTTTGCGCTGGACGGTGTGGCGCCCTCGCATGTCGATCCGAATTACTACGATCGGGACGAGCCGGTGCGGTATGAGGGCAACCGCGGGATGCGCTTCGGCGCGCTGGTTGACGTCCTTGCCGCGGACGGCACGCGCCGTGTGGATGCCGACGGAATCCATATAGACGAGGCCAGCGAGGTCCTGCTGATTGTTTCGGCCGCAACCAGCTTTCAAGGCTTCGATCGTCCTGCCGCGGACAACGGACGCGATCCGCTGGCCGTTGCCGCGGAAACGCTGGCTGCCGCGCGTGCGCGATCGTGGGCGGCGCTGCGGGACGCGCACGTCGCCGATCATCGCGCGCTGCTCTCGCGGGTGGACCTGCAGCTTGCCTCGCCTGCATCGGCTCCGGACACGTCCGCGGGCGCTGGCGAGCGGACGACAGACGAGCGGATTGCCACCGCAGGCGTCAAAGACGAGCGGCTGGTGGAACTGCTGTTTCAGTACGGACGCTACTTGTTGATCGCGAGCAGCCGTCCGGGCACGCAGGCGGCCAACCTGCAGGGCATCTGGAACGAGCACATCCGCGCGCCGTGGAGCTCGAACTGGACGGTCAACATCAACGCGCAGATGAATTACTGGCCCGCGGAGACCACCAACCTCGGTGAGCTGCACGGACCGCTGCTCGATCTCGTCCGCGATCTCTCGGTCACCGGTCGTCAGACCGCGACCGTCAACTACGGGGCGCGCGGCTGGACCACGCATCACAACGTGGACATCTGGCGGCAGTCCGCGCCGGTCGGCGATTTCGGCGACGGCGATCCCGTGTGGGCGCTCTGGCCGATGGGCGGCGTGTGGTTGTCGCAGCACCTGTGGGAGCACTACGCGTTCGGCGGCGATCGCGCGTGGCTCCAGTCTCACGCGTACGCGGTGATGAAGGGCGCGGCCGAGTTCTGCCTGGATTGGCTGATCGAAGGACCGAACGGCACGCTGATCACATCACCCTCGACATCACCTGAGCACAAGTTCGTCCTGCCGGACGGCAGGCGCGCCGGCGTCAGCGCCGCGGCCGCGATGGACCTCGCGCTGATCTGGGATCTCTTCACCAACACGATCCAGTCCAGCGAGATCCTCGGCATCGACTCTGCCTTCCGCGATCGCCTCAACAGAGCGCGCACACGCCTTGCGCCGTATCGCATCGGTCCGGACGATGCGCTGCAGGAATGGTCGCATGGTCTGCCCGGCGCCGAACCGCATCATCGCCACTTCTCACATCTCTTCGGTCTCTTTCCGGGACGCGAGTTGACGGCCGAGGGAACGCCCGCGCTCTTTGCCGCGGCGCGCCGATCCCTGGAGTTGCGCGGAGACGAGGGGACGGGCTGGAGTCTGGCGTGGAAGGTGAACGCGTGGGCACGGCTGGGCGATGGGGACCGCGCGCATCGGATGCTCGGCGGCCTGCTGCGTCTCGTGGACGAAGGGAATCCGCAAGGAGCGCGCAGCGGCGTCTATGCCAACCTGTTCGACGCGCATCCGCCGTTCCAGATCGACGGCAACTTCGGCGCAACCTCCGGCATCGCCGAAATGCTGTTGCACAGCCATGCGGGTGAGTTGCATCTGCTGCCTGCGCTGCCGTCGGCCTGGGCGGCAGGACGAGTCAGTGGGTTGCGGGCGCGGGGCGGGTTCGAGGTGTCGATGGAGTGGAAGGAAGGGCGGCTGGTGCGCGCCGAGGTGTTGTCGCGGCTGGGCGGCGTCTGCCGGATGCGTGTGTCTGGGGATCCGCGGTTGACAGTCGACGGTGCGGAGGCGCGACCCGCGGCCGGCCCGAATCCCAATCCGTTCTACCGCCTCCACCCAACTCGTCTGCCCATCGGCTCGGGCAGCACGACCACCAGCCTTGCGCCGCGGCCCGCGGCGATCGACTTCTCCACCACTGCCGGCGGCCGCTACAAGCTGACGATCGGCTGACAACGCTGGTAGACAAAGACGACTGGATGCGGAGTGAGGCGGCCGAGGCGGCCGCGTCTCACTCCTCAACTTCACGTGGGGCACGGGGGGCACGCGTGCGTGCGTGTCCGCGTGACGCTATCCCACCGTGAACGGAATGCTCGCGCTCGTCGTGCCCCACTCGACGCGCAGCAAGGCCCCCGTCGGCGTGTCGTCTATCGCGATCGTCACCTGTTCCGCCGGCGCCTTCGGCTTGCCAACGCTCATCGGCGCGCGACCGATCTCCAGTTCCTTCTTGTACGGCACGCCCCACTGCCCTTCCTTCTCCAACTTGCCGGCAATGAGCTGCCACTGCTTGTCGCCCGGTTCCGTATTGAGCGTGTACGACCCCGCCGGAAGACTCAGCGTTCCGAACTTCAACGGCTTGTCGGTCGTCAGCACCGTCGCCTGATCCGCGCCCGTCCGCCACGGCTTGCCCACCGGCATCATCTGCGCTTCCGGACGGCCCTTGAGCGACGGCCGGCCGTACTCGATCGCGATGTTGGCGCCGTCAATCGTCCACGTCGTCTTCACATGTGGACTGCCGGCCTTCCCGGGGTGTACTTGGGTGGTCTGCTGCGCCGCAAGCGTGACGCTACACACCACCGTCGCTGCCGCCATCATCGATAAGACCCGTCGTTGCATCAATCCTCCTGTCGCGAACCTGTCGTTGGTCCGTTGTCCGGTTCATGAAATCCTTTGCCAATCGGCCGTGCGATCTAGTCTAGCGCGCCCCGACACGCCGCGAACGCACGGAACGCACGCGTGTGATGCACCTTGGACGATACAGACTCGCGTCGAGCTTCGGATCCGTCCGCGTGCGGACGATCCAACCAACGCCACCACCGCTTACACGGCCCCCTGACCGCCTGGTCCGTCCGCCAGGCAGATGCACTATGATGACGGGATTGCATGAACACCGCATCCTTTCAACCCAATCAGAGAGTGCCCAGTCGGCGAGTGCCCGATCGGAGGGTGGTTGTCACGGGCATTGGGCTCGTGTCGCCCCTGGGCGTCGGCACCGGGCCGACATGGCAAGGTCTGCTCGCCGGCCAGGTGGGCGTCGGACCGATCACTTTGTTCGATGCATCGCGGTACACCACCCGTTTCGCGGGCGAGGTGAAAGGGTTCGACCCGCTGCACTGGCTGGATAAGAAGGACATCAAGAAGTGCGGCCGTTTCATCCAGTTCGCGATCGCGGCGACAACGATGGCGATGCGTGAGAGCGGATTGGCGGTGACGAACGACAACGCCACGCGCGTCGGCGTGATGATCGGGAGCGGCATCGGCGGGTTCGAGGTCATCGAGCGCGAGCACCGGCTCCTGCTCGAACGCGGTCCCGACCGTGTGTCGCCCTTCTTCATCCTGTCCGCGATCGTCAACCTCGCGGCGGGACAGGTGTCCGTGCGGCTGGGCGCGAAAGGCCCGAACTCCGCGGTGGCGACCGCCTGCACGACGGGCGCGCACGCGATCGGCGACGCCTATCGCGTCATCCAGCGCGGTGACGCGGACGCGATGATCTGCGGCGGCACGGAAGCGGCGATCACGCCGCTGGGCGTCGCGGGCTTTGCGTCGATGCGCGCGCTGTCCACGCGCAACGACGATCCGGCGGGCGCCAGCCGTCCCTGGGACGTCGACCGTGACGGCTTCGTGGTCGGCGAGGGCGCCGGCATCCTCGTGCTCGAAGAGCGTGAACTGGCGTTGCGCCGAGGCGCGAATATCCTTGCGGAACTGGTTGGCTACGGAATGACGGCGGACGCGCATCATCTGTCGACGCCGCCGGAGGATGGGGAAGGCATCAGCCGCGTGATGAGCGCGGCGCTCGCGGACGCGGATCTCGCGCCGGAGCGGATCCAGTATCTCAACGCGCATGCGACGTCCACGCCGCTCGGCGATCGCGCCGAGGCGATTGCCATCCAGCACGTCTTCGGCGATCACGCGTCATCGGGTGGAGAGACGAGGCTTGCGGTCAGTTCCACGAAAGCGATGACCGGACATCTGCTCGGCGGCGCCGGTGCGCTCGAAGCGGGCTTGACCGTGCTGGCGCTGCGCGATCAGATCGCGCCGCCGACGATGAACCTGGGGAAGACGGACGAGGACAATCACCTGGACCTCGTTCCGCTGCGTGCCCGGCAGATGCCGATGACGCATGCCATGACGAACTCGTTCGGGTTCGGCGGCACGAACGGCTGCCTGATCTTCGCGCGCCCCTAAGACACGAACATCGGACGCCGCGCGCCGCGCGCGTCTCCTGGAGTTGGCGATGAACTACGTCCGACTGGGAAAGAGCGGGCTAAAAGTCTCGCGTCTGTGCCTCGGCTGTATGAGCTATGGCGTGCCCGATCGCGGCGCGCATCCGTGGACGCTGGACGAGGAGCAGAGTCGGCTGCAGATCAAGGCGGCGCTCGAAGCCGGCATCAATTTCTTCGACACGGCCAACGTCTATTCCGACGGGACGAGCGAGGAGATTCTCGGGCGGGCGTTGAAGGACTTCGCGCGGCGAGACGAGGTGGTGGTCGCAACGAAGGTGTACGGCTGGATGCGCAAGGATCCGAACGGCCGCGGCCTGTCGCGCAAGGCCATCCTCGGCGAGATTGACCACAGCCTGCGGCGCCTGGGCATGGGCTACGTCGATCTCTACCAGATCCACCGCTGGGACTACGACACGCCGATCGAGGAAACGCTGGAAGCGCTGAACGACGTGGTCAAAGCGGGCAAAGCCCGCTACATCGGCGCTTCGTCCATGTATGCCTGGCAGTTCACGAAAGCGCTCTACCTCGCCGACCGCTACGGCTGGACGCGCTTCATCTCCATGCAGAACCACTACAACCTGCTGTACCGCGAGGAGGAGCGCGAGATGATGCCGCTCTGCGTGGCCGAGCAGGTAGGTGTGGTGCCGTGGAGTCCGCTCGCGCGCGGACGCCTGACGCGTCCGTGGGTCGAGAAGGATCGCACGGCGCGCGCGGAAACAGACGAGGTGGGGAATCGCATGTACACGCGTACCGAAGATGCGGACCGCGCGGTTGTCGAACGCCTGACCGACGTCGCCGCCGGCCGCGGCCTCTCGCAGGCGCAAGTCGCGCTGGCATGGGTGCTCGCGAAGCCGTACGTCACCTCGCCGATCATCGGCGCAACAAAAGCATCACATCTGGACGAAGCGCTGGCCGCGCTGGACGTACGTCTCTCGGAAGACGAGATTGCACGCCTCGAAGCTCCCTACGTCGCACATCCCGTGCTCGGCTTCGAATAGCGCCGCATCGCTGACGCGCCACGCTGGTACACATCAGGCGCTTTACTTCCCTTCCGTTCGGCTCGTCATTTCCTCCCTGTCATCCTCATCGGCTCATCGGCATTCTCATCCGCGGTGTACCAGACGCGCGGATGCGCGGCCGTGCACGTCATGAAACCGCGATAGAATAGTTACTCCTTCTCCACGTCCCTTTGACATCCTGTCACCTGTTGATTCGCCCTTCGCAGGAAGGAGTGCTGTCTCATGACGGAACCCAGACTTCATCCCCGCTTTGGCCTCGAAGTTCGCGGACGCGATCTGCGTCGCCTCACCGACAGCGAGATCGATGAGATCCGCGGTCTGCTCGCGCATCACGGCGTTCTGTTGTTTCGCGATCAAGTGCTCACGGACGAGGACCTCTTCAACTTCAGCAGCGTGATCGGCGATGGACGGATGGATCAGTCCGCCGATCGGATCGCGCTCTCGGCGCTCAACGCCGCGATCAGCAATTTGACGAACCTGCGAGACGAGCACAACACACCGCTCGGGTTCGGCCGGAACGACACCGATTACTGGCATTCGGATCAGGAGTACCGGCGCGCGCCCGCCACGCTCGCGTCGCTGTATTGCCTCATCCCGTCGCCACGCGGCGGCGATACGAGCTTCGCGGCAACCGGCG
>Ga0187894_10000508_pt1 | contig 52757 bp, 50 predicted proteins | sample GBC1701081metaG_FD_136650 | JGI IMG/M metagenome (GOLD analysis project Ga0187894, IMG submission 136650) | White microbial mat communities from a lava cave in the Kipuka Kanohina Cave System on the Island of Hawaii, USA - GBC170108-1 metaG ...
CGCGCGCTGGCCGGAAGTCGTCGACTGCTTCCTGATGACCGGGCAGCGCGACTATCTGATGCGCATCGTGGTGAGCGATCTCGAAGCCTATGAGCGTTTCCTGAAGGAGAAGCTCACCCGGCTCGACGGCGTCGCCTCGATCGAATCGAGCTTCGCGCTGGGCGAAGTGAAGCGCTCGCATGCGCTGCCGGTGAAGTAAGCATCAGACCATGGCCAAGCGGCTGCCGCCCCTCAATCCCTTGCGCGCCTTCGAAGCGGCGGCGCGGCATCTCTCCATGTCACGCGCCGCGGCCGAGCTCAATGTCACCCATGGCGCCGTCAGCCACCAGGTGAGAGCGCTCGAACGGACATTGAAGACGGCATTGTTCATTCGCGACGGCAATGCCTTGAAGCTGTCGCCGCAAGGCGAGGCTTTGCTGCCGCGGGTGACGGCCGCCTTCACCTCGATCACCGATGCCGTGGCCGAGCTCTCGCAACCCATTGCCGAAGGTGACCTCGCCATCGCCTGCCTGCCGTCGCTCATGACCTTCTGGCTTTTGCCGCGCTTGAATCGCTTCGCGCAGCGCCATCCGGGCGTCAGGCTCAAGCTCACCGCCACGAATGACAAGAAGCGGGTCAGCGCGCAGGACACGGATGTGTGGATCACCTATGGCGTCGAAGCCTGGCCCAACCGCGATTGGAAATTGTGGTTCGAGCCGTCGCTCTTTCCCGTCTGCAGCCCGGCTCTGATCAACACGCGCCCGATCCGCAGCATCGACGACCTGCGCGACCATGCGCTGCTCCATGCCGATGACGGGCGCGAATGGACGACCTGGCTTAATGCTGCAGGCTTTCCGGAGCCTTCCGTCGGATCGCGCCATGTGATGTCGGATGCCAATCTCGCGACGCTGGCGGCGATCTATGGCCATGGCATCGCGCTCTGCGACAGCCTTACCGGCGTCGATCTCCTCGCCGAAGGCCGGCTCGTCGTGCCGATCGATCTCAAGATCGCAGCACCCGAAGCCTTCTATATCGTCTATCGGCGCGAGCTCAGCCGCTCAGCCCTGCTGCGCACCTTCATCGACTGGCTGTTCGCCGAAACGCAAGCGCACCGGCCGCTGCCGGATTTCACTACGCTCAAGGCCAGCACCTCTCGCAAGCCGCGAAAGCGGCGGGTGTGAAAAATACTCACACGCGCGGCTGTCTTAATCTCGTTTGCCAAAGTGTGCGCGGGACCTGAGAAATCATCGCCGAGCGATGAGGATCGGCGATGGCACAAAACAGTAAACGTGATTTCAACCGGCGACAATTTCTTGGCACGGGCGCCGCGGCGCTCGGCCTCATGGCGGGCGGCCGGGCTTCTTTTGCCGACGAGCCGAAGCGGGGCGGCCTGCTGCGCCTGGGCCTTGGCGGCGCCAGCACCACCGACAGCATGGACCCGGCGACGACGCAGAATTCAGTCGGCGCCAATCTCAACCAGCAGATCTATAGCTGCCTGGTCGATCTCGACGACAAGACCGAGCTCATTTCCGGTCTCGCGGAACGCTGGAGCGCCAATGCGACGCTCGATGTCTGGCAATTCGACCTGCGCAAGGGCGTCGAGTTCCACAATGGCAAGACGCTCACCGCGGAGGATGTCATCTATTCCATCGGCCGGCATATCGCGGCGGATTCGAAATCGGGCGCCAAGGCACTGCTTGCCGGGGTCAAGCGCCTCACCAGTGACGGTGCCGCCAGGATCAAGGTCGAGCTCACCAGCGGCGATGCCGATTTTCCCTTTGTCCTTGCCGACTATCACTTAGGGATAGTCCCTGATGGCTTCACCGACTGGAACAAGCCCATCGGCACGGGTCCCTTCGCCATGAAGACCTACGATGCCGGCGTCAAATCCTTTGCCCTGCGCAACAAGCGCTATTTCCGCGACGGCCGGCCCCATGTCGATGCCGCCGAGGTCACCGCCATCAATGACTGGACGGCGCGCCTCAATGCGCTCAAGGCCGGCGATGTCGACATCATCAACCGCGTCGACAGCCGCTCCGCCCAACGCCTGCAGGGGTCGGGCAATGTCAAGGTCGTCTCCTCGCCCGGACGCACGCATTATTGCTTCGTCATGGATACGCGCATGGCCCCCTTCTCGGACATCAATGTGCGCCTCGCCCTCAAACATGCGATCGACCGGCAAGCGATCCTCAAACTGGTGCTGGCGGGCTATGGCAGCATCGGCAACGACCATTCGATCCCCGAGAGCGATCCCTTGTACGAAAAGCTGCCGCAGCACGACTACGATCCCGACAAGGCCAGGCATTATCTCGGCAAGGCCGGGCTTTCGAGCCTCGCGATCGATCTTTCCGCTGCCGACGGCGCCTTTGCCGGCGCCGTCGACATGGCGCTTCTGTTCCAGCAATCGGCGCAGGCGGCGGGGATCGCCGTCAATGTCGTGAAGGAGCCGGATGACGGCTATTGGGACAATATCTGGATGAAGAAGCCCTTCTATATGAGCTGGTTCGGCGGACGCCCGACCGCCGATCTCATGCTGTCGCTCGCCTATAAGAGCGACTCGCCCTGGAACGACACCTTCTGGAAGAACGCGGCATTCGACCAGCTGCTGCTCAAGGCGCGCGCGACGGCCGACCAGGGCCAGCGCAAGGAAATGTATGGCAGCCTGCAGAAGATGGTCTGGGAGACGGGCGGCTATCTCATCCCCGTTTTCGCCGACAACATCGACGCGCATAGCGGCAAGGTCCAGGGTTTTACGCCCAATCCCAACAGCGACCAGATGGGCAGCCGCGCCGCCGAGCAGGTCTGGCTCGACGCTTAGAGTTCTATCAGCCCAACATGACCATCCACGACGACGCGCTCGGCGATCCCGTCATCTGCGACATGACGCTGCCCTGGTTCACCGACCATATGGTGGACAAGGACCTCACCTTGCCGCGCTTCAAGCAGGCCGGCATCGACTTCGTGTCGCTGACGGTGAGCGTGCCGGAGAATTCCCTCAACGCCACCGTCCGCCATATCGCCCGGGTGAAAGTCCATATCGCCGAACGCGCGGAGCACTTGAGCTTCGTCACCACGGCCGATGAGATCATCGCCGCCAAGAGCCAAGGCAGGCTCGCCGTCGGATTCCATTTCCAGGGCACCGATCCCTTCGAGGGCTCGGTCGAGCTGGTCGAGCTCTTCGCCGAGCTCGGCATCCGCCATGTGCTCCTTGCCTATAATCAGAAGAACCTCGTCGGCGACGGCTGCGTCGAGCGCACCGATTCAGGGCTGAGCCGCTATGGCGTAAAACTCATCCAGGCGATGAACAAATCGGCGATCATCGTCGATGGCTCGCATACCGGTTATCGCACCACCATGGAAGCGATGGAGATCTCGACCCGGCCCTTCATCTTCTCCCATTCCAACGCCTTCGCCCTCGTCCCGCATTACCGCAATATCAAGGACGACCAGATCCGTGCCTGCGCTGAGACGGGCGGCCTCATCGGGGTGAACGGCGTGAACGAGTTCCTGGGCGATATGGAAGCCGGCACGGAAGCGATGTTCCGGCATGTCGATCATATCGCGAGCCTCGTCGGACCCCAGCATGTCGGCATCGGGCTCGATTATGTGAAGGACTACGACGCCATCTGGCAGTGGATGCAGGAAAATCCCGATCTCTGGCCGGATAATGACGGCGCAGCACCCATCTATCCCGTCCATGCGCAGCCCGAGCAGATCCGCGAGCTCGGGCTTCGCATGCTGGGTGCCGGCTATTCACAGGCGGATGTGCACGGCATATTGGGCGGCAATTATCTGCGCGTGCTCCGCCGGCATGAGCGAGCGAGCGCCGTTACTTCCACTGCTTCTCCTCATTGATCCAGTGCGATCCCGGCAGCGCTCCCTTCTTGATGAAGGCACTGACGACATTGCCCAGCATGCGCGATACATTGTTGTCGAAGTTGTTGACCGGTAGCGCCTGTCCGAAAGCGATCGAGCCGCCGCAGAAGACGGCGCCGTCATTGGGCGCGGTGAAGAAGGTGATATCGCCGCGAATGCGATAGTCCTGCGTGCCGGCGAGACCCGGATAGGGATAGAGGATCTCCTCGATCGACAGGAGATAATTGTCGCTGTGGCCGCCGGACGAGGCCAGGATCTTGGTGTGGGGCGGCGTCCCCAGTTGCAGGTCGTAGCGGTCGAGCTCGAGCCCGGCAGCACCCCCATAGGCAAGACCGGAATCACCGATGACCTCGCCCTCTATCCCCTTCATGATCCAGGACACCTGGCGATGATAGCTGTCGGGCATCCGGCGATAGGGCCGGCTCGTCTCAAAACCCTCGGCGATGAAGCCGATGCCGACGAGTTTCTGCGGCGGACGCCCGAGATTCTTCCACAGGCCGCTCTTCTGGCCGGTCGTCGCCAGATAATGCTCGCCGGGCCTGGCGCTCCAGGCGCGCATGCCGGAATCGAGCTTGCGCACCTCCATGATCCAGGGTTCATCCTCGCGGAAGGCCACGTTCCAGTAATAGCCGTTGCCGCCCATATAGATGTAGCGCCCGCCGCCGGCGACATAGTCCTCGGTCGCATCGAGCATCGCTTCCGAATAGTATTCGGGATGGGTGCCGGAGATCACGCAATCATAGGGCTCGAGCGCGGCCAGGCCTTCCTGGTGCAGATCCTCATCGGTCAGGACCTCATAGTCATATTTCATATGCTCGAGCCAGGCGATGATCGACAGATCGGCGGGGAACTGCCAGGCGACGCCCATGCTCGACATGCGGTGCTTCGGCCGCATATTGAGGATCGGCCGGCGATAGGAGCTGAAGCAGACGCCATTGCCGTCGGCCCAGCTGTCATAGGTGGAGAGGCCGAACTCCCAGTTCTTGTACATCTCGATGTCGATCTCCGAGACGATGGGCGGCTGGCCGGTCATCGGCTGGATGATCTGCGCATCGAAGCTCAGATGCTCATTGGCGTAAGCGAGATAGCTCGCGGTCGGGATCAGCACGGCGATCGGCGCCTTGGGCTTTCTGGCGCGCACGAAGAAGACGACATATTCCTCGCCGAGCCCCGTGCCGCCATTGGCCCTGAGCCGCATCGCATAGGCGCCGCTCTTCAGATTGTCGGGAAGGATGAAGGTCTTCGTCACCTCCCAATTGCAGTCGATCATCGCATCATAATGGAATTCGATGCCGCCATATTCCTCGGGCGCCAGGCGGAAACAGTCATTGCGGCCGCTCCAGTTCCAGCCCGTCTGGGCCCGCACCGGGCGGTTATAGCCTCGGGCGTTGAGTCCATGCGGACCGACATCGATGACGTCATCGCCGATGCCGTGGTCGCTATAGCCTTTCGCCGTGTCCCAATAGGCGATGAGCCCTATGGCGGGCGGTGTGCCGCCTGACTGGACGCCGGCGAGCTCTTCGCGCGTCAAAGCGCGCTCATAAAGGCCCGGCCGGTCGATCTTGCCGCAGAAGGTCTGCGAGACGAAATCACCGCGCTTCTTGTGCCAGTCACGGGAGCCCGCGATGAGGAACGGCGTGTCAGGCAGATGCTTCTGGCGGAAGCGGAAGGTTTCCGAGACATGCGAGCGATAATCGAGCGGCGCCACCCGCCCGAGCAGGCTGTTATAGCGGTTGGCGACGCTCTCCTGATGGATCGTCGCCTTGCCGGTCCTGGCGTCGAGCGTCGCGGCCACGAAATACCACATCTTCTTCTGCAGCGGCAGCTCGGCCTTGAGGTAGTCGACCTCCTTGCCGTCGCCGACCCAGAATTCGAGATGACCCTGCTGGTTGATGCCAAGGCAATAGCCCACATTCTCGTCATTGTTCCAACGCCCGATGATGCACTGGCGCAAGCCGGCCTGCGGCAGCCCCGGATAGACGAAGGCGAAGAGCGTGAGGCTGCCGGTCAAGGCCAGCAGCCCCTTCGGATCGGCGACCTCGAGATAGGAGCCGACCTGCGTATATTGCTTCTTCACCGGCCAAGTGCCGTTCGCCGTGCAGGCGATCTCTTCCTCGATGAAGCCCGGTCCGTCGGGATGCTCATCGCCATGGATGAGCCTGACCAGCATCGCCTCGGCCTTGTTCGTGCCGTCGGCATTGACATGGATGGAGATCGCCTCACCCGGCTTGGCCGAGATCTTGTCCGCGTAACCGAATAACTTAACCTGTGCCATATGCGAAACTACCTGATGATCACGATTCAAGCAGGTCCTGGACACGGCGCATGAAGATGCCGTGATAGGCTTCCTCCTGCGAGCCATAGACCTTGTCTTCCACGATCCGCGGCGCCACGCCGCGCTGGCCGGACAGAGCGACGATGCGATAGGCCTTGAACGCCTCGACCACGGTGATGGCGTATTTGTCGACCTGCGGCTGGCGGCGGAAATAGAGCAGCAGCCGCTCGAGCGGCTCGCTATGCTGGCCCAAGGGACTCTTGCGGTGCTCCTCGATGACTTCCGGGCTCACCAGCGTCTTCAGATAGTCGCGCTGCATCTTGTCGTAGCGGCGCCAATAGACGAGGTCCTTGTCCTCGGTCTCGGTCGATTCCTCAGGCAGCATTTCGCCTCCTTTCTCCGCCCGGGTGGAGCGGCGTTCGCTTTTCTTCTTGTCGCGCCAGGCGCGGAACTGTTCCTTGATGCCGAACAGGCCGCCGCGCAGGAACAGGACGACCAGCGCCATGATGAGCCCGATCATGATCAGGCGAACCGGCCCCCAGCTGATCAGCACCTTGTCGAGGAAGACGACGATGGCGGTGCCGACGACGGCGCCTTCGGCGCGGCCGATGCCGCCGATCACCAGCATCGCGAGCCCCAGGAGCACCGTGTCGAACGAGAAGATGGAGAAGCCGACGCCGCGATAGTGGCTGGCATAGAAGCCGCCGATGAAGCCGAGTGCGATCGAGGAGACGATGAACACCTGGATGCGCGCCTGGCGGTAATTCACGCCGGTCGCCTCGGCGAAGGCCTCGCGCTTCTCGGGCGCCATGCGCAGCACGCGGCCGAGACGCCGGCCATTCACGAAGCGGTAGAGCAGCAATGCCAACAGCATCACGGCGAAACAGGCATAATAGCCGAGCAAGGACTGGTTCATCGGCGCCCAGTCCGCCGGCATGTAAGTATCGGCGCCATAGAGGCCGCCGGTCGATGAGCCGAACTGCTTCGACTGCAAGGCATAGACGCGGCACAGCTCATTGAGGCCCAAGGTGAGCAGCGCGTAATAGAAGCCGTCGAGCCTTGTCGCCGGAATGGCGATGATCGCCCCGCAGACGAGGCCAATGCCCGCACCGAGCAGCGGCAGCGACCACCAGGGGAAGCCGAAGGTGATCGACAGCCATGTGGTGCCGAAGGCGGCCACCCCCACCACCGCGAAAGTGGCGAGCGAATAGATTTGGGCGGTGCCGATGATCAGCATCCAGCACAGATTGATCGCGGCATAGATGCCGAAGAAGGCGCCGGCGACCAGAAGCGTGTTGAGCATCGAGGCCGGCGCCAGGAAGGGTGCTATGACGAGCGCCAGGAGGCCCAGCACCCACCAGATCGGCCGCTTGTCGACGATCGTCTTCTCGGCCCGCATGGTCTTCGGATTGTATTCGCCGCTGATATGGAGGACGCGCCGGCGCGTCGGCCAGTAGCGCAGCTTCCCCCACAGGCGCCCGCCATGGCCGCCCCATTTGTGGTAATAGCGCAGGCGCCCGACCGGCAGCAGCGGCACGCGCGAGGTGCGTGTCTTGTCCCAGGTCTCCTGGGGCATGCGATGCCGGCCGGCCGGGATCTCTTCCTCGGCCCCCTTGACGTCGCCCCAGACATGCAGCGGATTGCGCCAGCTATAGGTCATCGCTCACGCCTCCCGCGCCTTGTCGAGAATGCCGGCGATGCCGCGCGGCCGGATTAGCAGGATGACGATGATCAGCAGGAACTGGGTGATGAGGACATATTGCCCGCCGAGCGTGACGCTGGTCAGCGCCTCGTTGAAGCCCAGAAGCAATGCCGCGATCACAGCTCCCCTGACGCTGCCGAGCCCGCCGCAGAGCGCGATCGAGACGCCTTTGATCATCGGCGTCAGGCCATTGAACGGCGCGATATAATAAGTCTGCGACAGCAGCACCGCGGCAAGCCCGGCAAGGCCGCCGGTGATCGCCATGACATAAAAGCCGGTGCGCCGCACGCCGATGCCGACGATCGAGGCGGCATGCGGGTTCATCATCATGGCGCGGATCTCGAGGCCGCGCCGGCTCGAGCGCATCCAGTGCAGGACCACGACCAGGATGAGGATCGAGGTCAGCACATTGCCGATCTTGTCGGCGGTGAACACGATGTCGAACAGCTTGAGCTTGCCGGTGCCGAAGATCTCCGGGAGATTCTTCGACCGGGGTCCGAACCACCACATCAGCGACTGGGTGCCGACCAGGCTGATGGCGAGCGTGGCGATGAGGCCGCGCACGGTGAAATTGGGCTTGTCATGGATCGGAATGAAGGCGATGGCGCAGACGAGGAGGCCGCCGAGGACGCCGGTCAATATGCCGCCCAGCAGCACCACGGGGCCGACGGTGAAGGCGGGCAACAACGGCACCAGATATTGCGCGGTGAGCCAGGCGCCATAGCCCGCCAGCGCGAAGATGAAGCCATAAGCCAGATTGATCAAGCCGAGGCTCGACCAGGTGATGGAGATGCCGATGGCGAGCGTGCCATAGATGCAGGCCAGCACGATGGCATTGGAGATGACGAAGGCCCAATCCATCAATGCACCTCGCGCTTGGCATTGAGCATCAAAGCGGCGGAGGCCTCGCCTTTGAGCTTGCCGACATGCATGCCGATGACCCGGTCGACGCGGCCTTCGAGCAAAGCGACATTCTGCTCGGCGATCACCATGGCGCTGTCGCCGAGATCGACGCTCATCAGCGCATCGAGGACGCCCTTGCCGATCTTGGGCGCGAGCCCCAGCGAGGGCTCATCGACCAGGAACAGCGAGGCTTCCGCCATCAGCCCGCGGCCGATCGATACCATGCGGCGCTCGCCGCCCGACAGCCTGCCGACCGGGATCGCCATCAGCTTCACCAAGGGTGGAAAGATCGCGAGGATGCGCTTCTTGCGTTCCGCGCGCTCGCGCCAGGCTTTGGCCGTGAAGGCGCCGCTGTCGAGATGCTCCTCGACGGTGAGCCCATGGAAGATCTCATCGCCTTGCGGGATGAGCGCCAGGCCGTGATGGACGACCTCATGGGTGTAGCGGCCGGGGCCCTGGCTCCGCGTGCGGCCGACCTCGACGCCGTTGAGCTTGATCGAGCCCCTCTGCCAGCCGGTCAGGCCGGCTATGGCGTAGAACAACGTGGTCTTGCCATGGCCGTTGAGGCCGACGAGACCCACGCGCTCGCCCGAATGGACGATGAAGTCGAGGTCATGGATCACCCGCATCGGGCCATAGCCGGCCGACAGGCCCTTCACATTCAGGACCTCGCGGCGCGCGCTCATTGCAGCGCCCCTTCATCGACATTCTCGAAATAGGCGGCATGCACCTTGGGATCGTTCAGGATGTCGGCTAGCGCGCCCTCGGAGATGACCTCGCCCGCATCCATGACCATCACGCGGTCGGCGATGGTCTCGAGCAGCTCGATGCGATGCTCGACGATGACGATGGCGATATCCATCTCCTTCGACAGGAGGCGGATCAGATGATCGATCTCGTCGACCTCGGAATTGATGAGGCCGGCCGCTGGCTCGTCCATCAGCAGCAATTGCGGGCGGCGCATCAACAGGCAGGCGAGCAGCAGCTTGCGCCGGTTCAAGGTCTCGAGCCGCGACGTCGGCTCGCTCGGATCGACATCGAGCGACACCAGCTCGGCGCCATATTCGGCATCGAAGCGGGTGAGATAGGGCGCATATGCCTGGCGCGCCGCCTTGAAGGTCTCGGCCACCGTCAGCTCGTCGGGGACGACCGGCGTCTGATAGGTCCGCCCTATCCCCAAACGGGCGCGGCGATAGAGCGGCAGATGCGTGACGTCCTGGCCTTGGAAGGTGACCCGGCCGGATTTGGGCATCAGGCGTCCGGACAGGACCTCGAACAGGCTCGTCTTGCCGGCGCCGTTCGGGCCGATGATGCCGAGCACTTCGCCGATACCGACATTTAGGTTGATGTCGCGCAGGATCTCGCGCCCGCCGAGATCGAGCGAGACGGCCTCACAGGCGAAAAGCTCACCCATCGGGCGCGACGACAGTGCCGCGCCCTTGCCTTGATGCGAATTCATCCCCACCACGGAGCCGGCTGCAGCTTCGATTCGGAGATCTCGTTCGGGAAGATGATCTTGTGCTCGGTGTTCTGCACCTGCACATAGAGCTGGCTCATGCCTTTCTCGAGCTCGGTCGCCGAGATCGGGTAGCCGTTGTCGGGGAAGTGGGCGGCTTCCTGGAGTTCGTTCTTCATGTCCATATAGCCGCACACGCCGCGATAAGGATGGTCGCGGATCCAGTCGCACACGGCCTTGAAGTTGTCGGGGTCGCCGACCCCTTCCCAGGCGAGCTTCAGATACTGGACGATGTCATAGCCGTTGCCGGTATAGACGAGGCCCATGATGCCGGGGAAACGCTTCATGTATTTCTCGCGGAAGGCGCGGCCCTGCTCATCGGCATAGACGCCCAAGACCGTCGACCAGCAGAAGCCGTTCGCCGTATCGCCGGCGAGCGTGAGGAATTCCGGCTGTGAGGGACCATACTGCATATAGACGAGCGAATCCTTCACCGGATCGGCGATGAACTGCTTGCAGAAGGCGGCATATTCGGCGGCGACCCAGTGATCGACCATGATCGCCGCGGCATCGACCTCCTTCATCTTCTGGATGACCGGCGCCCAGTCCTGGACCGGGAACTGGATGTCGGTGACCTCGGCGACCTCGAACTTGCCGCGCTTCTTGATCGCCTCCTGCGCCGCCTTGGAAATGGTCTGGCAGTAGGCGACCTGCTCCTGGATGATGTGCACCTTGCGGTTCTTCGGCTTCCACACGCCCTGCGCTTCCTCATGCTCGAGCCAGAGCGGATAGGTGTAGCCATAGTGGACTTCAGACGGATCCGTCTGGAAGATATGGGCGTATTTCTCGGGATTGGATTTGAACGCCTCGGTCGCGGCGCGCTGGGTGTTGCCCTGCACATAGGGGCATTTGTATTTCGCCGATTCATCCATCGCCGGGATGGGCACGAACAGGAACGCATTGGAGATCGCATGCACCTTGGCGTCGATGCAGGCGGCGATCGCCTGCTGGCAGCTTTCCGGCGAGAGCTTGTCGACGTCGGTGACGAAGAGCTTCAATTCGCGCCCGAGAATACCGCCCGCAGCGTTGATCTCTTCCATCGCCAAAGTGGTGCCGTTGAGGTGATCGAGATCGTCGGCGACACCCGCGGCTGCCGTCTGCGACGTCGGCAGGCCGAGGACAATGGGATCGGCAGCGAGCGCGTGGCGCCGCGATACGAAGGGCATCGCCACTGCCGTGCCGGCAAGGGCGCCGGCGCTCCGAATCACGGTCCGCCGATTGATCTTCCTGATCATGAGCTTTCCTCCAGTTGTTTCGTTGACACCTCGCCGCTTGCTGCAGCGATGGGCCCTCTTGAGAGGACAAAACATCTAGACATTTTCTCAATTAGACGTCAAGTGTTATGATTAGACATTTTGTCTATTCGCGATGAGGTATTTCGAAGAACGCTTTCCATTTCAATATATTAGGCAGTGCGCACAAAATATCCCGCCCGAATCTTCTAGCTAAAACATCTAATCACTGCTAGGAAACATGCTAGCGACACTAGGAAGACACCATGACGTGCTTCCCGACCGGAGATCTGTCATCCAGGGTTATGCACCGCGCTCCGCGGCGCACTTTCGAGGAACGGCCTTGCGTGATACCAGCAGGCATTTCGAGCGTTCCGACCACGACAACTGAGACCCCGAACCGGGCTCAGCCGCGGCGCCTGGCAACCTCGAATAATCGGCGATGAACCGGAAGATGGGATGCCTAGCATGAAGATACTGATTGCCGACGATCATTGGGTGGTGCGCGAAGCGCTCAAGCAGGTCATGAAGCGCGTGCATCAGTCTCTCGAACCGCTGGAAGCGGAAAATTTCGAAGACGCGCTGGCCCTCCTGCGCCAGCATTCCGACATCGATCTCATGCTGATCGACCTGATCATGCCGGGCTTCGATCAGTTCGACGGCTTGAAGCGCCTGCGCACCGAATTCCCCGATATTCCGGTGGTCATCATCTCGGTGCATGAGGACCTCGACTATGTGCTGCGCTCGATCAGCCACGGTGTCATCGGCTATATTCCCAAATCCTCCGGCGGCGAGGAGATCGAGCGCGCGATCGAGCGCGTGCTGGCGGGCGAGGTGTCCTTCCCGCGCCGCATCCTGGAGCAGTCCGCCGCACCGGCGCGCGCCGCCGGCGAGACCGCGGCGCCTGCGGCGAAGGCCGACACGGGCGTCGACCTGCTGACCAATCGCGAGCACGACGTGCTCGATCTTCTCGGCCGCGGCTATTCGGTGGCGCGGATCGCCAGTGCGCTGACGCTCAGCAGCCATACGGTGCGTGTCCATATCGGCAATCTCATGAAGAAGCTCGGCTTCAAGGACCGCTCGGCCGCCATCCATTATGCGGTGAGCCTCGCCAATGAGGCGAAGAGGCAGAAGAACAATTGAACAAACGTGAAGCGCCACAGAGCCCCACAGCCCCGCTCGCGCCTTCAGCGCCCCGCCAGGATACCGTCTTTGCCGGGCTCGATGCGGTCGCCTCGGGCATCGCCGTCTGGGACGCAACGCAGAAGCTTCGCTATTGCAACCGGCATTTCCGCGAATCCTTCCACCATGCGATCAGCGAGATCGCGCAAGGCCTCTCCTATCCGCACTATCTCGAGCTCGTCGCGCGGTCGAACGAGCTGGTGCTCGCCGATCAGGCCGGCTGGATCGCCGAGCAGGAAAGCCGGTTCGGCAGCGACGGCCTGGAGGAGCAGCCGCTCGCCGATGGCCGCATCTATCAGATCCAGCGCCGGGCGACCGATGACGGCGGCATGGTCACCACCGTCTACGACATCTCGCTCCTGAAACGCGGCGAGAAGGCGCTGGTGCGCGCCAAGGAGCTGGCGGAAGCGGCCGATCAGACCAAGTCGCGCTTCCTGCGCGCCGCCAATCACGATCTGAGACAGCCGCTCGCGACGCTCAAGATCCTCATCTACAACTGCATGTCGGAGCCCGACGAGGAGCACCGCAACGACCTGTTCCACGCCATGGATATCGCTGTCAGCATCATGGAGGATCTGCTCGGTGCGCTGTTGCAGATCGGCCAGCTCGATGCCGGCAAGATCGTGCCCCGGGTCACCACCTTCCAGCTGGCGCAGATCTTCCAGAGGCTCGACATCCAGTTCCGCCACCAGGCCCAGGAAAAGGGCCTCAAGCTGCGCATCGTCGACAGCCGCAGCTCCATCACCAGCGACAAGGCGCTGCTTGAGCGCATCCTGAGCAACCTCGTCGCCAATGCGGTGCGCTATACCGACGTCGGCAGGATCCTGATCGGCTGCCGGCGCAGCGGCGGACAGCTCAGGATCGAGGTGCGCGATACCGGGCGCGGCATCGGGCCTCAATATCTCGAGCGCATATTCGACGAGTTCTACCAGGTCGCCGACGGTAAGCGCGACAAGAAGCGCGGCCTCGGCCTCGGCCTCAATATCGTCAAGCGCATCGCCGGCCTGCTCGACCACCCGATCAGCGTGCGCTCGACTCTGGGCCGCGGATCGCTCTTCGCCATCGAGGTGCCGGCCGGCAATGTCTGGCACAGCGATATCGGCGAGCCCGAGATCAGCGAAAGCATCGGCGGCGAGTTCGCCGGCGTCTCGGTGTTGCTCATCGAGGACGACGAAGCCTTGCGCATCGCCACCACCGAACTCCTCGAGCGCTGGGGCATCGTGGTCCATGCCATCCAGGAGGAAGCCCAGGCGCGCGACCTCTTCGAGCGATCGGCTTTCGACCCCAAGCTCATCATCGCCGATTACAGCCTGCGCGAGCAGCACGGCACCGAGGTCGTGCGCAACATCTGCGCTCTGCTCGGACGCGAGATACCGAGCATCATCGTCACCGCCGATACCGACCCGCTGCTCATCCAAAGGCTCAAGGGTGAAGGCTTCCCGGTCCTCATCAAGCCGGTCAACCCGCCGCGGCTGCGCGTCCTCATGCATAATCTCCTTTACGAACCGCAAGCCGCATCAGGCATAAGGAACTGAGATGACGACGCAAGGGGACGTCATACCGATCGGCAGCCTGGTTCCCCTGACCGGCCCGTCGGCGGCGGATGGCGCGGAATTCCGCAACGGCGTGATCCTCGCCAGCGAAGAGATCAACCGGCGCGGCGGCATATTGGGCCGGCCGCTCAAGCCCGTCTTCATCGACACCTGCCGACAAAGCGCCGAGGAAGTGGTCGCCGCCGCCAACCGGCTGATCGACGAGCACAAGGTTCATGCGATCATCAACGGCTACAATATCGGGCCGCAGAACTCGGAATATGAGCCGATCGCCGATGCCGGCATCATCTACATCCACAACAACACGCTTCTGCAGCATCACGACACCATCCGCAGCAATCCGGAGCGCTATTTCGGCTGCTTCATGGCCGATCCCGCCGATTACTGGTACGGACAGGGCTTCATCAAATTCATCTCCTGGCTGCGCGACACCGCGCAATGGAAGCCGGAGAACAACCGCATCGCCATCATATCGGGCTCGAAGCCCTACAGCATCGTCATCGCCAATGCGATGGCGAGTGCCGCGCGGCAATTCGGCTGGGAAGTGGTGTTCGGGCCGAAGATCGTCACCACGCCGACGACCAGCTGGCGCCCGGTGCTGGCGGAAGCGCGCAAGACCAATCCCGCCGTCCTCGCCAACACGCATTTCTATTCCGGCGACCTGGCGCAATTCCAGCTCCAGTTCATGGAAGATCCGTTCAATTCCATCGTCTATCTGCAATATGGCGCGATGCATCAGTCCTTCGTCGACCAGGCGGGCGAGAAGGCGAAAGGCATCATCGTCAGCACCGTCATCGGCCTGTTGCGCGACGAGATGGGGCAGGCCTTCGCCAGGCGCTATGTCGAGCGTTTCGGGCCGGGCTCGACGCCGCAGGTCGGCTGCCAATCCTACAGCTCGGTGCATCATTATGCGGTCGCGGCATCGCTCGCCGGCGGCACCGCGGGCCCGGGCGAATTCGAACAGAACCGCGAGCTCGCCCGCTATCTGAAAGAGTCCGTCTATCGCAGCGTGGCGGGCATCATGCGCTACCATCCGGAATGGCAGTCGGCCATCCCCTATCCCGACTATGTCCGGGATCCCTCGCTCGGCATGCCGCATCTCTTCTATCAGATCCAGGACCACGAGAAGGAACAGGCGCTGATCGCGCCGGAGCCTTACAATACCGAACGTTTCGCGCTGCCGCCCTGGATCAAATAGATCCCCCGTCGCCTTCCAGAGGCAGGCAGCCCAGGAACAGATCGCGGGCGCGCTCGATATGGCTGCGCATCAGATCGCGCGCCGCGTCCGCTTCGCGCCGCTCGATGAGGGTCAGGATCGCCGAATGCTCGCCATTGATGAGGGCCAGCCGCTCCACCGGATTGGGCAGGCTCATCGAGCGCGCAATATAGATCTTGAAGCCGATGAAATCCTGCACCTTGTCGAGCGCCTCGACGATGAAGGAATTCTCCGACGCGACGGCGATGGCGCGATGGAAGTCGAAGGATTTGCCGATGCGGTATTCGCCGCGCTGAACATCGCGCTCGACTTCATCGATATTGCGGCGGATGGCCTCGAGCGCCGAACGGTCCGCGCGCTTGGCCGCGAGATAGGCCGCCTCCTGCTCGACCAGGACGCGGAACTCGAAGCATTTCTGAAAATCGCCGATGCTGACATGGCCGGAACGCGCGCCATTGCTGCGCTCATACTCGTAAAGCACGATGCTGCCCGACCCTTGCACCGAGCGGATGAGGCCGTTGTCGCGCAGCTTCGCCAGAGCGTTGCGCACCACCGGGCGCGAGACGGCGAATTCCTCGGTAAGCTCGCGCTCCGTCGGCAGGCGCGCGTAACGGCCATATTGGCCCGAATAGATGCGATCGAGCAGCGTTTTGTAGACGATGTCGCTGCGCCGCCGTCCCTGCAGAGTCTCCGCCGTGAGCGTTGTCATCAAAGTCCTCATTGAACAAATTTGTAATTACAAATCTCACAAAAACACGAAATTGTCGATTCTTTTCTTGACGAACTGTACCAATATGTAATTTATCACTCTATAAAATTACAAATATGTGGTTCCGCATAAAGGGAGTGATCCATGCGAAAGGGACTTCTGGCATTACTGGCCGCCGCGGCTTTGACCGCCGCGGCAAGCGCAAGCGACGCCAAGACATTGCGCGTCTCGGCACCCGCCCCCATCAACGACATCGATCCGCACGGCTCGAATTCGGTCGTGCGCGACACGATCATGGCGGGACGCCAGATCTATGACTCGCTCATCGAGTTCAAGGATGGCGAGCCGCAAGGCCGCCTCGCCACCCAATGGCAGCAGGTCGACGCCAAGACCTGGCGCTTCACCTTGCGCGACGGCGTCACTTTCCATGACGGCACCACGCTCGACGCCGCCGATGTCAAAGCCTCGCTCGAGAGGCTGGCCAAGGCGAAAGGCGGCCTCGCCCGTTTGTGGACGCAGCTCGATACGATCGAGACGCCGGATGCGAAGACCGTGGTCGTCAAGCTCAAGGAACCGGTCGGTCCCTTCCTCAGGAATGTGGCGCTGCTGCAGATCGCACCCTCCGAAGCCATCGCCGCGACGAAGGGCGAATATGGCGCAAGCGTCAGGCTGCCGGGCTCGGGCGCCTTCGCGATCGAGAACTTCGAGCCCGGCCAGTCCCTCACCCTCAAGGCCAATCCGAATTATTGGGGTGGCGCGCCCAAGATCGACGGCATCCGCTTCCAGACGATCCCCGAGCTCACCGGCCGGGTGACGGCCTTGCTCAATGACGAGATCGATGTGACCTGGGGCGTGCCCGACGACCAGATCCCGGCGCTCCAGTCGAACAGCGACGTCACGGTCAACATCGTTCCCTCGGTCGTCTATTACTACAACTGGTTCAACGGCAGCCGCGGACCGTTCAAGGACGCCCGCGTCCGGCGGGCGCTCTGGCATGCCGTCGATGTCAAGCAAGTGGTCGCGGACCTCCTGCCCTTGACCGGCTCGCTGGGCAAGGCGCCGATTGCCGAAACCGTCTTCGGCTATGCGCCGCAGCAGCCCTATTCCTACGATCCCGAGCTCGCCAAGAAGCTCCTCGCCGAAGCGGGCTATCCGCAAGGCTTCACCGCCGAGCTCAAATATTCGCAGAATTTCGGCGCATCGGTCGACCAGATGGCGCTGGCCTTCGTCTCCTACTGGGACAAGATCGGCGTCAAGGTGACGCCGATGCAGCAGGAGCATGCGGTGTGGACCGCGGCATTGCGCGATCTCAACTGGGACATGGTGCTCGCCACCAACCCGTCCTACACCGAGGATGCCGATTACACGATCGGCCGGCTTTATCTCTCGGAGAACAATGAGAACGGTTATGCCAATCCCGAGCTCGACAAGATCCTCCTGGAGGCCCGGCGTGAATCCGACCAGAGCAAGCGCAAGGAACTTTATGCCAAGGCGATCCAGATCATCTGGAACGATGCGGTCGGGATATTCCCCTCGGAAGCCAAGGCCGTCTATGTCTATCGCTCGACCGTCTCAGGCATACAGCTGGCGCCGACCATGGCGCCGCGCTTCCGCGATGTCGAGATCAAGTAGACCCGCCTGATCACTAAAGAAGATGACGAGTCCGGCAGCCATGATGCCCCAATATGACATTGAAGCTGCCGGGCTTTGCATTTTCGCGCGGCGCGACGAGGGCGAAGCCCTGCCTTTGGTGCGCGCCATATCCTTCAGTCTGCCGGAGGCCAAGATCACCGCCCTCATCGGCGAATCGGGCAGCGGCAAGAGCCTGACCGCCACCGCTCTCCTCGGGCTCACCGACAGTGAGCAATATATCGTGTCCTTCGACCGGCTCAGGATACTGGACCAGGAGCTCAAGGGCATCGACGATCCGGGCTTCGCCCGATTGCGCGGCACCCGCATCGGCTATGTCACGCAGGATCCCGGCCGGGCGCTCGATCCGACGATGCCCGTCGGCGACCAGATCGCCGAGCTCTTCGTCCTGCATCAGGGCAAGGACTGGACGGCGGCGCGGCGCGAGGCGGTCCGCGCCCTCGACCAGGTGCGCATCGCTTCCGCTGCGACACGTGCCCAAGACTATCCGCATTCCTTCTCGGGCGGCATGAAACAGCGCATCGTGATCGCCGGCGCCATCGCGCTCAAGCCGCGCATCCTGATCGCCGATGAGCCGACCAGCGCGCTCGACGTGACGGTGCAGGCCGGCATCCTGGCTTTGCTCGATGAATTGCGCCGTCATATGGATATGAGTGTCTTCCTCATCACTCATGACCTCGGCATCGTCTATCAGCTCGCCGACCAGGTTTTGGTGATGAACAAGGGCGAGATCGTCGAGCGCGGCGATGCCGAGACGATCTGCAAGACGCCCGGGCACGCCTATACGCGCAATCTTGTCAGCGCGGTTCCCGATCTCGCCGCCGCAGGGGTAGGCCCCCATGGCTGACGCCCTGCTCGACGTCGATCGCCTCGATGTGACCTATCAGATCCACGATGCCGCGGGACGTACGGTGCGCCGTCTCAAAGCCCTCGCCGACATATCGCTGTCGCTCTCGCGCGGCGAGGCCATTGGCGTCGTGGGCGAATCGGGCAGCGGGAAATCCACCCTGGCGCGCGCCATCGTCGGCCTGGTCAGCCCGTCCTCCGGCCATATTCGCATCGACGGTCGCGACCTGCCGCACCGGCGAGGTGCTGCCGCGCGCCACGGCATACAGATGATCTTCCAGGATCACACCTCGACGCTCAACCCGTTCCAGACGGTCGGTCGCATACTCGACGAGGTCCTGGCGCTGTGGCGGCCTCAAGCGGGAAGGGACGAGAGGCGGACGCAGGCGCTCAGCCTTCTCGACAAGGTCGGCCTCGGCGCGGACGCGCTGGAGCGCTATCCGCACGCCTTTTCCGGCGGGCAGCGGCAGCGGATATCGATCGCCCGGGCGCTCGCCACCGCGCCCCGGCTTCTCATCTGCGATGAGCCCACTTCCGCGCTCGATGTCTCGATCCAGGCGCAGATCCTCGATCTCTTCGCCGCCCTCAAGGCGGAAGGCTATGCGCTGCTCTTCATTTCGCACAATCTCGCGGTGGTGAACCGCATTGCCGAGCGCATCATCGTGATGCAAGGCGGCCGCATCGTGGAGCAGGGTGCGACTTCCGCCACCATCGCCGCTCCTACTCACCCCTATACGCGGCAGCTCATCGCCTCGGCGCCGCGCCTCAGCGATCGCGGCGCGCTCTTGCGCAGCGTCGCCATCCTTCCCGATCATCCGAAAAAAACAGGAGCAACCTGATGATTTCCAATGAGCGCTGTTTCGACAAGTTCGAACCGTTGCCGCGCATCATCTATCATGCCGATTTCGACACGGGCTATAACGGTTTTACCGAGACGATCGGCAATTACGAAGGCACGCTCGACGAGATCATCCCCGAAATGGCCGATTTCCGGCCGCCGCAGCTTAGCAACCGGCCGATGTGGGACACCGGCACCGCAGGCTCGCTCGACGGGACCTATGCGCTAAAACTCGCCACGCGCCCGCGCAAGGGCAGCGTCGCCGTATGCACCAAGCGATTGACCTGGACGAAGCTCTGCCGCATCCGCATGGAGACCTGGTTCGGCTACAAGTCGGAAGCGAGCGAGCTGCGCCTGTCGGAAACCGATGTGCGCGGCTTCGGCTTCCTGCTCGACCTGCAGGACGACCGCCTGCGCATGCTGCCAAGGGTGCGCTATCTCAATGCCCGCAACGGGGAGAAGATCGGCAAGTGGCAGGTCAAGGTCGACAAGCCGGCGAAGCGCGACATCGGCACGCGCGGCGAGACCGTGTCGATCAACCACTATGCCGATGAAGGCTATGCCGACATCCCCAACGGCCAGCACGAAATGTGCGGCAACGAGCTCGCCAGCAAGATGAACTGGCACTATCTGGCGGTGACCTTCAACCTCGAGACCATGCGCTTCGAAACGGTGCGCTGCAACGACATCGTCATGGACGCCGGCATGCTGGCGCCCTTCGAGATCCCGATCATGCCCAATCTGCGCGGCCTCCTGAACACGATCTTCTTCGTCGAGACCGACGTCGACAAACGTGCCTTTCTCTATTTCGACAGCATTCTTTATTCGACGGAGGGTTGACATGAGGGAGAGCTACACGGCGGCGGTCGAGCGCAATGTCGTCCTGACCGCGGATTTTGCCAGCGAGCCCTATGAGGCGGCCTGGGCGGACGAGGCCATCTTCTTCATCCGCGTCCTCGATCCCAAGCCCCGAGGCAAGCTCCGATTCACGGCCGAGATATCGCCCGACGGTATGCGCTGGTGCCCGGAAGGGACGGTCTGCGAGCTAAGCGAGGGCGAGACGCTCGGCTTCCTCAGGCTCAAGCATTTCGGCGGCTGGCTCAGGATCCGCCGCCTCGACCGCATAAAGGCCACGCCCAAGGTGATCGTCTATCTCAACCTCAAATAACCGACCATGTGGAGCTATCTGGCGCATCGCCTGTTCCAGGCCCTGGTCACGACCGTGGTCACCGCCATCGCCGTGTTCATCATGGTACGTATCGCGCCAGGCGATCCGATCGAGGTCTTGCTCGGCGACATGGCGAGTGCGGATGAGATCGCGCGCGGGCGCGAGGCCTATGGGCTCGACCAGCCGATCCTGGTGCAGCTCGGCATCTATCTCATGAAGGCGGCGACGCTCGATTTCGGCCGGTCGATCACGCAAGGGATACCGGTGCATGAGCTGGTCCTGTCGCGCGTCGGCCCGTCGGTGCTGCTCGGCATCGTGACCATCCTCCTCACCATCATCATCGCGATTCCGCTCGGCATACTGTGCGCGCTTTACCGCGACAGGCCGGTCGACAAGGTGACGAGCGGCGGCGCCTTCGTCGCGCTGTCGCTGCCCGACTTCTGGCTCGGCATCGTGCTGATCCTCGTCTTCGCGCGTCAATTGCATTGGCTGCCGAGCTCGGGCGGGAGCGGTCTCGCCTTGATCCTGCCGGCGGTGACGCTGGCACTGCCGCTCGCCGCGGTCAATCTGCGGCTCATGCGCAATGAAACGATCGGCGTGCTCAAGGCGCCTTATGTCACGCTGGCGCGCGCCCGCGGCCTCAAGCTCTCCGACATATTGAAACGCCATGTGCTGCGCAATGCCGTCATCCCGGTGCTCACCATTGGCGGAGTCCAGTTCGGTCACCTGCTGGGCGGTGCGGCGGTGATCGAAAGCGTCTTCGGCTGGCCGGGCGTCGGCCAGCTGCTGATCCGCTCGATCGCGACACGCGACTATCCCGTCGTCCAGGGCTGCATCATCCTGATGACCGTCATGGTCGTCGTGGTCAATCTGCTGGTCGATCTCGCCTATCGCTTCATCGATCCGCGCTTCCGGTCCGGCTGATGACAGGACCCTCCTCCTCACTCTGGCGCAAGCCGCCTCTGGGCGTGATCATGCTCATCGCCATGATCCTGCTCGCCGTGATCGGACCGCTCGTCGTCGCGTTCAACCCCGCTTCGGTCGATACGTCGAGCCGGCTCCTTGCGCCCTTCTCCTACAACCGCAACGGCACGTTCTTCCTGCTCGGCACCGACCAGCTCGGCCGCGGCATGCTGGAGCAGATCCTCCATGGCGCGCGCATATCGCTTCTGATCGGCGTCGCCGCGGCCCTCCTCGCCGGCCTCGCCGGCACCCTGGTCGGCGTCACCGCCGGCTGGCTCGGCGGCAGATCGGAGACCTTCATCATGCGGGTGGCGGATGTGCAGCTCTCCTTCCCCTCCATATTGATCGCCGTTTTCCTGGCCGCCTTCGTGCCACCGAGCATCCTTGCCGTCATCGCGGTCCTGGCGATCACGCGCTGGGCGCAGATCGCGAGGCTCGCCCGCGCCGTCACCGTCAAGGCCCGCCAGCAGAGCTATGTCGAAGCGGCCCTCACCCTCGGCTTCCCGGTGCCCAAGGTCATCTGGTCCTGCATCCTGCCCAATCTGGTGGCACCGCTCATCATCGTGCTCACCGCCGAATTGAGCCTGATCATCCTGGCGGAATCGGCGCTCGGCTATCTGGGCCTCGGCACGCCGCCGACCGTGCCGAGCTGGGGACGGATCATCGCCAATGGCAAGAATTACCTCGACAATGCCTGGTGGATTTCAACCTTGCCGGGTCTCGGTATAGGCTTTGTCGTCATCGCCATCGGCCTCACCGGCGACTGGATGCGCCGCGTCCTCGCCCGCGGGGGCTTCGAGGTCAATTGAAGGAGAGATCATGGCCGAGCACATATTCACCGAGGACACGCGTCACAAGCTTCTCACCATCTCGACCGCGACGCTGACCACGATCATGTTCAAGCGCGGCTTCCGCAACTGCTTCATCGGCGGTATCCATCCGGTCAACCCGGAGCATGCGCGCATGGCAGGACCCGCTTACACGCTGCGCTACATTCCGGCGCGCGATGACCTCGATCAGCTCAAGGTGTTCGAGGACCGCGCGCACCCCCAGCGCAAGGGCGTCGAGGAATGCCCACCCGGCCATGTCATGGTGATCGACAGCCGCAAGGACCGCGCCACCGCCTCGGCCGGCGACATATTGGTGACGCGATTGTGGAAGCGCGGCGCCGCCGGCATCGTGACCGATGGCGGCTTCCGCGATTCCGCCGACATCGCCAAGCTGCCCTTCCCGGCCTTCCATGCGGGACCCTCGGCGCCGACCAACCTCATCCGCCATCATGCCGTCGATCTCAATGTGCCGATCGCCTGCGGTGACGTGGCGGTCTATCCGGGCGACGTGGTCGTCTCCGACATGGATGGCGCCGTGGTGATCCCGCGCGCGCTGGCCGACCAGGTGGCCGATGAAGCGGTGGAGCAGACGCTGTTCGAGACTTTCGTTCAGGAACGGGTGATGGCGGGCGACGGCATCTTCGGCCTCTATCCGCCGTCGTCCGAAACCCGCGAGACGTTCAATATCTGGCGTGAAGGAAGAGGAGAAGCCTGATGGAACGGCGCAAGAAGCTTGCCGAATTGCGCAGCCGGCGCTGGTTCGGGGTCGACGACCTCCGCGCCTTCGGCCATCGCTCGCGGGCCCGGCAAATGGGCTATGACGCGGTCGACTGGGACCGGCCGATCATCGGCATCATCAACACCTGGTCCGACATCAACCAGTGCCATGCGCATTTCCCCGACCGGGTGCAATGGGTCAAGCGCGGCGTCCTGCAAGCAGGCGGCATGCCGATCGAATTGCCGGCGCTGAGCCTGAGCGAGCCCTTCGTCAAGCCGACGACCATGCTCTACCGCAACCTGCTGGCAATCGAATGCGAGGAATTGATCCGCAGCCATCCGATCGACGGCGTCGTGCTGATGGGCGGCTGCGACAAGACCACGCCCGCCCTCATCATGGGGGCGACCTCGGCCGGTCTCCCTGCGATCTTCGTTCCCGCCGGTCCCATGCTGCGCGGTTATTTCCGCGGCCAGGTGCTGGGCTCGGGCTCCGACAACTGGAAATACTGGGACGAGCGCCGTGCCGGCAAGATCAGCGATGAGGAATGGTCCGGCATGGAAGGCGGCATCGCCCGCTCCTACGGCCATTGCATGACCATGGGCACCGCCAGCACCATGACCGCCTTTGCGGAGGCGCTGGGCATGACGCTGCCCGGAGCGAGCTCCATCCCGGCCCCCGATTCATCGCATCAGCGCATGGCGGCCGCTTCGGGCCGGCGCGCCGTCGAGATGGTGTGGGAGGACCTGACGCCCGACAAGATCCTGACGCGCGAGGCCTTCGACCATGCGACCATGGTGCAGATGGCGATCGGCGGATCGACCAACGCCATCATCCATGCCATCGCCATGGCGGGCCGCGCCGGCATCGCCTATGGGCTCGACGAGTTCGACGCCATGTCGCGGCGCATACCGGTGATCGCCAATATCAGGCCGTCGGGCTCGACCTATCTGATGGAGGACTTCTTCTATGCCGGCGGCTTGCGCGCCATCCTGCGCCGGCTCATTCCCCATTTCCACGAAAACGCCATCACGGTCACCGGGCGACCGATCGTCGAAACCGCGGCAGACGCCGGCATATATAATGAGGACGTGATCCGCCCGCTCGACCGGCCGATCTATGCGGAAGGAGCGACCGCGGTGCTGCGCGGCAATCTGGCGCCCAATGGCTGCGTCATGAAGCCCGCGGCGGCGGAAGCGCGCCTCCACAAGCACAAAGGGCCGGCGCTTGCTTTCGAGAGCTATGCCGAGATGAAGGCGGCGATCGAGCGCGACGATCTCGATGTCACGCCCGACCATGTGCTGGTGCTGAAGAATGCCGGGCCGCTCGGCGGACCCGGCATGCCCGAATGGGGCATGCTGCCGATCCCCAAGAAGCTCATCAAGGCAGGCGTCCGCGACATGCTGCGCATATCGGATGCCCGCATGTCGGGCACGAGCTACGGCGCCTGCGTGCTGCATGTCTCGCCCGAAGCCTATATTGGCGGGCCTTTGGCGCTGGTGCGGACAGGCGACATCATCGCGGTCGATGTCGCGCGCCGGAGCATCGATCTCGAAGTGCCGGAAGAGACGCTCGCGGAGCGCCGCTCGGCCTGGCAGGCGCCGCCTGCCCGCTATGAGCGGGGCTTCGGCTGGCTCGCCGCGCGCCATATGACGCAAGCGCATCAAGGCTGCGATTTCGACTTCCTGGAAACCCGCTTCGGCGCCGCCATTGGCGAGCCCGCGATCTATTGATGAGCGCCGAGACCCGTCGAATAAGGGCCGACCGTCTCGTCGAAGCCGCGCGGCTGCTTCTCGCCAGGGCCGGGGCTGACGGCGACATCGCGCTCGAAGTCGCGGAAAACCTGGTCGATGCCGAAGCGAGCGGCCATGCCTCGCATGGCCTGAGGCTCGTGGCGCTCTATGCGGAGCGCCTCCTGACGCGCCAGATCTCGGGCACAGCGCGCCCGCGGATCGATTCGGTCGACGGGCCGATCATGCGGATCGCCGGGGAAGGCGCCTTCGGCCAGGTGGTCGGCGCCTTCGCGGCGCGGCACGGCATCGACCATGCCCAGCAACACGGCATCGCGGCCGTAACGGTGAGCAACAGCGGCCATTTCGGGCGCAACGGCCGATGGCCGGAGCTCGCGGCCGAGCAGGGTGTCGCCTCGCTCCATTTCATCAATGCCCCCGGCGCGCCGTCGAGCGTCGTCCCGCCGGGCGGGCGCCGGGCGCGGCTCACCTCCAATCCCATCGCGATGGGCGCCCCACGCCGCGATGGCGCGCCCGTCATCGTCGATTTCGCCACCGGCGATTTCTCCGTCAATGCGGTCAAGCTCGCGCAGGAACGGGGAGAAAGGCTGCCGCGCGCCTCGATCCTCGCCAAGGACGGCACGCTCACCGACGATCCGGCCGTCTTTCTCGCCTCCCGCGCCATGCTGCCCTTTGGCGGCTTGAAGGGCTTCGGCCTCGCCGTCTTTGTCGAGATCCTGGCCGGCGCGCTGACCGGAGGCCGTTGCCACAGGGGTGATGGGGAGGCGGATCCCGCGAACAACATGCTGTCGCTCTATCTCGATGTCGCCCGCCTGGCGGGCATCGAGGCCTATGAGCGGGAGGTCGAGGCCTTCCTGGACTGGATCGGCCGGGTCCCGGGGCAAATGCAGGCCGTCATCCCCGGAACCAGAAGCCGGGTGGCCCGGGAAGAGGCCCGGCAGTCGGGCCTTGCGGTCCATCCCGTCTTGCGCCGGCTGCTCCTGGCGACGGCCGGGAAGCTCTCCGTAACGGACGAGATCACGGACCTTTTCGAGCCCGGCTGAGGCCTTCAGGCCACCCGCCATCTTGGCAAGGCCATCGGATCATGTAAACTGCCGCCACGTCGAGAGGGTGCCGAAAGAGGGTTCCATGTCTTTGAGCCGTAGGGATTTTCTGGCCGGGATGGCGGCAGCGGGCGCTGCCGGCCTGACCGCCTCCGAAGCCCATGCCTATTCCAAAACCTTCAGCAAATCGGCGATGACCTATTTCGCCGGAGTCGCGTCCGACAACGGCCATAACTATCGAATCACGAACTGGAAGAAGATCAAGGCGAAATGGCAGCGCCAGCTCGTCAAATACAAGAGCATCGAGCCGATCGGCAGCGTGGTGGTCGATGCGCAGAACCACTTCCTCTATGTCGTGTTCGAGAACCAGACCGCCTTGCGCTACGGCGTCGGCGTCGGGCGCGACGGTTTCCGCTGGTATGGACGCGCCCGCATCGACCGCAAGGCGCTCTGGCCGCGCTGGGTGCCGCCGCCCGAGATGCGCGTGCGCCAGCCCGATCTCCCCGAATCCGTCGAGGGCGGGATCGACAATCCGCTTGGGCCCCGCGCCCTGTATCTCTACCGCAAGGGCATCGATCTCGGCTATCGCCTGCATGGCACGATGGAGCCCTGGTCGATCGGCAATAATGTCTCCTCGGGCTGCATCCGCATGTTCCCGGAGGATGTGATCGACCTCTATCAGCGCTGCCCGATCGGCACGCGGGTGCTGGTTCTCAAGACTCTGGGCGCCCCGGTGATCGATGAACGTGCCCCGGTCGACGGCGAGCCGCCGGCATAAGGAGAAGGAACGGACCATGACAGGCAAGAGAAGCTGGCAACACGCGGCGGCTCTCACCCTCCTTCTGCTGCTGGCGGGCTGCAACACTTCCAAAAACGCCGCGGACAGCGGCAGCAGTCTGACCGCCGCCGACAATGTCACCAATGCGCCGGTTGCGGGCGGCGTCAATGTGGCGCCCGGCAGCGAAGAGGATTTCATGGTCAGCGTCGGGCGGCGCACCTTCTTCAAGCAAAGCTCGGCCGAGCTCGACGATGTGGCGCGCGCGACGCTCGACAAGCAGGCGCAATGGCTCAACCAGTATCCGCAATGGAAGGTGAAGCTGCAGGGCTCGGCCGACGATCCGGGCTCGCCGCAAGCCCAGACGGCGCTCTCGCAGAAGCGGGCCGACGCCGTGCGCAACTATCTTTCCTCGCAAGGCATCGAATCCGGCCGCATGCTCGCCAAGGGCTATGGCCGCGAGCGCATCGGCGAGGACTGCCCGGAGATCGAGTGCAAATCGCAGAACCGGCGCGTCATCACCAATCTGCAGGAGGCTCCCGAGTTCTGACGTCACCCGCAGGGAGGTGCCGTGTTTGGGAACCCGCTTAGTCCGCTGGCAATCGTCTTCTTCCTCGCCCTTGCTTGGCAGATCGCCGTTCCCGCGCATGCACGAGCGCCTTGCGGGTCACCGCAAGCGGGCGGCGACTGGCCGGTCGCGGCCCAGATGGAAGCCGGCCTCGATCCCGAACGCCTCTGTGATCTGGTCGACCGGCTCGCCGTCCTCGACGCCAATATTCACAGCGTGCTCGTCGTGCGCGGCGGCAAGCTGGTGTTCGAGCACTATCGTCCGGGTACGGATGAAAAATGGAGCAGGCCGCTCAGCGGGACGGAACAGGGCCCGGACATCAAGCATGATGTGAGGTCGGTCAGCAAAAGCGTCACATCGCTGCTCTTCGGCATTGCCCTCGAGCGCAAGCTGATTTCCGCTATCGACAGTCCGGTCTTCACCTTCTTCCCCGAATATGCGGCGGCGCGCACGCAAGCCAAGGACCGCATCCTGCTCAGTCATCTCATCACCATGTCATCCGGCATCGCCTGGGACGAGAGCATTCCCTATCGCGATTCGAGGAACAGCGAAGTCCTGATGAACATGATGCCTCAACCCTATCGCTATGTTCTCGACCAGCCTCTCGCCGCCGAGCCCGGCACGGGCTGGAACTACAGCGGCGGCGACGTCGCCCTTCTCGGCGCCGTCATCCAGAAAGCGAGCGGCAAGAGACTCGAGGAATTCGTCCGCGAAGCGCTGCTCACCCCTCTCGGCATCTCCGACATCGAATGGTCGACCATGGCGAATGGCGACGCCGCCGCCTCGGGCCTCAGGCTCAGGCCGCGCGACATGGCCAAGCTCGGCCTGCTGGTGCTGTCCGGCGGCAAATGGAATGGAAAAACCATCGTCTCGGCCGAATGGCTGCGGGAGTCACTGAAACCGCGATTTCCAACCGAGACCGCGCATTATGGCTATCTGTGGTGGATCGCATCCTTCACCGCCGGCAACAAGACGGTCGCTTCCGCCGAGGCCTTCGGACTCGGTGGCCAGCGCATCATCATGCTGCCGACGCTCGACATGGTCGTCGTCTTCACCACAGGGCGCTATGACATTCCTGATGGCTGGATGGTGACCAGCACCTTGCTCGAAGACTTCATCCTGCCGGCGACTCTCGAACAGTAGCGAGCAATTCGCGGCGGTCATGCCAGGCCGATGCGCTCGGCCGCTTGCCGGAACAGCGCCTCGGCATCGGCGGGAAAATGGAACGTGGTCCGGAAATCTTCGAAGCAATAGTTGGGCAGCGTCTGGCGAATGGTTGCCACGAGCCGGCGTCCCTCCTCGACCCGTCCCGTCAGCGCCAGGCAATGCGCGGCAATCGCCGTGATCGTCGGATGGGCGTTGGGCCGCGCCGCACCTTTCAGCGCCCAGACCGCCGCTTCCTCGAACTCGCCGAGGCGCACATGGGCGAGGGCCCTCGAGCTCAGCATGGCGAACAGCAAGGGATCGAACGGGCTCAAGCGGCGGGAATGGTCGGATGAGCCGATCGCCATCCGCGGATCGCCCGACTGCGCCTGCACGAAGGACAGCGCATAATGACCGAGCGCGAAGCTCGGGCTCAGATCGACGGTCCGCTCGAGGGCTAAGAGCGAGTCGGCCTCGCGCCGGTTGAGCCACAAGGCCCGGCCCAGGGCCCAGTGGACGGAAGGATCATGCTCATCGACGAAGAGCCCCTGATCCGCGGTCGCCAAAGCAAGCCGGCTTTCCTCCGCGCGGTCGGCCCAGCGCTGGAAAGCGCTCTGCCAGTGGGTGAAGGAGAGGCCGGCATAGGCCCGGGAAAAGGTCGGGTCGAGCTTGATCGCCGTGGTGAAGAACTGCCGGGCTTGATCGTTCTCCGCCTTGGTGAAGCGATACATGTGCCAGAGGCCGCGATGATAGGCTTCCCAGGCATTGAGCGAATTGGGGGCTTTCAGAACCGCGCGGTTGCGCTCCGCCATCTCGATCTCGCCCGCGATGGCGGAGACGATCTCATTGCCGATCTCGTCGATGAGACGCAAGGCGTCCGTGAGCCGGTAGTCGAAATTATCCGCCCAGACGATCCTTCGGCTGCGCGTCTCCACCAGTTCGACCGCGACGGCAAGACGATCGCCGTCCCGGCGCAACGTGCCGCTTGCGACATAGTCGACATCGAGCTTGAGCGCCGCATCGGCCGACGCGACGCCCCGCTCGGCCAAGGCAAAGACCGAGCCTTGCGCGATGACGGAGAAAGCCCTGAGCTTCGCCAGCCGGGTGATGATGTCATGAGTGAGGCCGCGGGCCAGCCCGCCACCCGGCATGGCCCCACCGGTCTCGTCGATGAAGGGCATCACCGCCAGCGCGACGCGATGGGATCGGGTCGCCTCCGCCGCGACCGGATCGGACGCTTGCGGGGCCGAGACGCGCATCGCCGCACGCTCTTCCTTCAATGCCTGCCAGGCCATGCGGATCGGCGCGAAATCGAGCTCCTCGGCCGCGAAGCGTTTCGCCGTCGCGGCCAGGTGCTCCTCGCAGTCAGCGCGGCGGCCGCGCTCGGCCAAGGCTGAAAGCAAGGTCAGATGCGGCTGCCGGTCGAAGGGCGCGAGCTCGATCCATTTCTCCAGACAGGGAAAGATCTCGTCGCTCGTCGCCGGCAGGAGCCCAACCAGATGCTGCAGCACCGCGACATTGGCGGCGCGGAACCGGCGGCGCTGGGCGATGAGCCAGGCCTGGAAGGATGGGCTGCGGTCGATGTCGAGGCGCTCGAGGAATTCGCCGGCGAACAAGTGCTCGAGCGCCCTGAGCCGCTCGAGCGGCAGGAGCGCCAGCCCTTCATCGGCAGCGGCCGCGATCTCCACGGCATCCACATGGCAATCGCTGAGATCGAGCGACACTTGGTCGTCATGGGCCTTAAGCCGCGGATGGCCGGCCTCGTCGACAAGCCCCCTGATTTTGCTCAGGCACCAGCGCAATTCGCCGCGCGGGTCGTTCGGCACTTCCCACAGAAGCTCGCAGAGATGACGGCGTCCCGGCGCCCCGGAGCTCAAGGCGAGATAAGCGAGAAGCGCGCGCGCCTTGCGCGAGGCCGGCAGCTTCAGCGCGACGCCGTTGCGGCGAATGGCGAGCGGCCCCAGCAGCTTGAGGCGAAGGACGGGCGCGTGGCTTGGCCTGGCCGCCTCATGCGTTTCCATGGCGATTCCCACGCTGGCTCCCACGGCGAACCTCTATCGATGGAAAGATGAAGGCAGACATATTGTGGAGCATATCATGGCAGGCATCATTGCCCAATCCGGCACGGCCTCCCGCCAAGCGGGGAACGCACAACTCGTGAGGTCCTTGTGAATATCAGCGTCGAACCCGTCGAGGAGACTCTCGACCCCGGCAACTGGGCCGATATCGAGGCCCTGTCGCACCGGATGGTCGATGATGCGATCGCCTATCTGCGCGGCCTGCGCGAGCGCCCGGTATGGCAGGAGATGCCGGAAGAGGTGAAATCCTTCTTCACCGCACCCTTGCCGCGCGCGCCCATGCCGCTCGGCGACGTCTACCGCCAGGTGAGCGAGAAGGTGATGCCCTATCCCATGGGCAATATCCATCCGCGCTTCTGGTCCTGGTATATGGGTGCGGGCAATTTCGCCGGCGCGATGGGCGAATTCCTCGCCGCCATCCAGGGCTCCAATCTCGGCGGCGGCAATCATGCCGCCGCCCTCATGGACCAGCAGGTCGTCGACTGGTGCAAGGAGCTCCTGGGCTTTCCTTCATCCGCCAGCGGCACGCTGACCTCGGGCGGATCGATGGCGAATTTCATCGGCCTCAATGTGGCGCGCAATGTCAAAGCCGGAATCGATGTGCGGGAACTGGGCGTCGCCCAAATCAAGAAGCCCTTGCGCTTCTATGCCTCGGACCAGATGCATAGCTGCCATCGCAAGGCGGTCGAGGCTCTGGGCCTCGGCAACCAGTCGCTGCGCCGCATCGCGACCGATGCCGATTTCAGGATCGATGTTTCGGCGCTGCGGCGAGCCATTGCCGAGGATCGCGCCCTGGGCCTGGCCCCCGCCTGCATCATCGCCACGGCCGGCACCGTCAATACCGGCGCCATCGACGACCTCCCGGTGCTCGCCGATCTCGCCCAGGAGGAAGGGCTGTGGTTCCATATCGATGGCTGCATCGGCGCGCTGATCGCCTTGGCGCCCAAGAACGCCCATCGCGTCGCGGGGCTGGAGCGGGCGGATTCGCTCGCCTTCGATCCGCATAAATGGCTGCATACGCCGTTCGAGGCGGGCTGTGTCCTCGTCCGCGATGCAGAGGCGCATCGCCGGACCTTCACCGTGACGCCGGAATATCTCGAAGGCAAGCCGCGCGGCCTCGCTTCGGGCCCCTGGCTGCATGATTACGGCCTGCAGACCTCACGCGCCTTCCGCGCGCTCAAGATCTGGATGGCGTTCAAGGAGCATGGCGTCAACAAATTCGCCCGCCTCATCGACCAGAATATCGCGCAGGCGAAATATCTGAGCGACCTCATCCGGCGCGATTCGTGTCTCGAGCTCGCGGCCCCCACTAGTATCAACATCGTCTGCTTCCGCTACCGGCCGAGCGACCTCGATGCGGCGGCGCTCAAAGCCCTCAACATGGAGATCATGCTGAGGCTTCAGGAGCAAGGGATCGCGGCCATTTCCGACACGACGATCCGCGGCGCCTATGCCTTGCGGGTCGCGATCAACAATCACCGCACCCGGCGCCGCGATCTCGACCTTCTGGTGGCCGAGACCTTGCGCCTCGGCGCGCAAATCAGGCCTGAGGATCAGATCCAGCGCCGGGTGGCGCGTTTGTAGGCTTCATATCGCTCGCTGAATTTGTGCTGCAATGCGGCTTCCTCGAAGGGGATGTACCAGCGATCGGCGGTCACGGCGAAGACGACCGGTCCGAGAAACGGAAAGAGTGTTCCGAGCAGGACCGCAAGCCCTAAGAGGAAAAGGGTGAGGCCCAGATACATCGGATTGCGGGTCCATTTGAAGAGCCCGTCTGTCACCAGAAGGGTCGGCTCGTTGAAGGTCTTGATATTCGTGCCCACCTTGTCGAATCGGCGCGCGCCGATGAGAGCGAGAGCGGGCCCGGCCAGGAAAAGGGCAAGGCCTGACCAGTTGTAGGGCTCGGACACGATGACGGGACCGGGTAGAACGACCTGCACAACGCTCATCGCGATGGCAATGATCAAGACCAGAACGGGCGGCAGCAGTTTCTTCATGAGAGCCTCCCTTGCTCGGTTGGCGAATCGGCGAAGACCAGACGATGAAGCAAGTGGTCGAGGGCGGCCTGTGATCGCGCGCGATCGGCGCCGGCGAGGATCGCATCGGCGGTCTCATGGATGACCGCTGAAATCAGCACGCCGGTGGGCTCGGGATCGAGCTTCGCGTAAGCTCCTGCCGCCATGCCGGCCTTGACGATCTGGGCGAGGCGCGCCGCCAGACGCTTATGCGGCGGCTCGGGGCGGTTGCGGGTGAAGGCCGAGTGGAACAAGGCTTCATGCAATCCACCCGAGGCGGTGATGAAATCGATCAGGAGTGCTGCCAGCGCGGGCAGAACCTTGCGCCAATCCGTGGCGGGGCCGAAAGCGAGGATCGGGGCCGCGGCCGCTTCAAGCTCGGCGATCTTGCGGGCGCGGATGGCCTCGAGGAGATCATCCCAGGTGGCGAAATAGGTATAGAACGTCCCCTTGGCGGCGCGCGCTTCGGCGACGACATCGTCCACGCGCACGGCGGTGCCATGCCGCTTCAGGAGTTTCTCCGCCGCCACGAGGATCTCCAGGCGGCGGGCATCGGGTTTCAAGCGCCGGCGCATCATCGACCTTATTGACTGTCAGTCAATAATTACTGACTAGCGGTCAATAAGTCAACCCGCCTTTCGGCCATGATAGAAAGTTTACCAAATTGACAGCATGACAGAAAACTGACAGACTTCGTGCAACCAGAAAAAAGGAGAGAGGAAACGGCATGCGGGAATCGGTGCGCCAGCGGCTGACCGCATGCCTCGAGGACGCGACCAAGGCCGAGCGCACGCTGGCCAGCTACATGCTGGCCAATCTCAAAAGTCTCCCCTTCGAAACGGCGGCGACCCTCGCCGAGAAAGTGGGCTTGAGCGAGCCGTCGGTCGGGCGTTTCTGCCGCTCCATCGGCTATGAGCATTTCAAGGGCCTGAAAGCCGACCTCAAGGCCGATATCGGCGACGGCCCCTGGCTCATCGGCGACCGGCTCAAGGACTATCGCGAGCGGAGCCGGCGCGGCAATGACGAGATGGCGCGCGGCCTCGAAATGGAGATCGCCGCCCTCGTCAATAATTACGAGATGGCGCGCAGCAAGGAATGGAAGCGCGCCGCCAGGCGCCTTGCCCATATTCCCATCCTCTATGTCGCGGGCTTCCAGACCGAGCGCGGCCTCGCGCAATACATGGTCAACCAGCTGCATTATCTGCGCCCGGGCGTGCATCTCGCCGATCTCGCCGGCGGCAATTTCTCCGACGTGCTCCTCGGCGAGCCGCGCCGGACCAATCTCGTCATCATCGAGGCCCGGCGCTATTCGCGGCTCGCCCGCCTTCTCGCCATCGACGCGCGCGCCCAGGGCATCGCCACGACGCTGATCACCGACAAGTTCTGCGACTGGGCGCATGACGTGGTCGACGAGGTGTTCGCGGTCGAGACCGACATCAACCAGTTCTGGGATTCGACGCCGCAATTCGCGAGCCTCATCGCGCTCATGATCAACAGCATCTTCAACGAGCTCGGCCCCGACATCGAAGGCCGCATGAACAAGGTGGCGGCCCTCTATAGCCGCTTCACCGGCCGTGTCGGCGATCCGGGCAAGCCCGATTCGTGAATCGGGCCGCTCTCGCATCCAACTACAACAAAGGAAGACGGAGGAGACCATGAAACACCAGCTACGCAGGGCCTTTCTCATAGCCGGCACCGCGCTCTTGACCATCGCCGGGGCAAGCGGCCTCGCCGCGGCGCAAGAGGCGACCTTCGTCATGCCGACCAACGAGGTCGGCGCCACCACCTATAATCCGGTCAAGACCACGTTGACCAACCGCGCGACCGAGCTCATCTACGACACGCTCGTCGTTCAGGACGTCGATCTGACCTTCCATCCGCATCTGGCGGATAGCTGGGAAGAGGCGCCGGACGGGATGCAGTGGGTCTTCCATCTGCACAAGGGTGTCACTTTCCACAATGGCGAGCCCTTCAACGCCGCCGCCATCGCCGCCTGGATCCCGAGCTTCGCAGGCACCGACAACGCCTATATGGTCGCGGCCATCGACAAGGTGGAGGTCGTCGACGACCACACCGTCAAGTTCGTGATGAAGCATCCCGAGCCCAATCTCCTGTTCAACTTCTCCCAGGTCTTCATGGGTGTTCCGGCGCCCAAGGCCTATAAGGAGCTCGGCGATAATTTCGGCATCACCCAGGCGATCGGCACCGGTCCGTTCAAGCTCGAGAGCTTCGCCATCGGCCAGGAGACCGTGCTCACCCGCAATGACGACTACAAATGGGGCTCGGAGCTCTCCGACAACAAGGGCCCGGCCAAGATCGCCAAGATCACCTTCCGCGAGATCCCGGAGGATTCGACCGCCTTCCTCGAGCTCAAATCGGGCGGCGTCGACTTCCTTTATTCGGTGCCGACCGACTATCTGCCGCAGCTCAAGGCCGAGCCCAATGTCGGCGTCATCACCCGGCCCGGTACCGATGTCGCCTATATGCCGATCAATGTGACGTCGGAGCCCTTCACCGACATCAAGGTGCGCGAGGCGACGGCCTTCGCCATCAACCAGAAGGAGATACTCGCCAGCATCTATGGCGGCGTCGGGCTCGAGGCGCATAACTTCCTCATCAGCGCGCTGCCGGAATCGAAGGTCGATCCCAAATTCGAGATCAGCTACAACCCGGACAGATCGGCGAAGCTCTTCGACGAGGCCGGCTGGAAACTCGGCGCCAACGGCATCCGCGAGAAGGACGGCAAGCCGCTCAAGGTCAAGCTGTGGACCCAGAGCGACACCGAATTCAAGCGCCTGACCGAGGCGGTGCAGGCGCAATTGAAGGCCGTGGGCATGGATGCAGAGATCACTGTCTTCGATTCATCCGCCATCCGCGACCGGTACAAGAAGAACGAGCATCAGCTCGCGGTGCGTTCCTATAATTGGAGCAATGCCGACATCCTCGACTGGTTCTTCTCGGGCCAGCGCCTCGGCTATCCCAATATCTCCATGTGGAACGACCCCAAGGGCGAGGAGCTCAACAAGAAGGCGCTGACGGGCTCCAAGACCTCCGCCGAACGGGTCGCCAATTTCAAGGCCTATCATGAATATGTGCTGTCGCAGTTCGTCTTCGCGCCGATCTACCAGCCGATGCTCAACGTCGCCTACAACAAGGACCGCCTCAAGGTCACCGACAAGATGCTGAGCAAGGGCATCACCACCTCTTCGGTGCTCGATCTCGAGCTCGTCCAGTAGGCTCCACGAAGTCAAGGGAGAAGGCCGGGATGCTGAGCTATGCGGTAAGACGCCTGCTGCTCCTCATTCCGGTCTTCTTCGCCGTTTCCGGCATCATCTTCCTCATCATCCATCTGGTGCCGGGCGACCCGATCGACAATCTGCTGCGGGTCGGCTCGACGCCGGAGCAGAAGGCCGAGATCACCCAGCGCTACGGCCTCGACCGGCCGCTCATCGAGCAATATCTGATCTGGCTTGGCAATCTCCTCACCGGCGATCTCGGCACCGCCATCGTCATGCGCCGCCCGGTCGCCGACCTCATCGCCCAGAACCTGCCCTACAGCCTGAGCCTCGGGGCCGCGGCGCTCCTGTTCTCGACCGTGCTCGGCATAGCGGCGGGCGTGGTCGCCGCCTGGCGCAAGGACAGCAATGTCGACCGCGGCGTCATGACCGGCATCCTGTTCGGCTCGACCTTGCCGAGCTTCTGGCTGGGGCTGATGCTGATCCTGTTCTTCGCCGTCTGGCTGCGCTGGTTCCCGGTGTCGGGGGCGCGCTCCTGGCAGAGCCTGGTGCTGCCGGTCCTCACCGTCGGCCTCGGCGGCACGGCGCTCGTGGCGCGCGTGACCCGCATCGCCATGCTCGAGACCGCGCAGAAGGACTTCGTGCTGCTGCTCCATGCCAAAGGCCTCGCCGCCTCCACCATCCAATTGCGCCATGTGCTGCGCCACGCGCTGCTCCCGGTCGTCACCATCCTCGGCCTGCGCATCGGCTGGATCCTCGGCGGCGCGGTGACGGTCGAATATGTCTTCGCCAGGCCCGGCCTCGGCACCTTGCTGATCAAGGGGCTCGCCCAGCATGATTACCCCGTCGTGCAGGCCTGCCTCCTGATGCTCGCCATCGCGGTGATGCTCGGCACGCTCATCGGCGATCTCGTCCAGGCGGCAATGGATCCGCGGATCAGGAGCGCGCTCGCATGACGATGCCCGTGACCGAAATCGCCACCACCCCATGGCAGGCCTTCCGGCGCAGCGTCGCCGGCAAGGTCTTCCTGACGCCGAAAGGCGGCATCGCCGGGTGCTATCTCATCGCCATCGTCCTGCTGGCGCTCCTCGCCCCCTGGATCACGCCCTACCCCTATGACGTGCAGAACCTGTCCATCGCCGCGAGGCCGCCCGATCTCGCGCATCCGCTCGGTACCGATGAGTTCGGGCGCGACGTGCTGTCGCGCATCATCTATGGCGCGCGCACCTCGCTGTCGGTCAGCATCACCGCCATCGCCGTCTCGGTCTTCGTCGGCATGTGCCTCGGCGCCGCGGCCGCCTATTTCGGCGGCCTTATCGACCGCATCATCACGGCCGCGGTCGACCTCACCTGGTCGTTCCCGGAAATCCTGATCGCGCTCATCCTCGTCGCCATCATCGGCCCCGGCCTCAACAGCACGATGTTCGCCATCGGCATCGCCTATCTCGCCCAGTTCACGCGCCTGACCCGCGCCGAAATCCTGGCGCTCAAGAGCGAGACCTATATCGAGGCGACGATCGGCCTCGGCGCCAGCCACAGCCATATCATCTTCCGCCATCTTCTGCCCAACGCCATGGCGCCGGTCATCATCTGCGGCATGCTGGCGACGGGTGATGCCATCATCCTCGAAGCGACGCTCGGCTTCTTCGGCCTCGGCGCGCAGCCGCCGGTGCCGAGCTGGGGCGCCATGATGTCGAGCGGCACGGCCCAGATCTTCAAGGCGCCGTGGATCATCATCTTCCCCGGCTGTGCCGTCGCTGTGACGGTGATCGCCATCAACCTTTTCGGCGACGCCCTGATCCGGGCGCTCGACATCCGCTCCAAGCTCCGGGACGGCTGATCATGGCGCTGCTCGAGGTCAACGACCTGTCGATCGCCATTTCGGGCCTGAAGCCGCTCGACGGCATCAGCTTCGCCGTCGACAAGGGCGAGATCCTGGGGCTGGTCGGCGAATCGGGTTCCGGCAAGTCGCTTACCGCCCTTTCCGTCATGGGGCTCCTGCCCTTGATCGGCGGGCGCATCGAGAAGGGCTCGATCCGTTTCGACGGGACGGAGCTGACCCGCCTGCCCGAGCCGCAATACCGCAAGCTGCGCGGCCGCCGCATCGCCTTCATCACCCAGAATCCGATGACCTCGCTCGATCCGGTGATGCGCGTCGGCGCCCAGATCGACCAGGTGTCGCGCCTGCATCTGGGCCTCGGTGCGGAGGCCGCGCGGGCGCGCAGCATCGCGCTCATGGAGCGCTTGCGCATCCCGGAAGCCGCGATGCTCCACCATCACTATCCGCATCAATTATCGGGCGGCATGAAGCAGCGCATCGTCATCGCCATGGCGCTCGCCGCCGATCCCGATCTCATCGTCGCCGATGAGCCGACGACGGCGCTCGATGTCACCATCCAGGCGCAGATCGTCGGGCTCCTCGGCGAATTGGTGCGCGACCGCGGCCTCGCCCTCATCCTCATCACCCATGACATGAGCGTCGTGGCGCAGAGCTGCGACCGGGTGAGCGTGCTCTATGCCGGGCGGGTGGCCGAGAGCAATGACGTGCGGAGCATCTTCGCCAGGCCGCGCCACCCCTATACGCAAGCCCTCATCGGCTGCATCCCGCGCGACGGCATGCCAGCGGGAAGCCTCGCCGGCATTCCCGGCACCGTGCCGAGCGTCGGGCACTACCCTTCCGGCTGCCGCTTTCATCCGCGTTGCGCCCGCAAGGAGGCGGCCTGTGCGGTGACCGTGCCGGCGCTCGAAGGATCATCGGCGGGCGGCGCCGTCGCCTGCCATTTCAGCGATGCCGGAGCCGCCCATGGCTGACAAGGCACCAGCGCTTGTCGAGCTTCGCGAGCTCGACAAAGTCTTCGAGAGCCGCAAGGGCCTGTTCGGCGGCAGCCGCAAGATGACGGCGGTGAGCCAGGTAACGCTCGACATACCGCGCGGGCAGGTGACGGGCGTGGTCGGCGAATCGGGCTGCGGCAAGTCGACCCTGGCGCGCCTCGCTTTGCGCCTCTTGGAGGCGACGAGCGGGCGCATCGTCTTCGACGGCGTCGATCTCAGAGGCCTGTCGCATCAGGAGATGCGGCGCCAGCGCCGGCGCATGCAAATGGTCTTCCAGGACCCCTATTCCTCGATCGATCCGCGCTACCGTGTCGCCGATGCCTTGCTCGAGCCGTTCAAGGTGCAGGGCGTGAAGCTCAGCGCCGGCGCGGCACGCAGCAAGGTCGAGGCGCTGCTCGCCATGGTGGGCCTCGACCGCAAGCTTGGAGAAGGCCACCCGCATCAATTGTCGGGCGGCCAGCGCCAGCGTGTCGGCATTGCCAGGGCCTTGGCGCTCGATCCCGACTTCCTGGTGCTCGACGAACCTACCGCCTCGCTCGACGTCTCGATCCAGGCCCAAATCATCACTTTGCTCGAAAGGCTGAAGCGCGAGCTCGGTCTCACCTATCTCTTCATCTCGCATGACCTCGGCCTGGTGCGCTATTTTTGCGACCGCATCGTCGTCATGTATCTCGGCCGCATCGTCGAGATCCTGCCTCATCCGAAGGCGAGGCCCCGCCATCCCTATACGCAGACCCTGCTCGACAGCACCTTCGCGCCCGATCCCACGCGGCGGCGCGAGATCGGCCAGCTCTCGGGCGAGATTCCGAGCCCCTTCGACCTGCCGCCGGGCTGCGCCTTCCAAGCGCGCTGTCCCTTTGCCGATGCGCGCTGCCGCCGTGAACGGCCGCGTCTCGAGACCTCCGCCGACGGCCATGAAGCGGCCTGTTTCAACCCCATCCTCTCACCTCCAAATCGGGAAACGCCATGACTTTCACCGTCCTTTCCGCCGAGTTCATGCATGAGACCAACACCTTCAACAGGAACCTCACCGACTATGACGCCTTCATGGAGCGCTTCGGCTATTTCGGCGAGGAGGCCATCCGGGAGCTCGGCGATGCCAATACCGGGCTCGCCGGCTTCTGCGACGCGGAGCGCAAATATGGCTGGGAGCATGTCCATGTGCTGAGCACCGCGGCCGAGCCTGCGGGTTTCGTGACGCGCGATGCTTTCGACCGGCTGGGCGGCGCCATCGTTGCCGCCGCCGCCAGGCACAAGGACAGTCTCGACGGCATCGCGCTCGCGCTGCATGGCGCCATGGTGACCGATTTCTGCGAGGACGGCGAAGGCGAGCTTCTCGACCGGCTGCGCCAGGTGGTGGGGCCCGATCTTCCCATCGCCATCACGCTCGATCCGCATGCCAATGTCACGCCCAAAATGTGCGTGCTTGCCAACATCATCGTCTCCTACAAGACCTATCCCCATATCGACATGCGCGAGCGCGCCCGCCAGGCGGGCGACATTCTCGAGCGCGCGATGAAGGGCGAGATCCGGCCGCGCACCTTGCGCGCGCATCGCCCGATGCTGGACGAAGCCAATAGCGGGCGCACCGATGTCGGGCCGATGATCGAGCGCATGGCGAAGGCCGTCGCCTATGAGAAGGAGCCGGGCGTGTTCGCCGTCAGCATCAATGCCGGCTTCGGCAATGCCGATATCCGGGATGTCGGACCGACCGTGCTCGTCACCTATGAGGGCGATGAAGCGCGGCATCGCGCTTTTGCGGAAGGCCTGGCCGACGACATCTGGGAGAAGCGCTTCGAAGTCATCAACAGCTTCATGACCGTGGCGGAAGCCGCCGCCGTCGCGAAAGACTACAAGCGCCAGAATGGCCCGATCATCATCGCCGATTACGCCGACAATCCGGGCGGCGGCGGTTATGGCGATTCGACCACCCTGCTCAAGGCCATGCTCGACGCCGGCATCGCGGATGCCGCTTATGGCCCGATGGTCGATCCCGAAGCCGCGCGGCAATTGCACAAGCACAGAGTGAGCGAGCGCGTGAGGCTGAGCCTCGGCGGCAAGACCGATCCGCGTTTCGGCGGCGCACCGCTCGAGGTCGAGGGCGAACTGAAGCTGATCAGCGATGGGTCCTATATCGGTGATGGACCCATGGTCGGCAAATTGCGGCTGAGCTTCGGACCGACGGCGGTGCTGAAGGTCGGCGGCATCGACATATTGGTGGTGACGGAGCCGGCCCAGATGCTCGATTTGCAGCAGTTCCGCGCCTTCGGCATCGATCCGGCGGCGAAGACGGTGGTGGCGCTCAAATCCATGCAGCATTTCCGCGCCGCATTCGAGCCCATCGCCGGCAAGGTGATCGTCTGTGACAGCGGCGCTCTGTGCACCACCTATCTGGAGCGATTGCCCTACCGCAATGTGCCGCGGCCGATCTTCCCGCTCGACCGCGACATGAAGATCTAATTCGCGGCGGCCGGCACCGATTTGAGATCGGCGATGATGGCCATGCGTTGGGCCTGGACTACATGGGGCGGCGCTGAGGGGCGTAGCCGTCCGCCTCGGCCTCGCCGCTCCATTTCCAGCCCCGCTCGAGATGATCTTGCATTGCCGCCTCGGCCGCGTCGGGATCGCGTGAAGCAACAGCTTCGAATATCCGTTTGTGAGCCGCATAAGCGATCTTGTAGTCGCCGGGCTTTATCGGTGCCGCGTGCCGCTGCTCACGAAGCCAGGTGGACATCGCGTCATAGACGGCGCGGAAGACCGGATTTCCGACGATCTGCGCAAAAAGGAAGTGGAATGCCACGTCGGTACGGATGAACTCTTCGCGGTTGCCGATCGCCTTTTTGTTCTCCGCAACCGCGGCCTCGACCTTGGCGAGATCGGATTGGGTGGCGTGACGCGCGGCGTGGCGAACGAGACCGACCTCAAGGAAGAGCCGAACGCCCTGGAGCTGCCGCTGCCCCTCGGAATTGGCGAGAAACTGCTGCACCGCCGGAACCATGCCGGCGACGATGCGCGCGGCATTCGGCGCGACGACGCGGGCCGGCGCGCCGTTACCGATTTCTATCAGACCCGCCTCCTCGAGCTTGATCAACGCTTCGCGGATAGCCGGGCGCCCGACGCCGAACATGGTCCGCAAATCGCGTTCGGGAGGAAGCCGGTCGCCGGGCTTCAGATTGCCCGTCAGGATCTCGCGCTCGAGATGGGCGGCGACCTGGACAAAGACCTTTCGGCGATCGACGAGGAATGGCTGGACCATGACCTATCATACCATCAGCTTGACAACTATCATACCCAGTTTTATACTTTGCCCGACAATTTGACAAGGCCGAACGACATCGGCCGAGCAGGGAGCGTTTCGTGGTCCCGCAGAGCAATTCGAGAGTTTGCGGTTACGCGCCGGGGGACCCGAGACAGGCTTGTCCGCGCCGCCGCTTCACGCTCCCGAGGACGGTGACGTGAAGATCGCCGTTCTTGGTGGCGGCGGCGCGATGGGAGGCTTCTTCGGTGGGAGTCTTGCCGAAGCTGGCTACGACACGGTGCTTGTCGACGTCTCGGCGCCGGCGGTCGATGCGATCAACTCCACCGGACTGCACATCGAGGAGAGGGACGGATCGGCCCGGACGGTGCGGGTTGCGGCGTCCAGGGACCCCGCCTCGGTCGGACAGGTCGATCTCATCCTGAACTTCGTGAAGTCCTACCACACGGCCGAGGCCATTCGTTCGGCCGGTCCGATGATCGGGCCAGAGACGTCAATATTGTCACTCCAAAACGGGTGGGGCAATGCCGCCCGAATTGCCGAAGTCGTGGGCGAGCGCCGCGTCCTGGTCGGATTGACATACCATGCAGCGATGCTGCTCGGACCTGGGCGAGTAAGACACCCGGCTACAGGCACAACCTATGTCGGCGAGATAAACGGTGAGACATCCGAGCGACTGACCTCGATTGTCGATGCGCTCGGGCGCGCCGGCCTCGACGTGACCGCATCAGAGCACATCCTCGAAGAGGTTTGGAAGAAGCTCGCACTGAACGCCAGCACGCTGCCGATTGCGACGATCCTTCGGCTCTTCGCCCACGAGCTCCTGCAGCACGACGGGGCGATAAAGCTCATGCGCAGCTTGCTTGATGAAGTCGTTGCCGTGGCAGCCAGTCAAGCAATCGTCCTCGACCACGACGAGCGCTGGGAGGCCATAACCGGCATCCTTGAACGTGCCGTCGGCGGCAAGGGCTCGATGCTCCAGGACGTTGAAGCCAGGCGCCGTACCGAGATCGATGTGATCAACGGCGCGATTGTCGATGCCGGTCAACGCTCCGGCGTCCCGACACCGCTCAACGCGGCGATGGTCTGGCTCGTGAACAGCATACAGGAGGCCTACCTCGCCGAAGCGAAGGGGTGAGGTCGTTGCAAACACGCCTGGTCGTCTTCGCCACCAAGCATATGGAGGAGAATCCGATGAACTCACCATCGAATATCGGGGTCCTGCTCGTAACGGCCGCCGTGCTGGGGATTGGCTCGATCTCTCATGCAGCCAACGAGAGCGGCTGGCCGTATACCGGAAAGCTCATCGACGGCTCGACCTTCACGCTCAACTCGCAGATTGCCGAGAAGGTGAAAGCCAAGCAGCCGATCAGTTATCTCTTTTCCTATGCCTCTTCCTCGACCGACCTCTACTCGGCACAGATCAAGGCGGGCTACGATCAGACATTGACATCGGCGAATGCGATTTATCCGCTCGACCCGCGGGCGATCGCCCCGGCAACTGCGTATGACGCTAACCTTCAGATCAGCCAGATCGAGGCACAGTTCAATTCCAACCAGATCGATTGTCTCTCAATTGCGGTCAACGGCGCCGATGCCTTCACCGAAATAACGAGGCGTCTGATGGCCGAGGGTATCCCGGTGTTCACCAATGGGGCGCCGACGAACGGCAACGAGCTTGGCCAGTTCACGCAAATCCCCGAAAAAGAGGGCGTCCAGGCCGCCGACCTTGTTCTCGATTGGATCAAGAAGACCGGCAAGGACATCAAAGTCTTCGCCGTTTCCGGTGGCAATCCCAGCGCGACCTGGGCGCAGGGCCGCATGATCAGCTTCGAGAAACGGATCAAGGAGGCGATCCCCGATGCCAAATTTGTCACCGACTCCACCAATGCCCTGAACACGACGTTCGCCGCGGCACAACAATACGACGCTTTCTCCGCTTTCTTCCTGGCGCATCCCGAAGTTCAGCTCATGCTGAATGTGGACCAGGGAGCCGGACAGGCTGACAAGGCAATTGCCGATGCCGGCCGTGTCGGCGAAGTCTATACGCTTGGCTGGAACAATACCGACGATCAGCTCGATGGCATAAAGCAGGGCATCCAGCTTGCCCTCCTTGACCAGAAGTGGTCCGACCAGGGCGGGTTCGGAGCGCTTGCCTGCGCAACCTTCCTAGCGACAGGCGAGATTCTGCCGAATACCCAAAAGCTAGTTGTGGTCGGTCCTGAACAGGTCGACGAAGCTCGCGCCGAACTGCGCAAGCTTCTCGGCAACTAATCGAAGAGCGTGGCGGGCTCCGCGGTGCCCGCTGTCCCGATGCGCAGCATCCAAGTTGTCATAGAGCACTGCTCCCGGCCATGACCGAATCGACAATCACAGAGTCGTCGCCAAAGCGTGCAAACGCAAGCGGAGCCGCGCATGCGAAGGTGCACATCATCCGGGACCGTCTGGGTCTTCGTCGCGCGGCTGGTCTTCTGGTTGCGATCGCCATTGTCTATGTGCTGATCGTCCTGATCGCTCCGCCGGACACCTTCGCCAGCTATCGAAACACGACCGGCCTCCTGCGCAGCATGAGCACGATGGCAATTATCGCGCTCGGCACTTCCCTGGTAATCGTGGTCGGCGAGATCGATCTGTCGTTTGGATTCCTGTACGGCCTGGCTGCCATGCTCCTGGCGGTGACTTGGCTTGCCTGGGGTTGGCCACTGCCGTTGGCGATTCTTGCCGCGTTTGTCGGCGCGGGGATCGTCGGATCGTTCAACGCGTTCCTCACCACTATAGTCGCGATTCCCTCGTTCATCGCGACCCTCGGCTCGGGCACGCTTGTCTTCGGCATCACCCTCCTCATCAGCGACTCGCGGACCTACACGCTGAGCTCGGTCCCGAAAGCGGTCGATCCCGCAACGGTCGCGGCTTTCCGCTCGATCAGCACGGCTCATCTGCCATTCAACATCCCGCCGCAGGGTCTATGGATGCTGCTGCTCGGCGCATTGTTCGTGTATGTTCTCGACCTTTCGCTCTTCGGATTTCGCCTGAAGGCGATAGGCGGCAACCCGAAAGCTGCCACGGTCGCGGGTTTGCCGGTTCGCAAGTACAAATGGGCGGCGTTCGTCGCGTCGAGCCTGATGGCAGCCACCGCCGCGATGCTCGACTTCGCCTTCATCGGCGTTGCACAGCCCGATGCCGGACAGACCCTGATGTTCCCGGTATTCGCGGCCGTCATTATCGGCGGTGCCAGTCTGATCGGCGGCAAGGGTTCCACCATCGGGACGCTCAGCGGGGCCTTGCTGCTCGCGATTCTAGCGAACGCTTTCGCCATCCTCGCCCTCGGCGCCTACGTCCAGCAGATCTTTCTCGGCGGCGTGACTATCCTCGCCGTGGCGATCGACCGCTTGGCGATTCGCGGCAGTGGACGCTCATGAGCGCAATCACCGCAGGAGCGCATACGGAGCCGGATGGTCTCGTCGTCACCCGAGTCTCAAAGTCCTACGGCAGCACGCAGGCGCTCCGCCGGCTGGATCTGCGAGCGCCACGCGGCGAAATCACCGGAGTTGCCGGTCCAAACGGTGCCGGCAAGAGCACGCTTGTCGGCATTCTCGGCGGCGAACTCCGGGCTGACGGCGGACGGATTGCGATCGACGGTCAACCGCTTGGTGACTCCGCCAAACCCGATCGCGTCGCCGTCGTGCACCAGGAACCGCAATTGTTTCCGAATCTCGCGGTATGGGAGAACGTTGTCGTCGGGCATGAAGCGGGCCTCTGGTTTCGCCCCAGCTTGCAGGAGCACATCGAGCGGCTCCTCGACGATTTCGCGTTGACGCCGTTTCGCGATGCCGAGCTGGCAACCGTCCCCCTCGCGGTGCAACAACGCGTCGAGATTGTCAGAGCTTTGGCGCGGTCGGTACAGGTCATCGTCTTTGACGAGCCGAACTCCGCTCTCGGCGAGGCCGAATCGTCCGAGCTATTCGCCTATATGCGCAGGCTCGCCGGTGAAGGCCGCGTGGTCCTGCTCGTCAGTCACCGCCTTGGCGAGCTTGTCGAGCATTGCGCGTCGGTGGTGATCATCCTCGACGGCGAGGACCGCGTCGTCCTGCGCGGCGCGAATCTTACGGAAAAGGAAGTGGCGAGGCGTCTCGCCGGCGATTCTTCCAAACGCCCGGCGGAGCAGCAACGGCAGCTACGCTCGCTCCGCGGCGAGAGCGCTTCCAAGACCCTGGTCGTCAAAGGTTCAGCTGGATCCTCCCACGAAAAGATGGAGGTCCGCCTCCAGCCGGGCGAGGTCACCGCCTTTGTCGGCGTCGAGGGCTCGGGGGCCCGCGCCTTCGTACAAGCGTTAGGCGCGTCGCGCACGGGTGAGCGCAGTTTGCGGTTCGTTTCGGCTGAAGACGCCGCAGTATTTGTGCCGCGCGTCGAGTTTGTCCCTGCCCACCGGCAAGAAAGTCTCTTCCCGAACCTGTCGGTGGCGGAAAACATTGCGTCGCGGCTCGCCCGGGAGATCACCACTCCAGCCAAGGTCGTTTCGTCGCGACGCGTCGGCGTGGTCGCGGAACGGGCAAGGTTGGGAATGCAGATCAAAGTCGGCGCAATGCACGATCCAATCGCGACGTTGAGCGGCGGAAACCAGCAGAAAGTGGCAATCGCAGCGGCGATCGCGCGAGATCCAGCTCTGTTGGTTCTGGAGGAGCCGACGCGTGGCGTCGATGTCGGCAGCCGCGCCGAGATTTATCGCATCCTCACCGAGTACGCGGATATGGGCCGAACTGTCTGCCTCTATTGCACCGAAATAGTTGAAGCCTACCATGCCGCTCATCGGGCGATTGTTTTCCAGAACGGCCGGGTCGTCGCGGACCTCGTCATCGCCGATTTCGAGAACGTCCGCGAGCTCAGCCACCGCATCGTGGAGGCCGGGTGGGAGTGATGTCGATCTCGCTCGATCACGGCCATCTCCGTCAGTCAAACCCGACAGGAAAGAACATGCCGCCGGCAACAAACACGCGTATCCGCTTCCTCGGTGTTGCGGCCTATGAGATCGTCACGCGTGGCGGCAAGCGCGTTCTTCTCGATCCTTTCCTCGACGACAATCCCGGCTCACCAGTCCGACACGACGCGTTCGAGGGAGTTGACCTGATCGTCGTAAGCCACGCCGCCGTCGACCATCTCGGGGACACCGAGGCCATCGCGAGGCGCTATGGCTGTCCGGTCGTTTGTGGCGGAGAGGTCAAGGCCTTCCTGAAAGCCAAAGGAATCCCTGCCGACCAGATCATGGCCACTACCTGGGGAATTCGTGTCGAAGTCGCCGGCATCGAGATCCAGCCTCTTGAATGTCGCCATTGGTCGCAGATCGAAATGCCCGACGGCACCTTTGCGTCGGGCGTGCCCATGGCCTTCATTGTCTATGCCGATGAAGGCGTGCGCTTCTATCACTACGGCGATACCGCGCTGTTTTCCGATCTGAAGCTCCAAGCCGAGCTCTACCGGCCAACAATCGGCTGTATCGGAATTGCCAACCCTCGGGAGATACTGAACCGGCTCAACTTGCCGGGCCGGCTCCTGACGTCGGAAATGTCGCCCTATGAGGGAGCGTTGGCCGCGCAATGGCTCGGTCTCGAGACCGTTCTGCCCTGCCACTACATCGACCCCGACGATCCCGACGTCAGAGATTTCGAACGGCAGCTCGCCAGGCTGGCGGGGGAAGGGAAGCCGGTACCGCGTTCGCTGGTGCTCAAGCCGGGGGATTGGATCGAAATTCAAGCCAGCGACGGGAGCGTCAGTCTTGTCGCGTGACGTGAGGAGAAAACTATGAAGGCTACGGTCTTCGGCAAGCCATACGATCTTCATCTCGTGGAGCGCCCGCGGCCGAACCCGCCGCGAGGCGAAGCATTGGTCGAGGTCGCCGCCGCCGGCGTCTGCGCGGGTGACGTCTACATCTATGTCGGAACCCATCCCTATGTCACCTATCCCCGCGTCGGCGGCCATGAGATCGCCGGGCGGGTGATCGCTCTCGGCCCTGACACTGACGGGCCGCCGATCGGCACTGACGTTGCCGTCGAGCCGTTCATCGGCTGCGGGCGCTGCTACGCATGCCGCGTCGGCAAGTCGAATTGCTGCGCCAATCTTCAGATCATTGGGGTGCATCGCGACGGCGGCTTCGCCGACTACCTGCTCGCGCCAGTAGACCGCCTGCATGTCGTTCCGGAGGGACTGTCGCCGTTTGCGGCGAGCTTCGCGGAGCCAGTCGCCATCGGCGTGCAGGCTTGCCGGCGGGGCACGGTCGCGGCAGGCGACAAGGTTCTCGTTCTCGGCGCCGGCCCGATCGGCCTCGCCATCCTCGAAGTCGCCAAGGCGAGAGGTGCTAAAGTCTTCATCACCGACATCAATCCGCAACGTCTGCAGACTGCGGCGGAACTGGGCGCTACCACGATTGCTGCCGGCGAAGGATTGCTCGACGAAGTTCTGCGGCTGACCGACGGTGAGGGAATGCCGGTCGTCATGGAAGCGACCGGCAGCCCGCCGGTCGCCGAGTCGACCGTGGATCTGGTTGCCTCCGGCGGTCGGGTCGTCATTGTCGGCATCTTGAAGAACGGCGTGCGGGTCGGTTTCCCCGGCCTTGATCTTGTCCGAAAGGAAATGACTATCGTCGGGTCGCGCGCCAGCGTCGGCTGCTTCCCCGAAAGCCTCGGATTGCTCGCCAGCGGTGCGATCCGATACCCGGAGATCGCGACCCGCTTTTCGCTTGACCAGGCGCTCTCGGTTTTCGAGAGGATCGTCAGTGGCGAGCCGCTGCACAAAGCCGTCTTCGTCGAGGCGGCTTGAAAATGACGGATCTACGCAAGGAGTGGCTATGAGGCTCGTCACGTTCATGACTGACGGTACCGAACATGTCGGCGTTCTCTCCGGTGAGGAGGTAATCGACCTGACGGCAGCAGGTGTCGCCGCTTCCATGAGGCAGCTCATTGCAGGTGGCGCCGAGAGCCTTGCCAGGGCGCGCTCGGCAAAAGCTCCGCGGGTGGCACTCGCTTCCGTTCGCCTGCAGACGCCGTTGCCGGACCCAGGGAAGATTCTTTGTTCGGGCGTCAATTACAAAAGTCACGCCGCTGAAGGCAGCGGCCACGTTCCCGATGAGCCGTTCTTCTTCGCTAAAGTACGAAGCTCCGTCGCCGGTCCCGAGGATGAGATCGGCGCTCCGCCGATGACCAAGCAGATCGACTATGAGGTCGAGTTCGCGGTGGTCGTCGGCAAGCGCCTGTCGCGGGCGACGCCGGATGAAGTCATGCCGGCGATGTTCGGCTACACCATGCTGAACGACATCTCTGCTCGCGACGTGCAGTTCAAAGACAATCAGATCACGCTCGGCAAGAACTTCGAGCGCTTCGCCCCGATCGGACCGTGCATTGTTACCGCAGACGAAATGACACGCCCCGATCACGTGCGGATCACGACCCGGCTCAACGGCAAGACGATGCAGGACGGCAACACCGCTGATTGGCTGTTTCCCCTTCCGCAGTTCCTGTCTTTCCTGTCGCAGGTGATGCCTCTCGAACCCGGCGATATCGTCTCAACCGGCACGCCGGCCGGCGTCGGCTGGGGCCAGAAGCCGCAAGTCTTCATGAAGCCCGGCGACGTCATCGAGATCGAAGGAGAGGGCATCGGCATTTTACGCAACTTCATTGTGGCCTGACGCGACGGCCTGGCCCCTCGATTCGGATGCACGGCGCCTGCCGCCATGCCGCGCCCAATCAATCAAATTGAGTGAGCGGTCTTATTAAAATAATTTCGTATTGACATAAGACATGAGTCTCATTATATCCTTGGGTAAGATAAGGCGAGGATCCTCAAATGCTGACCCCCGCGGAAATGGACCATAAGCTCGACGAGCATTTCGGCTTCGAAGCCCGTGATGACGTGGAAGGCGTGCTGGCGACGCTCGCATCCGATGCCGTGCATGATGTCGTCGGCTGGCCCAGCGGCCCTTCCTATGGCCGCGCCGAGGCACGCGTTTTCTATGAGCGGCTCTTCGCCGATCTCTCCGAAAGCCGCGTCGATAGCCTGAGGCGGCTTTATGGCGAGAATTTCCTGGTCGACGAATCGCTCTGGCATGGCAGGGCGCATGGCAAGCCGTTCGGGCTGGAGGGCCGCGACCGGCCGCTCGAATTCCGACTGCTTCACGTCATCGAATTCACCAATGCCGGTGAGATCGGCCATGAGAATGTGTGGATCGATTTCACCGCCATCATGCGGCAATTGCCGCAGGAGTGACACACATGGATGGCGAAGGATCCGGCCGCGCCAATCAGCGGCGGCGGACCCGCAAGGATCTGCTGCAGGCCGCGGCGCGCCTCATGAAGCAAGGGCAAAATCCAAGCCTTGAAGAAATCGCCGACGAAGCCATGGTGTCGCGCGCCACAGCCTATCGCTATTTCCCAGGTGTCGAGGCGCTGCTGGTGGAGGCTTCCCTTGACCTCGCCGTGCCGGATGCCGATGCGCTCTTCCGCGATAACGCCTCCAGCGATGCGATCGAACGTCTCGATCTCGTCGATACCGCACTTCACGACATGATCCTCGCCAATGAGCCCTCGCTCAGGATGATGCTGGTGCATTCGCTGCAGCGGGTCGTCAAGGGCGGCGCGGACAGCGACATCCCGCCACGCCAGAACCGCCGCAGCCCCTTGATCGAGGCCGCGCTCAAGCCCGAACGGAACGAATTCGATCCCGCCGCGCTCAAGCTTCTGCACAAGGCGCTGGCGCTCGTCATCGGGACCGAAGGGATCGTGGTCTTCAAGGACGTCCTGCAGACGAGCGACACGGAAGCGCGCAAGGTCAAGCAATGGGCCATCCGCGCACTGGTGGACGCCGCGCGAAAGCCACGGCGAAGGACCTGAGCCCAATCATTCTGAAGGGAGCGATCATGCGAAAATCATTGCTTGCCGTTGCGAGCCTGTTAGCCCTTGCCGACACAGCATCCGCAGCCGACGACACGCTGCGCCGCGGCGAGTATCTCGCCACCATCATGGATTGCGGCGGTTGCCATACGACGGGTGTGCTTCTCGGCAAGCCCAATCCCGAACGCTATCTCGCGGGCTCGGAAGTGGGCTTCCAGATTCCAGGCCTCGGTATCTTCTATCCGCCCAATCTGACACCCGATCGCGAGACGGGGCTGGGCAACTGGAGCGCAGATGATATCGTCAAAGCGGTGCGCACCGGTGAACGCCCCGATGGGCGCATCCTGGCACCGGTGATGCCTTATGGCCACTACGGCAAGCTGACCGATGCGGATGCCTATGCCCTTGCCGCTTATTTCAAGAGCCTGAAGCCCATCCGCCATCAAGTCCCGGCGATCGCTGGCGACGCGGAAAAACCAACAGCCCCTTATCTCACGGTCGTCTTTCCCAAATAGCCGCCCACCCGCTGCAACCCAACGAGTGAACCTCATGCAAGAGCGTACTTGTTCGCCGTTCGGCTTTCTTCCTCGGCGAGCGATCGATGAGAGGCGGACAGTCGTGTTTACGACGCTGCCGGATGCTGTCCTCAAGGATATCGGGCTCGACCGCATCACGATCGACCGGCCTGGCACGCATCAGTTGGCGGCCGCCGGCACCGATTTGAGATAGGCGATGATGGCCTTGCGCTGAGCCTCATTGGGCACGCCGATCACCATCGTCGTGCCAGGGACCGCCTTGCGCGGATTGGCGAGGAAACCGTCGAGTGTCTGCTCGTCCCAGGTGATCTCGGCGCCTTGCATGGCGCGGGAATAGCGCGCTCCCTCGACACTGCCGGCCTTTCTGCCGATGAGTCCGTCGAGATGCGGCCCGGCCTTGTTCTGCCCGGCTTCAAGCGCGTGACAGGCGGCACAGCGCTGGCGAAACAGACGCTCGCCATCACCTGCCTGTTGCGCCGACGCCGCGAAAGGTACGGCAACGCCGATGGCAAACATGAAAGCGAAGGCCGTGGCCGGTCTCAATCTCATTCAACAATCTCCCTGATCAACCAACAAAAATCCGTCATGCGAAGTAGGTCCGCATGCGCAAGGCCGTCCGGACATGTAGGTAGGCGGCGCCGGCGTCGGGCTCAGGGCGCGGTCTTCGGAAAATTGTATCAAGCTGTGTCAGCCGGCCCATCGGCGACAAGCGGAGACAAATTGAGCGCTCGGAGCCAAGTTTCTGCGACAGGTCGTCTTTAGCCTCGAGTGCTCATTGCGGCGCGGCAGCGCCCAGTTCCGGCTTGGCACCCCATCACTTCAGGAGACCCCGAATGGCCCGACTGACCATCAATGGCACCACCCGCGATATCGATGTCGATCCCGACACGCCCCTCCTCTGGGTCCTGCGCGAGCAGGCGGGATTGACCGGCACGAAATATGGCTGCGGCATCGCGCAATGCGGCTCCTGCACCGTGCATATAGACGGTGTCGCGACACGCTCCTGCGCGACACCCGTCAGCGCCGTCACGCCGGAGCAGAAGATCGTGACCATCGAAGGGCTGTCGCCCGACGGATCGCATCCGGTGCAGAAGGCCTGGGCCACGCTCGATGTCCCGCAATGCGGCTATTGCCAGGCCGGCATGATCATGGCGGCCGCCTCGCTCATCGCCCAGAACCCCAATCCCAGCGATGCCGATATCGATGCCGAGATGACCAATATCTGCAGATGCGGCACCTATAACCGCGTGCGCGCCGCGATCAAGCTCGCCGCATCCCAAAACACCACAACGACCAACGGCTGAGGAGGCGCACATGAACATGATCCCAAATCTTTCACGGCGCCATTTCATCGCAGGCTCCATCGCCGCCACGGGCGGGCTCATGCTGGGCTTCCATGTGCCGCTGCCGAAGGCTGCGCTCGCCGCCGCCGACATTTCTCCTGAGATCAATGCCTGGGTGGTCATCAAACCCGACGACACGGTGGTCATCCGCA